>Ga0194113_10003771_pt1 | contig 20113 bp, 8 predicted proteins | sample TA2MahC200mmetaG_FD_146193 | JGI IMG/M metagenome (GOLD analysis project Ga0194113, IMG submission 146193) | Freshwater microbial communities from Lake Tanganyika, Tanzania - TA2015017 Mahale Deep Cast 200m | ecosystem: Environmental > Aquatic > Freshwater > Lake | place: Tanzania: Lake... | reverse complement strand
GCACAAGGATGACCCGTCGGGAGGCGATGCGAGACACGGCAGCGACGCTCGGGGCGGTGGCCTTCGGAGGCGCTGCAGCAGGTCTGGGAGCCGAGGCCGAGGCCGACCCGACGAAGGACTGGCTGCCCCGCTGGGAGAAGAAGATCCTCGACAGCGCCCGCTCCCGCTACTGCGACAAGGAGACGGGCGAGGAGATCGGCTGGCTCATCAGCCCCTTCCTCAACGGCTTCGCCTACGGCTACCTGGCCACGGGCGACGCGAAGTGGCTCGACCTGCTCCTCGACTGGGCCGATGCCTGGCTCAAGCGCGGCGTGAAGGAGCCCGACGGCTACATCGGCTGGCCCAAGGCCGGCTCGGGCGGCGCCTTCTCGCGCGACATGCTGGCCGACAGCCTGCTCGGCGAGGCGATGGGCCTCCAGCCCCTCGCCCTCATCGCCGACACCATCCTCAAGACGCCCGCGCTCAAGGCCAAGCACGGGGCCAAGGCCGAGGAGTTCATCAGACTCAACGAACAGGTCTTCGAGAAGTGGGATTCCCGTTCCGCGTGGCGGGAAGTGAAGGAGGGCGGCGTCTGGGTCGTCCCGCCCTTCGGCATTGACCCCAAGACGGGCAAGTGGTCCGAGGGCTACGAGCAGCGGAAGGCCGACGGCTTCTCCCACCCCGCGAACAAGCAGAACTTCATCGCCTGCTGGCTCATTACGCTCCACGACGTGACGAAGAAACCCGTCTACAAAGAGCGGGCCGAGAAGTGGTGGAAGGTGATGAAGGCCCGCCTCCGCACCCGCGACGACGGCAAGTACTACGTCTGGAACTACTGGGACCCCGCCGGCCCCTGGGACCACAAGCCCGACGGCTCGACGAAGCACTGGGTCGGCGTCCACCCCAACGGCGGCTACTACGGCATAGACGTGGAGGGGATGGTGACGGCCTTTGAGCACGGCCTCGTCTTCACCAAGGCCGACATTGACCGGCTCATCGCCACGAACCGCGATTTCATGTGGAACCAGAAGGTCCAGGGCGCGGCGTTCCAGCGGATAGATGGCGGCCAGCCCGACAAACGGTGGGCCAAGACCCCTGGCGTCCTCTGGACCGCGCTCGTGCCCTACGACGCGACGCTGCGCAAGGTCTTCGAGGCCACCCACGACCCCGGCAGTTGGGGCGGCCTCAGCGCCACGCCGCGCTACCTTGCGCGCCGAGCCAAACCCGCCACGTAGCTTCTGCTGTCGACTCCCGTAGCGACAAGCGTCCCGCTTGTCGAGGGGCAGAAGAAAGCCGCAAGCGGGACGCTCGCGGCTACGCTTCGCCAGGCGCCCCCATGTACCGTGGAAGGCGGTGTCAAACTATCCGCAGCAGGGGGGCTCAGGGCCGAGGCGCGGGAGGGGGCGTTCCTGTTTGTAGTTCGGCCTTCAGGCGGTCTTGGCCGCTACCACGCGGGACAGGAGAACCGCGTAAACGCCGAACTACGAACCAAGATGGGCGGCGCGCAAATCCGTCATTGCACCCGCGCGGGATTCGGCTCTTGACTCTCTGCCAACCGGGGGTGTAGGATGAGGCCAGGGACAGCCCCTCAGCATCCCTGTCTGTGGGCGCGGGCGAGCGGCCTCGCCCTCCCCTTCGCCCAGCCCACAGGGAGTTGGAGTAGGGGGCGATAATTGATATTTGAAGATTTGACACCGCCGACTCCCCGTGAGGAGGCCGACTCTTGAACCGATGGAACGCAGTGGTACGAAGCCGCACCAGCTGTCCCGGTGGTGACAACGGCGAGAAGGAGTCCGTTGGTGAAGGATGTGGAAAAGCGAGGTCGGCTGCTGATCGCCGAGATCAAAGGGGCTTTTGCTGATGTCGAGTACCCCGGGGATGATCGAATCGGAGCGTTTCCTGGGGACGAGGAATGCGTGATGCTTGCCTTGGATTTCAGGGGAAAGCACTGGAGCGGTATTACCGCGCGCGAGATCGCGAGCGGAGGTCATCACCAGGGTCTGTTGCTGATGACGGTGCAGGCCTTCGTGTTCTACCTGCCCGCCTACCTCCTGGCATGCGTCGTGGAGCCTCGTGGGGCGGGCCTCGATTATGTGATCGACCTGCTCACTGGGCCGGAGAGCGAAGACCCGTCTAGGGGCGCCTTCTCTGAGGAGAAAGTACGCGCTCTAGATTGCAGGCAACGCGTTGCCGTCCGGCACTTCCTGGAATACATCATAGATCGATATGCTAAGTCCGACGAGTTCCTTGTAGAGGATGTTGAAAGGGCACTAAAGTACTGGCGGCAGTTGACCGCCAACGGGCCGGGGGCTGGGTGCCTTGCATAGTTCGAGTTCGAGGTTCGAGTCCTCGGAGAGCGCCAGTCAACTGGCATGGAACAGCGGATGAAAGAGCCGTACGGTGAAGGCCCAGCGAGCCACACCGGCCCCAGCCGTGCGCCCGTGCCCGCAAGGGCAAGGGCGAAGCGTTCGAGTCCTCGTCGGGGAGCCAGACACGTCGGCCACGGCATTGGCCGACCCGCTGGTTCACAGAAGCCCAGGTCTCAGAGAGGCCCTGGGCTTCTTGCGTTTCTCCCGCCCCGCCAACGACTTACGCCGCCGCATGCATCGCTCGCGTACTCTCGGTTGTAGGAGAGTTGCGGCCGTACACGAGTGCAACCAGGGGGTTGCACCCGGGGCCCCCAGCCGAAAACTCTCGGAATCTCGGTTTCTCTGGTTCACGGCCCTCTCTGGTTAACGCCCCAGGCCCCCAGCAGGAGACACGACCAGACGCAGTCGCGAAGGCGAGCGCCGACGCCATACGGTGGCCCGTTGCCCCTGGTGTTGCAGCCCAGGCTGGTCCGGGTATACTGGTGTGGTGCTCGTGAACGCACGGCGGTTGGTTTGAGTCCCGACTGGGGGTCCGAGAATGGACGCTAACAGCGAGGGAACGCCGACCCCTGGCCCACAGGCAGAGAAAAGGGCCGGGCCTCAGACGCTCCGGGCCGCGCGGAGTTACACCTCTGACCTTGCCACACCGGAGGATGCTCTGGGGTTTGAGCCATACGTTGATGCGATGGCAGGGTTTCTGCTCGACGAGAACACCCGGGCACCCTTGACCTTGTCCATCGAAGGTGAATGGGGAAGCGGCAAGTCATCATTCATGCTCCAACTGGGAAGGAGACTCAGGCACGCGGGGATGCCTGTGGTTGAGTTCAGCGCTTGGCGTCACGACAAAGAGGAGTCCCTCTGGGCGGCATTCGCGCTCACATTCGTTGAGCAACTTGCCAAGACAAAGACCCGTTGGCAGAGGAGCAGGTGCGCGTGGGACCTGTTCAAGATCCGCTTTGACTGGCTGCGGGGCCTTCCGGCCGTCGTCCGCTTTGTCCTTCCTCTTCTTGTGGATGCAGGTGTCAAATCTTCAAATATCAATTATCCGCAGGAGGAGGGTTCGGGAGCGTCCCACATGAGTTGGCTCTTGACTCTCCGTGATCCGGGGGGTAGGATGAGGCTGTGGACTGGCTATCCTCATTCCCGCCCGCGGGCGGGGGCGACGAGGGGTGTTCGCTCTGCCCCGGCTCCTTGAAGTAGCAGAGGGGCGATAATTGATATTTGAAGATTTGACACCGCTGTCCCTGAAGGCCGAGGGAAATGGGAAGCAGGAGAAGTTCGACGTGGCCAAGAGCACAGCACGCTCAAAGCGGGGCATGCTCCGCAAGCACCCGCGTCAGGTTGACATTTTTGCTGTCCTCGTCAAGGCCTATGCGGCCCGGGATTACGTCTGCTACACAAAAAGGCTGGGGGGCGGTGACTCCTGCATGGGTCCGGGAGATAAAGAGAGACCAATTGGTCAAGCGTAGGGTGGCGAAAACTATGCAAGGCTTTCTCCGGAGACGCCTCAATCTGTTTCTTCCCCTCGCGCTTGCCTGCTGCGGACTCTCGTGCGCGAGAAGAGCAGCAGTCGACGCGTCAAGGGGACCTCAGGCAATCGAACGTACGCTGCTCGCGGGAGACCTCGCGTCTGGGAACCCCGAGCTAGTCCGCCGCGCCAACCAATACATGCACAAGTGGGCCATGGACATGTCCCGATGGGCCAGCCAGTTCACCACCCTTTCGCTGCCTGACGGGGAGGTGACTTTTGAAGAGTGGCTTGCCAAGTGGAAAGGAGAGGGGTTGAAAAGGCTCTCGTTCATCCGTGGCCTCGAGCCATACCAGGTGCTGCTACTGGAGAAAGGGTACATGTACTTCCTTGAGAACGATTACAGCCCGATGTACCCTGCCCAGCTTTTCGACGAAGCTATTCGTGCTCGGGATTCCAAATCAGGATGGCGTCCTTCTCCGGGTGTGGGCCCCAGGTTGCGCCCGTAACCGACAGGTAGGAGCGGATGAGAGAGCCGAACGGTGAAGGCGTAGCGAGCCACACCGGCCCCTGAGCGATGGGGCATTGTGGGTGGCAGCCTGAGACGGGGGCTTGGGCGGCGAGATGGCGGCGGGCAGCCCGGCCCTGTGGCCGGGCGTGAGGTGGGACGCAAGGGGTTGGAAGGCGAGAATGGGTCGCTCTGGCGGCCCCGTTCGAAGAATGCCAACAATGGGGGGCGAGTTGGCATTCTTCTTGGCACTCTTCGAGTTGTACCGGGGAGAATGGGCGGTTCTCGCGGTTCTAGGCATAGAGTGCCAGGGTTGTGGTTGGCATTCTTCAGGCGGAATGGCGAGGATTGGCGATTTGCGGGCTTGCAGGCGTAAGTGCTTGCGGATGCTAGACTTGTGGGCTGCGCTGCCGGGCATAGCAAGGCGCAAGGAGTCGTAACGTGTTGCGGCGTCTGAGCTTGCGACGGGTGCCGTCATTGCGGGGGCCACGCCGGGCCGGGCGGAGCGGCGTACCGAGTCGCTTGCCCCACCCGAAAAAGTGTACGAGTCTGTAGAGTCCGTATGACTCTGAGCCGGAATGGGGAGAACGGGCGATTCTGGGGTGGTGAAAGGGAGAAAGCCGCACGAGTCTGAGCCGTAAGGGCGAGGATTGCGAAACGGGGCCTCGCGAGCGTGGGTGTCAAATCTTCAAATATCAATTATTCGCAACCGCCCGCTGGGGTTCGGGGCATAGCGTCAGGTCCTGGCACGCCGCGGTGAAGCCCACAGCGGCGTCGAGCCGCCGCAGTCCGACAGGCTGCCGCATGGCCTTGGGTCCCCTCCCTTGCCTGGGCGCGAAGGTGGGGAGGTGAGGGGGCAGCCGTCAAGAGTGGGCGGGGCGGGGGGATGAACCAGGATGCGATGGCCACCGTTCAGGCGCGCCCCTCCCCATGCGCGCAGGGGCGCGCCTGAACACCTGAACGGCGCGTGGGACCGAGAGGCGAGTTGTAAAGCATTGGCCCGAGTTCACTTATGGCTTGTCGTGCAGCCGGCCGGCGCGCTTCTTCAGGCGCGCCCCCATTGTGAGGGAGGGCCTCGCCCCGCCACGCCCCAGCCCCGGGCTCGCCCGCTCCGCGGGCGGGGAAAGCGGCGACTGCGTCGCCGCACTCCAAAATGGCCCGCGCTCTTGGTGGGCGGTGCAAATCTCCAAATGTCAATTATCGTCGGCTCCTTGTGCCTCCAATCCTCAAGTTGTTGCTGGCGCCCGCTTGGTTGTTGACAAGTCGGGACGGGGGGCTACAATCTCGTGGAGCGCGAGCGAGCGGGGCGGCTGCGCGGTGCCGGGGGCCGAGCGCTGGCCTGTTCTTCTCGCCCCTACGCTCCGCGTGGGGGCGGGCCTGCGGACGCTCCGCGTCGCTCGCGCGCCGTGGGGGCACGGGGAGAATGGCCGCGGAGCGGCCGGGGAGGCGTCCCCACGCAGAGCGTAGGGACGAGACGGGGTTCGCTGCTGGCGGCTGTCGAGCGCCGGGAATGATTGATCACTTGTGAGGTGCGCGCAGGGTGATCATGCGCTGCCACGCGGCCCTGGTGGCCCATAAGTAATTGATGGGCAATGGTTTACAGAAGACATCCCCCCGCGGAACAGGTGATCAGATCCCGAAAGAGAGAAGTGATCACCTGTTCGGCATTGCGGCGAGGCTGGCCGAGCGTCCTCCGGGGCCGGAGAATGAAAGCGGTACAGTGAAGGAGTCCGTCATAGGGTGGAGGAGAGCGGCTCAGCCGTTCCTTCGGCGTTTCGCCGCGGCGCCGAGGATGCGCGCGGCTTCGGCCACCGAGGCGTTGTCGTGGACCATGGCGCAGATGGCGCGCATCATGGCAAGGGGGCGGTCGTGCTGGAAGACGTTGCGGCCGATGCACACGCCCTTCCCGCCAGCGGCGAGGGCGCCGCGGACGTTCTCGAAGACGTCGCGGTCGCTCTCCGCCTTCTCGCCGCCCGCGATGAGGACCGGGATGGGGCAGCCCTCGACCACCTTGCGGAAGGTGTCGGCCGAGCCGGTATAGGTCACTTTCACCAGGTCGGCGCCCAATTCGGCGGCGATGCGGGCCGCGTGCTTCACCGCCGCGGGGTCGCCTTCGCTCTTGATCTTCGCGCCGCGCGTGTACATCATCGCCAGGAGCGGCACGCCCCACTCCATGCAGGCGACGGACGTGCGCCCCAGGTCGTGCAACATCTCCGCCTCGCTCGCCGCACCGATGTTCACGTGAATCGAGACGGCGTCCGCGCCCATCTTCAGCGCCATCTCCACCGAGTTCACCAGCACCTTCGCGTTCGGGTCCGGGCTCCACACCGTCGAGCCCGAGAGGTGGAGGATGAGCCCCACGTCCTTGCCGCTGCGCCTGTGGCCGTAGAGGGGCAGGCCCATGTGGCCCAGCACCGCGTTCGCCCCGCCCTCCGTCACGTCGTTCACCATCGTCCGCATATCCACGAGGCCGCGGATGGGGCCAACCGTCACCCCGTGGTCCATTGGGACGATGACGGTGCGGCCCGTGTTGCGGTTCACGATCCGCTCGAGTCGGATCCGCTTGCCGAGAAGCATGCCCAGACTCCTGACGCGAACGCGTGGACGGAATGAATGGCTTTCAGCGATTCGGCGGCGCCCTCGGAGGGGACAAGACTGCCTAAAGGCAGGACTCCGAACCAGGAGAGCGGCTCGTTGGGAGTCCTGCCTTCAGGCAGTCTTCGCCCCAATGAGCCGGATCGCTGAAAGCTATTCATATGAGGCACATGGTACCAGCAGCAGGCGGGGGCGTCAAGGCCGCCGCGACGTTCTCACATTCTTGGCACCTGTTCAGCCAGGCGAGCGCTTCCCCCCTCTCCCTCGGGGAGAGGGTTGGGGTGAGGGTGCTTGTGCCTTCGCCAGCCCAGCGCAAGGCACCCTCACCCCGGCCCTCCCCCCAAGGGGGAGGGGGACACCCCCCCCTCGCCAGGCACGTACCGTTCTTGAGACTGTGAGAATGTCGCGCCGGACCTCACCGCGCCACTGGGCGCGCGGATCAGCGAACGCGCGGGGCGGCTTGGGCACTCGTCCGACCGGACGAGCAGGCAGCAGCCTGTCACCTGCCCCGGTCGCACGCGCCCAGGAACAGGGCGCAAGCCACCGCCGCCAACCCAATCAGGCGCTTCACCATTTCGTTCGTCCTGTCACCGACTCAGCGGGGGAGCTGGGCGACCTGGACAGGGGGAGGGCTCACCCGACCGGGTGAGGGTCTGTCCATCGATCACCCACCAGGCCCGCATCCGCCGCCGGGCACGCAGCCGTTCACGAACAGGGCGGCTGCCAGGCCAAGCAACACGATGATCCGCTTCATGGTCCTGCCTTTCTCCGTCTAAGGGGGCGCCCGTCGCTCCTATTCTACCACAAAACGGGAGAATCTGCGCCTCCAGTGGCCGACACCCGCTCAGAAGCCTCTCACGCGCTTGAGCTGCCGCGCCAGGCCTTCGAGCTTCGGGGCGGCGACGGCGAAGAGCTTCTTCAGGCCGGCGCAGTGGGCGTTGCGGCCGCTCGGCTCGCGGTCGCGCGGGCAGCCGCCGTTGCACATCGGGAACCACTCGCACTCGCGGCAGCCAGGGTCCACCTGGCCCTTCAGGCGGCTGAAGCCCTCTCTGGCGACGGTGTAAAGCTCCGCGAGCGGCCGCTCGCCGAGGTCGCCCAGCTTGTGCTCGGGCTGGATGTAGAAGTCGCACGGGAACACCTCGCCGCCGCGCTCGACCGCCACATAGTCGCCGCAGCGGGCGCGAAACGTGCACAGGTTCGGCTCCCCGCAGGCGAAGTGCGACAGCAGGCTGTTGAACACCCGCTCGTTCACGGCCCCCACGTCGCGCGGGTACCAGCGCTCGAAGACGGCGAGAAGGAAGTCGCCGAACTCCTCGCCCCGCACGCTGAAGGGCGCGGCCGAGCCGTCGGCGGCGACCTCGCGGGCGGGGATGAACTGGATTTCGTTGAAGCTCTGGCCCACGAGCCACTCGTAGACCTCTGCCCCGTGCCGCGCGTTCGCCTGGCTGACGACGCACAGGATGTTGAACTCCACGCCGTGCTCGCGCATCGTGCGGGCCGCCTGCATCACCCGCTCGAAGGACTTGCCGCGATAGGTCTCGTGCAGCTTCCGCGGCCCGTCGAGCGACAGGCCGACGAGGAAGTGGAACTCGGCCAAGTGCTTGCACCACGCGGCGTCGAGCAGCAGGCCATTCGTCTGGAGGGCGTTGCCCACCACCTGGCCGTCCACCCCGTGCCGCTTCTCCGCCTCGACCGCCGCCTTGAAGAAGTCCAGCCCGCACAGCGTCGGCTCGCCCCCCTGCCAGCACAGGACGCTCTGCTCCATGCGATAGGACAGGAACTCGTTGACCAGGCGGTCGAGGGTCTCGAGCGACATCGTCTTGTCGCGTCCCTCGCTGGGTGAAGCGAAGAAGCGGTCGTTGCCGGCGTAGAAGCAATAGGTGCAGCGCAGGTTGCAGCGCGAGCCCGCGGGCTTGATGAGGAGCTGGAACTGAGCATCTGTGTGGGTCATCGCCGTGGCCGGAGGCGCCGGCACGGGGAGCCGGCGCGGGCGAAGGGGATGGGGCGATCGGCAGTTGGCGGAGAGGGAGGGATTCGAACCCTCGGAAGAGGTTGTACCCCTTCAACGGATTAGCAATCCGTTGCTTTAAGCCGCTCAGCCACCTCTCCGTGGCAGCGCCCGACGTTGCTGCGTCCGGGCAGGCACTCTCGACACAATACGATACTACCACTTTCGCGCCCCTCTTGTCAAGCGCCTGGAAGGGCGTTGGCGATGACGAATTCGAGGGCGGCTGCGGTGTCGGCATACTTGGTGCTGTGGCCGCCCGCCGCGGGGCTTGACTTCCCACTGCGCGGGGGCTATGATGGCCGTGGGGGAGCTATCGGCAGGAGGGCAGGGTGATGACTGAGGGCGGAGCGGGGCACAGCCTCGGCGGGTTCGAAATCCTCGGCAAGCTGGGCAAGGGCGGCATGGGCACCGTGCTCAAGGCACGGCAGGTCTCGATGGACCGCCTCGTCGCCCTCAAGATTCTCCCGCAGGAGCTGGCGAAGGACGAGGCATTCGTCCAGCGCTTCCTCCGCGAGGCGCGCTCCGCCGCAAGGCTCCGGCACCCCAACATCGTCCAGGCATTCGACGCCGGCTTCGCGGATGGCTACTACTTCTTCGCGATGGAGTTCGTGGACGGCGAGTCGCTCGACGCCCTCGTGCAGCGCGAGGGGCCGCTGGACCCGAGCCGCGCGCTCGACGCGATGAAGCAGACGTGCAGCGCCCTCGCCGCCGCGCACGAGGCGGGAATCGTCCACCGCGACATCAAGCCCTCGAACATCATGCTCGACAGGAAGGGCGAGGTGCGGGTGACCGACTTCGGCCTCGCCAAGCGCACGGAGGGCGACGTGGCGGTGACGGCCGACGGCGCGGTGGTGGGCACTCCCGCCTACGTGGCCCCCGAGATGGCCAAGGGCTTCGAGGCGGAGCCACGCTCCGACCTCTACTCCCTGGGCGCGACCATCTTCTGCGCCCTGGCCGGCCGCCCGCCATTCGAGGGCAAGAACTTCGCCGAGGTCCTCGTCAAGCAGGCCACGGAGCCTGCCCCGCCCCTGGCCAGCCTCGCCCCGCGAGTTGACCGCCGCCTCTGCTTCATCATTGACCGCCTGCTCAACAAGGACCCCGAGGCCCGCTACCCTTCGGCCACGGCGCTGCTCGACGACCTGGAGGGCCTGGGCAAGCTCCAGTCGGTCGCGGCTGCCGCCCGAGCCGAGGGCCGGGCCATGATCGCAGGCGCCCCCACGGCCACGCTCACCGACGGCCGCCGCCTGACGCGCCAGGCCCTCGCCGAACGGCTGGCCGAGGACCAGCGGCGGTCGCGCCTCCGAAAGCTCCTCATCGCCGGCGGCGTGGCCGCACTGGTCCTTGTCGTTGTCCTCGTGTCGGCCCTGGGCCGCCGCGAGACGCCGCGCGAGCAGGCCAAGGTGACCACGGCAACGCCCAAAGGCCCGGAGACTCCGCCGAAGCCGTCTCCGCCGGTGGGGCCTCCGCCCAAGAAGACTGCCGTGAAGCCGAGAACCTCGGTCGCCGTGCCCCCAGTGCCCCAGCCCCCTGAGAAGCAGCCCCCGCCCCCGGAGCCGCGTCCCGAAGGCCCCGCCCTACGCCAGTACACGGGGTGGCCATTTGACGAGGCCGAGGCGAAACGGCGGCAGATGACCACTGCGGAGGCCCTCGGCGTGAAGCTCGAGCAAGACATTGACCTCGGCAACGGCGTTACCATGACATTCGTCCTCATCCCCGCCGGCGAGTTCCTGATGGGGGGGCCGGGTGGGCCCAGCGAGCGGCCTGAGCATCGCGTGAGAATCCCGAAGCCCTTCCTCATCGGCAAGTACGAAGTGACCCAGGAGCAGTGGAAGTCTGTGATGGGGACCAGTCCGAGCCGGGACCAGGGCACGAGGAAACCGGTGGGGAACGTGAGCTGGGACGAATGCCACGCCTTCCTGAAGGCGCTCAACCAGGCACATGGCAAGATGGAGTGGCGACTTCCTACCGAGGCCGAATGGGAGTACGCATGCCGGGCTGGGACGAGCACGGGATTCCATTTCGGCGATGACGCCGGGCGACTTGCCGAATTCGGCTGGCTGAACCCGGGTGTCACCTGGACGACCCCGGAGGTGGGACAGCTGAAGCCCAACGCTTGGGGTCTGCATGACCTGACCGGAAACGTCTGGGAGTGGTGTGAAGATGTGTGGCACGACACATACGAAGCCGCCCCGAGCGACGGTTCTGCCTGGCTCACCGGTGGTGATCCGACGAACCGTGTGATGCGCGGAGGCTGCATGGGAGACCGTGATCCTGGGTGTCTTCGCTCGGCCTTCCGCAACAAGCTAGGCTCAGGGAAACGACACGGCTATGTGGGCTTTCGCGTGCTGCTCACACTTGGACCCCAGCAGGTCGCTGACGCCAAGCCCCGGTGGGTCAGTCTCTTCGACGGCAAGTCGCTTGACGGGTGGGCCGCGGTCAATGAGGGATGGTTCGTCGGCCACGGGGAGGCGGCGGCGCGCGACGGGGCAATCGAGCTGGGCGCGGGCGAAAACCACACTGGCATCCGCTGGGGGCGGGAGTTCCCCAAGACCAACTACGAGGTGGCCTTCGAGGCCAGGCGGGTCAGCGGCGGCAGCTCCTTCGGCGGCGCCGTCTTCCCACTGGGCAACAGTTGCTCGATGTTCTGCATGGACGGCTGGGTCGGCCCCGTGACGGGGGTGGACGTAGTGGACGGCCACGTTGGCCCGAACATCAGCAGCAAGCGCATGCGGCTCGAGAGCGGGCGGTGGTACAAGGTGCGCCTGCGCGTGACGAGCGAAAGGCTGAAGGCGTGGGTGGACGCCGAGAAGGTGATGGACCTCTCGCTGAAGGAGCACGCCGTCTCGATGACCGCCCCGTGGCACTGCCTGAAGCCGTTCGGGCTTCTCACTGGGACGAAGACAAGCTGTTCACTCCGCAACGTCATGCTCAGGCAATTCGCGGAAGGGGCCGAGGGCCGCGAGGACGAGCCGCGCCCCGAAGGCCCCACACCCGGCCAGTGGGTGAGGCTCTTCGATGGGAAGACACTTGAGGGGTGGAAGGTGGTGAAGGAGTTCCCTGGCCAAGCGCCGGGCGGCCCAGTGCGGGTGGAGGACGACAAGATCGTGCTCGAGAGAGCCGAGGGGACCGGGATCGCTTGGTCCCGCGACTTCCCATCCGTTGACTATGAGGTCGTGATCGAGGCCATGCGCCTGGGCGGCATAGATAGCATGTTGAGCATCTGCTTCCCGTCGCCGGCCGGCGCATGCCAGCTCAACGTGGGAGGGTGGAGGAACCAGATCGTCGGGCTGGAGAGGGTTGATGGGCAGTGGGCAAACGAGAACCCGGCGGGAAGGCCGATGCGCTTTGAGGACAACCGGTGGTACCAGGTTCGGCTTGCAGTGAGGGCGGGCCGGATCGAGGCCTGGGTGGATGATGCGAAAGTGGTTGACTTGTCCACGGCTGGCCGCGTGCTGACCTTGCCTCCCGCTGCCGTGCGGGTCGAGCCCTTTGGCGCTTACACTTGGGCATGCAAGACTGCGATTCGCAGCATTCGCCTCCGGGCGCTGCCGCCGGGCGCGGCACCCGTTGTCGCCGCAGGGGAGCTTGGGCCGATGGTCACAAAGCCCTTCGAGCCGTTCGAGGAGGACTTCGAGTGGTGGAACCCTGAGCGCTGGCGCATCTGGGGCGGCCGCTGGTGGGTGCGCGAGGGACACGCCGTTGGGCTGAACAGGGGGATAGCTCAGCTCGCCCTTCGGGACCGAGTGTTCGACGACTTCGTGCTCGAGGCGGACGTTGTAGACACGGGGCAGCGCCCCTCGCCCGGTTACGCCGTGCTCTTCCGCAAGATCGGCCGTTGGGAGCTTCTGTTCGGGTTGCCGCCCAAGGAGAAGAGCTTCAAGCTCATTGCCGTGGCGAACTACAATCCGCTGCCGGTCCAGGGCGTGCCCGGCGTGACCACTCGCGCCATCAAGGAGGTCAAGGCGCAGGTTGGCCGGCGCCATCGCCTCAGGGTCGAGTGCGTCGGCACGAGGGTGAGCTGTTTCGTGGACGGTGAGCTGGTAGCGGAGGGAGAGGACAAGACCCTGCTGAGCGGCGAGGTGTGGCTGTACGCCTTCGACGGCGTCGTGCGTTTCGACAACGTGAGCGTGCGCCCTGCGGAGGCCAAGCCGGCCGAGCCGCCCGAAGCTCTGGCACCCCTGTGGGAGCAGCGGCCAGAATGGTTGGAGAGGCAAGAAAGGGTGACGCCCGGGGATAAGCTGCGGCTTTGGAGCGAGTTCCTGGACCGTTGGCCCAAGGCGGCGGAGCAGCGGGTCGCGCACGCACGCGAGCGCCAGGAGCACTGGAAGAAGGCCGTGGCCGAGTCCTTTGGCGTCCCGACTGAACGCTCGAAGCGGTTCACGGCCTTCTGGGGCGATGTGCGCGAGCTGGCCGACGGCCGGCTCCGCATCTACTACCCGGCCTGGTGGGAGGCGGAGGACGAGGACTGGCATACCCTCGCCGGGCACTGCTATGTCAACGTCTGGGGCTTCATGAGGTTCTCTGCGGAGGATGGCCAGCAGGGCCCGAGCGCTAGCGCGTGGAACTACCGCCACGGGGACGATGTGCGGGTGACTTTCCGCATGAACAGCCCCACCCCCTGGGGCTGCACCCTGTTCGGGATGCCGGGCGACCCGCTCGGCACTGGCCTCGTGCTCGCCGTGGGGGCCGACCAGGACCGCGGCACGACGCTGGGGCCGGCCGGCGAAGAGCCCTTGTTCGTCAGCCAGGAGCGGCCCGTCTCCGACATGCGGACCCACGAGCTCGAGACCCTGCGCGGGGAAGTCATCTACCGCTTCGAGAACAAGGAGGTCTTCCGCGGGCGGCTCGACCCAAGCCGATTTCGGGGCCGCCACTTCATCCTGTGGGCCAGGCCCCCCTTCAACAAGAACCGCTACCCGTTCATGCAGCACATCTCGATCGTGAGCGCGCCGCAAGCCGACTGGCCGCAAGCGCCCCAGCCGCCCGCTCCGCGGGCGGTTGCCCGCACGCCGAACGCTGACGGCTGGTTCGGCCCACTATGGCAAGATGCAGACTACAGGCCAGGGTTGATACGGGGGAGGAGCGGCGTTGCCCGCGGGCGCATGGCTGTCTTCCGTTCCCTCTGGTCTCGCGATGTCGGCTGCGGGGAGGTTCTGGACGCGGCAATCCGCGACTTCGTGCTGAGCTTCCGCTGCGAGCTCGTGGGCGAGCGGGCGCCCGTGGCCGGCGCTGAGCGCAGGTTTGCCCCTCGCGCCGATGGGAGCATTGATGTCATGTTGCGCTCGACCCCCACGAACTGGCGCCGCCTCATGTTCGCGCGCCACGGCGCCTGGCTGACCTCTGACGAGTGGACTCCTGGCGACGGACAGTATGACGAGGGCGGAGAGCGAACCGTTGCCCGCGGGGACCACTTCGAGCTGCCCGACGGGCCTTGCTACTTCACAATCATTGCCCAGGGCAAGCGCATCGAGGCCTACTGCAACGGGAAGCTCGCATTCTCGTGCGACAACGCGCCCGAAGACTCCGGCTGGGTCTCCCTCTGGGTGCATGACGGCGCCATGATCGTCTACGACGCCAAGGTGCGTCCGCTGCCAAGCGACCCGTCCTACAAGAAGCTCTACGGCGCGAAGGCGCCGTGAGGTGCCCGCCATGGCCAGCGACCCCCTTGTCGGCAAGACACTCGCTGAGTTCGAGGTCCTCGAGGCCATTGGGCAGGGGGGGATGGGGGTGGTCTACAAAGGCCGCCAGAAGGCCCTCGACCGCCTCGTGGCCATCAAGGTTCTCTCGCCCGATCTCGCGCAGAAGGAGGGGTTCATCGAGCGCTTCGAGCGCGAGGCCCGCACCGCCGCCGCGCTCCGCCATCCCAATATCGTCCAAGTCTACTCCGTTGGCGAGGCCCAGGGGGTCCACTACATCGCGATGGAGTACGTGGACGGGGAGGGCCTGGACAAGGTGTTGGAGCGCGATGGGCCTCTGCCCCCTCCGCGGGCATTGGATATTCTCAAACAGGTCTGCGCCGCGCTCGTTGCTGCCCACGAGGCGGGGGTGGTCCACCGCGACATCAAGCCGTCGAACCTGATGCTCGATTCCCGCGGGGTCGTGCGGGTGACGGACTTCGGCTTGGCGAAGCGCACCGAGGGCGACGTGTCGGTGACACAGACCGGCCAGGCCCTGGGCACGCCGCTCTACATGGCCCCCGAGGTCGCCTCGGGCGCCCCGGCGACCGCGCAGAGCGACCTGTACTCGCTCGGCGCGACCTTCTTCCACCTGCTGGCCGGCCGCCCACCCTTCGAGGGCACGAGCTTCTCGGAGCTGGTGGTCAAACACGTCACGCAGCCGGCCCCACTCCTGCACGAGGTCGCGCCCAACGTGGACCCGCGCCTGGCGAACCCGGTGGACCGCCTGCTGTGCAAGAAGTTCTCAGAGCGACTGCCGTCGGCGCGGGCGTTGCTGGAGAGGCTGGAGGGCATTGGGCATCTTCGTCGGGCTGCCGCGACGGCTCGCGCGGAGGGCCGGGCGATGATCGCGAGCGCGCCCACGGCCACGCTCACGGAGGGGCGGCGGCTGGCGCGGGAGGCCATCGCCGAGCAGCTAGGCGCCGACGCCCTGAGGGCACGAAAGCGGCGCATCGTGCTGGCCGCCGCCGTGGGAGCCGGCCTTCTCGCGGTCGCCCTCGCCTTGGCCCTCGGGCGGCGGGGCACGCCACCCGATCAGCAGGCTGTCCTGCCTCCTTCGCCGCCGGGCCGTCGCCCCGTGACGAAGGTCGCTCCGCCGCCGCGGCCCGAGGCGCCGCCCCCGAAGCCCACGCCGCCCGAGCCAGTGCCGAAGAAGGAGCCTGCCGCCGAGCCGAAGGAGGAGCCGCCTGTGCAGCCAAAGGAGGTGCCTGAGGAGAAGCCGCTGCTGGAGCGGGCGGCGGCCCTCGGCCTCGAGCAGGGGCTGGCAATGGCCGCTTATTCCACCCGCGGGGGCGACTTCGAGGAATTCGTGCGGGCCGCCGTGGCGCATAACGTTGACCGGGACTGGGGAGCCGAGGCCCCGCTGGAGGGCGCGCCCGTTGACTTCGCAACCCGCTTCGCCGGCTGGCTCTGGATCGAGCAGGCTGGGCGGCACGAGTTCGCCTTCTGGGTGGACGACGGGGCGCGGCTCTACCTGGACGGCAAGCTGGTGCTCGACGCCTGGCGCTGGGAGGAGCGCGAGGATCACGGCACCGTCACCCTGGCGCGCGGCTGGCACCGCATCTGGGTGGAGCACATGGATCGGGGGGGCATGGCGGCCGTGCGGCTCCAATGGGTCTTCGGGGGCAGGGCCGTGCCGGTTGGCCGGAACCTGTTCTTCTGCGAGCGGAGCATGCTGGATGGGATACGGAAAGACCCCACGCGCAATCCGCTGGCGGGCTTGAGCGCGGACGACCCTGGCAAGCTGGGCGGCCGGGAGCCCTTGGTGGCCGTGAAAGAACCCCCCAAGCCCACGCCGAAGCCCGAGCCCAAGCCCGAGCCGCCCTTGAAGCCCCCCAAGCCCGGCGAGGCATTCGAGGAGACCTTTGATGACGAAGGCCTCGACAACTGGCAGGTTGTCTCCGGTCTCTGGGAGCAGGACCGCGGCGAGGCCGTCGTCTTCGCGAGCCAATGCGGCACACTTGCTCTCAACAACCGGGAATTCGACGATTTCGTGCTGGAGGCCGATGTTGTGGACACCGGCCGAACGATTGACACTGGTTTCGGGCGCGAATGGGGCTTCTGCGGGCTTATCTTCCGCCAGTTTGGCGACAAGGGCTTCCTGTTCTCCCTTGACACCCAGGCCAGGCGCACCAAGCTGTGGGCCTACCAGTTCATTCGCTCAACGCCGCACGGGGACGTCAAGGGTGTGGCCGTGGAGCGCGCCACGAAGCAGGCCGACCTTAAGCCTCGCGAGCGGCACCGGCTCAAGGTCGAGTGCGCCGGCACACAAGTGCGATGCTTCCTCGACGGCGAGCTGGCCGGGGAGGCCACCGACCGCGCGTTCGTCAGCGGCTCCATCGGCCTCTTCGGTTTCCGATGCCAGGCGCGGTTCGACAACGTGCGCATCCGGCCTGTCGAGGGCGCGCTCCCTGAGCCGGCAGGGGAGCGGACCCGGCGCTGGCTGGAACGGGCCGAGCTGATGGACACAGACGACTCGCAGGTCGCCCGTGGTAAGGTGAAAGGCTGGTCGGACCTCCTGGCTCGCTTCCCCGACCTGGAGCCTGAGGCCAAGGCCCGGGCGCGCGAGCGCCGGGACTTCTGGACCAAGGCCCAGGCGGAGGAGGACGGCGTCATCACCGAACGCTCAAGCAAGCTGGAACGCGACGTCTTCAACGCCTGTGTCCGCGAGCTGCCCGGTGGCATCTTCCGCATTAGCTACAACCTGTTCAAACCGCCGGCGCGACCGCTGGGCTGTGATTGGGATCTTGCAGTGGGCAACGGCCGCTTGGACTCCGATATGTGCATTTACATGGACGATTCGCTGCCGCCCCTGAGCGCGATCACCTGGCTCTATCGGCATGGGGAAGACGTGCGGGTGGAGTTCAAAGCATCGGCGCCGCTGAAGTACGGCTGCACCCTCTTCGGCCACCCCGCCGACCCGCTCGGGACCGGGCTCGTGCTCAGCGTGGGGGAGGAGGAAGGGCGCGTCACCACGCTCGGATTCGCAGGCCAGCCCCCGCTCTACCGCGGCAACATGACCCCCTCGCTCGAATTCCGCCGTTGCGAGCTTGAGGTTGTGCGGGGCGAACTGGTCTTCCGATACGAGCGCAACGAGGTCTTCCGTCAGAAGATCGACCTCGCCCCGCACCGCGGCCGGGCACTGCACATCTGGGCCACCCATACCCCGGGGGATCGGGAGCAGCCGGGGACCGTCTTCGCCAACATTGAGATCGACTCGCCGGCCCAACGGGATTGGGTGAGCAGCAAGTTGCCCAACGGCCCCCCGCATCGCCGGTGCGATCAGCCCGACGCACAGGGCTGGCTTGGCCTCGAACATCCCTCATCCCTCCAGGGGAGCGACTGGGGCCAATTCGCCGGGTCCATGCTTTGGGGAACGAGTTACGTCGTGTGGACGCAGGCGCCTGCGAATGAGAACGTGTTTCTGGCGGAGCGCGGCAACGTCCGCGACTGCATGATGGCTGCGCGATGCGAATTCATCGGCGCGCCCCCGGCGGAGGGGGATGGTGGCAGCGTCGGCCTCGTCTTCCGCTTCAAGCTCGCCATGGGCTACGTCGCCTATGTGCACCGGCGCGGTGGGGCCGAGCTTCGCTTCCGCGACATGTCCCCCGGCAGGTTCTCCCGCGACAGGAGCGTGGCTACCGGGCAGCGTCTGCCCCCGTTGCGCGGCATCTTCCACCTCACCGCAGTCGTCCAGGGAAGGCGCCTCGAGCTCTTCTGCGACGGGCGGCCCGCGCTCAGCGTCGCCAACCTGCCCGAAGACCTCTCCGGCAAGGTCGGATTCGAGGTTCAGGACGGCACGGCGCTCATCCACGACTTCAAGTGGCGGCCGCTGCTGACCGACCCGAACTACAAGAAACTCTACGGCGGGAAGGAGCCGTGAGGTGTCCGTCATGGCCAGCGACCCCCTTGTCGGCAAGTGCCTGGGTGGGGTCGAGATCATCGAGCCGATCGGCCAGGGCGGCATGGGAACGGTCTACAAGGGGCGCCAGACGGCCCTCGACCGCGTTGTGGCTATCAAGACCCTGCCCGCTCATCTCGCCGCCAACGCCGCCTTCGTCGAGCGCTTCCACCGCGAGGCACGCAACGCCGCACGCCTCCGGCACCCCAACATCGTCGAGGTCTACGCCGTCGGCGAAGCCGAAGGTGTCCACTACCTTGCGATGGAGTACGTGGACGGGGAGGGCCTGGACAAGGTGCTGGCGCGCGAGGGGCCGCTGGACGCGCCACGGGCGGCGGCGATTCTCAAGCAGGCGTGCGGAGCGCTCGCCGCGGCGCACGAGGCGGGAATCGTCCACCGCGACATCAAGCCATCGAACCTCCTCCTCGACTCCCACGGCTCGGTGCGGGTTACTGACTTCGGCCTTGCGAAGCGGGCCGACGACGCAAGCGTGACCCAGACGAGCGACGTCCTCGGCACGCCCCTCTACCTGGCCCCCGAGGCGGCGACCGGAGCGGAGCCCTGCCCGCAGAGCGACCTGTATTCGCTCGGCGCGACCTTCTACCACCTGCTCGCGGGCCGGCCCCCCTTCGAGGGGAAGACGAGTGGCGAGCTGATCGTCAAACACGTGACCGGGGAGCCGATGCCGCTGCACGAGGCGGCACCAGGCGTGGACCCGCGGCTGGCGCGGATCATAGACCGCCTGCTCGCGAAGCCCCTGGCGGAGCGGTACGGCTCGGCGGAGGCGCTGCTGCGGGACCTCGAGGCGCTCGGCCCGCTGCGCTCGCGGGCGCAGTTGGCGGCCTCGGAGGGCCGGGCGCTCATCGCCGGCGCGCCGACCGCCGCGATGACCCAGGGGCGCCGCCTGGCGCGTCAGGCCCTTGCCGAGCGGCTCGCGGGCGGCCAGCGCAGGACCCGCAAGCGCCACATCGCCCTGGCAGCCGGCGCGGCCATTGTGGCGCTCGTCCTCGCCCTCGTCGTCGCCCTTCCACGCGGCAGGAGAGCCGGCCAGGCCCTCCTGCCCGACGTGGAGCAGCAGAACATCGAGGCCCGCGAGCACAACGCGCGCGTCCTCCTGCGCAGCGCCCAGGCCGCCGCGAAGGCGAAGGACTGGGACGAAGTGAAGGCCCAGCTCGACAGCCTGGAGAAGGACTGCGGGAACACCCAGCTTTTCGTGGCCAACCGCGCGGCCATCGAGGCCCTGCGGAAGCAGGCCGAGGCCCCACCCAAGGAGCAGACCAGGCCGGCCACCAAGACCGAGGTCGCCCCGCCCCCCAAGCAGAAGCCCCCGGAAGAGTTGGCCGCCGAGGGAGGCATGGCGAAGGGCCTCGTCGCCGCCTTCTATGCAGGCCAGAACTTCGAGCGCTTCATCACCGCCAAGGCCGTGCCCAACATCGGCTTCAACTGGGGGCCGGAGGCCCCGATGCCGGGTGTGCCGGCGGACCGTTTTTCGGCGCGATTCGTCGGCTGGCTCAAGGTCCCCGACGCGGGCGATTACACCTTCCGCTTCTGGCGCGACGACGGCGCGCGGCTCTACCTCGACGGCAAGCTCGTCATCGCCGAGTGGGAGG
>Ga0194113_10003757_pt1 | contig 20173 bp, 18 predicted proteins | sample TA2MahC200mmetaG_FD_146193 | JGI IMG/M metagenome (GOLD analysis project Ga0194113, IMG submission 146193) | Freshwater microbial communities from Lake Tanganyika, Tanzania - TA2015017 Mahale Deep Cast 200m | ecosystem: Environmental > Aquatic > Freshwater > Lake | place: Tanzania: Lake... | reverse complement strand
GCCTCGGCGGCGGATGTGCTGGTCTACGACATCTGCTGGGGCTCGACGAGCGTGATCTCGCCCGCGCTGTTCGACCGGTTCGTCCTGCCCGAGGCCAAGTGGGTGTGTCAGGCAATCGCGCGGGACAAGCGGATCGTCTTCTTCACGACCGGCAAGACGCGGGCGGTGTTGCCGCAGATCGCGGACGCCGGCCCGCACGGCGTGCAGCACCTGGATGTCCTCGGCGACTGCGACCTCGCGGAGGTGAAGCAGACCTTCGGGAAGCGCTTCTGTCTGATGGGGAACTACAGCCCGGTCGTGCTGGCCCACGGCTCGGTGCGCGCCGCCGAGGAGGAGGCGCGTCGCTGCCTCCGCGCCGCGATGGCCGGCGGAGGCTTCATCATCACGACCTCCGACGAGGTGCCCGGCGACGCGAAGCTCGAGAACATGCAGGCCGTCGTGAAGCTCGTCGAACGGGAGGGGCGCTACTGCTGAGTCTCGCAGAAACGCAGAAGCAGTGGGGCGGGCATTCTTGCCCGCCAAAGCGGCCGTGGCGGGCAAGAATGCCCGCCCCACTGCTTCTGTATGTGTCAGGGGCTCAGTAGGCGCCCGGGCCGCGCCGAGGGAACCGGCTTCGGGACGACGCCATACCGCTGATGGAACTGCTGCTCATCCTGCTCATCGTGTTGATCCTCTGGCCGAAGCCCATCCTCGGCGCACTGAAGTGGGCCATCCGGCACGCCTTCGGACGCCCCACCACGCCCGAGGCGGGCGACTCAGCCGATCACCCCGACAACCGCGTCAGCCCGGGAGGACCTTGAGAGGGTTGTGCGCCGTCTCCCACACCGACCGCGTTGGAGGCACCGCGGTCTGCAGCATGTCGATGCAGGGGTGCGGCACCAGGAACACACGGCTGCGTTGCTCGCGCTCGATCTTCGCCTCGGTGCCCCAGACGTAGGACACCTCAACCCAGTCGCTGGCATCGTAGAGGCGCGTCACGTCGTAGGAGCTGAACGTCGCGTCGCGCCAGCGCTCGACGATAGCCACGCCGAGACCTGCCTTCCATTGCGCATCCCACGAGAAGTCCAGCCAGCCCGCGAGCCGCGCGTTGCGCTCATTCGGCGCGCCGCCCAGGTAGCCGAAGTAGAGGTCACGATAGTCCGCCGTATCCTGCAGCGCGCCGCGCGCGACCACGCCGCCTACGCCCGGCTGCTGAGCGTACGTCCCGCCGCGCTGTTCGAGGGTGCATCCATCCCCTGCGCCCTTCACCGCGAGCGGGCCCTTGGGAGTCACCACGTGGGAGACCTCGATGGCGGGCGCGAGCACGGAGAACACGTAGCGGCTACGGCCGGTCGCGAGGTCCGAGGTGAACGGCACCGTCACGGCAAGCCAACCCGGCGCGCGCGTGATCTCCGGCGGGCCGAAGCCTTCGTGACCCGGGCAGCGCAGCGTCCACGGCGTCTTCAGCAGGTTCGTCTCGCTACCTGCAGGCGTCAGCGAAACCAGCGCGTCTGCACTTGGATCAAGCTCGGCGACGTAGTGCGGGCCTCGGATGCGCAGAAGACCAGGCGTCTCCTCGCACGTGAGTTCGGGCGCGTTGGTTGGGGCGCCGTCGCCGGGCAGCACTGCGAAGTAGCGCCGCCCGCCCGACGGCGTCGGGCCCGCGGCCACCCAGCGGACGACCTCGTCTTCGCTCTCGGCCATCGCGAGGGACGGGATGGTCGCGAGGACCTTGCCGGAGGAGTCGAGTTCCGCGACGTGTACCTGCTGGCCGGTCTTCCCCAGCGTCCATGACACGGGCACATCGGTCCGCTCGCCCTCGTCCCACGGCGGGAGATAGACCAACGCCAGAGCGTCGCGAAGCGCGGCTGCCCGGATGCAGAGGGGCTCTTCGGCCCGGGCATCGAGGAGCGTGTACTGTGGCGAGGGCGCGATCTCCGCCGCGATCAGGCTAATGCCCGGTACGCGAGCGAGAGGCGCGGCGATCTGACGAGAGGCGCCCGCTTCGAGTGCTTCGATGGTGAACGGGTGATTCGCGACGAGAGACGCATCGCCGCGCCGCTGCGTCGGGCGCACCACCACGTTGTGCGCAGTCATCCCGCCGCAGTTGCTGACGGTCAGCGTCGCCCGCGGGGGATTGCCGGGCAGGAGGTCGAGTCGGCTACCGGCGATCGTGACGACCGGCTTGACGAAGTACTCGCCGCACAGCTCGTCGGCAGACTCGGCGACGCCCTCGGCCGCCGAGTCGGAGGTGAAGAAGCCGACACCCGGCATCTCAGGCGCGAGGCGCTTGAGGTGGCGGATCTGGCGCAGCACGTCCGCCTTGGTCGGCGAGGCGCGCACCTCCTTCGTCTTCTCATCGGTGACGATGTTGATCCCGAGCCCACACACCGTCCGGTCCATCACGCCCGCCGCGCGCGTCTCCTCGATGTACGAGTCGAAGGTCCCGAGGTGGTTGCCACGGTAGTTCAGGTAGACCTCGGGGATGAACAGATCGACCACGTCTGTCACGTCCACCCAATATGGATGCGCACCCATGAACCACACGGCGGTGAAGCGGTCGGGCTGCTGCTTCTTCACCTCGCGCAGCGCGGCCATGAACTTGTCCGTATCCTCGCCCGGCCCGCCAATCTCGTCGATGGCGATGCAGCGACTGCTGCCGTAGTGCTCGACGAACTTCTCCAGCGACCACTCCTTGTAGCAGACCGCTCCCCGCCACGCGCAGGGAATCGCCCCGCGCCGTAGCCACCAGGCGGCATCCTCCTCCTTCACGGTAGTCGGGACATTGCACCAGCGGAACTCCTTCGGGGTGCCGAACCACGGGAAGTACAGATTGCGGGCGACCACGGCCACCGGGCCGAAGTCCCCACGTTGAGGTGACGCGCCCGGCGCAGTCACCTCGAAGGTCAGCATGTAGAAGCCCGTCTCCTTCGGCTGCCAGGTGACCTCGATGTCGCGGGGCTTGCCCGGGCCAACCTCGACCGTGGCCTCGCGCGAGGCGAACTCAACAGCCTTGCCCCCATCTCGCGCCGCCGACGCCCGGAGGCGCACCGTGCCGCGCCAGTCCTGATCGGACAGAACCGGCACGAGCAACGTGATCGTCTCGCCGGCGACCGGAATGCGTTTCGAGATGCCGGTGTCGGCGGCATCCAGATGAGGCGGCGCGCCCTGAGCGCCTGTGAGATGGCCCGCTGCAGCCAGTAGAAGCGCAAGCGCGTTCACGCGTAGACCCTCGGCATGTTCAGCAGTTCGATCATGTCATCCGCCTCGCAGCGCGCGGTCTTCTGCGGTTCGGTCTCCGTGTGGCGGAGGATGCTGACGAGTTCGTAGGGCGGTTCCAGGCGGAAGGGAGCGATCTCGCGCACGCGGCTGAGGCCAAGTTCGGCCTTGGTGCGGATGAGGGCGCGGGCGGGCTCGGGGTGCAGGTGGACGGCCGCGCCGTTGTGGAGCTTGTTCTGCTCGCCGGTGAGGCCGGTCGCCGGACCGCGCTTGAGCCCCCGCTTGACGGCCGCCGTCTCGATCCCCGGCACGAGCGCGCGCGCCTCTTCGCAGCAGGCCTGATCGCCGCTCACCATCACGGTCGGCACACCGAAGTAGCCGCAGAAGAGCGTGTTGCAGCCGAGCTCACCGACGGACACGCCGTTGATGGTCAGCTCCTCGATGACGAAGGACCCGGTGTGCGAGAGGTGCCCGCCGTCGGTGTTCGACTTCGCGTGCTGGCCGATGACCATCGCGGCGTCGAAGCTCTCGTCGCACAGGAACGGGTAGCCCATCGGGCGGCCGGCGTACAGCTCCGCCGCGGGGTGGAGCTCCGACGGGTTGATCGCGCCGTGCCCGTGGCCATCGACGACGAGGATCTCGCTCGCACCCGCGGCGATGGCGCCCTCGATGGCCGCGTTGATCTCGCCGGTGGTCAGCGAGCGCGCGGTCTCGTAGTAGCGTGACTCGGGCGCGCCGTAGTCGTCGAAGTTCAGCACACCGGCAACGCCCTCAAGGTCGGTGATGATGTAGAGCCTCATCTGGCGCTCCTTTCGTTGCTTGCCGTGGAGGGGCCGAATGCGAAGCATCCGGCCCGGTGTTCTATGGCGGGCCGGATGCCTGCGCGTCGAGTGCCCTCGACGCACAGACATGCGGCCCCTCCCGATTGGCCAAAGGCCTTGCGTTCTTCGGGGGATTGTGCTATAGAACGGGTCGTTGCACCTTCAGGCAGAGACGCTTCCCCTGAAGAGCGGGCCGTGTGCCCGCTCTTTTTGTGCTGTAAGGGGGAGCCGCGGGCCGAGGGTCAGGTAGTGCGATGCGGCGCAAGAAGCACCCGGTTGTCGAGGCGATCGAGCCGCAGGTAGAGACCATGGCCGGAGACTATGGCTATGAGCTGGTGAACATCACCTACGGCGGGCCGAAGCGCAATCCGGTCCTCACCATCATGATCGACAAAGCCGGCGGCGTCACCGCCGACGACTGCGCGGAGATGAGCCGGCGGCTGGGTCTGCTGATGGATGTGCTGGACCCGATACCGACCAGCTACCAGCTCGCGATCTCATCGCCCGGCATCGAGCGGCCGCTGGTGAAGCTGGCTGACTTCGAGCGCTTCAGCGGGCGCGAGGCGGCCGTGCGCTTCTACGACGAGAGCGACCATGCGAAGACGGTTGCAGGCACTCTGGGTGGCGTGAAGGATGGACAGGTGGCTCTGGTGGTCGGGGCGGAGGAGCTGCTGATCGCGGAGGACCGCATCGACTCCGCGCATCTGACGTTTGACTGGGACAAGCTGGACGCCGATGCAGGCGAGGAGTAGGCCGACCGTCCGCAACAGCGCGTACGAGAGGGTGGGCGGGCGCCATGAATGGCGCCCCTACACGATTGGGCGCGATGAATCGCGCCCCTACACTACAAGCGACCAGAGAACGCCGATATGTAGGGGCACGATTCATCGTGCCCGCGTGTAGGGGCGTGATTCATCACGCCCAATGCCACCCTTCTCATGCGCCCTCTAGCCGGACGCGGGATTCCGTGGCGGCGAAGGTTCCGCCGAAAGGAGCGCAGCGGGGTGAACCATGAACGGTGACTTCATCGAGGCCTTGGAGCAGATCGAGCGGGAAAAGGGCATTCCCATGGCCTCGCTGATTGCGACGGTGGAGGCCGCGATGGCCTCGGCGTACCGTAGGCATTACGGCGACGCGTGCGAGATTCGGCTCGACGTGGACCGCGAGAAGGGCGAGGTGAAGATGTTCTCTCGCCGGCCGCTGATTCCCGAGGGCGCTGAGAGCGCCCTGCGGCCCGCAGGCAGCGATGAGGACGGGATCGTCAGCACGCTGACCCTGGAGGAGCAGGAGTCGGCCCTCGGCCCGATCCAGTATGAGGAGAAGCTACTCGACGCGGGCGATTTCGGGCGCATCGCGGCGCAGACCGCCAAGCAGGTCGTCGTGCAGCGGATCCGCGAGGCGGAGCGCGAGCTGGTCTTCGACGAGTTCAGCCACCGCGTCGGCGAGCTGGTCACGGGCGAAGTGCAGCGCAAGGACCAGCGGAACGTATTCATCGCCCTCGGGCGCGTCGAGGCGCTCCTTCCCGGTCACGAGCAGATCCCCGGCGAGCCGTACCGCTTCGGGGATCGCCTGAAACTGTACATCTTGGATGTGCGCAAGACGACGAAGCACCCGCAGGTCATCGTCTCGCGCACCCATCCCGGCCTCGTCAGCCGGCTGTTCGAGCTGGAGGTGCCCGAGGTCTATGACGGCATCGTGGTGCTTCGCTCGGTGGCACGCGAGCCCGGCGCCCGCTCGAAGGTCGCCGTCGAGAGCCGCGACCCATCCGTGGACCCGCTCGGCGCCTGTGTCGGACATCGTGGTGCGCGCGTCCAGGCGATCGTGGACGAGCTGCGCGGCGAGAAGATCGACATCGTTCGCTACAACGACGATATCCGCACCTACCTGGAGAGCGCGCTGTCGCCGGCGAAGGTCGGTCAGGTGCTGATCGATGAGGGCGAGCGCGCGGCGACGATCATCGTGCCTGACCATCAGCTGTCGCTCGCGATCGGACGGCGCGGGCAGAACGTGCGCCTGGCCGCCCGACTGACGGGCTGGCGGATCGACATCCGCAGCGAGACGCAGTGGGCCGAAGAGCCGCGCATTCCGGTGGCGGCGGCCCCCGTCGAAGTCACGGTCGAGGCGCTGGCCGCCGAACTGGGCGTTGCGGTGGCTGATCTGCAGGAGATCGCGGGCGAAGAGGGCATCGCGCTGGGCGACGCCGCGGCGGTCGTCGCTGCCGAGCACGCGGCGGTCCTCCGCGAGCTGCTCGCCGGTGGCGAGGGGACGCTCGACGATCTCGAAGCCGGTGCGATCACGCTCAAGGCCGAGGCTTCCTCGGCGGAGTGACTGCGCTGAGCGGCGCCGTCGCCGGGAGGTGATCGGCCTGCGCAAGAAACACGTGCCGCTGCGCCGCTGTGTCGCGTGCGGCGTGCAGCGGCCCAAGTCGGAGCTCGTCCGGATCGCTCGCACGCCGGAAGGGCCTCTGGACATCGATGCGGCGCCCAAGGCTCCGGGCCGCGGGGCCTATGTGTGCCGAACTGCCGAGTGCTTGCAGAAGGCGGCGAAGGGTCGGCCGATCAGCCGCTCCCTTGACCGCCCGTTGCCCGAAGAGGACGCACAACGCCTGCGCGACCTGGCCCGGGAGCTGTCGGAGACCGGCCGGGAAGTAGGCCCGTAGAGACTGCGGAGGTGTCGGAGCTTGCCGAAAACCCGTGTGTTTGCCTTGGCCAAGGAGCTACACCTCGAGAGCAAGGCGCTGGTCGCCCTGCTGGGTGAGATGGGCCTCACCGGCCTGACGCCGGCGAGCGTCATCGAGGACGACGTCGCGGCGAAGGCCCGTGAGGCCGTGCGCCAGCACGCCGAAGCGGCAGCCAGCCGCACGGACGCCGAGCGCGCCGTGTCGGCCCAGGCGCGGATGGCGCCGGGCGCCCTAGCGTTGGCCCAGGCCAAGAGTCGCGCCGCCGCGCGGGCGGTCGAAGCCGCGCCTCAGGTTGACTTCTTTGGTGACCTCGCTCCGCCCGCCGAGGCCGTGCCCGTTGCCCCGTCCGCCGAAGCCCCGGCCGCCGCTCCGACGGTGGTCGAGGAGAGGCCCAGGAGGCCGGCCAGGCCCAAGCCGGAGAAGCCGACCAGGCGGCGCAAGCCCCGCGACGAGGAGGAGGCGCCGGAGGAGGCCGCACCCGGCCCGCCCACCAGCGATCGGGAAGCCGCCCGCGCCCGCGAGGCCGAGAAGCGACGGGAACACGAAGCGGAGATCGCCGAGGACGAGGACGAGGAACTGCGGCGGCTGGAGGAGGAGCTGGAGCGCCTGGAGCGCGAGGAGGCACGCGGCGCCGGCCTGATCGCGCTGGAGCGACTGACGCCCGAGGAGCGGGAGGAGGAGCGCCGTCGCGGCCGCGACGTGCTCGTCAAGCCGATCCCCGAGCGCGCCAAGCGCCCTACGGGCGAGCGGTCGGAGACTGCCGTCAACGTGCCGCCCGTGGTGTGTGTGTTGGGCCATGTGGACCACGGGAAGACCACGTTGCTGGACGCGCTGCGCGAGACGAACGTCACGGAAGGCGAGTTCGGCGGCATCACCCAGCACATCGGCGCCTCCGAAGTCGAGCACGGCGCCCGCAAGGTCGTCTTCCTCGACACTCCGGGTCACTCGGCCTTCACGGCCATGCGCGCCCGCGGCGCGCTCATCACCGACATCGCCATCCTCGTCGTGGCCGCGGATGACGGCATCATGCCGCAGACCGTCGAGGCCATCAACCACGCCCGGTCTGCGGGTGTGCCGATCATCGTGGCGCTGAACAAGACCGACACCCTCGGCGCAAACCCGGACCGTGTGAGGCAGCAGCTGGCCGAGCAGGGGCTGGTGCCCGAGGACTGGGGCGGAGACACCGTCATCGTGCCCGTTTCGGCGCTCAAGCGCGAGGGCCTTAGCGACCTCATGGACATGATCTTCCTGGTCGCGGAGGCGGAGCTGGGCGATCTGTGGGGCGATCCTACAGCGCCGTTTGCCGGCGTCGTGGTCGAGGCGCAGCTTGATGCCAGCCGCGGCCCCGTGGCGACCGTCCTCGTGCGGAACGGCTCTCTCAAGGTCGGTGACATTGTGATCTGCGGCGCCGCCTACGGACGCGTCCGCCGCCTCAACGACTGGCGCGGCAAGACGATCAAGGAGGACGTCGGCCCCGGTCGTCCCGTCGAGATCATCGGGCTGTCCGGGGTTCCCGAATCGGGCGAGATCGTCGAGAAAGCCTCCTCACTCAAGGTGGCCCGCGAACTGGCGGCGGAACGCGAGGAGGCCATTCGCGAGGACCGTCTCTCCATGAGCGGCCGCACCACCCTCAGCGAGCTGTTCCGCCAGTTCCAGGAGGGCGCCCCGAAGGAGCTGAACGTCGTCCTGAAGGCCGACGTATGGGGATCGTTGCAGGCGATGCGCCAGGCGCTCTATGAGCTCAACGAGGAACTCGAGGAAGTCGAGGTCAACATCATCCACAGCGCGGTGGGTGAGGTCAGCGAGTCCGACGTGCTGCTCGCCGTGGCCGCCGAGGCCATCGTGCTCGGCTTCCATGTGGACGCCGATGCCCAGGCCCGCACGTTGGCGGAGAACGAGGGCGTGGACGTCCGCACCTTCAACGTCATCTACGAAGCCATCGACGAGATTCGCGCCGCGATGCACGGGATGCTCGAGCCGATCTACGAGGACCGCGTGCTGGGCCGGGCGGAGGTGCTGCAGACGTTCCGCATCTCTCGCATCGGTGTCGTTGCCGGCTGCATCGTGAGCGAGGGCCGGATCGAGCGCGGCGCCGACATGCGCGTCTTGCGCGAGGAGGAGCTGATCTACGAGGGCCGCATCGAGAGTCTGAAGCACGTGGCGGAGGACGTATCGAGCGTAGACGTGGGCACCGAGTGCGGCATCGCCACGTCGGACTACCGGGGCTGGAAGATCGGCGACATCATCGAGGCTCACCGGCAGGTGGAGATTCCCCGCCGGATGCCCTCGCCCCGCGACGCCCGGCCTTCGTCCGTGGCCGCCACCGAGCAATCCTAGGCCGGCGCCCTGTCTGCCATGACTGCAATCGTCGGCACGCTGACGATCGACCTACACGTATCCGACGCCCTCACCCTGAAGGACAAGCGTCAGGTCGTCAAGAGCCTCATCGGGAGGGTGGGCGATCGCTTCAACGTAAGCGTAGCGGAGGTCGGCGATCTGGACAGTCCGCGCCGCGCCTCCATCGCGGTCGCCACCGTGGCCAACAGCCGCGACCACGTGGACCGCGTCCTCAATGCGGTCCTGCGCTTCTGCGAGAGCGACCCACGCGCCGAGGTCACCGGCGTGGAGACCGACATCGATTGAGGGGCGGGCGCCACAAATGGCGCCCCTACGCGATCGGGCGCGATGAATCGCGCCCCTACATCACGATGCCGCCACCATGTAGGGGCACGATTCATCGTGCCCTCGTGTAGGGGCGTGATTCATCACGCCCCATGTCGTGTCCATCACGTGCGCTCGGATGGCCAGCCGCAACGGAGCAGGTGACGGACGATGCCGACCCAGAGACAGACGCGAGTGGCTCGGCGGCTCCAGGAGGAGATCGCGCGCCTGCTGCTGCGCGAGATCGAGGACCCCCTCATCCGCTTCGTGACGATCACCGACGTGGAAGTAAGCCCGGACCTCAAGTGTGCGCGCGTCTTCTTCAGCGTGATGGGCACTGACGACCCGGCGGAGACGCTGAAGGGCCTGCGCCGCGCGAGCAGGTACATCCGCCACCGCCTGGCTGAGGAAGCCGAGTTGCGATACACCCCCACACTGGACTTCCGCTACGATGCAACGGCCGAGCGGGCGCAGCGCATCGAGGCCATCCTGCACCGGCTCGCCGAGGAGGGAAGCCTGCATCCGCCCGACGACGAGGAACCCGCGGAGGTTGGGTCTCCGCCGGCGGACGCCGAGGACGATGAGTAGCTCCCCCGTTGACCAGATCTGCGGCGTGATCGATTCGCGGTCCGCCTTCCTGCTGGTCACCCACTTCGAGCCGGACGGCGACGGGATCGGGGCCTGCCTCGCGCTGTGGCACGCCCTGCGCGCGCGCGGCAAGACGGCCACCGTCTGGATTCCCTCCGGCGTGCCCGCGAAGTATGCGTTCCTGCCCGGCGCTCACGAGGTCGTCCGCGAGGCCGGTCCGCACGAGGTGGCCATCGCCCTGGACTGCGACGGCGCGCGACGGCTGGGCGCCACGGCGGACACGGTCAACGCGGCCGAGGTCGTCATCGACATCGATCACCATGCCGGACACAGCCCGTTCGGTCATATCGCGTGGCTCGATCATTCGATGCCCGCCGCCGGTTACCAGGTCTCCGAACTCCTGAAGGCCCTCGGCGCCCCCCTCACGCGGGAGATCGCCACCTGCCTCTACTGCGCCGTGGGCACCGATTCGGGCTACTTCCGCTATGCCAACACCTCGCCGCAGTTGCTGCGCATGGCCGCCGAGCTGGTAGAGTATGGCGCCGACCCCAAGGCCATCGCGGAGGCGACCCTCGATCGCCACTCGCTCTCGACCGTCCATCTCGCCGGCCGCGCTCTCGCCAGTCTCAGCCTGCGGCTGGGAGGACGCGTCGCTCTGGCGGTCCTGACCGCCGCGGACCTCGCCGAGGCCGGCGCGGAGCAGACCGAGGGCGTCATCGACTACCTGCGGACCGTGGCCGACGTGGACCTTCTCGTGCTGATGCGCGAGGCCAAGGAAGGCTGGCGCACCAGCATGAGGTCCTTGGGCTCGGTGGACGTCAGCCGCGTGGCCAAGGCCCTCGGCGGAGGCGGCCACCCAGCAGCGGCTGGCTGTACGCTGCACGGCACGCGGGACGAAGCTCGGGCAGCGCTCGAAACCGCGCTCGCCCCGGCCCTCAGCGAGGGTGGCGGCGGATGAAGTCGGGCATTCTCAACGTGCTCAAGCCGCCGGGGATGACCTCACACGACGTGGTCGACCTCATGCGGCGGCTCTTGCCAAAGCGCACGAAGGTCGGCCACGCGGGGACCCTCGATCCGGCCGCTGCGGGCGTGCTCGTGGTGTGCGTGGGAGAGGCGACTCGGCTGACGGCCTACCTCATGGAGGGCGACAAGAGCTATCGCGCGGAGGCCTGCCTGGGGATCGCGACCGGTACGCTGGACGCCGAGGGCAAGGTGGTCGCCGAGCACGATGCTTCGGAGGTCACGGAGCCGGACGTGCGCGACGCGCTCGCCCGACTCGTCGGTCCGCAGCTCATGCAGCCGCCGATGTACTCGGCAGCCCGCGTCGGCGGCAAGCGCCTCTACGACCTCGCCCGCGAGGGCCGCGAGGTCGAGCGCGAGCCCCGCCCGGTGACCGTCTACGAGGCCGACTTGGTTCGCTTCGAGCCCGGCCGTCGCGCGCGGGTCTTGGCCGACATCCGCTGCAGCAAGGGCACATACGTGCGCGTGCTGTGCGCACAGATGGGTGAGCGGCTCGGCGTCGGCGCGCACATGTCGTTCCTGGTCAGGACGGCGGTCGGCGCCCACGCGCTCAGCGATTCCGTGAGCCTTGAGGAGTTGCGCGACGCACCGACCCGCGGAGCGCTTGAGAACCTCAGCGTGCCCCTCGAGGTCGCTCTGGCGCACCTGCCGGAGCTCCGCCTCGACGGGCGCGGGGTCGCGGCCTTCAGCCGTGGGGCGGCCGCCGAGTGCGCCCCCGACCTGCGCGGCCCGGTTCGCGTGCACGACGCCGACGGCCGACTGGTCGGGATCGGGGAGGTCGTAGCGGAGGGCGGAGCGTCGGTCCTACAACCACGCAAGGTGCTGTCTCGCTGATGGATCAGCCCACGAGCTGCCCCGCCAGAACGGCGTCCCGCGTCCCGCGCGCGATTGCGGTGGGGGCCTTCGATGGCGTGCACCTCGGCCATCAGGCGGTCGTGCATTCGGTTCTGGAGGCCGCCCGGCAGCGCGGCCTGACCTCCGCCGCCCTGACGTTCGAGCCGACGCCCCGTCAGTACTTCGGCCGCGACCCGAACTCCGAGAAACGCCTCACTCCCGACCCCGAGCGGCTCGCCCTCCTGTGCAACCTGGGCGTGGAGCAGGTCCTGGTGCAGACCTTCGACCGCGACCTGCGGGCGATGACGCCGGAGGAGTTCGCGCAGGCGATCCTGGTGGACGAACTGGACGCGCGCTTCGTCGCCATCGGCGCATCGCATACGTTCGGCTCCGGTGCCGGCGCCGGTCCGGAGAACATGCGCGAGCTGGGGGAGCACCTGGGGTTCGAAGTGGAGATCGTGCCGCTCGTGTCCGTCGGGGGCCTGTCGGTGTCGAGCACGGCGATCCGCGAAGCCCTCGTTGAGGGCGACATGCAGGCGGCGCGGACGATGCTCGGGCGCCCCTACGCGGTATCCGGAACCGTCATCCGCGGCCGCGGCCTCGGCGCCGACCTCCAGGCGCCCACCGCCAACCTCGAGGCGCGTGCGGACAAGTTCCTCCCCGCCCACGGCGTCTACGCCGCCGCCGCCCTCATCGGGGAGGGCGAGAGCGGCCCTCTTCCCGCCGCGATCAGCCTCGGCCCGTCGCCGACCTTCGACATCGACGAGACCCGTTTCGAGGTACACCTCCTCGACTTCGAGGGCGACCTCTATGGCGCCGAGCTGACCGTCGCGCTCCTCGAGCGCCTCCGCCCCATCCAGGACTTCGCCAGCCGGGACGAACTGGTCGCACAGATCAGACGCGACGTGGAGCGCGTGCGGGAGGTCTTCGCGGCGAACAGCACGTAGTGGGTTACGGGCGGCGGCGTAGGTACTCACGGAAGGCCCGCAGGCGTGGCAGCGACTCCTCGTCCTTCCGTCGGCGGGTCGCTTCCTTGCTGGCGATGATGTCGTCGAGGTGACACACGGGGAAACCCTCGACCTCCACGTGTCGGCCCCAGGCCTCCGCGAAGGTCTCGATGCCGTCCGGCGCAAAGACGAGGTCCACGTCGAACGGGCCGTTCCTCAACCGCACGAAGTCCTTGCCGCGAACGATAGCCTCCGCCTCCCCCTCGCTCAGCGCGAACCCCAGTTCACTCAGCGCCTGCACGATCGCGCGTCCGTTCGCCGGGCAGGGCTCCGCGAAGACCTCGACGGCTGGCAGGGCTTCTGCGAAGCCGTGCATGAGCGCACCCGACATGCCGGTGAACAGATAGCGGACGCCGTGCCGCACGAAGGCGTCGCGGATGTCCTCTGCTTGCCGGTACTCAAACGCGCCCATAGCCCAGCCACTCCGGGAGGTTCTCCTCGCACCAGCGGCGGTACTCCTCCATCGTGTCGAACGCGCGGAAGGGGGCGTCGTCCAGGACGGGCTTGTACGTCTTGATGAAGGAGTAGCGTATCCGCGTGGCCAGCGGACGCCGGCGCGCGGCCTCGAAGTCCTCCCACAGGTCGCGGGGAATCTCAATCTCCTCGTCCGCCGCCATCACAACGCTCCTCTGCGCGGTGTGCCCGGCGTCCGGACCCATTATAGCCCGCGCAGGCCTCCGCCGCAATGCGCGCCGCTCCCGCGTCCGCCGTCGCCGTTCTCCGCAACTCCCGCCTTGCGCTTGACACGCCCCTCCACCCGTCGCTATCATGCCGTTCGTAGGTGAACTCTGGACTCTGGACTTTGGACTCCGGACTGCCGTTCGTCGGAGGGATGGCCGAGTGGTCTATGGCGGCGGTCTTGAAAACCGTTAGGCGAAAGCCTCGGGGGTTCGAATCCCTCTCCCTCCGCCAGTCCTGCCCTTCCAGCTAGGCTTCCCCTGCCTTGCGGCCGTAGACCCTCTCGGCGGTTCTCCAGCACACGTTGGCGCGCGCGGTCTCGCTGAGCTGGTCGAGGAACACGTCGTAGCGCTGGAGTTCGGGGCCGAGCCGCTCGAAGCGGGTCACGAGGTCTGAGCCCAGGCAGATGCGCTCGCTCTGCTGCTCGGTCAGCGCGAGCCACTCGTCGCGCGGGACGCCGCCGGGGCAGATGATCTCATCGAAGATGATCCACGAGTAGTCTACGACGAGCCGCGGGTACTGCTCCAGAAGGCGCCGTACCATCTGGTGGTAGAAGGGCACGTTCACCCTTCGAGAGATGCCGCAGTGGGCCAGGATGAAACGCGTGCGGGGGAAGTCGCGGAGGGCCTCCTCCAGTTCGTAGAGATAGACAGGGTGATCGCTCTTGCTGACCGAGGTCACATTCTGGTGTAGGAGCACGGGCAGATCGCGCTCGGTCGCGAACTCATACACCGGCCACAGGGCGCGATGGTTGGCCCGCGCCACATCGCCCTGTGTGAGAGCCGTCAGGTCGTCATGGCGGAGGAGCAGCTCGCCGATCCCCGCCCACACATCGGGGTAGGCCTCGTACGTGCGGCGCACGTCGCGGATCGCGAACCCATCGGTGGGGTTGAACCCGCACAGGAGCGGATAGAGCCGCCCGCGCGGTTCCTCCGGCAGGCTGCGGACCATCTCGGCGACGAGCGCGTCGGTCCCCCCGTAGTAGTAGCAGCGCGCGTCGTTGGCGAGGTAGTAGTCGGGCGGTTCGCGGTCGTGCTCGTCCCACATCTTCGCGACCGGCAGGCCGAAGATCACCGCGCGCCCGACGTTGGCGCGGTCCATGGCGCGGATCAGCGCCTCCGCGCCGGGCGTCTCCTGCACGAAGTTCACGACATGCAGGTGGGCGTCAATCAGCGGGTACTTGCTGCCGCGCAGCCGGGCGAGAGAGCCGCGCCGAGCGGGATCGCGCGTCCAGGTGGGGATCGACTCATTGGGCATGGCTCGCGGCCTCCCATCGCGGCGCAAGATAGGCCAGCTCGTCGGCCTCCAGGAAGCGCTGCACGTACCGCCACGCGCACTCGTCCCGGATCAGGTCGCGCAGACCCGCGTCGGTGAAGTGCTCCAATAGGGGGCGACTTAGGGCGCTGGGCAAGGCCCGGAGGAGATACGCGAGATCCCGCTCATCGCGGACCAGGCTCACCACACGGTCCCATCCCAACATGCCGATGAGCTCCCGCTGCCGCGCCGTGTCAACCGACCGCAGGACCAGGCCCAGCTCCTCTCCGGTCTGGAACAGGCGCACGAGGAAGTCCTGCGCGAGCAGCTCCAGGACTAGCGCATCGCTGGCGCCGTAGACCCACTCCAGAATCTCTGCCAGCTCCCCCGGCGTCCTCACGAGTTCCCGCAGCCCGCTGCCGCCGAGGGCCCTCAGCAGCGCCTCCTCGACACGGTCATCCGCCAAAGCCGCCAGGAGATCGCGGAGTGCCTGCGGGGTCGCCACCACCTCCACGAGGCGGTCGCCGAGGGCCTCCGCCAGGAAGAGCTGGTCCTCCGGCTGCAGGACAGTCATCACCGCCTGCAGCCCCGGCGGCTTCTCGATGACGTCCGCCAGGTGCGGACGAAGCTGCTCCAGTGCCTCGCGGTCATGCTGGCCCTCCAGCACATCCAGCGCCGCGACCAACTCTCCCGCTGTGGCTACATCCGTCCTCTCGCCCTCAATGGTCAAGGGGTAACCGTCCGACGGCATCATCGCATCCCTCCTCGTTGTCGTTTGTGCTTGCAGCTCACCAGAGCTGCGCCGTCGGGTCCTCCCACGGATACGTCAACGTCCACGTCGCAGCTCCGGTGAGCCGCAGGCACGAGCAAGAACGACGGACGCCCCGGCCAGCGCGGCGCTGCCGTCGCCCACTGGCGGAACTGGGTGCCCCGATGCGAGCGGACGCGGTAGCCGACGGCGATGATGGCCTCCAGGTTGTGGTAGTCAACCAGTCGCCGGACTTGCCGCCTGCCCTCCATTTGAACGGTTACTGCGCTTCGTAGAAACACGGGAACAGTGGGGCGGGCATTCTTGCCCGCCACAGCCTCTGGCGGGCAAGAATGCCCGCCCCACTGTTCCCGTGTCTATCCGAGACTCAGTAAGTACTGCTTAACGGTTGCCTGTGGCCGCAGCTCGCCCTCGCGGAAGACGTTGCGGACATGCATGGAGATGTTCGGTCTGGTCGTCTGGAACAGCTCGGCCATCTGGCCCTGGGTCAGCCAGACAGACTCGTCCGCCAGGCGTACCTGCACGCGCGAGACACCGTCCTCGCTTTGGTACAGGACGAACTCCCCGCCAGGTTCGCGCGGCATGATGCTCTGGTCCATCGGTTGGCCTCCAGCGGTCTGAGCCCCCAGGTGCTTCGCGCCGGCAGGGAGGTTGTCCTGCGGGCGGGTCGGACGAGGACCTCGGCGGGTCGGTGCGGAACGCGCCCGGCAGCTTCGTACGGAAGGGACGGTTCTGCCATGGCCCCCGGCACGCCTCTGCTGGCCTCCATCCTCCTTCTGGCCGTTGCGCTGCCGCAAGCTCACGCCGCAGAGCGGGAGCGGGCTGTCCTGGTGAAGGATGGGCAGCCGGCCGCCTGCATCGTGCTGAGCGCCCGCCCGACCTCCGCCGCGCAGTTCGCCGCCCACGAGCTGCAGTGGCACCTCGCGCAGATGACGGGGGCGACGCTGCTGATCGTGCGGGACGCTGCGGAGGTGTCGAAGGGCCATCTGCCGCTGCTCGTCGGCGACACCGAGCGCGCGCGGGCGGAGGGCCTGACCCAACTGCGCTTCGCCCCCCAGGAGCGCGTGGTGCGATTCGTCGAGGATGCGGTCATCCTCGTGGGGAGGGATGCGGATAGCCGCAGAGAGGTCGTGTACAACCTCGATGACCTGCCCTCGTGCGCGGACTGGCCGGGCTTCTACGAGGAGCGCGGCACGCTGGATGCGGTGTACGACTTCCTGGAGCAGCTCTGCGGCGTGCGTTGGCTGAGCCTCGCGGAGGGCGGCACGGTGCTGCCCAAGAGGCGGACGCTCGCCGTGCCGACGCGGGACCTGCGCCGGCAGCCTGCCTTCGAGTTCCGCGATGCGATCGGGGCGACGGGCGACGATCCCCTGCGCTACGACCCGTACACCGCCCTGTGGCCTGAGGGCACCGACCAGTTCAGGCAATGGGAGGCCGCCGCGTACCCGAAGCTCCACGCGCAGTACGATGCGAGCGGCCGCTACCTCGAAGCCAAGCGGATGCTCTCGCGCCTGTTCCTGCTGCGGATGCGCAACGGTGGGCAACCGGTACGCTGCAACCACTCGCTGTATGGGTACTACCAGCGGTTCTGGGAGAGGAGCACGGACCCGAGTGCCGCGAAGCTCTTCGTGGAGCGCCGGCCGGGGATGTTCGCGAAGGGCTACGAGGGCGAGCCGCCCCAGATGTGCTACACCAGCCGCGAGCTGATCGACCAACTCGTGCAGGATGCCTGCGACTACTACGACGGCACGAAGACCGGCGCGGACCTGGGCATCTTCTGGCGACCGGCGCTGCCGAATCCCTTCCCCGTCGAGCCGATGGACAACTCGAGCTTCTGCAAGTGCGACGAGTGCCGGAAGTGGCTGACCGCCGAGCACAAGCCCGCCGGCAACGTCTTCTCCACCGGCCTGTACAGCGACTACTTCTTCCACTTCATCAATGAAGTGCAGCAGGGCCTCGGGAAGACCCACCCGGACAAGTCCATCGTCACGCTCGCCTACGCCTCCCATGCGATGATGCCCGAGCGCCTGAAGCTCGACCCGCGCGTGGCGGTCCAGTTCTGCTTCGCGATGAACCGCTCGCCCGCGAGTCGCGAGGGGTACGAGAGCGAGGTCCGGCTCCTGAAGCAGTGGGGTTCTGAGGGCGTCGGGCGACCGCTGTATCTGTGGCTCTACTACACCTTCCCGGTGGAGACCGCGAACAACGGGAAGTACCACTGCTTCCCGGGCTTCTTCGCCCACACGATCGGCGAGCAGTTCCGGCTCTTCCGTCAGTATGGCTACCGCGGCATGTTCCACTGCGGCTACGGGCAGGAAGTCGAGGCCTACGTCACCTTCAAGCTGATGGACGACCCCAACGCGGAGGTCGATGACCTTCTCGACGAGTACTTCGCCGGCCTCTACGGCCCCGCGGCACAGCCGATGCGGCAGCTCTACGAGGCCATCGAGAAGACATACTGCGATCCGGCGAACTACCCGAAGGAGGGCGTCAGCGGCGCCGAGCTGTCCTGGGGCTACCTCGGCACGGAGGGGCGGATGGCGGAGTTCGGGGCGCTGCTCGACCGGGCGAAGGCCCTCGCGGCGACGGACGAGCAGAAGCATCGCATCGGGTTGTTCGAGCTGAGCGTCTGGAGCTACATGACGTTCGGTCGCGAGCAGTACCAGCAGCGCCAGGCGGCTCCCATCCCCAGCGTGCATGCGCCGTGTGTTACCGACGCGAGCGGCGACGTGGCCAAGGTGGATTGGGCGAAGGCCGCGCCGCTGCCGGGCAGCTGGTACGAGCGCGGCGGCGACAAGCCCTCACCAAGGTCGCTCGCCGGCCGCATCGCCCACGACGGGACCTACCTGTACGTCGAGCTGACCGACGCGTGCGACACCTCGAAGCTCGAAGCCTCGGCGATGGTCTTCCCGTTCGATGACTGGGAGCTGTTCGTCGCGGGCCAACGCGCGCTGCCCTACCGCCAGTACGCCATCGGGCCGACGGGGCTGCTCGTCGCTCTCTCGGACGGCGAGGTGAACTTCCGGCGCAACGTGCCCATTGAGGACCACGGCATCCGCGCACAGTCGGACGTGAGCGCACCGGACAAGTGGACGGTCCGCATGGCGCTGCCCCTGCAATCGATCATCGCCGGCGGCGTCCGCCCGGGTGGCACGGTCTACCTCAACATCCTCCGCATCTCATCTCCCGCGATCAACGGGACCGGCGCGCTCGGCCTGGACACGTGGGTCTCCCACTGCACCGTGCACGAAGTGGACCGCTTGGGTGAGATCACGCTGGAGTGAGGGAGCTGACCGATGAAGGCCACGTTTCATGTTCTGCTGGCCATCGCCCCGTCGGCCATGGTGGGGGCCCAGGAGCGGCCCCTGACCCTCGCGGAACTGACGAGCATCGACCCCGCGACACCCATCCTGCGGGTCGCGATGGGGCCCATCGACCCCGCAGCCCCCGGCTGGCTGTTCGGGACGAACGTGTGGGCTCGCTACGGGAACGGTCCGTGGGAGCTCGTCTACCGACCGGCGGAGGGCGGCGCCGATGTCACTCGCGCCGGCCAGCCCGTCTTCCACGTCCTGCTGACCGGTACGCCGAGCGCGGTGCGCGTAGGTTGCGTAGGTTACTACACGGGGCCGTGCTTCGTGGATGACATCGCGCTGATCCTGCCGGATGGTTCGCTGCTCGCGCCCTCCTCGGCTGTGGCGATCAACACTGCAGCCTCCCCTGAGAGCGCGATCGGCGCCGACGGCAAGTGCGCGAGCGTCAGCCACCTTGCGGGTCCGACGCCCGGGACGCCCACTGTTGTCGATGCAGTCGAGGTCACCTTCGACGACGTCCCCGAGGCCTACCGGTCAACCCAACTCAGCCTTCCGACCGTGCGCGTGACCCCGCCCCGGTTCGGCCTCTACCACATCGCGAATGGCGATACCGACCCGCACGAGTCGCTGCCCGGCTGGCACTATGAGCCGGACCCGGCGGCCCACGCGTTCTACGACTTCCTCGTACCTCAGTCGAACAACCCGGCTCTCTTCGCCGAGATCAGGAAGACGAAGCCCGACATCAAGATCATCGCGCGCCTGACTTGGCCCGGCACCAACCCGCTCGACTACTTCTACCGACCCGAGGAACGGAAGAAGATCGAGGAGGCCATCCGCGAGCAGTTGGCGCGTGGGACGGAGGGGCTCTACGGCGTCTACCTCGGCGACGAAGAGCCGCAGCACTTCTTCAACGGCTGGTACGGGGGCGGCGTGCCCGAATGGGCCGCCCGCTACGCGGGCAAGTACGAGGAGGAGACCGGCGCCGACTTCGATTGGAGCCAGTCCGCCTGTCGCGACTGGATCATCGAAAAGGGCCGCGCGCTGTGGGATGACCTGTACCGCATCGTCAAGGACGTCGATCCGAAGCTGAAGGTCATGCCCTTCCTATACGTGCCTGGCGACATCAGCGGCTGGGGCTTCTGGGACCCGAAGACCATCAAGGCCGACGGCTGGGTGTACCAGTGGTACTACCATGACAAGGGCGCCACGGTGAAGGTCCCGCTCGCCCAGCCCCGGGCCGGCGTCACCGAGGTGCTCGCCCGTGACTCGTGGTTCAGCGTCTCGGTACACAAGCTCGTCGAGGCCGGCGTTCCGCTCGACGAGATCTACTGCCAGATCTGGGCCTATCGCCCCGA
>Ga0194113_10003751_pt1 | contig 20203 bp, 21 predicted proteins | sample TA2MahC200mmetaG_FD_146193 | JGI IMG/M metagenome (GOLD analysis project Ga0194113, IMG submission 146193) | Freshwater microbial communities from Lake Tanganyika, Tanzania - TA2015017 Mahale Deep Cast 200m | ecosystem: Environmental > Aquatic > Freshwater > Lake | place: Tanzania: Lake... | reverse complement strand
GATCGTGCTACCCTGCGACCAGCATCCTTTGAGTTCTGGACAATGCACAACGTAGCCGCTTTCCTCGCCCCTCTCCACAATCACAGTGAATTTCATGCCCACAACCTCCTTTTCCGAAGCCTATAAGATCCACCGCTAATGATCTTGCCACTGCATACCTTGTGAGGAATGTCTCAGCATTTCTGCCCCTACCTCTATCCCCGCCGCATCTCCCACATTCACCGTCCGCACGCTTTTGTCAATGCGCCCGATCAGCCCGGTCAGCACGTTCTTGGGCCCGATTTCCACGAAGGTGGTGGCACCCTGAGCGATGATGTACTGGATGGATTCCACCCACCGTACCGTCGAGGTGAGCTGCTCCACGAGCTCGTCCCTGATCTCTGCCACGGTGGTGATGGGCCTGGCAGTAACGTTGGCCACGACGGGCACCCGTGGCGGGTGGAAATCAACCTGGGCCACTACGCTGGCGAAGGCCTCGGCGGCGGGCCGCATCAACGGCGAGTGGGAGGCGATGCTCACCGCCAGCGGGATGACCCGCCTCGCCCCTCGCCCCCTGGCCAGCTCCAGGGCCCGCTCCAGGGCCTCTTTGTGGCCGGAGATGACGATCTGGCCGGGCGAGTTGTAGTTAGCTATCTGGATGCTGGAAGCTGGAAACGGGATGCTGGCCTCCTGGCATATCCCCTCCAGCGTCTCCGCATCCAGGCCAATGATCGCCGCCATGGCTCCAGGGTTAAGCTCCCCCGCCTCCTTCATCACGCGGCCGCGCTCCCGCACGAGCTTCAGGCCAGCAGCGAAATCGAGGCCCCCGGCGGCCACCAGGGCCGTGTACTCCCCCAGGCTATGGCCAGCAACGAAGAGTGGATTAACAGAGAATCGTCCCTGCAAAGTCTCTAAGCAGGCGACACTCATAGCGAAGACCGCTGGCTGAGTATTGATGGTGTCGTCTAGCTCCTCCTGCGGCCCTTCGAAGCACAACTTGGAGAGGGAAAAGCCCAGGATTCTGTCGGCTTCATCGAAGAGGGCTCTTACCTCAGGGTATGTCTCGTACAGGTCCCAGCCCATGCCCACGTACTGCGAGCCCTGGCCGGGGAAGACGAAGGCAACTTTTTCCATCAATACGGCTTCTCCAATCGCAGTCCCTCGATCATTGAGAAGTGGCGGATGTTCGAAGTAACGAGCACCGCGTTCCCGACGAGAGCTGTGGCAGCGATAAGGGCGTCGGGAATGACTAACCCGTGACTTTTGCTGAACCGCGAGATGAGTTCGTAGGCCTTGCGGCCAATCAGGGGCGTGATGTCCAGCGCGTCGTAGTCGGCAAGAAGTTTCTCCACCTTTTGGACTTCGTTTTTGTCACGGCAGCCGATAACAAGTTCCATGCTCGTGACAATGGAAAGGCGCGGAATGCCTTCCGTTTTCCTGACGCCATCAACGTAGTCGAGAGCAACCTCTTTCCTGCGGACAATATCCACCAACATAGTGGTGTCAAGTATTTTACTCATGGGCTGCTTTCTCTACGTTTCATGTCGGCGGTAGGTTCTGCCCCACGCTTCCTCGCGGATGCGTTCGAGGACCTCTTCTGTGCTTAACCCTTGCCATTCCTCTCGATCCGCCCACATCCCGCAGGCCTCATACTCCCGCACTGACTTGAACTTCTTGCGCTTCCCCTTGGCCGCCATTGACTCCAAAAGCTGCTGCCGCAAGCCTTCGAGTTCCATGGCCATCTGGTCAATCCGTCTGAGCAAGTCGGCATCTGTCATCACGGTTTCTTCCATGCTGCACCTCCAACCTAACTCACAACCCCCTGCAAACCACCGATGATCTCCTCCGCCTCGGCGACGATGCGCTCGATGAGGTCCTCGACAGGGACGATGTCGTTGACCATCCCCGCGATCTGCCCAGCCATGACAGAACCGTTGACGACATCGCCCTCAATGGCGGCCAGCCTCAGCTTCCCCGTGCCGAACTCGATGATCTCTTGCTCCGTGACGCCGCGCCGCTCCAGTTCCTCGAACTGGTGCACCATGGGGTTTCTCAGGGCGCGAACGGGATGGCCCAGGCTGTGCCCCGTGGTCATGGTGGAGCGGTCCTTGGCCTTGATGATCGCCTGCTTGTAGTTCTCGTGGACGGTACATTCGGTAGTACAGATAAAGCGAGTGCCCATCTGGATGCCCTGGGCACCTAAGGCCAGGGCCGCCACCAGGCCCCGCCCATCGGCGAAGCCGCCCGCAGCGACGACCGGGACGTCCACCGCGTCCACCACCTGTGGCACCAGAGGCATAGTAGCTACGTCGCCGATGTGCCCGCCCGATTCCATCCCTTCAGCCACCAGGGCATCAACCCCCTGGCGCTCCAGGCGCTTGGCCAGGGCTACCGAGGCGACGACAGGCATGACGACAATGCCCGCTTCCTTGAGGCGAGCGATGTGGTCCCCTGGCCTCCAGGCCCCGATGACCACGATTTTCACCCTCTCTTCGATGCAAAGGGCTATGATGTCATCGGCGTGTTCGGAGATGGCCAGGGGAATGTTCAGCCCGAATGGTTTATCCGTTAGCTCCTTGGCCAAACGGATCTCCTCAGCCACCTCCTTGGCAGGGGCATTGCCTCCGCCAATGACACCTAACCCCCCTGCATTAGAGATGGCAGCAGCAAGCTCAGCCGTGCCCACCCAGGCCATGCCTCCCTGCACGATGGGGTACTCGATACCTAGCAAGTCGCAGAGGGGTGTTCTGATCATCTTTGCTCTCCTTTTTCTATTTGCCATCTGTTTACTGATCACTGAAACGGCTATTCGGCTTTCTTTTTCTTTTCTTTGACCTCAATGACTTCAACGCCTTGGTAGCTGCCACAGGATGGACACACGTGGTGAGGCAATCGAAGTTCGTGACACTGAGGACAAGAGACAAGTTTAGGTGAATGCAAGGCGTTATGCGCACGCCTCCGATTCCGCCGGCCCTTGGAAATCTTTCTCTTCGGTAGTGCTCCCATTTGTCTTCCACTCTCCTTCCATAGTCAGTAATGGTTAACTGCTCTCCGCACCCTCTTCTCCCGCCCCGGCGCTTCTCTGACCCACTACACCCTCCCGCACCACCCTGATGCCATTTTGCACAGTGGTCAGCAGGCTGCCCAACTGGGACTCCAGGTGGCTCAGAACGGCGATGACATAGTCGTCGGCATCGGTTTTGATTCTATCCGCCTCGTGCTGGGCCCGCTCGATGATGGTTTCGGCGCGTGCTCCAGCCACTCTGACGATCTCTTGCTCGCCTAGCACCTCTTTGGCCCGTTCTCTGGCTAAGGCCACGATGCGCTCCGCTTCCTCGTGGGCCTGGGCGATGATCCGCTCCCTCTCCCGTTCGGTCTTCTTGGCCTGCCTGACCTCCTCAGGGATACGCGAGCGCATCTCGTTGATGATGTCGAAGCACTCCTCTTCATCAACGACGACGCTGGAGGTAAGGGGAATCCGCCGGCCCTCTGTAAGCCTTGATTCTAACTCGTCAATCAAATAAAGGATGTCCATTTTGATTACCCCCTTTATTATTCCCGCTCGGCGGGAGCTTACTTGGATAGAATAAGTTCAGTCTCGCAGGGAGATTATCTGCACCTTATCACTCCCCTTTTCTCCCAGTCCCTCGAACTTCCGTTTTAGAGCGGACACGACGTGGGTGGATACCATGTTGTCTACACAACCCCCGGCCATGGCCACTTCCTTGACCACGCTGGAACTCAAAAAGGAGTATTCCTGGCTGGCCATCAAGCAGACGGTGTCAATGTCCGGAGCCAACTTTCTGTTGGTCAACGCCAGTTGAAACTCCCATTCGAAATCGGAGAGCACCCTCAGGCCGCGTACCACTACCTGGGCCCCTTTTTGGCGGGCGAAATCCACCGTGAGACAATCGTAGCTTTCGACGCTGACGTTGGGGATATGCTTCAGCGCCTGGCGGGTCATGGCCAGGCGCTCCTCGGCACTGAAGAGGAGTCTCTTCAAAGGGCGGGCGTACACCGCGACGATCAATCTATCGAAAATAGCAGCCGCTCGCTCCGCTATGTCTATGTGGCCATTGGTGATGGGATCGAAAGTGGCGGGATAGATAGCAATAGTCATAAAGACCTCCTTTTGAGTTGAGCAAGGGAGCAAGGGAGCAATCTGCGACCCTGCGACTTGCGACTTTGCTCCTTAGCTAAGATCGCTCTCTCCTCTCCAGAACTCGGCCAACTTGCGCGCCAGAAGGCGATGCTCAGGCTTCGTCAAGTCCGGGTCCTCCCTGGAGAGAGCCTGGGCTTCGTTGCGGGCTTGCTCCAGGATCCTCACGTCGCCAAGCCCTGCCAGCTTGAGTTCGGGCAGGCCGCTCTGGCGGGTGCCGAAGAACTCGCCGGGGCCTCTCAACTCCAGGTCCTTCTCCGCCAGGGCAAAGCCATCCTGGGTGGTCTCGATAGCTCGCAATCGTTCCTGGGCCTCCGGCGTTGGGGAGTCGGAGAGAAGCAGGCAGTAGGACTGATACTCGCTCCGACCCACCCGGCCACGGAACTGGTGCAACTGGGCCAGGCCGAACCGATTGGCCCCTTCCACCAGCATGACGGTGGCATTCGGCACATCTATGCCCAGCTCTACCACCGAGGTGGAGACCAGGATGTGGAACTCACCGCGCTTGAAGGCCGCCATGACCGCCTCTTTCTCCTCGCCCTTCAGGCGACCGTGGAGAAGGCCCAGCTTCAAATCGGGGAAGATCACCCTCTGAAGCCGCTCATATTCCTCCACGGCGGCCTTGGCCTCGATCTTTTCTGACTCCTCCACCAGAGGGCAGATGATAAAGGCCTGGTGACCTTGCTCGATCTGACCGCGCAGGAAACCATAGGCCCGCTCTCGCTCTCGCGGCAGAAGCCAGCGGGTCTTTATCTCCCGCCGCCCAGGGGGCAGTTCGTCAACAACAGCGATGTCTAAATCTCCATAGATGGTCAAGGCCAAAGTGCGAGGGATCGGCGTCGCACTCATGACCAGGACGTGGGGACACACCGCCCCCCCCTCTTTCCCCCCCACATGGGGGGAGGGACCGGCCTCTGTGATCCCTTTCTGGCGCAAGGCCGCCCGCTGGGCCACCCCGAAGCGATGTTGCTCATCTATGACGGCCAGGCCCAGGTCCCTGAACTCCACCCCCTCCTGGATCAGGGCGTGGGTGCCGATGAGGATGTCAACGACTCCGGCGGCGGCCTCCTGGTGGATCTGCTGTTTTTCTAGCGACGTTAGGCTGCCAATGAGGAGTCGAATGGAGGTTGGAGGCTTGCCCTGAGCCAGGTCGAAGGGTTTGAGATTGGAGATTGGATATTGGATATTTGCTAACAAGTCGGCGATGGTTTTGTAGTGCTGCTCTGCCAGTATCTCCGTGGGGGCCATCATCACCGCCTGACAGCCGTTGGCCACGGTCAAGAGCATGGCTGCTGCCGCTACCACCGTCTTGCCTGAGCCGACGTCGCCCTGGAGCAGACGGCTCATAGGGTAGGGCTGACGCAGGTCGTTGACGATCTCTCGCAGGGCGCGCTGCTGAGCGCTGGTCAGTGTGAAAGGCAACGACTGAAGAAAGGAACCGAGCAACTCTTCGTTTATGACCAGCGCCCGGCCTGGTTTCGATCGCCAGAGATGTCGTTGGCGCTGCACCCCCAACTGGATCAGGAAAAACTCGTCGAAGCAGAGGCGGCGTCGGGCTCGATTGAGGCTCTCTTCGTTTTCAGGGAAGTGGATTTGACCGATGGCTGTCTCCAGGTCCATCAGGTTGGCCCGCTCGCACAATCTGGCAGGCAAATGGTCAGGCAGGCGCTTAGACCAATAGTCCACGGTCTTTTTCATCAGTCGGCGCAGCCAGCGAGCGCTCAACCCCTTGGTGAGGGGGTAGACGGGTACGAGGCGGGCGGTATGGACCAGCTCTTTCTCCAGGGGTTCCCATTCCGGCGATTGAAAGACCAGACGGCCCAGGTATTCATCAACCTTGCCGCTGAGGACGATCTGACGGCCAGGGGGTAAGCGCTTGACCAGATAGGGCTGGTTAAACCAGGTTGCTTGAATGGTGCCCGTGCCATCGGAGATGATGCTGGTGACAATGATGCCTCCTTTGCGCGTCTCGCGGGCCTTAGTTTCCCAAATATTCCCGATGATGGTCACTTCCTCACCGTACTCCAACTGGTTGATGGTCTTCAGGGAGCTGAAGTCGTTGTAGCGACGAGGGAAAAGATACAACAGATCGCGGATGGTCTCCACTCCCAGCCGCTTGAACCGCTCGGCGTGGCTCGGGCCGATGCCCACGAAGGCAGTGACAGGTGAGTCCAGGCCCTGGCGTTCGCGGGGCTGCGCCTCTTTCGGTTTGACCGCCTCTTCTTTCTCAAGCGGTTCCTCTTTCACCCTCCTCGGTCGCTGACCCAGCCTGGTTAATATATCCTCTACGACCCCCTCCCGTGACCTGCGATCCTCCAAAGTTGGATAGCTCTGGAGCAGAGCGACGATCTCTTCCACCAGGTGAGCGCGCTCCAGGTCCTCAGCCTCCTGGCGAGCCCCCTCGCGCCAAAAAGAGGCGAATTTCTCCAACCCGCCAATGACCGCCTTGTTGCGGTACCCTTGTTCCTTCTCCAATGTCAGTATCTTGGTCAGCTTCTCAAAAGCCGATGTCATACGACCTCCATTATCTCCCCACCACACACGCCACGCCGACGGCGCCGGGGCCGGCATGGGTCCCTAGAATCGCCCCGACCTGGCCCACCAGGATGCGCTCAGGGGGGTGAATGGGGGCCAACATCTCGACCAACTGCTGGGCGGTGACCGGGGCGTTGGCGTGCATCACCGCCACCTCCTCCAGCGGCCCCAGGTCGCCGACGATCTCCACCAGCCGTCGCAGGGCCTTCTGCCTGGTTCGCACATTCTCCAGGGGCAGCGCCTCGCCGTCCAGAACTTGCAGGAGGGGCTTCACGTTTAGTAATGTGCCCATGAGCGCAGTCACCTTGCCGATGCGTCCGCCCTTTTGAAGGTACTCCAAGGTGTCGAGCAGGGCGATGAGACGCAGGCGGGGTATAGTGTCCTCGATCAAAGCAACGATCTCGGCCAGTCCCCTTCCCTGGCGTGCTGCCTGGGCAGCGATGATGGCCAGCCAACCCTGAGCCATGCACACCTGGGTAGAGTCTACGATGACGATCTCCAGCTCAGGTAGCGACTGTGCGGCCAAGCGGGCCGAGTTGAGAGTGGCGCTTAATTTCGCCGGCAGATTGATGGAGATTATCTGGTCGGTCTCCCTGGCCAGCCGCCGGTACGCTTCCTCGAACACCCCCACCGCCGGCTGCGAGGTGGTGGGCAGGGTGGGGCTACTGGCCATTTTGGTGAAGAACTCCTCGCTGGTGAGATCAACCCCATCTCGGTAAGTCCTCTCTCCGAAGTGAACGTTGCAGGGCACGACGGTGATCCCCAGATCCCTGGCTATCGCCAGCGGGATGTCGGATGCGCTATCGGTGACGATCTTGACCCTTCGGGCAGAGCCCTGCTCTCTGGGCGAAGCCTCAGATACCAACTTGCTCACCAAATCCTTCCTCGCGTCCCTCGTACACGATAACTCCTAAGCCATTGGGCCCGATGTGGCAGGCCAGCACGGGGCCGTAGACCAGGATGGGAGGTTTTACCTTAGGGAAGGTCATCTCCAGGCGCTCGATCAACAGCTTGGTCTCCTCGATAGGCTCAGGAGTGCTCTGCATAATAGCCATTTGCTCGATTTGGGAGAATTCGCCCACGAACTCAAAAAGCTTGTCCACAGCGTCCTCGCGGGTGCGCACCTTCTCCAGGGGGATTATCTCGCCGTCTTCGATAGCCAGGAAGGGCTTGATACCCAGCATAGTGCCCAGCAGGGCCTGGGCCTGGCCGATGCACCCTTTTCTTTCCAGATACTCGAGGGTCTCTGCCAGGAAGACGATGTAGATGCGCGGGATCATGCCGCGTATCAGAAACTCGATCTGTTCCAGAGACTGGCCCTGGGCTGCGGCCTGGGCCGCGGCGGTAGTCAGTATCCCTAAACCCAACGAGGTGGTGAGGGAGTCAACGATAGTGATCTCGCAGCGTCCCAGGAGGGCCTGAGAGGCTGCGGCAGCCCGGTCGCAAGTCTGGCTCAGCTTACTGGAGATGTGAATGGACATGATCTGGTCTGTGGTTTTACTTAGCCTGGTGTAGACAGCCTGGAAATCCTCCACCGACGGAGGAAAGGCCACCGGCATGGCAGAGCTGCGGTCCAGCTTCTGGAAGAATTCCTCCGCGGTGATGTCCACGCCCTCGCGGAAGGTTTCGTCGCCGAGGCGAACCGTGAGGGGGACGACGGTGATCCCCAGCCTCTTGACCACGCTCGCTTCCAGGTATGCAGTGCTGTCCGTCACAACTTTTACTCTTCCCATTATCCCCCCAACTGATGCTACTCCACCGATAAGATGTAGTGATAGTGTGGTTGCCCGCCGTCTACCAGCTCCACTTCCTGGTCTGGGTAGCTGGCCTGGATTTCATCGGCCAGTTTCTGGGCCTCTGCACCAGCGATGTCCTCACCATAGTACACGGTGATTATCTCACATTCATCGGCTTTCATCTGGCCCAGCATGTCCTGGACGACCTCCTCCAGGGTACTGCCCGAAGCGGTTAAGACCTCGTCTAAGAGACCGATGAACTCTCCCTTCTCCACACTGACGCCGTTGATCTGAGCGGCACGGGTGGCCGTGGTGATCTCGGCGGTCTGGACGCCGTGGGCCGCCTGTTCCATCATCTGGGCGTTGGCCTCCGGATCCGCCTGGTAGTTGAAAGCCAGGACTGCGCTGACGCCCTGAGGGATGGTCTTGGTGGGTACGACGATTACCTCTTTCTGGGAAAGCTCTCTTGCCTGTTGCGCGGCCATGATGATGTTGCTGTTGTTAGGCAAAACGAAGACCTTCTCGGCCTTTAAGCCTTCGATGGCTTTTAATATTTCCTGGGTGCTGGGGTTCATGGTTTGGCCGCCGGGCACTACCGCGCTGACTCCCAGGCTCTCGAACACGCGGGTCAGGCCCGCGCCGGGAGCGACGACCACCAGGGCAATGTCACCCAGTGCCTCCACCACCGGAGAAGGCGGGGCCTGGGCACGGATAAACTCCTGGTACTGTTCCTGCATGTTCTCGACGACGATCTCTCTCAAAGAGCCCAGGCCAGCGGCGTAGTTGAGCGGTGTCCCCGGCTCGTCGGTGTGCAGGTGTACCTTGACGGTGCGGGAATCGCCAACCACCAGGACTGAGTCACCCATGGTGGCTATGACCTCCCTGATTTCCTCCACGTTCAGGTTCTCGCCCTGGATAACGAACTGGGTGTCGTAGCCGTACTCCTCGCCCTCGAAGACCTTGAGATCAACGGCCGCAGCCAGTTCTGGGGTGGCCTCCACTGCCCTCCCTTGAAGTAGACGCAGAGCGCCTTCCAGGATGACGAACAGCCCCTGCCCACCGGCGTCAACCACCCCCGCCTCCGCCAGCACGGACAAGAGGGACGGCGTCCTGGCTACAGAGTGCCTGGCTTCAGCCACCGCCCTCTCCAGGACGTAGAGGAGGTCGTTCCTCTCCTTAGCGGCGGCCATGGCTGCCTCGGCGGCCTCTCGGGCCACGGTGAGGATGGTGCCTTCAACGGGCTTGATCACCCCCTTGTAAGCTATAGCCGAAGCCTCCTTCATGGCCTGAGCCAGCTCCACGGCGGTGAAGGTTTCCTTCTTGTCCAAGCTTCTGGCGAGTCCCCGGAACAACTGAGAGAGGATGACCCCTGAGTTGCCGCGAGCCCCCATCAGCGAGCCATAGGAAACGGCGTGGGCCACCACCGACGCCGACTGGGCCGGCGAGTTGTTCAACTCCTCGAGGGCGGCCCGCATAGTGAGCAGCATGTTGGTGCCGGTATCGCCATCGGGCACGGGGTAAACGTTCAGGGCATTGATGGTCCCGACGTGCCTTTCCAGCCAGGCAGTGCTGGCCTCCAGGGCCCGCCTGAGCCCCCCACCGCTGCAGAAGTTCGCTGTCTTATCCTCGTCTGTCAAAGCCGCATCTCCGTTCTGGAGGTTGGATATTAGACATTGGATATTGGACTCCAATATCCAATATCTAATCTCTAATATCCAGATTACTAACCCGCAATCCCTGAACGTGGACGTTCACCTGGGAGACGGGCACGCCGAGGGCTTTCTCCACGCTGAATTTCACGTTGCTCATGATATTGTGGGCGACGGCGGAAATCCTGGTGCCATATTCGATGATCACGTAGAGGTCTATGATGATTTGACCGCCCTCCAGTTTCACCTCCACTCCTCGCCTGCTCTCTGGATGGAGGAGCTCGGCCAGACCGCCCACCAGGCTCCTGGAGGCCATGCCGACCACACCGTAGCTATTCAGCACCGCCTGGCTGGCGATGCCGGCGATAGCTGTTGGCGAAATCTCGATCCTACCCAGTCTCATCTCTTCTGTCATTTTCACCCACCTCCGCCGATTTGCGCAAAGCGGCTTGTTGTGGTATGATATACCCTGTGATTTGAACATTACTGAAAGGGAGTAGACATGGCTAAGTGTGACATCTGTGGCAAGGGCGTCCAGTTTGGGCATAACGTCAGCCATTCCAAAAAGGCGACTAATCGTCAGTGGAAGCCCAATATTCAGAAAGTGACCATCACCAAAGATGGCGTTACCAGGCGCATGAACGTCTGCGCCAAATGCCTGAAAACACTTTCAAAAACATAGCTCGTGGCTTTTGCGCCATTTGCCATGCAGCAACCAGCCAGCTCAGATCATGGGGCTGGCTTTTTGTTTCCTGGTAATTTCCCTTATCGCCACCTCAATCACCTCCTGCTCACTTCTGAGGCATAATCATACACTGTATTGTGGAAAAATGCAAGACGGATCCGTTCACCCAGTCGGCATTCGCTGACAGCGCAGTTGGCCGCAGCCGGCCTGGATGTCTGCGCCCCGCTCCACCCGCAGGGTGTTCGACACTTTCCAACGGTTGAGCTCGGCCTGGAAGGCCAGAATCCTACCCTGTGGAGAGGGTTGGTAGAGCGACTCAGGCACAGGGTTGAGAGGGATCAAGTTGACGTGACAGAGCAGCCCATCCAGTAGCCGAGCCAACTGGCGGGCTTGCTCTGGGGAATCGTTGATCCCATGGATGAGAGCATACTCGAAGCTGATACGTCTCCTCGTTCGTTCCACGTAATGACGACAGGCAGCCATCAAATGAGTTAAGGGATACCGGCGGTTGATGGGCACCAGCTCGTCGCGCAATTCATCGGTGGCAGCATGGAGGGAGATGGCCAGGCCGATCTGGGTCCCTTCCTCGGCCAGGCGGCGGATACCAGTCACCAGGCCCACCGTCGAGATAGTGATGCGCCGCGCCCCCAGGTTAAAACCCTCATGGTGAGTCAGCGTCTCAACGGCCCGCCAGGTAGCCTCGTAGTTGGCCAGCGGCTCGCCCATGCCCATGAAAACCACGTTGGTGATTGGTCTATTGGTCCTTCGTCCTTGGTCTTTCAGTTGCCGAGCAAAGTAGAGCACCTGTTCCACGATCTCGCCGGGCGTCAGGTTGCGCACGAAGCCGCTCTGACCTGTGGCACAGAAGACACAACCAAAGGGACAGCCGACCTGAGTGGAGATGCAGGTGGTATGCCGCTGCTCATAGTGCATCAGCACGCTCTCGATGGTCTGATCGTCCCGCAGGGCGAAGAGCACCTTGCGCGTGAAGCCATCAGCGGACACTCTCTCCCCCAGGGGTTCCATGGTCCGCAAGAGGGTTGCCTCTGCTAACCTCTCCCTCAGCTCCCTGGGCAGGTTGGTCATCTCCTCGAAGTCGGCGGCCAGGGAGCGATAGAGCCAGCCCCATATCTGATCGGCGCGGTAGGCGGGCTCACCCCAGGAGGCGAGGAGTCCGTTCAACTGCTCGTAGGTTAGATCGAGCAGGGGTGTCTTCCCAAGAGGTTCAGGATTTCGGCCAGGCCTCATACAACTGCCTCAAGTCGTCAAACACTAAGTCCGGTTTGACAGGGGAGTTTGCCAGCTCTTGCCGGCTGGTGGCACCCGAAAGGACGAGGATGGTGATCAGGCCAGCCCTCTGCCCACCCAGAATATCGGTCTCCAGGCGGTCGCCGATGACGGCCGCCCCCTCTTTGCCTGCCCCCATCCTGGCTAAGGCCAGATCGAAGATGGCCGGCTCCGGTTTCCCAACTACGAAGGGAGCCACGCCGGTGGCTGCCTGCAAAGCCGCTATGATGGCTCCATTGCCTGGGACGAGCCCCTCCTTTGTCGGCAGAGTCTTATCTGGATTGGTGGCGATAAACCTGGCCCTGCTGCGGATCAATAAAGTAGCGGCTCTGAGTTTCTCGTAGGTGAGCCCCCTATCCATGCCGACGACTACAAAGTCGGCCTCCCCCTCGGTGATGGTGTACTTCTCGCCCAGGGCAGTCCGCAGGCCCTCCTCGCCGATGGCATACACCCGGGCCCCCGGCGGCGCTATCCTCTCCATATACAGAGCCGTGGCCTGGGCCGAGGTCAAGATATCCCCCTCCTCGACGGCGATGCCCATCTGAGCCAGCCTGGTTACGTACTGGCCCGGCGTGCGGGTGGAGTTGTTGGTAAGTAGCACAAAGGGCACGCCTTCTCGCTGCAGGAGAGCAACGAACTCCCTGGCCCCGACGATGGCCTCGTCGCCCCGGTAGACGACGCCGTCCAGGTCAATGATCAGGCTGTTGATGGATTTGGATATTGGATATTGGAGGTTGGAGGTTGGAGATTGGAGGTTCGAAGTCGGAGTCCCGAATCCTTCGCTCTGGCTCAGGACAGGCTTGTTCGGGGTATTCGGGTTGGCGGCTCGATAATCGTCGGCGGTATCAATGTCTACAAGAATAGCCTCTGTTTCCACCTCCACTTCCTCCAGATGGTCGCTATGTTGGGCGATGAGCTCCCGCCCACCCTGATCGCCTTTCACTTGCATTAACTCTCCGAAAAGGGAACGGCCGAAGAGCACCGGATTACCCCGTCGGCCGCGATGGGTGGGGACGACGATGGGCGCGCGGGTCTGCCGGTAGCGTTCGACCAGCCTGGCGATGACCTGTGGGGTGACGCCCGGCTGGTCGGCCAGGACGAAGAGAGCCGCGTTGACCTGCGGCTTCACCGCCGAAAGTCCCGCCTGCACCGAGCTACTCAGGCCCGATTTCCACCTCTCGTTGACCACCATCTGGACGGGGCGGTCGGCGATGCTCGCTTTTATCTCCGCCGCCCGGCAGCCCAGCACGACGATCACCTGCTCGACGGGCGAGCTTAGAGCAACGTCCACCACGTGCTGGATCATGGTCTTGCTGCCGACTGGCAGCAGTTGCTTGGGCTGGCCGAAGCGCTGCGACTCACCAGCAGCGAGCACGATGGCAGCCACTGCCGATTTCCGATTTCCGATTTCGGATTGCGGATTGATCATCACTTCCAGCACCGGCTCAGGGGCTACTAAGAAACAAGTCACGGCTGTGTCATTGCGAGGCGTCTTTTTGCCGAAGCAATCTCCCGCCAGCGAATTGGGGATCGCTTCGTCGCAAAACCCGCTCCTCGCGATGACACCTGCGATTGTTTCTTTACCAATACCAATGAGTGGCGCGAATCCGCGACGCGAAGCTCGCAAGGAGGCGATGACCACCCTCTCGACACGCTCGTTTCGCAGGATGAGATGGGCAATCTCGCGCGCCTCATCCATGGGACGGTCTTCCGCTATTTGGTTCAGGATGGGGACCGCTCTGGCCTGCTCCGGCAGGGCCTTCAGACCGCCCTGCGGATGGCTGAGCACGGCGGCTACCATCTCGACAGTCACGGGCTGGCCAAGGGCAGCGCCGGTGAGGCCCGCCACCAACCCAGGACGGTGGACGTGCTGTTCAGTCAGGGGTTTCCTCAGGACGGTGAGGTCGGCCATGGGCACGAGGATGGTGGTCGAGGCGGGCACCACCGGCTCGTAGGCGGCGGGGGCCTTGAGGGCGCAGTGACGAGCCCCATCGGCCTCTACCAGGATGACCACATCGCTGAGCTGCCGGGCCAGGAGGTCCACCAGGGAAGGGGGCACCCCGTCCAGCTTGTTGGGGCGCATGGGGTAATCCCTGTCGCTCTCCCCCAGGCCTGCCCTGAGCCCAGTCGAAGGGGCGGTCAAATCCACCTCCTCCAGGCGCCGCTTGGCCAGGAAGACCTTGGGATAATGGCGCAGGAGCTCGGGCACCTGGGCCAGTGCTTCTTCATCCCCACCTAAAAACAAGTACTCGTCCTGCTTAGGGATCGGCTCCAGGATCTTGGTCGTGGTGGTGAACAGCACTCGCTGTTCGATTCCAGCCAACTCCTCCATCAGGCGCAGGGCGGCCGTCGTTTTCCCCCCGGCTCCGACGAAGGAGATGACCTCGTTGGCTTTGACGTTTAGAGCCTGATAAAGACTAACCCTCATAACGTTGCAGCACTTCGAAAATGGCACTGGTCCCGAAATCCACCGCCTCCAGCGGGATACGCTCGTCAGCGGCGTGAGCCAACTGTGCGAAGTTAAACTCCGCAGGCAAGTTCATTGGGGTGTAGCCATAGGTTTGAATGCCCAGGCGAGAGAAGAAGCGAGCATCTGAAGTTCCAGTTAACAACAAGGGCATGGGTAGGCCATCGGGGTCGGCCTCACGCAAGATGTCCGCCAACAGGTTAAACAACCCCATGTCTGGCTCCGCCGGGCCGGGATCGTGCCGGACCAGTTCAAGCTCCACCTCATCACCGATGATCGGGCGCAGCTCGGCCATCATGTCGTGTGGGGTGTAGCCAGGAAGCAGCCGCCCATCCAGTGCCAGGACAATTTCACTGGGGATGACGTTGATTTTCTCCCCACCACGCACCATGGTGGCGTTGACCGTGTTGTGGAACAAGGCTTCAAACATTCGTCCCTTTTCGCCCAGTAGCTTTAGCACGGTGTCTGTCAGAGAGGGATTGAGGAGGCGGCGCAGGAAAATGCCCGAAGGGAATGGCAAGGCCGAAGCCATAGCCTCCACCATCTGGCGTGCCACGGGCGTGATGTGCACCGGCAGGCGGTGTCGGTCCAACCTTTGGAGCAACCGGGCCAGCCTGGTCATGGCGCCGCCACGCATGGGCAGGGACCCGTGTCCGCCTGGCCCGCGCACCGTTGCCTTCATCCAGCAAAACTGCTTCTCGGCGACCTGAATGGGGTAGAACTTTCGCTGGCTAATGTACATCGCAAAGCCCCCCAACTCCCCGATGGCGTAACGGATGCCCTCGAATTGTTCGGTGTGGTTCTCCACCAGGTACTTGGCCCCGTAGTCGCCGCCCGCTTCTTCGTCGCCCACGATAGCGAGCACGATGTCGCCGGCTGGCTTCAGCCCCTCGGCCTTGGCCCTCAGCAAAGCGGCCAGCATCATGGCCACGCCACCTTTCATGTCCAGAGCGCCCCGCCCCCAGACGTAGCCGTCTACTACCCTGCCCTCGAAGGGTGGATGCGTCCATTCCTGGCCGGCCGTCGTTACCACGTCCACGTGCCCGTAGAGCAAAAGCGGTGGTGCGTCTCCCCGCCCTTTCAAGCGGGCAATCAGGTTGGGGCGGTTCGGGTCTCTGGCCAGGAGAGCAGTTTCAAAGCCCACCTCGGTCAGCAAGCTGTTGATGTAGGCCACGCACTCCGCCTCGTCGCCGGGAGGATTGGTGGTGTCGAAGCGAATGAGATGTTGCAATAACTCCACTGGTCGTTCGTAGATTGTTTGCATCATATAGAAGCCTACCTCCTCTCGTAACAGTAACGTCGGTCGTCCGGTGCTCTCAAAGAGCCCGATGCAGTTTTCCCGCACCGGGCTCTTCAGAGATACTCGCTTTCGCATCAGCCTAAGCCGTCAAAGCCGCCTTTCTCCTGGCAGTTACCACGACCCGACCTCCACCGGTTAACAGACGACAGCTTTGCAGGGCATACCAACGATGGCTAGGCCGCTTCCTCTTGTAAGTCCAGGCAAAGTATTTCCCGCAGGTGATCGCTGTATGACACAACTGCATATAAGGTAAAGTCTTCTATGATGTGGGCGCGTTTCCCCCTATCCCCGTTGTCCATCTGGACCTCTGAAAGATTGGCAAACTCAAATAGGGGTAAAGAGCCTGTTGTCTTTTTCTCGCTAACGAAATCCCCCATTGGCTCCAAACCGTGAGTAAATCTTTTTAGCATAGTTGCTATGGCTTCAGAGCTATTATCTATGCCAATCCAGCGTCTCCCTAATTGAGATGCTACTGCAAGGGTTGTCCCAGAGCCAGCGAAGCAATCGAGTACCAGGTCGCCTTCGTTTGAAGATGCGCTAATAATTCGAGCCAGTAACTCGGGGGGTTTCTCTGTTGGATACCCCGTGATTTTTATCATCTGGTTGTGCGCGTCCTTCACATCCATCCAGATGTCTTGTACAGGGATGCCTTTACTTTGGTCCCAATACACTTTCCGCCTTGGGTTGCCAGTAGGCGACCAGTATATCTCTCCACGAGCGTCCAATTCATCTAACGTATCAGGGGGGTATTGCCAGTGTTTGCCTGGTGGCGGCTCCATCCCTCGCCAGGGCTGCCCAGTTGCACCTTTCCGTGTCCCAGGGGCATGGATGGGAACTTTCTTGTAGCGCCTGCCCGTGTCATGCTCAACGTAGGAATACTCTTCTGCTGCTCGTTCTTCTGTCCAGGGAACATAGGCTCGGTTCCAAACCGATCTCTCTGACTTGGCGTAGCATAGAATGTGATCGGAGATGTTGCCATAGGTTCTCCTGGTGTAGTTTTTGGGATTGCACTTTTGGCGAGTGATCAGGTTTCTGAAGTTCCGGTTGCCAAACAGCTCATCCATTACAATCTTGATGTGGAAAACCATATTCTGATCCAGATGAACGTAAATCGAACCATCTTCAGCCATCAACTCACGCAACAGGATTAGCCTTCGGCGAAGAAACTCAATGTAGTGCGCTCCTACAAGCGTATCGCTGTAGGCCTCAGCCTGCTTACGCGACCAGTACACTTTATCTGTAGAGAAGGGGGGATCAATGTAGACCAACTTCACCTGACCACGCACCCCAGGGTCTTTAAGCAACGCAGCGAGTATGGGGAGATTATCACCGAAGTAAAGCCGGTTCTTGCCAGTTGTGCCTTTCCAAATCTCTGTAACCTCTGCAGGTGATGTTGCCAGGACATCGTGTACTGAAAGCTTCCCTCGATAGTAGAGATTGGCTTCCAGTGCGACATCTGAGAAGTCATCCGCAGGATCATCTATTAGAACTTCTCCATCCCACTTCGTCTTTTGAATTCCTGTAGCCATTGTTATTCTCCTGTCCTCTCCTCCATCCCAAGCCACTCGGCAGTGATTCTTTCAGGCATCATACGGAGAGTAACGACCTTGATTTTGCCAGGCCAGCTTTCCTCCAGAGCGGCATAGTCGCGCCACATTGACCCAAGTAGTAGACCTGGGCCATCATTCAAGAATATCACCCGCAAGTCAAGCCCTTGCTCCTGTGCATAGGCGAGTACTTCATCGGCGCAATTCTTGTAGCCACCTGTGCGGTCATCTTCTTGAGCTCCACCACGGTCTGAGTCATAACGAGCCAACCCAACGGCCAGCACATTCCGTTCCTCGTCACGGATGAGGAAATCAACGGGGCGACCTGGATTTGGATAGTCCTTGAATACGCTACCAAGCGGTATATCTTGGCCTGCGCGTCGTGGGCCTGCTACGCGCAGGTTGGGGAAATATGATTGAAACAGGTCAAAGAACTTCTCAGTCAGTGTGTAGCCTTTCTGTCCTCTTGACTTGTATTCCCATAGAAGTGCGCACAGTGCTTCATCTCGCTCAGGCCTCTCGTTGAATCTGGCCTGTACTACGTGTATCGGCCTGAAATCCCTACCGAATGTATCAAGCACCTGTTGTTTTCTGCTTTTGACTTTCATCATCTCGACGGGAGCGGCTGGGCTCACATATCTTTTGAAGACCCTGCACAATGTCTGCTACATGGCCTCCTGGCAGTTACCGTTCGGCTGAGCCTGTCGAAGTAGGCGTACATCCGCTGGCAGATGTGAGGGTCAGGATGAAGGACTTGAGAGAAAATTCGGCTTGGTGGTTCATATTGACAACTCTTCCCGCTGTGTTACAAACGGAGTGGCCAGGTGGAAGTACAGCAAAATCGGAGCGTCAAGCATACACTTCGACCGGAACCTCAATGGCGAACTGCGGCTTGGCAAGCTGTTTGTAAATCTCCTTGAAACGACGCTCAATTTGCAGCAGAACAGCGCCTTCGTAATAACGTTCTCCGCAACGCAGACAAACTTCACACGGTACGTCTCGTACCACGAGATAGTTGCCGTGCCGCCTATAAATGTACTCGACTTGGCGCTTTTCAAAATCGGTACCACCACAGATGTGGCAACGTTCTTCGTTCATGGTGACCTCCTTCGGGTCCAGGGATCCTCAAACTTGGGTAGCTTCGGGATATAAACGGTAATGACCACGACTGATCCACGACGCCAACCACAGACCACGTGAATCGGCCGGTCTTTCGCAAAACCCAGGATCAGGCAACTCGGGCCTCGTCCCGTGTCCGCATACTGCTCCAGGATCTCGCCATCTAGAATGGCATCACGGATCTCGGCGATGTCTATATCCTCGTCGGCAGCCTCTTGATCGGCGTGAGCACTGATCACAAACTTACCGCTGCGTACTCTGGCCTTGATGGCTTCAATATCCACCGCCTATCCTCTCAATTGCTATACGAACCCCTTTATCACTCGGAAGCCCGCCGGGCACGCCAGGAAGCCAGCCTTGCACTGAGCCCAGCCGAAGTGCTGGCCAGCAGGCGTTGCCACAGGCTGAGCTTCGGTGGCTCTGGCAGGTCGGATGCAGCCACGGGTGAAAGCTGCGCCAGGTCCTGGGCGATGGACTGCATCACTTCAGCGGTGAACACAGCCGGCGCCAGGCACTGGGGGTAAGGATGACCACACATTCTACTGACTATTGTATAGTATAGCAGATTTCCCCTCGTTTGGCAACAAAAAGCCACCTGTGCTGACTGCGCAGGTGGCTTCTTGGGTAGTGCAAAATACACTATTCGCCGCTGGTCACGGTGAACTTCCCTCCGTCGCTGCAGCCAAAGACCTCGGGGGAGTACATCGCTCACGTACGCTGATCCCCTGTCAGTGACTTCTCGACTTGAGCTACAAACGCCTCCGCCTCTTGACGGCACCTCTCTGCCGCCTCTCTGGTAGCCAGCCAATAGACGTCGTAATCGGACTTCTGTCGCCACTCAAAGCCATCAAGGAGCATTCGATGATATCTGGAATCTATCTTGCCTGTCTTGACATACTCCCTTCCAAAAGCCGCTGCCACTGCCGAATGTTTGCTCACATCAATGCCATCCATGAGCAAAAGGGCCTTGGCCGCATAGAACATGGCGTAGTAAGAACGCGAGATGGATTCAGCGAAGAGCGCTTCCTCCAGCAGTTTTCTCGCTGCGGCGAGGCTCGAACGGGCTTTGGCCATCCATCGCTGGCTCTCCTCTAGGCCGCTTTCCATAGCACCTTCCCTTCCCTTTGAACGTTTCTCAAGAATGAGGAGCCGTGCTGTTCCAGTGCCTGGTAATGGTTTGTGTCGGTCAAGTACAGGGAGATTACGTAAGCAAAATCCGCCTCCCACATCACATCGTAGGCCACTTGGCGCACCTTCTCCTGAGCTGCTTCGGACGACAGGCGCAGCACAACGAACAGGTCTACATCGGAGTCTGGTTGGGCCTCACCTCTGGCATGGGAGCCGTAGAGAAGCAAAAGCCTAAGGTCAGAACCCAACTGGCGCTGAAGTTCCTTAGTCAACGTATCAAGCAAGCGAGAAAGTTGTCCATCCCCTCGGTCCCCGGTTTCATGAGCAGTTTTCATGTCCGTCTCCTTACCTTATTACTCAGGCAGGGAAGCACATCAGCAATTCCTCTTTACCAGAGGAAACGCAGCCCTCCTTGCCCGCCATCGGGCATCACCCAAGCACTCGCCTCAGGTTCTCCGGCGTCAGAATAGCAGGGTCTGCACTCGGCTCTAAGAAGGGACGCACGTCGGAGACGACCTGATCCCATCGGACGGCTTGCAGTCGCCGCTGCACCGCCTCCCGCCAGTTGCCTTCGGTCAGCGGCTCACCACGCCAACCGGTTTGCCGCAAGGC
>Ga0194113_10003745_pt1 | contig 20213 bp, 16 predicted proteins | sample TA2MahC200mmetaG_FD_146193 | JGI IMG/M metagenome (GOLD analysis project Ga0194113, IMG submission 146193) | Freshwater microbial communities from Lake Tanganyika, Tanzania - TA2015017 Mahale Deep Cast 200m | ecosystem: Environmental > Aquatic > Freshwater > Lake | place: Tanzania: Lake... | reverse complement strand
GATCAACCGTGTCCAGCGATTTTCGGCGGCATATTCGGAGAGATAGATGGCCGCGCCGATCCCCAGCGGCACCGCGAAGGTCGCCGTCCCTAACGTCAAATAGAGTGTGCCGACGATGGCAGGCCAGATGCCTCCTGCGCGCATCCCTTCTCGGGGGAATCCAGTCACGAATTCCCAGGAAATTGCTGGCGCGCCCAGGATAACGATGTAGATGACCACAACCGCAATGGGTATCACAGTGAACAGGGTCATGAGGGTCAGCAGGCTGAAACCGAGGCGTTGCATGGTATGGCGAGATTGGGAAGTCGAAGTCATAGCAGTTTAGTGGGACGGAAGACCGTAGACGACCGACCGCGGTCCGCTGACTGCGGTCGTTCTAAGAGAGAATCCGTTCCTGCCGTTTTTGCTGGCGGAACACGACAGCCGAGGCCGTCACATTGACCACCAGGGAGATCAGGAACAGGATGATCCCGATAAAGAATAAGACATGATAGTGTACGCTGCCGTTGGCGACCTCGCCCATCTCGGCGGCGATGGTGGCAGTCATCGTGCGGGCGGGCGCGAACAGCGCGCCGAGTCCTTTGGGCAGAACCGCGGCGTTTCCTGTGACCATCATCACGGCCATGGTCTCGCCGATGGCGCGGCCAACGCCCAGCATCACCGCCGTGAGAACGCCTGATCGAGCCGCGGGCAGCGTCACCCGCCAGATAGTCTGCCATTCCGTGGCGCCCAGGGCGAGGGCGGCATCCCGGTAGGATTTGGGCACCGCGTCCAGGGCATCCTCGGAGACAGAGACCACCGTAGGGATGGCGATGCCGCCCAAAAGGAGCGAGCCAGCCAGGGCGGTCAATCCGGTGGGGAGGTTCAGGAGAATTCGTAGATAGGGCGATAAGATCAGGATTCCCAGAAATCCCAGGACAACCGAAGGCAGGCCGCCTAATACTTCCACAAGGGGTTTGAGAATTTCTCTCATCCAGCGGGGCGCGATCTCCGAGATATAGATTGCCGCGCCGACGCCAAAGGGCACGGCGATCAGCGTCGCCCCAATCGTGACGATCAGCGAGCCCCCGATCAGGGGCAGGATGCCGAAATACTCCTCGATGGGGTACCAACGGGCGGAGAACAGGCTTACGAACTCGACTTTCCCAAGCGCCGGCAACCCCTCGCGCAACAGGAAGAAAAAGATCATGCCGACGAACACGATGGCCGAGTAGCCCGAAATTCTGAACAGCCGTGTGATGAGATATTCTCGCCAGTGGAGAGAGTTTTTCATAATCATTTTCTCTGGTTACCTTCTCAGGGAGTCACAGGGACGAAACCGAGTTCGGCGACGATTTGTTGAGCGTCGGGCGATAGGATCCATTCCAGGTACGCCGCGATCGTCCCGAGGGGTTCGCCGTTGGTGTACATGTAAAGGTCACGGGCGATGGGGTACGCGCCGCTGTTGACGCTTTCCGCCGAGGGGAGGATGAAGGGGCTGCTCGCATCCCGCGCCACAGCGATGACTTTCATATCTTCGGTGACATAGCCCAGCCCGTCGTAGCCGATGGCGTTTGGATTTTGACGGATTTCGGCGCTGATTCCCTCCGAGGAGGGAAGCAAGAGTGTGTCGGTGGAGAAGAGCGTTTTGTTCTCTTTTTCTCCCAGGCGAAGCACTTCCTCGAGGAAATAAACATGCGTTCCGGAATTGGTTTCGCGTGAGAGGCGGACGATGGGGCGGTCCTCGCCCCCGATATCGCGCCAGTTATTGATCTTCCCGCAGTAGATATCGGAGATTTGCTGGAGGGTGAGTTCATCTACAGGGTTTTCCAGGTTGACGATGATGGCAATGGCATCGCGGGCAATGACGAACTCGACCGGGTCGCTGCCGTTGGCTTTGGCGGACTCGATCTCCTCAGGCTTGATCTGGCGGGAAGCGTTGGCGATGTCTACCGTGTTGTTGATCAGCGCGGCGATGCCAGTGCCGGAGCCGCCGCCGGTAACCGAGATGCGCACCTCCGGGTGGAGTTCCTGATAGCGCTCAGCCCAGGCAAGAGCCAGGTTGACGATGGTGTCGGAGCCTTTGTTTTCGATGGTTTCAATGGAAGCTGATGGTTCGGAAGATCTGGCTGGCGCGCCGCATCCCGATAGAAAAAAAACGAACGATAGAAACACAATGAAAGACTGTTTCATCGGTTTGTGATTATAGTTGGTAACAATGTACTGAGCAAGAGGGCAATGGCGCGAACTGGAGTTCGTTACTCCGGCTTTTCGTGAACCGAATCTCTCGTAATGTTGACACCTAAAATCTGATAAGATAAGATTATAGTCGTAGGTTGGCAGCCATTTCACATTTTTCATTCGTACAGGCACACTCATGGATCAGGATTTACCCATTCGTCAGCCCTCATTGGCCGATCAGGTGTACGAGATCATCGTCAAGGGGATTTCCAACGGCGCATATGCCCCAGGGAGTCTGCTCCCCTCGGAAAATCAGTTGGCTGAACGTTTCAACGTCAGCAGGCCCACGATTCGCGCCGCCTTTGCCCGGTTGGTTGAGCGTGGTTTCGTCAAACGTCAGAGAGGCGTCGGGACATTCGTCGCTGAGTCGCCCAGCATCGTCAACCCCTTGTATCAGTTGCTCGATGTGCATGAACGCATTTCGGCCCGAGGCTTCGAGCCAGGTTTCAGGCAGTTGAGATCCGAGATCATCGAGGCGGATGGAAAAGTCGCCAGGAAACTCTCTGTCGAAGCGGGGACTCCGCTGCTCCATATACATAAGGTTTTCACCGCGGATGATAAACCGATCATCCTGTTCGAGAACTTCATTCCCACAAGCGTGTTTCAGGAATGTCTTACCATGGAGCAGGCCTTGCAGCCAGGAATGACAGAGCCTTTCTTTGAATTTTTTACTCGACAGTGTAATATCAACGTGAAATATCTGACCTCGATCATCAATCCAGAGGTGGCCAGGAATTGTCCCTATAAAGAGGTTTTCGATTTCGATGATCCCTGTGCGCCGTTATTGGTGATCGAGGATATCGGCTATGACGAAAATGATACGCCGGTATTCTTCTCGATCGAATACCTTGTTGATGAGGCCAGCTCATTTCATGTGATCCGGCATGTAGAGAATATCTAATTTGGGATGACTACCTTGGCAGTGTCACATTCGCGATAAGAACCCCGAAATTGGGGGTGCGAGCGGGGCGTACGCCCCGCCCGCACCCCCAATTTCGGAGCTTATTCCTTTAACTTGACATTGTCGAAATACTCAGCCAAACGGGGAAGTTCCCGAAAAAAGGGCGATTTCACCGGCGAGACGCTGTGAGCGCGGAGATAAATTAAGGATACACGGAGGTAATCAACTGATGACATCAATTCTGATCAAGAATGGCTATCTCGTCACAATGGACGGGGTGGGCAACAGGCAGTATGGCGACATTTTGATCGAAGGCCGGCATATCGAAGAGATCGCGCCGAAGATAGATGCCCCGGCTGAAAAAGTGATCGAAGCTGCAAACATGGTGGTTCTTCCTGGCTTTGTACAATCCCATATCCACCTTTGCCAGAGCTTGTTGCGAGGTCAGGCGGATGACCAGCCGCTGATGGAGTGGTTGGACACGATCACCTCGCTCGAGTTTCGGCATACTCCCGAAACCTTGTACGCATCGGCCAGAATTGGGATAGCCGAGATGATCAAGTCTGGAACCACCTCGGTCATGGATATGGGGACTCTGCATCATCAGGATAGTATCTTCACGGCTATCGAGGAATCCGGCATACGCGCTCAGGCTGGGAAGGCTATGATGGATCTCACCGAGAATCTTCCGCCGTTATTGCGCGAGAGCACGGAGGATTCTCTCGAAGAAAGCCTCGACCTGATGCGCCGCTGGCATGGCAAAGCGGATGGACGCATCCGGTATGGCTTCGCGCCGCGCTGGCAGCTTTGGAATACTACCGGGCTGCTCAAGGAAATCAAACAAGAAGCGGATGCTCATCCTGGCGTCGGCATACACGGTCATGCGGGCGAAATCGAATACGAAGTGGAAGCCATGATCGCGCAAACTGGCATGCGCAATCTGGTTTACCTGGAGAGCATCGGCGTGGTCGGCCCCAATGTTCAGATGGCGCACTGCATCTGGTTGGACGATGACGAATATCGGGTGATGTCCGAGACAGGGACGCATGCCATGCACTGCCCGTGTTGTAATACCAAGCTCGGTTCGGGAATTGCCCGGGTGCCTGAAATGCTCGCCAGGGGCATCAATGTCGCCCTCGGCTCCGACGGCGCGCCCAGCAACAACAACCTGGATATGTTCATCGAGATGCGCCTGGCTTCGCTCATCCAGAAATATCGCCTGGGCGCCGAAGCCATGCCAGCGGAGGCCGTGCTCCGGATGGCGACGATGGGCGGCGCCAAAGCGATTGGCATGGCAGATCAGATTGGCTCGTTGGAGAAAGGCAAAATCGCCGATATCATCCTTCTCGACGATGGTGGGTTATCTGCTTCACCCTTGCGAAGTTTCGAAGAAGATGATATTGTCAAGCGATTGGTCTCCTCGTATCAATCTGGCAGTGTTCGCACCAGTATCATAGATGGACAGGTCGTCATGGAGGATCGCCAGTTGCTCACCATGGATGAGGCCGAAATCATCGCAGATGGGAAGAAGGCGTTAGCCGACCTTTGGGCGAGAAAGCTGGCCGACGAGGCACATTGAATTCAGAATTCTAAGGAATTAACCATGGAGACTACACTAAAAAGCGAGAAAAAAGAAGTCAAGATCAGTTTCGATGCGCCATTCGTGATCATCGGAGAGAAGATCAACCCCACCGGCCGTAAAAAATTAGCCGCGGCCCTCACTGAGGGCGATGATGATTACGTCCGTCAACTTGCGATCAGCCAGGTGGAGGCCGGCGCGGATATCCTCGATGTCAATGTCGGCGTGCCTGGCCTGGACGAGGTGGCAGTGCTGCCCAAAGTTGCCAGGCTCGTCTCGGAGGTCGTCGAGGCGCCTTTATGCCTGGACTCGGCCAACCATAAGGCTTTGGCGGCTGCCCTGGCTGACTTGCCGGGAAAACCTTTGGTGAACTCGGTCAATGGAGAGGAGAAATCCCTGGGCGCAGTCCTGCCCGTAGTAAAGGAATTTGGCGTCTCGGTCATCGGCCTGACCATGGACGATAGCGGCATCCCCAACGATGCTGAAACCCGCGTCGCCATTGCCGAGAAGATCCTCGAACGGGCTGCCAGGCTCGGAATACCGGCAAACGATGTTGTGATCGATCCGCTGGTGCTCACAGTGGGCGCGGATAGCATGGCCGCGGCGATTACTTTGCAGACGATCCAATTGTTGAGGCAGGAATTCAGCGTAAACATCAACCTCGGGGCCAGCAACGTCTCCTTCGGCCTGCCAGATCGCCACACCGTCAATCAGGCGTTTCTGTCGCTGGCCATGGGGGTGGGGGCTACCTGCGCCATCACCGACCCGATCAAATTAGCCAGCACCATCCGGGCTACCGACCTGTTGATGGGACGCGATACGTATGGGGCTCGTTATATCGGCTACTGGCGAGAGCATCAACCCCCCAAGGAGGCTGCCTAGGATGCCCATCTGGAATACCGGGGATCTGGAATTCGACGTTGACGCGGTTTTGCGGGGGCAAGGAGCAGATCCGGGGGCTATCCGGGCGCGCCGCCCGCGCCTGGTCGAGATCGCCGAGCGCGCCCTGGAAGAAGGGCGCGCTCTATTGCAGCCGCAAACCCTGTATCGAGAAATGGATGTGGAAGCGATTCGCCACGAACGCCTGGTATTGGATGGCAGTTTCATCCTATCTGGCGAGTTGGTCTCGGATCACCTCGGCCCCGCTGAGCGTGTCGTGTTGATCTTGTGCACGGTCGGGGAGGCTTTGGAGTCTCGCGCGTCAATGGTATCCCAAGATGACATTGTTTATGGCCTGGCGCTCGATGGGGTTGGTTCAGCAGCCGTGGAAGCATTAGCAAATGCGGCATGCAAGTACTTCGAACATCAGGCTGGGGAGCACGGTTTACAATCCTCCATTCCCATCAGCCCCGGCATGGTTGGATGGCCGGTCGAGAAAGGCCAGCCTGAGATCTTCGCCATCCTCGAACCTGCCCAGATCAACGTTAACCTGACGCAATATAGCCTGATGCTCCCTCGTAAATCATTGACGATGGTATTGGGTTTCGGCAAGACGATGAAGACTGCCGGTAGAACTTGTGATTACTGCGCCATGCGCGAGACATGCCGTTATCAGGATCATTATGACCCAGCCAGAATCTGACTCTAATCACTTGATTGTAGACATGCAGCCCGTGGGACGCCGCATCGCTATCGAGGTAGGGAAAACCCTGCTCGATGCCGCCCAGGAGGCCGGCGTAGGTTTGGTCTCGCTGTGCGGCGGCGAAGGATGGTGCCAAAGCTGTCTGGTGCGTCATACCTCTGGGGAGATCAACCCGCCGACGCAATCCGAGCTAGATTATTTGAGCGATGACGAGTTGAAATCGGGTTTTCGCCTGGCCTGCCAGGTCATCCCACGAACCGATGTGCGCATTGATATACCGCCCGAATCTCTTTCGACGCCGCAGCGTTTGCAGGTGGAGGGGGTGGACTTCGATGTTCCCCTGGCGCCTATCGTCGAGGTCGTTGACCTCGAGCTGGCGCCTCCAACGATAGAAGATTTGCGCGCCGATGCCGACCGGATCGAAGATGCCCTGGCCGAACGCGGCCTCCCTGAGGTGCGAATCGAGTTGCCCATCCTGACCAACGTATCCGAAGTGTTACGGAAACAGAAGTGGTCTATCCGCCTGGCGCTGCGCGAGAACGAAGTCATCGCTATTCTGCCATCAGGCAGCGGAATCTATGGAATCTCGGTGGATATTGGCACCACGAAATTGGCTCTCTATCTGGTGGACTTGCTGACCGGGAAGGTGGCCGCCAAGGTGGGGGAGATGAATCCGCAGATCGCCTATGGCGAAGATGTCGTCAGTCGGATCGCTTATGCCACTCAAAATCCAGATGGCCGGCGCATCCTGCAAAATGCTCTGGTGGACGCGCTCAACAAGAAAATTCACGAAGTCCGCGAGTACGCTGGGATCAACGATTGGCAGATCGTTGATGCTGTGGTGGTGGGTAACACGGCAATGCACCATTTGTTTGCCGGGCTGCCGGTCGAGCAGTTGGTTTTTGCGCCCTATGTCCCGGCGGTCAATCAGACCCTCGATATCCGCGCTGGCGACCTTGGGATTAGCCTGGCCCCAGGGGCGTATATCCACCTGCTGCCCAATATTGCTGGCTATGTGGGGGCGGATCATTCCGCCGTGATACTTTCCACGGAATTGTGGAAGACGGAAAAAACTGTGCTGGCCATTGATATTGGCACCAACACGGAGATCTCCCTGGCCTCGAGGGGGCGCTTGCTGAGCTGCTCGTGCGCTTCGGGACCTGCCTTCGAGGGTGCTCATATCACGAATGGCATGCGCGCTGCTCCCGGGGCGATCGAGCGCGTCCAGATCATGGATGGGCAAATCAAGCTTTTCACCATAGACGACGAACCCCCTGTGGGTATTTGCGGTTCAGGCATTCTAGATGCCGTGGCTGAGATGAAAGCCGCTAACCTGATGGATGAGAGAGGCGCCCTGATCGAAGGTCGGCTCAACGTTCGCAGAAATGATGCAGATCAGCTCGAGTTCCTTCTGGCAGCGGCCTCGTCAACAGGACATGGCAGGGACATCACAGTATCGCGCAAAGATGTCAACGAAATCCAATTAGCCAAGGCGGCCATCCGGGCAGGGCAGGAAATCCTTCTGATCAAGGCGGGGATAACCGCTGATGATGTGGATGAGGTCATCATCGCCGGCGCCTTTGGCACATACATTAATATCCCCAACGCCATCGAAGTGGGTATGTTCCCTGATCTCCCCGTTCAGCGTTTCCGGCAGATTGGCAACGCCGCTGGGATGGGAGCGATTCAGGCTTTGATATCAGTCGAGCATAGGAAATTGATCGAAAAGGTGATCAAAGATGTTGATTATATCGAGTTGACCACCTATGCGGATTTCCAGGAGGAATTCGTAAAAGCCATGTATTTGAGATGATTTCATGGCTTTTTCGATAACGTCCTGCAAAGAGCCACAGCCCCCGCCGCATCGGGCGCGTAACCATCCGAGTCGATTTCCTCCGCCCATCCTCGCGAGACAGCTCCACCGCCAACGATGATATAGAAATCCTCCCGTTTTCGCACTTCGGAGAACAGGCTGATGGTGCGTTTTTGCGCTGGCAATGTCGTCGTCATCAGCGCGGATAAAGCCACGATATCCGCCTTTTCTCTCTCGGCGGCTTCCAGGAACGCGCTGGCGGGTACATTTCGACCCAGGTCAACGACTTTGAAGCCATGAGAATTCAACAGTGTGCCGACGATATGACGCCCGATATCGTGCATGTCGCCTTCGACCTGTCCCAACACGACCGTACCCAGAATTAGCGATGGTTTGCCTGCCTTCAGTGTAGCCTCTTCGACGATGGCAGTGACTTTTTGGGCGGCCTCTCCGGCCATCATCAACTCGGGCAGAAAGATTTCGAAGTTCTGGAAGCGCTGGCCGACATTCGTCAGCGTAGGTACTAATATTTTTTGTACAATCTCCAGGGGCTGCATCCCTTGCTCGAGGGCCTGGTGAGCAAGCTTTTCAGCCTCCTCGGAAAGGCCATTTTTCAAGGCCTCGCTCAAATCTGTGATCATTGATTCGAAATTTTCTGCCATTGTATCCTCCAGGGGTGAATTTTTAGCAACTTGAGCGGAGTAGCGTTTTCCTAATTGTGAGGGCACTCCGCTCCGCTACGTGCTCGACTACGAACGAAACATCGTTGTTGAAGCGGCCAGAGTGTCTACTCAAACAACAGACCCCAGCCAGCCGCCTCGTTTTTGACTTCATCGTACATTTATAGCCAATCGCTCGTTGGGCGGATGGTCTTCAGGTCGTAGACATCTTTGAAGTGTTTTCCATAGGGCCGTGTGGTGAGATCGGCCTCGTATTTTGCATATGCTCTTTGGACGATCTCTTCCGCCTGGTCGCGGTTCAATTTGCAGGCCGCGCTGAGGAGTTCGCCGGTGAAGCGCGCTTCCAAACCGCTGAAGTGCCCACTGATCGAGCCGGTCGCCGAGCGCGGCCCCAGCAGGCGGCTGCACCCGGATACAGTGCTCATCACTGTGAAGGCCACACATTCATAGAGCAGGGTCTTCGTCCCTGGGCCGCCGACGGGCGTGATGGTCAGGTTGGTCAATAAGTGGGAATTGCGCGCCAGGGCCTGGAACGCCAGGCTGGAGGGGATCATCACCTCTTTGCCGGTATCGTTGAAGTTGAAGGGATGGGTGGGCGAGGAGCCGACGCAAGTCGCCATGAACACCACGTGGAGGGCGATCATCGCCGCGGTGATCAATACCGCCTGACCCTCCATACCGCCGCCGAGGCCGCCATAGATGGGGTTGGCGTAGGGATCAACGATCCCATCTCGATAGAGAATGTGGGTGAGTTTGTTGAGGATTTCGACGGTACAGTCGTGGTGTACGCTTCGGCGCAGGCCCCTCACCGCGACCGCATCCAGATTGCGCGCGCCCTGGGGCTGCCGCAGGCGATGGTGCGCGAGATCACGCCTCATATCGGGGGCGCGTTCGGCGCAAAAGACGAAGCCCATATCCAGATCCACGCCGCTCTACTGGCCTACAAGACCGGTCGCCCGGTCAAGGTCGTGCGCTCCCGTGAAGAGTCGTTTCGCACCCACGTCAAGCGGCACCCCGCCAGGATTCGTTACCGCAGCGGGGCGACCAAAGACGGCAAATTGACCGCCGTTCACATGATCGCTGTCGGCGACACCGGCCCGTATGTCAACGCCGGGGAAGAGGTCATGATGGTGATGGCCAATTATGGCATCAGCCCTTACTTCGTCCCCAATGTCCGCTCCGAGGCTTACACCGTGCTCACCAATAATCCCGTTTGCGGCGCTTTCCGCGGCTTTGGGGTGCCTCAGGCCACGTTTGCCTTCGAGCGGCAGATGGATGAACTCGCCCGCCGCCTGGAGATTGATCCTCTGGAAATCCGCCTGTTGAACGGGCTGAAGACTGGCCAGCGCTTCCAGCCGAAGGCGGTTGTGCGGGCGGGTGATGGGATGCGCGCCTGCCTGGAGAAAGTCGCCCAACTCTCGGACTGGTATGAAAGGGAAAAAATACCCCGCCAACCCGAACATCACTTGCGCCGCGGCTGGGGAGCGGCCGCCTCGTTTCATAAATTGGGCTTTGGCTGCGATGTCAGCGACCATGCCTCGGCGGCGGTCAATATGGCCCCGGATGGATCGGTTGTGGTGCGCACCGGCGCGGCGGATATGGGGCAAGGCGCGCACACCATCATCGCCCAGTTCGTCGCAGAGCGGTTGGGCGTCACGCCTGCGGAGGTCAAAGTCCACAAACCCGATACCGCGCTGGCCGCCGATGCTGGCGCATCGGTGGCCAGCCGGGTGACAGCATTTTCGGGCAACGCCGTGATCCGCGCCGCCGAGCCAATCCGCAAGGTATTGTTGGAAATCGCTGCGCAAGAAACCGGCGCGGATGTGACGTTATTGGACATACGACAGGGCTTTGTCTACGTCGAAGGCGAACGTATCAACCTCAAGATGACCGATCTGGCCGCTAAAGCCTATCAGAAAAACCTGCCCATGCAGGCCAGCGGATTCTATACCATGGATTATCCTGAAGCGCAGTTGCCCGATGGCTCGATGGGTTATGAACAAATGACTGAGTTCGGCGCGCACGTCGCTCAGGTATTGGTTGACATCGAGACCGGACAGGTGACGGTCGAGAAGGTCATCGCTGTGCATGATGTCGGCCAGGTGGTCAATCCGCATGGCGTCCGCGGGCAAATCGAGGGGGGTGTGACGATGGCGGTAGGATATGGGGTGACGGAAGAGATGCTCGTAGACCAGGGAATGATACGCAACACATCCCTTGAGAGCTATATGATCCCGACGGTGTTCGATTCCCCGCAGATCATAGCCGATGTGGTCGAACTGCCGGAAGCGGGCGCGCCGCTCGGCGCAAAAGCAATCGGCGAACCCCCTATGAATATTGCCCCTGCTGCCATCGCAAACGCTGTTGCAGATGCTATCGGGGCGCCGGTTAACCAATTGCCTATTTCTCCCGAGCGCGTGCTTGCAGCGCTACGTAAGTAATGGGACACGGATTGCACGGATAAACACGGATGAAATGACCCAAAGCCCGTCACTACGATCATGCTCAACGCCAGCCTGCCCCTATGTAGATTACATGCCCGTCACTTCGACCGTGCTCAATGCAAGCCTTCTCCTTAATTAGGATCACAAGCCCGTCCTCGGGCGCCCCGAGGACGGGGCTTAGATCAAAGAAAATTCACCGCGAAGACGCGAAGGGCGCGAAGCATTTCATGAGGCTTTTTTTGCGTCCTTTGCGCCCTTTACAACTGTGCGGTTCAAAATTCCTGTTCTGGTTCCAGCCAATCTGGGGTAGATAGCTGCATCGTTCGAAGGAAAGTGATCCATGCCTGAAGTAGAAATACAATTTACTGTGAATGGGATTTCCAGAAAAATATGCACCGCCCCACACCGCACGCTGCTGCAAGTGCTGCGAGAGGATTTGGGTCTCACCGGCGCAAAGGACGGTTGCAGCAAGGGCGATTGCGGCGCATGTGTTGTGGTGATGGATAACCGGGCGGTCAATGCCTGTCTGGTGCTGGCAGCTCGGGCTGACGGGAAAGAAATCCTGACTGTCGAAGGCCTGGCATCGGATGGCAGGCTCAGCCATCTTCAACAAGCCTTCGCCGAGAAGTGGGGTCTTCAGTGCGGGTTCTGCACCCCGGGCATGTTGATGTCGAGTTACGCGCTGCTGCTGTCGAACCCGCAGCCTTCAGACGAGGAGATCAAGCGAGCGATCGCCGGAAATTTGTGCCGATGCACCGGCTATAGCCCGGTCATCGACTCCGTCCGTCATGCTGCGGCGTTGGCGCGGGAGGCGGGCCATGTCTGGTAACGTGATCGGCGTGCCGGCGCCTGCTGTCCAATACCGGCAGCTTTTGACAGGCGCAGCCCGTTTCACGAATGACCTGCCCATGGAGGGGTTGTTGGTCGGGAAGCTGTTATACAGCGCCCACCCTTGCGCCAGAATTATCAGCCTGGATGTGGAAACTGCCCGCTCCCTTCCCGGGGTGGCCGCCGTGCTCACCCACGCCGACATCCCGGGGGAGAACAGCTATCTCTACCACATCCCAGACCAGCCGCTGCTGGCCTCGGATCGCGTCAACTACCTGGGCGATGCCATCGCCGCGGTGGCCGCCGAGGACGAAGAATCCGCTCAGGCGGCGCTGCAGGCCATCGAGGTGGTGTATGAACCCCTGCCGGGCGCCTTCGACCCTCTGGAGGCGATGAGACCCGACGCCCCGGTTGTCCTTCCTGGGTATGCCAATGTCATCCCCAGCGCGCTCTTCGAATGTGGGGATTTGCAAACCGGCTTCGCAGAGGCTGAGGTGATCCTCGACAATACTTACTACACCTCATGGATCGAACACGCCTACCTGGAACCCGAAGGGGCTTTGGCCTACGTCGAATTGGATGGCACGATCGTGGTTTACGCCTCGAACCAGGCCCCGCATCGTGACCGAATGCAGATTGCCCGCGCTCTGAAGATACCCGAGCATCGTATGCGCGTAGTCACTCCCTTTGTTGGTGGGGCTTTTGGGGCGAAAGACGAAGCCCATGTGCAGATCCACGCCGCCTTACTTGCCCAGGCGACAGGCAGGCCGGTGCGCATCGTCCGCACTCGTGAGGAATCCATTCTGACGCATGTGAAGCGCCATCCCGTCATCGTGCGGCATCGCCTGGGGGCCAGGCGCGATGGCAGGCTCACCGCTGTCCAGATCGAGATTATCGGGGATACTGGCCCCTACGAAAACGCAGGACGCTTCATCATGGGATTCGCTGCTTCGGTGGCGAGCGGGCCGTATCATACGCCCAACGCCCGCATCGAAAGTTTTGCTGTGAGGACGAACAATCCCATCGGCGGCGCGATGCGAGGATTTGGCGGCCCGCAGGTTTGCCTGGCCTATGAAGCCCAGATGGATGCCCTGGCGGAGGAGCTTGGCCTCGACCCCCTGGATGTGCGCCTGCGCAATGCCCTCGAGAGTGGTCAGGTGACGCCCATGGGGGGGATCGTCCGTGAGGCTGGAGCCGTCAGAGCCACGCTGGAAGAAGCAGCCAACAACGCTGGCTGGCGTGAACGCAATAAGATCGAGCGGCAACCCGCCGCCCATTTGCGCCGGGGGTTGGGTCTGGCTGCGAACTGGTTCATCATCGGCATGGGTCGAGGACAGGATAACGCCGGCGCGATCCTGGAGATGGCTACGGATGGATCGGTCGTCCTGCGCACCGGCGCTGTCGAGATGGGGCAGGGGGTCTATACCGCCCTCGCTACGATGGCCGCGGAAAACCTCGGCGTCCCTCTGGAAGCGGTGCGGGTGATCGGCCCGGATACAGATAAAACTTTGGATGCAGGACCCAGCGCAGCCTCCCGTCAGACCTTCGTCTCTGGGAACGCGGTGCTCAGGGCTGCGGCGATCATCCGGCGCAGTTTGCTCGAGACCGCCGCCCAGGAGACCGGTCTCCCCATCGAAGTGCTATCCCTCAAGGGGGGACGTCTTTATGCCGAGGGTGAACTGCTCAATTACACCATCCCCCAACTGGCCGCCAAGGCCACGTTTGCGAATCGTCCCATGCATGCCGATGGCTACTACGCCATGGAGTTTCCCGAAGAGCTATCCACGAAGAGCGATTATATCGGCGTTGGCCCGTCGGCCTTTGGGACGCAGATCGCCCAGGTGTTGGTGGATGTCGAGACCGGAGAAGTGATCGTCGAGAAAATCGTAGCAGTCCAAAATGTCGGCAGGATCATCAATGTTGGCGGCGCGCACGGGCAGATGTCCGGGGGCTGCACGATGGGGACGGGGTATGCCCTGATGGAAGAGCTGATCGTCGCCGAGGGGCGCACCTTGAGCGATTCCCTGGAGAGTTTCTTGATCTCCACCTCGTTGGACGCTCCGGAGATAGAGATCAGGTTGCTCGAGATACCGGAACCCTACGGCCCTCACGGCGCGGTGGGCATCGGAGAGCCTGCCCTCATGTCAACTGCCCCGGCAATCTTGAACGCCGTCTCCGATGCTATAGGCGTGCGACTGAATCGGATACCGCTGACCCCAGAGCGGGTGTTGGATGCAATCGAAGGAGCGAAGAGATGAACAATCGAGGACGTCTGTTGGAAGTGCTCGGACGAGCGGAAACTGGCCCCATCATCGAAGAGAAAGAATTCGAGGCAAAACTGATCCCCTCGGCTGTCAAACGCCTGATCGGTAAGTATGGGGTCAAATTCGACCGCAGAGTGATCGTGCCATGCGATGACGACCTGGTGGATCGCATCTTCCAGGCCGGTCTGGAGTTTGCTGTCGAAGTAGGCATGTATTGTCAGGATACGAACCGGTGCATCACCTGGACCGAGGCCGAATACCTGGAAGGTTTGCGCAGTTGCCCCGGCGAGGCCGTTATGGGAACCGGCAACGACACCGTCAGGATCAAACCCCGCATGCCCGAGTCCGAGAGGACGCCGACCTTCGTGGGCGGCCCTTTCGGAGTGCCGGTCCCCGAGGAGATGTTCGTGCCCATCATGCTCAGCTATGCCCAGGAGCCGCTCATTGACGTGATCGAGAACCCGACCATCGAGAGAGTGTATGGTCATGCCATCAAAGCGGCTTCTCCCTGGGAGGTGCTGGGGGGCTGGCGCGAGGCGGAATTGTCTTTCGAGACCATCAATCGGGCGGGCCGACCGGGAATGCCGATTGGCTGCATCGAAATTTCTCCCACGGCGCTGGCGCAGATTTCGGCGGCTTCCTGGGGCGGCGTGCGCCCCAGCGATTGGCATCATGTCTCCGCCCCCAGCGAATTCAAGACCAACTACGATCTGCTCTCGAAGGCCGCTCATATCACGCGCATCGGCGGTCACATGGAGGCCTACCTGAACATCATCTATGGCGGCTACCTGGGAGGCGCGGAGGGTGTGGCCATCGGCCTGGCGGCGGGCCTGATCGTCGTCAATCAGAATTATATGGGCACGACCATCAGCGTCAGTTCAGCGCATCCCTTCCTGCACAGCGACGCCACCCCCGAGTCGCTCTGGGCGCAGAGCCTGGCTTTTCAAGCCGTCTCCCGCCACAGCCGGATGCTGACCGCCTCGCTTTGTAAACCTGCTTCGGGGCCGGGGACCAGCACCCTGCTCTACGAGTGCGCCGCCTTCGTCATTGCCGGGGTGGCCTCGGGACTCAGCGTCCCACAGGCCAGCATGACCGCCACGGGCGCCCACTCATGCCATTGCAGCGGACTGGAATCGAAGTTCAGCGCCGAGGTAGCCCGCGCCGCCACCGGAATGAGCCGCGACCAGGCCGACGAGATCGTCAAGAAACTCCTGCCGAAATACGAAACAGCCCTGCCCTCCAAACCGATCGGAAAGCGCTTCCAGGAGGTCTATGATCTGAACACCCTCCAACCGACCGCCGAATGGCTGGGGGTGTATGATGAGGTCAAAGCTGAATTGGTCAAGATGGGGATGTCGCTCTAAATATCCTCGCTCTATGAAACAAGAAAACTCACCGCGTATGCTATGCACGCCTGCGGTGAGACGCGAAGGGCGCGAAGTCTTTTATAAGGCGTAACTACTCGGCCAAACGGAGAAATTCCCGAAAAAAGGGTGTGCGCAGGGGGCGTAGCCCCCTGCGCACACCCTTTTTTCGGGTAAATCCGTTTGATGGGGGTCATTCTTGAGATTGGTGTTAGAATAGGGGTTGCGTTGTTGAAAAAGTTGCTCCCCTAAAACCCCTCCTCCCAGAGATTTGGCAAGGATCTTGCATCTCATTATGTTGGAAAGGGCTAATCAGATTATGAGCCGACGATGGATAACGATGATCTTTGTTTTGCTGCTGCTGATCAGCGCGTGTAAGGCGCAGGTCACGCCCGAGGCGGAGGTGTTGGTCGCAACGTTCACGTCAACCCCGCTTCTCGATATGGGTGAATTGGCTGAACGGACGTATACGCCTACGGCCACGTCAATGGCGACCAATACAGAGACGCCCATCCCATTAGCAACCATGACAACTGCGCCAGATACCGCTGTAGCCACACCTACACCATCCCAAACCCCTGAAACCGCGGCTGCGAATACCCCCGCTTCTTTGATCGCCGCCGCGCCTGCGGCCAACCACTATTTCGTCATCCAGGATGGCGCTATCGTTGGGATGCCGGCCTGGGCGCATCAAGAGGCCAGCTGCGCCTGGTTGGGTGTCGCCGGTCAGGTATTCGATTTGACTGGCAACCCCGTCAAGAATCTCGTCATCGAGGTTGGCGGCGCACTGGCAGGTCAGCCTCTGCTGGGTCTATCGTTGACAGGCATGGTAATTATCTACGGCCCCGGGGGATACGAAATCCAGCTTGCCGATCATGTGGTCGCTTCGCAGGGGGAAGCATGGATCCAAATCAAGGATGGTACAGGTCAGACACTTTCGGGAAAAACCTATTTCGAGACCTTCGCTGATTGCGCTCAGAATTTGTTATTGATCAATTGGGTCGAGGTGGAGGAAATCCCTGAGACGTATGAAGTCTTTCTGCCGCTGATCGTTCATGGGGGTTCTGGTCAATAAGGGAGTCTTCCGAAAAAAGGGTGTGCGGGGAGAGCTACGCTCTCCCCGCACACCCTTTTTTCGTGCAAATCTGTATTGTTGGGATATAATTAGCCTTCTATGCATCTATTACAGGTAGAAATCGGCAAATCAGTTCGTGTGGTCAGTTTCGAGGGAGGTCATAAACTGGAACATAAGCTGCGTCAATTGGGTCTGTTGCCAGGCAATTGCGCTCGCATCCTTCGCCACGCCCCGCTTGGGGGGCCGGTCATGGTCGAGGTAGATGGGCGCGCGATTGCGATTGGGCGGGGGATCGCCTCGAAGATCCATGTCGAAGAAGAGGCTGCGCCATGCGGTTCGCTTTGATCGGTCAACCCAATTGTGGTAAGAGCACACTCTTCAACCAGGTCTCAGGATATAAAGCAGATACGGGCAATTTCCCCGGCACTACGCTCACCTTCACCAAGAGCAAGGTGCGTGTCTTCAGCGAGATCGTCGAGCTGGTAGATTTGCCGGGCGCGTATTCCCTGGCAGGCTCGAATCCGGCGGAACGGGAGGTGCTCCATTATTTGACCTTCAATGCGGTTGATGTTGTCATCAATGTCCTGGATGCCTCTCATTTAGCCCAGGGTCTGAATCTGACCCTGGAATTGATGGAGTTGGGTCGTCCGCTCGTGGTTGCCCTGAATATGATGGACGAGGCCGCCCGGGTGGGCCTGGAAATCGATGGGCCAAAGCTGGAAGAGCTGCTCGGCGTAAAGGTGCTGCCGCTCATCGCCAGCCGGGGGCGCGGCGTGCGAACGGTTTTCACGACAGCTATGCTGGTAGCCCGTGGAGGGATCACGCCTGAGAGGCCGCAATATCACCCGGAAATTGAGAAAGCAATCCGATTGATCGCCAGCAATCTCAACGGGCGCGCTCGAGAATCTCCGCTGGCGCCGGAGTTGATGGCGATCAAACTACTGGAGGGAAACGCCCAACTCCTGGCGCGTGTCGAGGGCTACTCGCCTCAGGCGCGGCCTCTGGTCGAGCAGGCCCAGAAGGATATCCTCGAAACCCAGGGACAGCCGGCCATCTGGATATTCAATGCGGCGCGGCATGAAAAGGCAGCCCAATTGACCAAACAGGTGGTCGCCCAGGGTGAGAAGCGTCGCTCGAAACGCGATTACCTGGATGAGATTCTGCTGCACAGATTTTGGGGTTATGTCGTCCTGGCGATCATCCTATGGCTTTTCTTCCAGATCGTTTACGGGGTGGGCAGCCTGCTCGAAGGGCCGCTGCTGGAAAGCTTCGATAAGCTAGCTGTCTGGCTGGCGAGTCTGATCGGCCCCGGATCATTTTGGGCGGATGTGCTTACCGGCGTCGTGCAAGGCATCGCGGGTGGGGTAGCTATCGTTTTGCCATACCTGGCGCCTTTCCTGGTAGGATTGAGCATCCTCGAAGATGTCGGCTATCTACCCCGGCTGGCGTTTTTGGTGGATGCTTTGATGAGTCGTCTGGGGTTGCATGGGAAAGCGATTGTGCCATTCATTCTTGGATATGGATGCAACGTCCCTGCGGTGATGTCGACGCGCCTGTTAGAGGAACGACGAGACCGGTTTATCGCCGCTACCATGGCGACTCTTGTACCCTGTGCGGCGCGGCTCGCGGTGGTATTTGGGTTGGTTGCCTTTTATTTGGGCCCGCAACTGGCTCTGGGCATTTACCTGTTCAATCTCCTGGTGATTGCCCTGACCGGTCATATCCTGTCTCGATTTCTCCCCGAACGATCCCCTGGGCTGATCCTGGAAATCCCGGTGTATCGCCTGCCAACCTGGAAGGCGGTGGCCCATAAATCCTGGTTTCGCGTCCGCGAGTTCCTGGTCGAGGCCTGGCCGCTGCTGATCCTGGGAAGCGTTTTGTTGGCGATATTCGATCGCCTCGATCTTGCGCGCTGGCTCAATGCCGTTGTCCGCCCGCTGACCTGGGTTTTAGATCTGCCCTCGCAGGTAGGCGTGCCTCTTATCTTTGGTATCTTCCGCAAAGAACTATCCCTGGTCATGTTGCGCCAGGCTTTGGGCGTAGTGGATTTTGCCGAGGCGTTGTCTCCCATACAGATGATCACCTTCACGGTCTTCGTCGTATTCTACATCCCTTGCCTGGCCACCCTGGCCACCCTCCGCCGTGAGCTGGGCAGACGTGATATGATTATCATCAGCGCCATCACCGTGGTGATCGCCCTGCTTGCCGCCCTCCTGGCCCGCGGTGTAGCAATAATCTTCCTCTAACCTCCAACCTCCATGTTCGACCACTTTGGCCTGTTAGCCCCCTTCTACGAAAAACTCATCAAACCCAAAGACCCTGAAGAACTCTGGCGGATGGCCGACCTGCCCACCGCGGGTGCTCTCCTTGACGCGGGCGGCGGCACTGGTCGCGTGGCGCAATTCATGCGGGACAAAGCCTCGGAGGTGATCGTCGCTGATCTTTCTATCAAGATGCTCCAACAGGCGAAAACGAAGCGCGGCATCCGCATGGTTTGTACACACAGCGAAATGCTGCCTTTCCCCAGCGGATACTTCGAGCGCGTCATCATGGTGGATGCCTTGCATCATGTTTGCGATCAGGCCCAAACCGCTGATGAGTTGTGGCGCGTGCTCAAGCCAGGCGGACGGTTGGTGATCGAAGAGCCTGATGTGAGAACCGGTATGGTCAAACTGGCGGCTGTGGCTGAGAAGTTAGCCCTGATGCAATCCCATTTTCTTTCCCCCCCTGAGATCGCGGCGTTGTTCGAGAGGCAGAACGCCCGAACGCGAATTGCCTGCGATGGTTATATTGCATGGATTGTAGTCGAAAAGCAAATGTGATAGGATTCTCAGTACTTCACGAAAATAGGATCAAAGACCCGTCATCGGGTCGCCCGGGGACGGGCTTACGATCTTTTTCGTGATCTACCGATTCTGAAAATGCAAATAGCTGCTATTTATCCCTATCTCTTTCCCATTCTAGGCTACCTCAGCGGCTCATTGCCATTTGCTTTATGGATTACACGTTTAGCGAAGGGAATCGATGTGCGCGATGGCGGCTCCGGGCATGTCACCACCACGAATACGATCCGGCAGGCAGGTTTGGGTTGGGGGATTTTAGTTTTCGTTCTAGATGTCAGCAAAGGCTTCCTGCCGACTTATCTTGCGTTTCGCTCAGGATTGCCCTACTGGGCTGTGGCCTTGACAGCGGGCCTGGCTGTCGTGGGCCACTGTTGGTCGGTCTTTGCTCAATTCAGCGGCGGAATGGGGCTGGCTACCACAGGAGGAAGCCTGTTGGCAATTAACCCATTAGGATTTATAATAACCGTAGGTGTATTAGTGAGCCTCACCCTATTTCTTCGCCACTCTGCCAGGGCAGCTTTTCTTACAGGATTATTGGCGCCAGTAGTGTTGTGGTTGTTGGCTCAGCGTGGATTGACCATCTGGATAGCAGTTGCTACAGGAGTGGTTGTTGCTATTCG
>Ga0194113_10003737_pt1 | contig 20241 bp, 12 predicted proteins | sample TA2MahC200mmetaG_FD_146193 | JGI IMG/M metagenome (GOLD analysis project Ga0194113, IMG submission 146193) | Freshwater microbial communities from Lake Tanganyika, Tanzania - TA2015017 Mahale Deep Cast 200m | ecosystem: Environmental > Aquatic > Freshwater > Lake | place: Tanzania: Lake... | reverse complement strand
TTCTTGAGGAGCATACACCATGATTCAGGCACTTTCGAACCATCTGCCGATCAAGCACTCAGCACTGGTCTGGCTCGTGATCGGGTGGTCGTCCGTCGCGGCTCAGGTATCGGGACAGGATTCCATTTCCGTTCGGCATCCGGAATCTTTGCCTCCACGGATTGACTGCGAACGAACAGTCGTTGGCGTGACGGGAGACTACAAGCCTTGCCTGGCACTGCTGCCTGGCGGCGAGTTGTTGCTTGTGATGTTTGCCAGCGTCGATCCCGGCCAGGAGATCCGCGAGGATATGATCCTGTATCGGTCGTCGGACGGCGCCAAAACCTGGGGTGACAGAAACGTGCTGCCGCTGCTGGGCCGGGAACCGTATTTCAGCCTGCTGGGCGACGGCACCCTGTTCATGACCACTCATTTGCGGAAAGATGAAGTTCGCAATCCCGACAAGTACACCCACAGCTATGTTCATCGATCGACGGACCAAGGGAGGACTTGGAGCACACTGCGGATTGGCGCGGAGGACGTTCCCGGCGTTTCTCCGAAAACCTGGACCCACACCAGCCGCAACATCCTCGAACTTCGGGACGGTTCCGTGATCCTGGGTGTCTCCGCGGGGAGCAGCACGGACTATCTTTGGCGATCAAAAGATAAGGGGGTGACATGGGACAAGTCGCTGGCCTGCAAAGTCGAAGGATTTGATGTCAAGAATCAGGGGTTTCCCTGGTTCGCGGAGACCGTCTTTTGGGAAGCGGCCAACGGCGACCTGCTGGCGATCGCCCGTTGTCACTCCAGCGTTCTTCCGGCGCTGAAGAACACCTCTGTCCCTGTAGGGAATGACCAGGTCTCGCGCATGGCCCTGTTTCGATCGCGTGATGGCGGCGGGACCTGGACCCTAGAACCAGAGTTGGGAAACGACTACGGCGAGCACTATCAGGCTGTTTTGCGACTCCAAGACAAACGACTGCTGTTCACGTTCACGGTCCGGTCTCTGCGGCCCCCGTTGGGTGTGCATGCGATTCTGGGACGGGAACAGCCTGATGGGTTTCAATGGAAGTTCCGCGAGGACCGGCTGATTCTCGATGAAAAGACCCCGAAAGATCAACCGAGCGGTGGCGGCTTCGGTAACACGGTCCAACTGCAGGATGGGACATTGGTGACGTCTTATACCTACAGGGATTCCGCGGGGAAGTTACATGCAGAAGTCGTCCGTTGGCGGCTTCCGCCGCGTAATCCCGTGAAAGACTGAACCAATTCATAGGAACCCAACTCATGCACTCATCCCAGGTCCATCGTCGGGAGGCTCTGCAAACCGGGGTGCTGGCCGCCCTGGGCCTCTCGAAGGGCGATCTTTTTTGCCTGGCGTCCGCACACTGGCTGGCGATCGTGCTGTGCAGTTCGCTGGGGGGCGTGGACGTCAGCCGTGCCATTGACGCCGGCCGCATCGAATCCGCCGCGGAATGGACCGGCGAGGTGCACGTGCTGGGGCCAGTGGTGGTTGACAAGCAGTCGGTGCTGACCCTGCGGCCTCCCGTGCGACTCGTATTCTCGCGCGGTGCGGGACTGCGCGTGGAGGGGCAAATCGTGGGCGAGGGAACTCCGGAGTCGCCCGTCGTGCTGGTCGGGGCGGACGGTGTGGCACGCGGGGAGTGGCTGGGGGTCGAGATCGTGCCGGTGAACGTCGACGTTCCCGGATCGCGGCTCACGGGATGCGTGATCGAAGGCGCGGCGCACGGCGTGGCACTCAAGCGGGACGGATCCTCGCCGCACCGCGTGGCCTCGTGCACGATCAAGTCGTGCCGCGGCAGTGGCGTCTGGCTGGACGGCGTTACCGGGGCGATCATCGAGGACAACCAGGTGACGGACTGCGGTAGGTCCGGAGAGGCACCCGCGGGGGGCATTTGGTGTGAACGATCCCGCGATGCAAGTGTCGTCGGCAACCGCATCGTCGCTGGCGCGCGGTACGGCATATTGGTGCGCAGCGGCGAGCTGCATACGTTGCGGCGCAACCACATTCACGGGATCGGCGGAAAGGCGATGTCAACGGAGGGAATGGGAATCTGCGTGGAGCACGACGCCCGCCGGATCCTGGTTCAGAGCAACGAAGTCAAGGGGTGCAACTATTGCGGCATTGCTGTGTACGGCCCCGACAATCTCGTGATCGACAACGACGTGGGCGACTCGCCGGACGGGATCGGCCTCGCGGGCGCGCCGTGCACGGGCAACATCGTTCGCGACAACCGCATCACGCGCGGCTGGTGGTCCACGCTCTATGTGACCTCGCAGGCCCGTGACAATCTGCTCGTAAACAACGTGGTGCACGGCGGCGACGGAGGCATCACCACCCGGGCTGCCGGTCCCAACTTGTGGGAAAACTGCACATTCTACAACCACAACAGCCAGGGGAGCCTGGTCCTGATGGGCACGGGAATCGCCACGTTCCGCCGCTGCGCCATCAGGACGAATGGTATGTACGACCTGCAGTTGGAATATGGGTCGTATGCCCGCGTCATCGACAGCAAGATACGCAAGGATCGGATCGCGTTTGGCGAGGGTACTGGTGAACACAATTTCATTGAATGGCTGCATACCGCGCGGGTGACCGTGGTGGACGATGCCACGGGGCAGGGAGTGAGCGGGGCCAAAGTCGAGTTCGCGAGCCAAATCGATCCCGACGTGCGAGTAGCACAGGCGACGATGGGATCAGGCGAGGCATCACTCGAGGTTCTCGAAACCACGGTCCGCAAAGACGGCCCGCACGATGCCACGCCCCATCGGGTAACCGTATCAAGTGAGGGTTATCGCCCTGCCGTGCTGGACTCTGTCGAGGTGCGGGACCGCGTCGAGCTACACGTCCGCCTGCGAAAACGCGAGTGAAGTTGGCCTGCGCCCGCCCGGCCGATCGTGGGAGAACCCAACAATCAAGGATTCCAAATTGACTCCGCTATTCGTACTGCCCACCCTGACCGATGATCATTTGGCCGCCTATGCCGCGGAAGGATATCTTCGTCTGGGGCGCGTCTTGACCGATGCGGGCCTGGCAGCCATGCGAACCGAATGCATGGCGGCCTGGCGAGCAGAAAAAGGCGAGTTCGATCCCGCGAAGACGTGGCTGCAGAATGCGCTGCTCAGCGATATCCATCATCGTTCCGCCGTGGTGCGCGACTACTATTACCGCGGGCCTGTGGTCGACGTCGCCCAGCAATTGATCGGACCAAATATCAAAGGGGTGACGTCGCAACTCACGTTCAAGATGCGGGGCAACACGAAAGCATTCGGCTGGCACCAGGACAACGGTTATGGCGAACTCGATCCGTACAACGCCCTGACGACGCTGACGGCCCTCGACGACACCGACGAACAGAACGGCTGCCTGTGGATCGTCCCGGCGAGTCACCAACTTGGCCAGATCGAACCCGGCTTGAATCTCTCGGACAAGCAGGCGGAGAAATCGATCGAATTGACCGTCGATGAATCGGCGGCGATTCCCGTACCCATGCGAGCCGGCGAGGCGATCGTCTTCCACTGCTGGATGCTGCACAAGTCGCAGGGAAATTTTTCTCCCGATCGAGACCGACGCATTCTCTTCCTGCGGTATGCTGACGCCGACGCGGTGGAAGTCTACAACGACCGCCGCCCCCGGTTGGGGCCATTACTCAAGGGAGCGACAAGGTTCCCGGAAGTCAAACGATACGAAGCGGAGCTTCTGCAACTGGAAGTCGCGAAATGATTCCCATTCCGCGCCGCGAGTTTGTTCATGGGCTTGGCTTCAGCATGTTCGGCCTCGGCATGTCCGACCTGGCGGCACTGGCTGGCCCGCGTGTCGTTGCTGACGGACCGCCGGGCTTCGGCCGAGCCAAACACTGCATATTTTTGTTTCTGTACGGAGGTCCTAGTCAGATAGATTCCTGGGATATGAAACCCGAGACACCCGTCGAGTATCGCGGGGAATTCCAGCCGATTCAAACGGCTGTGCCGGGAATCGTCTGTTGCGAACATATGCCGAGGCTCGCGGCACGCACGCGGCACCTGGCGGTAATCCGTTCCCTCACCATGCAGGGGCGCGTAGCCGCCGGCGATCATCACATCGACGCTTACTACGCGCTGACGGGGCAGCGTCCCGACGCGGCGACCATAGCTCAGGGGATCAACCGCAAGCCGCATCACGACGACTGGCCGTTCATCGGCGCGACGGCATCCTATTGCCGGCCAACTCCGCCCGACCTGCCCGCCTGTGTCCAGTTGCCGTTTTACTCGAACGAATTCAACGGCTACGTCGTGCCGGGGCAGTTTGCCGGAAAGCTGGGGCCCGCGTACGAGCCGCTGCTGGTCCGCGCCACGCGCGACCCGGCGGTGAAGCACAGCTTCAAGCCGCGCGAATTTTCAATCCCCCAGTTCAGCCTTCCGGACGAGATCGACGGCCGGCGCTTGAGCGGGCGACGCGACCTGTTGACGCGTCTGGATGCGTGGCACCAGCAAATTGAGCAAAGCCTGGCGATCGATTCCTTCTCGGCCCATAAAGAGCGCGCGTTCACGCTGCTGAGTTCCCGGCGCGTCAAGGAGGCGTTCGATCTCGATCGCGAGCCGGAGGATATTCGCGCACGTTACGGCAACACCGTCAATGGCCAAGGCGCGCTGATGGCCCGCCGGCTGGTCGAGGCAGGCGTCCCGTTCGTCTGTGTCCACTGGAGGACACCCGAGCGATCTCCCCTGGTCTCCAACTGGGACACGCACGCCGACAACTTCTTTCACCTTCGCGAGGAGTTGCTGCCGGAGCTCGACACCCTGCTGTCGGCGCTGCTCGACGATCTGGACCAACGCGGTCTGCTCGAGTCGACCCTGGTGCTGGCGATGGGAGAAATGGGCCGCACGCCCAAGTGGAATGATCCGCGTGTGCGCGGCACTTCGTACCAGCCGGGGCGCGATCATTGGGTCAATTGCATGTTTGCCTTGATGGCCGGCGGCGGCATTCGCGGCGGGCAGGTGTACGGAGCTTCGGACCGCATCGCGGCCTATCCCACCGAGAAGCCGGTCTGGCCCGGCGATATTGCCGCGACGGTCTATCACTCGCTCGGCATCCGCGACGAGCAGCTCGTCTACGCCGGCCGCGACGGCCGCTCGATCCGGCTGCTTGACGAGGGAACATCGCTGCCACTGTTCTAAGGAACTCTGGCAAGCGGAAGCGGCACACTTAAGGATTCGAAATGCTCAGAACATTGACCTTGGTCAGATTTCTGACCGTCGTCGTCCTGCTTGGCATGCCTGTCGCGATCGCCGCAGTTGCGGTGCAGGTTGGCGCTGGCGAAACCGAACCACCACCGCCTTCCACAGGCCTGGAGCCTCCAGAATATTTTGCCGCCTCGGCAAATCAAAGAGTCGATCGCCCGTCGCTGCCGGACTTCGATTATGCCAACGGATATCGGTCCGGAATCACGCACTATTTAAAGGACAATGGCATCTTTTGGATGGTGGTATCGGAGCGAAAGCATCAACAAAAGCGTGATACGGAAGGCGATATCGTCGTATTGAACGATGGCTCGCTCCTGTTGGCCTGGAGCGACTTTTACACGGAGGGCTGGCACGATGGATCGCCGTGCCGAATCTCGATGCGCCGCTCCAGTGACGGTGGCCGAACCTGGTCGCCCATTGAAGTATTGCAGGAACAGATCGGTTCCAATGTCATGTCGGTCAGCCTATTGCGCACTAGCAAAGGCAGCGTGTTATTGACTTTTCTTTGCAAGGGCGGGCCAGACGCCAGCTGGATGCACTACTTGCGTCGTTCGACCGATGGCGGAAAGACATTTGGCGAGAGAATCGCCATGAATGTCGGGCATCCCGCGCGAGCAGCCAATAGCGACCGACTGCTGGAACTGCGTGATCCGCAGGCCAAATACGGCGATGCCGGTCGAATCATCCTGGCATGCCGGGATTATCCGCGGCGTGAAGGTCTGATGCTGTATTCCGACGACGACGGGCTAAGCTGGCGGGCTGGCAAGAACGTTCCTGTCCGCACGGACTGGGGCAGTCAGAATTTCAATGAGCCGGGCATCGTGGAACTGGCCGATGGGCGACTGTGGATGTACGGGCGCACGACCATGGGCTTTCACGCACAAGCCTGGTCAGATGACCGCGGTATGACCTGGTCCTCGCCCGAGCGCATGGAATTGCTTGGCCCCTGTTCGCCGCAAACTGGCGAGAGCATTCCAGAGACGGCGTACACGACGAAGATGGGCTGGGCCGGGGACATCCTCTTCACCTTTCCAAATCACGACTTCAAGCGGTTCCCACGCAAGCTGATGTATCGGGCGCGCACGCCGCTCGACTCCGCCATCTCGACCGACTCCGCGCAAAGCTGGTCGCACGTGCGCACCATTGAAGCGGATCCCACTCGAAGCTACGGCTACACCAGCATGACTTTCCTTGACGACGATGAAGTCGGTATGCGGGTGCTGCTGACGACGCACGTCCAGCCAGTAAGCCACGAATTCCGCCCGCACGACCTCAAGTTCATTTCCATCCCGCTTGCCTGGTTTTATCAGTCGGTCAACGATCCGCAACAAGGAATCAACTGGGCCGACGAAGCTCGACACGTGGTGTGGGGCAAGTGACTAAGGCAGACTAAGGCAGAACCTCGAATCTGGCCGATCTTGCTCAAATCGGGCCCAATGTTTGCCCCTTGACCGTTGACGGCATGGCACGCCGCGCAGGCCCTCATTTATTCAAGGACGATCTAGCGGTCGTGCTAGTGGACCGGTCGAATGATGAACAATTGTTGTTCACTTGCGGAGTCTCACTTACTATGCTGTTGGCAATCGGCGTGTTGTTCATTTCAAGTCGAAAACGTGCTTGACACCGGCGCACATTCAGCCCATATCCGCTCGCCAACGTGGACTCGTTTCTCACACAAAAGGAATTCAGGAATGAAAGCGGTTGACCTTCTCCAGCGACAGGTCTGTGAAACGATTGACGCTCATCGTGCTGAAATTGTCGGCATCGGCGAAGCGATTATGGATGCACCGGAACTAGGCTTTAAGGAGCGTCAGACAGCGGATCGCGTCAAGGAAGTCTTCCGGCGAACCGGCTTGCCGTATGATGACGGCCTGGCGTTGACTGGAGTGAAAGCCGTTTTGAAGGGAGAGAAGCCCGGTCCGACAGTGGCGTTGATGGGGGAACTCGATGCGCTGCTGGTCCCGGACCATCCCCGTGCGTGTCCGCGGACGGGCGCCGCGCATGCCTGCGGACATAATGCACAAATTGCCGGTCTGCTGGGAGCGGCGATCGGACTGACGCAATCGGGCGTGGCGAAGGATCTGGCGGGACGAGTGATCTTTCTGGCGGTTCCCGCTGAGGAGTACGTCGAGATCGATTACCGGATCGGTCTGGTCAAACGCGGAGAAACTTCGTTTCTGACAGGCAAGCAGGAATTGATAAAGCTGGGACTGTTCGATGACGTCGACATGGCGATCATGATTCATTCGACCAGTCCTGATGTGCATGACGGGAGCGCCGGATTGTCGCCGTCGTCCAATGGGTTCGTGGCCAAGAATATCTGCTTTCTGGGAAAGGCGTCGCATGCGGGCGCTTATCCGGAACGAGGTGTCAACGCCCTGAATGCAGCCCAGTTGGCGTTAAGCGCCATCAACGCGCAGCGGGAAACATTTCGCGATGAGGATTGCGTTCGCGTGCATCCGATCATCACGAAGGGAGGTGATCTGGTGAATGTGGTTCCCTCGGAAGTGCGCATGGAAACGTATGTGCGAGCGAAAACGCCCGAGGCCCTGCTCGATGCCGCAATGAAGGTGGATCGTGCTTTGCGCGGAGCGGCAATGGCATTGGGTTGCCGCGTGGAAATTGAAACGGTGCCGGGCAATTTGCCGCTCCGTAACGACCCCCGCCTGGCCGAACTGTTTCGGAACAACGTTCGTGTGTTGTTCGGCGATCAGGGATATCGTGATTATCCGCATGGCGGGGGCTCGACGGATGCCGGGGACCTTAGCCAGCTCATCCCGGTGTTACACCCGATGATGACGGGCGCGCAAGGGTCTCACCATCAAATCGATTGGCGGATCGCTGATCACAACGCCGGTTATGTTCTTCCGGCCAAGTCCCTGGCGATGATGGCAATCGAACTGCTGCACAATGACGCGCAACTGGCACGCGACGTCCTGTCACGATTCGTACCCGGGATGACAAAAGACCAGTACCTCGAGCGACAACGCGCCGTGTTCCGCACGGAAACATTTGACGGGGAAGTGCGGCCAGGAGTCTGTGTTTGACTCCTCATCCGAGTGATCATCGTCTCGTATGGCGGCTATGCCTCGCCGGGTTCACTTCAACGACGCCAGAAACGCGATCAAGTCGCTCAACTGCTTCGTCCCCGGTTCTTCCTCATCAAGCCCATCAATGAACACCTGTCACCCATCGTCATGAAGTCCTGCATCGCCTGTCATGGATCGCCGGGAATCTAGGGCGTCCAGAGCATGTTCGTCGATCATTTTGACCGGCCCCCATTGGGCGTGTCGAGTGTTGAGGATCAGGTCTCGTCGCATCGGGACCGAACTTACAAGACCCATGCCTGGGGTCTGCTTCAGGGGCTCTGGGAAACCGAACGATGGGGTTCGACGACGAGTCTCCTGGCAGGGTGGTAGCGAGTTCGGATATCTTGTCGGCAGAACCATCTTTCGCAAAACAGTTTCGACACAGGCACATGAAGAAGGACAGGAAGGGAACCGAAATGAACCGAACGTTGCCTCAGGCCGGCTTCTTATTGGCCCTGGCAATGCTCGCTGCGTCCTCGGCTGGTTTCGCCCAGGATCGACTTCAACTTGTGGAAAACGACGTTGTGGTCTTCATGGGAGGTGCGAACATGCTGCATCTCCAGCAAGACGGTCATCTGGAAGCGATCCTTTCGCAGGAATTCGCAGCGTTGCGGCCAAAGTTCCGGGATCTATCCTGGGAGGCCGACACGGTATTTCAGCAGGGCACGGTCATCGAGAGGTGGCGCGAGACCGCACACTTCAACGACCTCGGCGGACTCGGCGATCTGAATCGACAGCTTGAACGGCTTGGTGCCACCGTCGTCATTGCGCAGTTTGGTGCACTCGAGTCGTTGCGCGGCGCGGAAAGCCTCGTTCAATTCACCGAGGCTTACGAGAAACTCGTCGACACGCTTCAAAAGCACGCGCGCACTGTCGTACTCATGACGCCGACGCCATTCGAGAAGCCGCCCAGTCCGCTGATTCCAGATTTAACGCCGCGAAACGCTGACCTCGCGCGGATCGTAGAATCGATCAAGACAATCGCCGCCCGGCGCAAGCTCGTTTTCGTTGACCTGTTCACGGCAGCGAAGCCGGGCCTCACGGACAACGGCATGCATGTCGCGCTGAAGGCACGAGTGCATCTGGCGGACGAGATTGCCCGGCAACTGGGCATTGGCCGCCCTGCCCTTCGCAAGAAGACGTCGAATGAGAGCGTACGAACTCTCACCGAGAAAAGAGAAGCCAACTTCGAATCGCTGCGGCAAGCCGTCGTCGAAAAGTATCGGCTTTGGTACGACTACTGGCGACCGGCCAATTGGAAACTGATCTATGGTGACGACGCGCGGCGGCAATTCACGCGCGGAGGCGAGCATCACATTTCGTTTCAAGAAGAATGGCAAACACTGGTGCCGCTCATCGACCGCGCGGAACAGCGTGTCTGGCAGATCGCGAGCGGCGGCGAAGACCCCGGGCCAAATCGGCCCGCACCGGAGAAATTGCACGGCGATCCGAGCGCCAATGTTGCTCAAGAGCTTGCGTCGTTTGAAACGACCGACGACTTGCACGTCAATCTTTTCGCATCCGAACGCGAAGGGCTTACCTCGCCACTGGCCATTCGCTGGGACCCGGCCGGACGTGCCTATGTGACGGTGACGACGACCTACCCCCACGTCATTCCGGGAGATTTACCCAACGACAAAGTCATCCTGCTGGAAGACACCGACGGCGACGGTGTCGCCGACAAGTCCACCGTGTTCGCCGAAGGACTTAACATTCCGACCGGACTGGAGTGGGGCGAAGGCGGTCTATTCGTCGGGCAGAACACTGAGATCCTGTTTTTGAAAGATACTGATGGCGACGGCCGAGCCGATTCGCGCCGCGTGGTGCTCGGCGGATTCGGCAACGGAGATTCGCACCAGACGATCAATTCCTTCCGCTGGAGCCCCGACGGTGAACTATACTTCGGCCACGGCGACGGATGCGAGTCGCGTGTGGAAACTCCGTGGGGCGCACGGAACCTGTTTGACGCCGGCTTTTACCGCTTTCGGCCGCGGCGGCTGCAGCTCTTGCCGTTCCTCGAAAACCACATGGGCCCGGGCAATCCCTGGGGCATCGAGTTCGGCGAGTGGGGCCAGGCCTTTAATGTTGACGGGGCGGGTGGCGTAAATTGGTTGAATCCCGGCCGCGTTTCAACTTCCCACGTGTCGCCTCTCAAGCGCATCGGCGACCCGGGCGGCTACTGCGGCATTGGCTATCTCGACGGCCGTCATCTCCCAGAATCAATGCACGGTGACTTTGTGACCGGCGATTTCAAACAGAATCGCGTGAAACGGTTCTCCGTTTTGCCAAGCGAGTCAGGATTTGTACTGGATTGGAAAGAACCGATCCTGCGATCGCGACATCGCAATTTCCGTCCTGTCGACGTGAAGGTCGGGCCGGACGGCGCAATCTACGTCGTCGACTGGTACAACCCAATCACGTGCCATCAGGACGATGCCTATCGTGTTCCGACGCGCGACAAGGCGCATGGACGGATTTGGCGCATATCGTCGAAAAATTCGCCGATTCATCCGCCGAATCTCGAAGCGACGTCGATCGCCGATGTCGTCGAGTCGCTGCGATCTTCGGAGTATTGGACCCGGTATCAGGCCAAGCGTGAAATGACGCGCCGCGATTCAGCGCAAGTGGCCGAGGCATTGAACCGCTGGGTCCGCACGCTCGATCCCAAGGATACCCGATATGAACACCTGCTTGTCGAAGCGATCGGAGCTTACGCGACGATCGAAGTCGTAGAACCAAAGTTGCTCAACCGCTTGCTGAACGCACGTGATCCGCGAGCCCGCGCGTTCGCTGTGCATCTCGTTGGCCGCTGGCACGACCGACTAAACACACCGCTGGATCTGCTCGAAGAACGCATCACCGACGAACATCCGCAAGTGCGTCTGGAAGCGGTCGTCGCCTGTTCGGAAATTCCGTCCGCGCGGTCGATCGAAACCGCGGCACGCGTGCTCGACAAGCCGGCTGATAACTGGATTGAATACGCCTTCAAGCAGACCATTCACGGATTGAAGTCACATTGGTTGCCTGCCTTCCAACGAGGCGACTCGTCATTCGCGCGGCCCGATCACCTGGCCGCCGTGCTGAATGAAACCGGCGGCGGGGAATTGCTCGACCATCTCAAACGACTCGTCGACTCCGAAAACTTGAACGCTGCGACACGAGCGAGGGCGATCGCCGCCATTCTCGCGACCGGCGGGCCTGAAGAATTGCGAGATTACGGACTCGATACCATGCGGTTTACGCGCACGGGCGAGTACGACGCGGCTGCGCACGCCTCCGTGCTAAGTCGTTTGGTTGACGTTGCCCAGCATCGTGACGTTCGGCCTGCGGGAAACCTCGCGACCTTGCTGGGTCCGTTGGCTGACCACGCACAACCCGACGTGCAGTCATCCGCATTGGAGCTCGCGGGACGTTGGAAAGTCAACGAGTTGCAAGCCAAGGTTGTCGCCGTCGCGAACGACAAATCGGCCGCGATTTCCGCACGGGCGGCGGCATTTCAAGCGATGGCGGACATGAAGGTCCCCGATAGCCGCGAGATGCTCGTCGCGTTTTCCGGCAAGACGAACTTGCCTGTATTACGTTCCTTCGCGATTACGTCACTCGCAATCGTCGATTTGCCGGCCGCGGCTGAGCAAGCCGCAGAGTTCTTTGGCGAGTCCGACCCTGTGGGCGATCCAGCCCCGCTGCTCGACGCGTTCTTGAACCGAACGGGCGGCGCACAAGCGTTGGCCGACGCACTTCGAGCGCGGCAGTTGCCGACAGCCAACGCAAAAAATCTGCTGCGCGCGCTTTTCTCGGCCGGCCGCTCGGACGCACCGCTGTTGGCCGCGCTCAACTCGGCGCTCGGCTCAACGGTCGAGCCACCGGACTACAGCGACAACTACGTCAGGCAATTAGTGACCGATGCCTCGAAAAAAGGTGTGCCCCAGCGTGGATCGCTGCTGTTCAAGAGCATGGCCTGCAGTTCGTGCCACAAGGTGAGCGGCGCGGGAGGCAATGTCGGGCCGGATCTGACGGCGATCGGCACGACGCTTTCTTCCGAGCGGATCGTCGAAGAACTTCTCTGGCCCAACCGGCAAATCAAGGAAGGTTTTTCCGTAGTGCAAGTCGTCACCACCGACGGGAAGATTTTACAGGGCTACGAGCGCACAAACAGAGCAGGCCCCGAGTCGAGCGATCTCGTCATCGAGGACCCGGCGACCGGAAAGCTCACCACGATCTCGAAACAGGACATTGAGGAGAAGCGGATCACGGGCAGCCCGATGCCGACAGGACTGACCGCGCTGCTCTCCGAGAATCAATTGCTCGACTTGATTCAATACCTTACAGAACTAGGAAGAATCCAATGACGATCTCGACCTGCCGATGGGCATCCGCTATCAGACGGGACGTACAAGCGTTCGGCGGGCACGCTGTTTCTTGGAATTGGACACAACTGCGGATGAAGCGCACGGCAATTTTCGTCGTTCTGCTCATCTGCTCCGCCGCGCCGGCAACTGAACCGGATGACAACGGATTCGTTACGATGTTCGACGGGAAGTCGCTTGACGGCTGGTCGGTCAGCACGCCCAGCGCTGCGAAGGCATGGTCGGTGCGCGACGGCATGATCGTCGGCGAAGGGGACAAGGGACGCAGTTATCTGATCTTTGACAAGAACCGGGAGATCGCCGATTTTGAACTGAAGTTCAGGTATCGATTTCCGGGTAAAGGAAACAGCGGGATGAACATCCGCGCTCGAAAGGACGAAACCGGCCGGCGCGATTTCCAGGCCTATCATGTCGACATCGGCCACGTGGGGATCGGCGACAATGTGCTCGGCGCGTGGGATTTTCATACGCCCGGTCGCCGCGAACACGCCTGCCATCGCGGCCAGCGCCTGGTGATCGACGAGAACGACAATCCGACCGTCATGCCGATCGATGGCGCGGTGACGCTGGGCGACATCCACAAAGACGACTGGAACGACGTGCACGTCATCGTCCGTGGGAACAACTTCAAGTTTTCGATTAATGGAAAGCCGGCGTCCGAGTTCACGGAAAATCTGCCACCCGAACGACGCCTCGACAAGGGCATGATTCAATTGCAACTGCACGACCCCGGCATGACCGTGCACTTCAAGGATTTGCGGATAAAGATTCTGAAATGATCAAGGCATCGAAAGAACCCAAGATGACTGTCAGTCTTATTCTGAGGGCAGATGTCAAATGGCTTCTGGCCCTGACGCTTTGGCTTCCCGCTGCGGCGTTGGCTGAGCCGATCAACATGGTTCCGGGGCAAAAAATCTTGTTCCTGGACGATGATGTCGTGCAAGAGAAGTCGGGGATGACGCGGACGATGCATCGCTTGACGAAAAAAGGGCCGGTGGTGAAACCCGATGTCCCTTCTGATGGCGGTCGCCTTGAGAGTTATTCCATGCCGCTATGGGACGAACGCGAAAAGGTCTACAAGTTGATCTATGTCGCTCTCCCGGTCGAGAAGAGTTCCATGATCATGGAGAAATATGCAGGCGGTGAGCTGGGGATGGCGATGGCGATTTCCAAGGATGGGATTCACTGGGAAAAGCCCGATCTCGAACAAGGAATCTTGTTCCGCGGATCAACCAGCAATAATCGCATCTTTGCGATCGACAGAACGTATCCCTGGGGCAAGAACTGGATTCAAAACGTCATCTATGATCCGACGGACCCGGATGCGACACGACGATATAAGGGCCTCCTTGGGGCAACGGAGAGAGCCCCGATTGTGAGTCCAGACGGGCTGGCCTGGAGCAAGATCGACGTGGCACCCATTCCTTCGGCTGACACGTCGTCGCTGATGCATGATCGCAAAAACAATCGCTACGTCGCGTTTGTCAAAACAGGCAACAAGTTTGGCAGAGCGGCAGCAATCTCCGTCAGCAACGATTTTAGTGACTGGACTAATCCGAAGTTGTGCTTTGGGGCGGATGAGGAAGACCAGAAGAACGCGAAAGACAAGATTCGAAAGCGAATGTCCGACCCGGGGCTGCAACATCCGTTGTGGGTTGATCCCGACCCCGAGACGGGATGGACACCGCCCAAGGGAGTCGTGCATCATCCCACATGGAGAGCTGAATGTTACCAGTTTGCACCGTTCTCGTATGAAAGCGTGTATCTCGCGGTGGCGAGCATGTACTATCCGACGGGAATGGAGCTTTACCCGTACCGCACGAATACCGATGGTTTCGGCGGAACACAGCTGGTCATGAGTCGTGAGCTTGAGAATTGGACTCGTTTGGGAAATCGTGAGGACTTTATCCCGCCGAGCCGGATCGACGATGGCCTCGTCGGGGTTTTTGATCGCGGGCAGATCTTTGCGCCCGAGCCAATTCGAATGGGCGATGAATTGTGGTTCTATTACACCGGATACAAATCGCGCCAACCGCTGCATAGTCTGAATGTCGACGGCAGCATACGAAATCCAGACTCACTGACACCCGAGGAAAAGGCGGATGTCAAGGATGGATGGGCGGCGATTTGTCTCGGAACACTGCGGCTCGATGGGTTCGTATCGTTGGACGCAGCGCGCCGCGGCTACGTACAGACCAAACCGATCAAGGTCGCGGGAGATGTTCCGTACGTCAACGTGGATGCAGCCGATGGGAAAGAGCAGATGAAAGTGCAGGTGGAAGTGCTGGATGAAGAGGGGAATGTAATTTCTGGATTCTCCAGGGAAGCGTGCACCGTCATCGACACCGATGGGGTTCGGCAACAAGTTTCCTGGCAGGGTGGCAGCGAGTTCGAATATCTTGTCGGCAGAACGGTCATGTTCAAGATCTATCTCGAAAACGCCCGTCTCTACGCATTCGGCACCGACTTCCCCCCGCGGACATCGTTCATGCCGTGACTTACGTCTACGCGGTGGCGATCAGGAGCTGAAATTTCGCATGAAGGGGGCCGAGAAACTCTGGAGCAAGCAGGGTGGTCAGACGAGCCCGCTAGAGAGATGTGGCGCTAGACACGGAAGGGAGGCCCAGGATAAGCTTGTGGGCGAGCAGATATAGACCTTGGAACCTGATCTGTCTTGCGACCTGATCGTTGATCGGCCCATCCAGTTCAGCATATATCCTACAATCTTGTGCCATTCTTTTGAGCTCCTGACGTGATCCACTTTCACCGAAAGCGTTTGCTGCGCGCCATACTAATTCTCGGCCTGCTGCCAGGAATTCTCACGACCGTGACGAGCGACTTGTGGAGTGAGCAGCCAGAATCGTTCGAGAAGCTTGGAGCCCAGTACGATGCACCCATTCGACCTCTTCTCGATACGTATTGTTTCGGCTGCCACAGTACACAAAAGCCCGAAGGCGATCTCGATCTCGAGTCGCTAAATTCGCTGACCGTTGCGCGACGCAATCCACGTGTGTGGCAGAAAGTGCTCTTGGTGCTCGAGAACGCCGAAATGCCACCGGAGAAGAGCAAGCAGTTATCGGCGGATGAGCTGGCAACGCTGAAGGCCTGGGTGCGAACCTACCTGAACGCCGAAGCGCACGCCAACGCCGGCGATCCTGGTCGTGTGGTCGTTCGCCGACTGAGCAACGCCGAGTACGACAACACGATCCGGGATCTGACCGGCGTCGACTTCCAGCCGACGCGGGAGTTTCCGGCTGACAGCGCAGCCGGTGAAGGCTTCACCAACGCGGGCGAGTCGATGGTGATGTCGCCGGCTCTCTTCGAAAAGTACTTGGCCGCGGCAGAGGAGGTCGCCGCGCACGCCGTGCTGCTACCGGATGGATTTCGCTTTTCGAAGGAGTCCGCACGACGCGACCAGGCCGATGAAGTGATCGATAAGATCCTCGCGCTCTACGAGCAGAAAACCGATGTCGTCGAGCTGCGCATGACGGGCGGCAACCGCGACGGCCGCATCCGGTGGGGACAGGTCCCGTTGACTCCATACGTGCAGGCCCTGATTCAGCATCGCGAGAAACTGAAGGTTGCGACATCGGATCAGGTCCAGGCGATCGCCAGGGCGGAAGCCCTGAATCCGGTCTACCTCGGACACCTGTTGGACTTGCTCTCGGATCATGAACTGTCACCGCTCCTGGCTCAGTTGCAGGGGTTGCTCCGCAAGACAACTGCAAGCGACGCAGCCGCCGTCGAGCGGGAGACGGCCACGATCATCGACTGGATCGCCAGATGGCAGCACCAGCTGCTGACCCTGGAGGATGTTGGCCAGTTGTTCACTCCCGGGCAGCAGCCGCTGGACCCGATGACGACCAGTCAGAAAATTCGGCTGGACCTTGGCTCAGACTCCTCCGATCTCTCGCTCGTCGCGCACGGCAGCGGTGCCGAGCGCGTTGTTTGGAAGAATGCGAGACTGGAAAACGCAGAGCTTGGCAGCGTTCCTCTGCGGGACGCCGGCCGTTGGTACAACGAGGTCAGCGAGTTCCGGAAGCAGACCTTCCTCAGGACCGCGGATTACCTCGCCACCGTCGCGGAAGCGGCTTCGTCGACATCGTCGGCAGAGTCGCTGGCGAAGAAGCATGAGCTGAATTCAGACGTTCTGCTCGCATGGTGCGACTATCTCAACGTCTCTCTTGGCTCCGAATCTCTTGGCCCCGAAGTTCTCACACGTGTGTCGGGTTTGATCACCGACAAGAAGAACAGCGTTGCAGGTTTCGCCTGGGTCAAAGGCTGGGGAGCAGAGCCGCCGAACCTCATCGCCAGCTCTTCCGACACGGAGACCGCCAACGTCCCGGGCGAAGTGCCTCCCCGAAGCATCGGCGTCCACCCGTCACCGACCCACTACGTTGGAGTCGGCTGGAAGAGCCCGATCGTCGGAGCCGTGAAAATCGAGGCGCAGGTCATCGATCGGCACGCTGGTGGCGGAAACGGCGTCGAATGGTTCATCGTCGCGCAGCGAGGCAACCGCCAGAAGACGCTCGCCGGCGGGGTGGTCGAAGAGGGACAGGCCCTGAAGGTTCCGCCGATGGAAAACCAACCGGTGCGCGAAGGTGACATCCTGTCCCTCCGAATCGGACCTCGAGACGCCAATCACATCTGCGATCAAACCCAGATCAAACTTGTGATCACCGAGCAGGACGGGAACTCCCGCATCTGGGACCTCGGAAAGGACGTGTCGGCCGACCTCCATGCCGGTAACCCGCACGCGGACAGCCTTGGCAACGAAAACGTCTGGCATTTCTACACCGACAAGATCGCTTCCAACGCGCTTGCCAAAGTTGAGATTCCGGAAGACTCTGTGCTCGCTCGCTGGCGACTAGCGATCGACTCGGGAAAAACGGCTCAAGCAGCACGTCACGCGCAAGAGGCGGCGACGCTCTTTGCCAGTGGCCCCATCGAAGGGACCCGGGAGCCTGATCGCCAGCTCTACCGTCAGACACGCGCTGTTGGCTCACCCCTATTCAAACGATTCGATCGCGAAGCTCTGGAAAAGGTCGGCACAGAGCCGCAAGGAGACTCTGCGCAGCCTCGGGGACAAGCGAGTGATATCGGAATCGATCCGGCAACTTTCAAGGGCAACGACCTGGTCATCAAAGCCCCCGGCACGATTCACATCACCTTTCCTCTGGAATTCGCGACAGGGTGGTCATTCGCAGTCACCGCGGAACTTGCACAGGACGCGACAGGGTTTGTCCAGGTTGATGTCGCCGGTGACACGCGTGCCACCCAATCAGGGCTGCAGCCCGGTTTGCCGATCCTGGTGCGCGAAGGCCATCCCACTGCAAAGCGACTGCAGACCGCGTTGGATGACTTCCGCGGGCTCTTTCCGCGCGCCATGTGTTGCCGGACGATTGTGCCGATCGACAAGGTGATCACGCTCGTCATGTACCACCGAGAGGACGAGCACTTCCGCCGCCTGCTGCTGACCGAGGCGGAGCAGAAGCGACTCGATCGGCTGTGGCAGGAGGTCCGCTACATCAGCCAGGACGCTCTGAGGATCCACGAGTACTATCCACTCTTCCTGGAGTTCTCGACGCAGGGCGACGACACCCATGTGTTCCTTCCGCTCAAGGAGCCGATCCGCCAGCGTGCCGAGGCCTTCACACAACACCTCGAGGAGACAGCTCCCGCGCAGGTCGACGCTCTCATCAACTTTGCCGCCCGCGCCTTCCGAAGGGGGTCGCTCGAACAGCAGGAGGCGTCGAACCTGCGAGCCATGTACGCCAATCTCCGCGCCCAGGAGGAGGGACACGACGCTGCGTTTCGCGGTGTGCTGGCGCGAGTCTTGGTCTCGCCAAGCTTCCTCTACCGCATCGAGGAACCTGGCCCGAGAAAGGAAGCCGGGGCTGTGACGGATACCGAGCTCGCGACCAGGCTGAGCTACTTCCTCTGGTCCACCATGCCCGATAGCGAGCTCCTTGCAGCGGCCAAGAACAAGACTCTTAACGAGCCCGATACTCTGGTTGCCGAGGCGCGGCGCATGCTGGAGGATGAACGCGTCCGCGGCCTGGCAACCGAGTTCGCCTGCCAGTGGCTGGGCATCCGCACGTTCAGCTCGCACAACGAGAAGAACGAGAAGGAATATCCGACCTTCACCGATGTGCGCGATGACATGTTCGAGGAGTCCGTGCGGTTCTTCGAGGACCTATTCCGACGGAATGGGTCGGTGCTCGAGATTCTCGACGCCGACCACACGTTCATGAATGAATCGCTCGCGAAGCACTATGAGTTTAGCGGCGTAACTGGCGACAATTGGCAGCGTATCGACGGCCTGAAGCAGCGTTCGCGCGGCGGAGTCCTCGGCATGGGAGCGATCCTCGCGAAGCAATCCGGCGCCACGCGCACCAGCCCGGTGCTCCGTGGCAACTGGGTCGTCGAGACGCTCCTCGGCGAGAAGCTTCCCGACCCGCCCGCAACCGTGCCGAAGCTGCCGGACGCACTGAGTCTCGAGGGTCTGACCGTGCGCCAGATGACCGAGAGACACGTCAGCGATCCAAGCTGCGCCAGCTGCCATGTGCGAATCGATCCGTTCGGCTTCGCGCTCGAATCGTTCGACGCGATCGGCCGCTTCCGCGACAAGGACTTGAACGGCATGCGGGTCGATACCCAAGTGCAGCTGAAGGACGGGACGCGGTTTGAGGGAATTGATGGCCTGCGCTCGTACCTGCTAATGGAACGACGGGACGACTTCCTAGAGCAGTTCTGCCGCAAGCTCCTGGGATTTGCCGTGGGTCGGACGGTGGAGCTTACCGATCAGCCGCTCGTTGACGAGATGGTCACGCAACTGAAGCAGAACGACTACCGCATTTCCGCCGCAATCGAGACTATTCTCCGCAGCAAGCAGTTTCGATTCCATCGTGGCCTTGAGTCCACGCATGAGGAGCCCATCTGATATGGCAAGAGAAATGAACCACTCGAACGAACCGGAATTCAACCGTTACCGGCTCTCCCGCCGCACGATGCTTCGCGGCGTCAGTGTCAGCATGGCTCTGCCGTGGTTGGAGTCGATCCCGGTTTGGGGTGACGAGCCGCAGTCGACCGCTAATGCAGGAAGTGAAGCCCCCGTGCGCATGGCGGTCCTTTTTGCCGGCAACGGCTTCCACGGCAAAGAGTGGTGGGCAGAAGGCGCCGGCCGGGACATGACGCTCGGCAAGGTCCTCACGCCGCTCGCGCCACACCGAGAGAAGCTGCTCTTCATCCGCGGTCTCTACAATGAGGAGGCTCGCAAGGGCAACATCCACAGTTCTCAGACGGGCAACATGCTCTCCGGCTCGCCGCTCTCCTCCGGTGGCAAGATCCGATCGGGCACGAGTCTCGACCAGGTCATCGCGCAGAAGTACGGCCATCTGACCAAGGTGCCGAGCCTGGTGCTGGGCTGTGAAAAGTCCATCGCGGCGGTGCATCGCGAATACTCCATGCTCTATAGCTCCCACATTTCGTGGAGCAGCCCGACGACGCCGACGCCGCTCGAGCTCTACCCGGCGCTCGCGTTCGACCGCCTCTTCAAGGAC
>Ga0194113_10003736_pt1 | contig 20243 bp, 21 predicted proteins | sample TA2MahC200mmetaG_FD_146193 | JGI IMG/M metagenome (GOLD analysis project Ga0194113, IMG submission 146193) | Freshwater microbial communities from Lake Tanganyika, Tanzania - TA2015017 Mahale Deep Cast 200m | ecosystem: Environmental > Aquatic > Freshwater > Lake | place: Tanzania: Lake... | reverse complement strand
TCAGAAACAAAGAAGTGATTTACGAAATTAAACAGGAAATCGAACGGCTCAGAAAATAATGATGACCGACGGAAGAAAAATCTTAAGTTGCATTTTCACCTACGTCCCCATTGCGTCCGACGGGGGAAAAACCCTGCTGATGCGATTTATGATGGTTGTCTCATCCGATTCCGTCCCATCATGATGACTACGATGGCAGCCATCATGGGCACACTGCCCATTGCGTTCGGTTTTGGCACGGGAGCAGAAGCACGCCGTCCCCTTGGACTCGCCGTAGTCGGTGGTTTAGTCTTTTCCCAGCTCATCACCCTCTATATCACTCCTGTGATCTATATTTACCTCGAGGCAGCCCGTGATAAGGTGAAAGGTTGGCTCCGTAAATAAAGTTCGGAGTTCGGAGAAATGAGTTCGGAGTTATAGTTTTTAAATTCATAAACTCCGAACTACGAACTCATAACTCCGGACTGTGACGCGAAGCGGGTAGAAGATTTGGAGAATCATAAAGTTATTCCAAAACTCAGGAAAGAAAGAGTTCTCACTCCAGCCCATTTCGGTTGTCTCGAAGGAATTCCAACCCTTAATATCACCCATGGATGTATTTTCCAATGCAGCTATTGTTATGCAAGGGGATACAGTCAGACCCCTAAGAGAGGGGAGGTCCATCTCTATGTGAATTTGGCTCATCTCATCGAAAAGGAACTCTTAAAGAAGAAAGCCGTTCCTAAATGGGTAATCCTGAATACCTCATCAGACTGTTTTCAATCCCATCCCGATATTCTTAATCTCACCTATCTTGTCATTCAGACCCTTTTAGATCACGGGATCGGTATCTCTTTCTTAACCAAAGGGGTCATCCCGAATCGATTCTTCGACCTCTTCAAGCGATCTCCAGATAAGATCATTGCTCAAATTGGAATTGTTTCTCTTTCAGAGAGATACTGGAAAGGGTATGAAGCAGGCACTCCGTCTCCCGAGAGGCGATTGGAGAACATCCATGGGTTGAAGGAGATTGGAATTTCTCCGGAGATCAGGATCGATCCCATCATCCCCTTTGTGACAGATACAGAAGCTGAGATAAAAAATCTTTTTGGACGATTAAGTGAAATGGGAATAAAGAGGGTGACTTTGAGTTACCTCCACATCCGTCCTGCTATCGAAAGGCATCTGAATAAAGAACTTTCCTCCCTTCATCAAAGGCTCATTGAATCCTGTTTCAGAACGCAGGAGTGGAAGAGAGTCGGCTCTTCAACCAGGACGAAACTCCTTCCAAAACCAATTCGAGAGAGAGGGTATGAAAGGATTAAGGAGATTGCTGAAGGATTTGGGATCACTGCATTAATCTGTCAGTGTAAGAATCCAGACCTGAAAGGAGATCTCTGCAGCTCTGTAAGGGCTAGGAAAGAATTAGAAGGTGGAAAAACCAATAAACAACTTCCACTTTTTAAATGTTAATGAAGGATTCCTTTAAACAACAGCGTATTTTTTAATAGAATGGAGCGAAGTCTTTTCAATCGAGCAATGATATCCTTCCATCCGACAATCACCCCTCTTGGCATAAACAGGAGCAAGACAATTAAAAGAAAACCATAAATGGTCAAGCTGTATTCTTGATAGGAGCTGAGAAATTCGGAAAGCCAAGTTAAGATTCCCGCCCCAATAACTGCCCCCCACAAATTTCCCAGTCCTCCGATGATGACCATCATAATAAGAAGAATGGATAAGCTTAAGTCGAAGGTGGAAGGGGAGACGGCATTAATGGAAAAAGCATAAAGGTTGCCAGCGGTGGCCGCATAAACTGCGCTCAATATAAAGATCTTCAATTTATATTTTTGAGTATCGATCCCAAGGCAAGATGCCGCCACTTCGCTGGAAGAAAGAGAACAGAAGGCACGGCCTACCCGGGAGTGGATGAGTTTATGGGAAAAAAATAATAAAGACATTAAGATAAACCAAGCTAAGTAGTATATTTTTACATAACTATCAAAAGAAAAGCTCCCAATGGATAGAGGCGGAATATCTGTGATGCCAGTTGTCCCGTGTGTAATGAAACGAGCTTCGTTCAAGACCACAGAAAGAATTTCACCAAAGCCAAGAGTGGCTAAGGCTAAAAAGTGTTCTTTCAACTTTAGAATAGGCAATCCGATCAAGAAAGCAATGAAAGCAGTAAAAGCCACAGAGACGCAAAAAGCTGGCCAGACAGGAAAGTTGATATCCGTAGTCAATATGGCTGTGGAATAGGCTCCAATTCCAAAGAAGGCGGCATGGCCTAAAGAAATCTGTCCCGCAAAGCCGAAGAATAAGCTGAGACCAAGTGAGATAATGGAATAAATTGCCCAAAGGACCATGATATTAACAATATACAAATTGGGGCTTAGCCATGGCAAAATGATTAAAATAGCAAACCCCATTACCAGTTCTTTTCTTTGGAGCAATGCTAAACCCTTTCCCATTTGGGTAGAGGCAATATACCTATCGGCCTCCAATAAAGAATGATAAGTAAGATCAAAAATGCAATAGCATTCTTGTATCCTGAGGAGATAAAGCTAACACCAAAGGCTTCCAACAGACCGAGGAGAAAACCTCCTGCTATAGCTCCCGTGCTTGTTCCCCAACCTCCGATGACGGCAGCCACGAATCCCTTTAAACCCAGCATGATGCCTACGTTATAACTGGTAAAAAAAATGGGTGTGATGAAAACACCCGCAAGACCACCGATCCCTGCACTCAAACCGAAGGAGAACTCCACAATCTTATTCTGATCAATTCCGAAAAGTCTTGCGGCTTGGGGGTCTGCGGCACAAGCTCGGATTGCCTTTCCAAACACCGTGCATTTGAAAAAGTAGAATAGTCCGATCAAGAGTAGACCGGTTAAACCCAATGCCCAGAGGCTTTGGGTGGGGAAAATGAATCCCCAAAAAGAAATTCGGAGGGATTGAGAGATCGGGGGGAAGGAGATCGGATCCCTCCCCCAGATGAGCATACTGGTATTCCGAATGAAGATTGAAATCCCGAGGGTGGCCATAATTTTAATAAAGAGGGGGGTCTCTCTCAAGGGTCTGATAATCAGTCTCTCCATGCAGGCCCCGATCACTATGACAGAGCCTACTGTTAACAGAGCAGCCGCAAGATAGGGCATCTTGAATTTTTCCAATAAGGAGAACATGATCACCCCACCGAGCATGACAAATTCGCCCTGGGCGAAGTTAATGATGTTGGAGGATTTGTTGATAATCACAAACCCCAAAGCCACAAGGGAATACACCGCTCCCGTGGTTAACCCAGAAATGAAGGATTGAATGATTTGATCAAGGCTCATGTTGATGATGAGCCGAGTGTTCTTCGGCCTACTCCTTTAATAATGTGAACTGACCGCCCTTGATCAGAACCCAGATGAGGGCCTCTTTGGTCAAGCCATCGTGGTCTTTTGGAGAAAAGGTAAATATCCCGTCAATCCCGATGAAATTACGGGTCTTCTCAATCACATCTCTCAACTTCCCTCGATTTCCTCCAGAGGTTCTTAACGCATTGGCCAGGATGTATATCCCATCGTAGGCATGCCCCGCGAATGTAGTCGGCTCTCGGTTATATTTTGCTTTGAACCGATTGGCAAAATCGATGATCACCTTCTTTTGAGGATCCTTATCATCAAGTTCATCCTTCACAATAATCTTTCCGGAAGGAAATACGAAGCCATTCACAGCCTCGCCGCCCACCATAAGGGTGGGTTGCATGGCCATGGCATGATTGCCTACAACAGGCAGGGTCATTCCCAGTTGCTTCATATTTTTTGCAATGACCCCTGCAACAAAACCTGGGCCATAGAGTACCATTGCTTGTATATTCTTTTCTTTGACATCCTTCTGAATCTTGATCAATTGAGGGGTCATATCCACATCCCGATTGTCGAATACATCGGCCTTGAAAACCTGGATTCCACTCTTTGCCCCCTGTCTCTCCAACTCTGCACCTGCTCCATATCCCCATTCTTGGTTGTCGTGGAACACGACCACCCTGGAATATTTCTTTGTCTTTAGATAATCGATGATTTTTTCCACAACAATGACATCGGATTGAGGCATTCTGAAAGTCCATTTATAGGCTTTACGAGTGGCTTCGGGTGTGATGGGGGAGAGGGATAAAACAGGAACAGTTAACTTTTCAGCCATTGGCAACACGGCAGCAATCGTATTTCCTATAGAGGGTCCAATGACCGCGACCACTTTGTCCTGCGTGACTAATTTCGTTAGGCCGCTCACCGCCTTCGTAGGATGGGAGGCAGAGTTTTCAATGACTAACTCGATGGGCTGTCCATTTATCCCCCCTTCCTTATTGATTTTTTCGACCTCCAACAGTAAGGCATCCTTTTCATCATTACCGGCAGGGGCTCCAAATTCAGTGAGATCAAGAAGGGCTCCGACCTTATAGGGAGCCTTCTGAGCAAAACTCTCGTAGGTTTGTCCAAACAGAATGAAAATGCATATGAATAGGCTTATAAGAAAATTCTTAATCATATTGGATCTCCTCCTTTCTTCAATAATTTATGATCTTATCTTATTCACCTCCTTTCTTTGAAGATTCCACTTCACCCAGATAGGCTTTCTTTATCTCCTCTTTTATTAACTCACGACCCTTTGTTTGGATTTCAATTCTCCCCATCTCCATGACATACATTCGATCAGAAACTTTTAAGCATGCTCTTAAATTTTGCTCCACCAACAGGATTGTCATTCCACTCATCCTCAAAATTTTGATAATTTCGAAAATCTCCTTCACGACGAGGGGAGCCAAACCCAAAGAGGGTTCATCTAACAAAATCAATTTAGGCCTGCCCATTAATGCCCTTCCGACAGATAACATCTGCTGTTCCCCACCGCTCAAAGTGCCTGCGATTTGATGGGCTCTCTTCCTTAAGAGAGGAAAGAGTTGAAAGACAAAATCAAAATCTTGTGAGATCTTCTTCTTTTCCCCGTGCTTATACCTGAGATAAGCTCCGATCTCTAAGTTTTCCAATAATGTGAGAGGTTTAAAAATTCGGCGGTTCTCAGGAACCTGGACAATGCCAAGGGCAAAAATTCTTTCAGGAGGGAGGGCGCTGATATTTTGCCCTTGGAATCTGATCATGCCAGTCTTCTTCTGGACCAATCCGGATAGGGTATTGAGGGTGGTCGTCTTCCCGGCCCCATTCGCTCCGGTCAGAGCGACGATTTCTTTCTCTCTCACCTCAAGAGAGATGTCCCTCAGGATTTGGAGATTTCCATAAAAGGCATCCAAATTCTCAACGATCAACATATCTCCTCACCCAGGTAAGCTGTGACCACCCTCTCGTCTTCTTGAATTTCTTGAGGTGTCCCCTCTGAAATCTTCGATCCGTAGTTTAACACGACCACCTTATCCGAGATGGACATCACAAAATTCATATTATGTTCAACCAAAATCACAGTGACCCCTCTCTCTTTTAACTCTGAGAGCAATTGGGTCAATCCCTCAATCTCTTTTAAATTTAAACCAGCGGCAGGTTCATCCAACAGAATGAGTGATGGTGAGCCTGACAAGGCTCGAGCGATCTCCAAACGTTTTTGATCTCCATATGAAAGATTGCCGCTGATTTCGTGAGCCTTATCAGAAAGGTCAAAAAGGCCTAAAACTTTTTGTGTCTCCTCCAGAATAAAAACCTCCTCCTTTTTTGCTGACCGTAAACCAAAAAAACAACTAATAAATTCGGATTTCGTCTGAGCATGGAGTCCCAGCATCACATTCTGCAACACCGTCATATTGTGGAAAATTTCCAAGTTTTGAAAGGTGCGTCGGATCCCTAACTGGGCGATGTGGTGAGATTTCAGACCATTGAGCACTTTGGTTCTGAATTTAACGGTCCCTGAGGTCGGGGGATAAATTCCAGTAATAATATTGATAAGGGTTGTCTTCCCCGCCCCATTTGGGCCGATGATAGCCGTAATCCTCTTCTCTTCTACGTTGAGAGATAAATCGTTTATGGCGAGAATGCCCCCAAAGTTTTTCTTTAATCCTTCAGCGGATAGGATGAAAGCCATTTTCAGGGATATCGAGTTTCTGTAAGAATCTGCGATTCGAATAATTTGCTAACCGGAGCTTTATTCAATTCTCTGGAATAACTCCACCAATATCCCAAAGAAACTTTTGGGATGTAAAAAAATAGCCTGGATTCCCTGGATTTCCGATGGTTGTTTTATCGTTTTGAAGCCCTTCTCTTGGAAGAAGGACGCGATTGCCTGAAGGTCTTCTACCTGAAAGGAAAGATGATGGATCCCCTCTCCTCTTTGATTGATAAATTCCGCTATCAGTCCCTCCCTCTCAATGGGGGCCATCAACTCTAATCTCAGCTCTCCCCAAGAGACCAGTGCGAAGTGGATACCTTGTTTTTCGGAGACCTTTTCATCGATGAGTTCACTTTCAAAATTCTTTTTCAAAAAGTCTTTGGCCTTTTCTATATCTTTTACTGCCACTCCGATATGGTTCAGGCCATTAAATCTCATTGATCCGCTCTAAGATATGTACGGTACAGGCTCCCACATCCCCTTCTTTACCGCCCCCCATCATATGGGCAAGACCGATCCGGGCATTGGCCACCTGCCTTGCACCCGCCTCTCCTCGAAGATGCCAAACGATCTCAGCAATTTGAGCAATCCCGCTCGCTCCAACCGGATGGCCTTTGGCCAGCAAGCCTCCGCTCGGATTCACAGGGGTTCGCCCTTCGATCTCAGTCTCACCCTTATCGATGAGAGAGCCGCCCTCTCCCACCCGACAAAATCCAAGTCCTTCATAGTGCATGATTTCTGCGATCGTAAATGCATCATGAACTTCCGCCAAATCGATGTCCTCTGGGCCAACACCAGCCATCTCATAAGCCTCCTTGGAAACTTTGAAATCGAGGTCGAAAAGGGCCATCTCTTTTTTGTTGTGATAGAGGCCAGTTCCAAGGGCGGAGGCTAAGACCTTGACGGGTTTTGCTGATAACATTTTCGCCGTCTCTCTGCTCGCAACAATTGCTGCGGCGGCTCCATCGCTGTTAGGACAGCAACTGAGGAGGGTGAGAGGGTCAGCAATCATCGGCGAGTTGAGGACCTCTTCCACGGTTAACTCCTTTTGATATTGAGCATAAGGATTGAGGCACCCATTGTGATGGTTCTTAACGGAAACCTTTGCCATTTGCTCTAAGGTCGTCCCGTACTCATACATATGGCGCTGGGCACGCATGGCAAAGAGACCTGGGAAGACATCCCCAATCTTCACCTCCAATTCTGCATCTCCGACGTCGAGCAGGGCCCCCTTCTTCATCACTGTTTTTTCTACACCGACTGCAATGGCCACATCATATAATCCTGCAGCCACGCCTATCCAAGCTTCTCGAAAGGCGGAAGATCCGCTTGCGCATGCATTCTCTATATTCATAATCGGAATTCCTCTAATTCCAACCTGCCATAACACGGATTGACCGACGCCATTCTCCCTTTGGAGATAACTTCCTAATGCGTTGCCACAATACGCCGCCTGTATCCGATCGGGACGCATTCCTGTATCTTTCATGGCCAACCAGCAGGCTTCCCTGCCCAAATCTCTCAGGCTTCTCTCAAGGAATTTACCAAATCGGCTCATTCCCACTCCAATGACAAACACGTCTCTCATCGTGAAACTTTTCCTACTCTTCTATGGGTTTAAACTTATAGCCCAAGATTTCATTTCCTTCTCTATCTGTCTGAAGTTTATCGATCACCAATATGACCTCCATGCCAATTCTCAATTGCCATGACCGATCTTTAGTAAACATTGCAGGGACCCTCACATCATCTTCGATGAGATCGACATATCCGTAAGAGTAAGGGACTTCAAAACCCAGAGGGGGTGGAACCCTGACAGTGGTAAAGGCATATATTCTACCGCGGGGACCTAAAAGGGCTTCCACAATTTTCTCATCAGAAAAACAATAAGGACAAATAAGCCTCTTTGGGAAAAAATTTTTTCCACAATTGGTACATCGACTACCGATCAATCGAGGCTGGCCGTCTGCAGAAGAACGAATAAAAAATCCCCCGAGAGATTGAGTCCCAATCTCTTCCCCCCTTTCTTCCATCATTCCCTCACACCGGCTTCACTCCATCCTCTTTAATCAATCCGTAGAAGATCATCTTGATGATGTCATCTGTTATCTCTTCAATACTTAATTCGCCCTTAGGGTTGTACCAATGGTAAAGCCAATTCATAATGCCGAAAAGGCTGAAATTGGCTGTAATGATATCCACATCCTTTAGTCTTCCTGTATTTGCGATCTCTTCCAACTTGCCTTTGTAAATCTCAAAGATCTCTCTCTGTTTATCTTTAATAATATTTTCGTATTTCTTTCCTAAAAAACGCCTATCCTCGACCAGGATTTTTACCTTTTCTTTGTCGGGTTCAAAGTAGGAGATTTGTGTGGTGAGCATCTCCTTTAGCTGTTCTACTGAATCATTTTTTCTATCAACAATCTCTTTCAATTCGGAAATCAGACGATCGCTGATCGTAATGACCAGATTGAAGAGGATCTCTTCCTTATTTTTAAAATGATGATAAATCGCCGCCTTTGTGATCCCAGCCTTTTTTGCGATCTCCTGTAGCGAGGCCTTTTCATAACCTTCCCTATAAAATACCTCGGTTGAAATCTTAAGGATTTGTTCCTTTCTCTCGGTCGTATTGAGCCTTTTTCTTTGATTTCTCAGAATTGCCTCCACCTCATTCTTTTTTCTACTCATACACCTTCACAATTAATTTCGTTTTATGATAGGAACGCCCCAACGATTCCGGAGGGACCATCTCAATTTCAGGTCGGAATCGAAGCAAACCCGACATTTTTGACTCCATCTCTTTCCTCAATTCCTCAATCTCATCTGGACTCAATTCTGGCCCATACTCCACCTTCATCTTCAAAGGTGGATCTACCCGTGGCCCTGGTTTATCTAAAAGAATCCTCATCTCTCCAGTGGCTCTCGGGACAAAAGCGGTCAATACATTCTTCACGGCTGCTGGATAGACATTGATCCCTTTCACGATGAGCATATCGTCTGCCCTTCCGAGGACTTTCATCCGAATTCCCGAAATCCCACATATACATGTCTTGGTCAGGATCTGGGTAACATCACCCATATTGTATCGAAGGATGGGCGCTGCCTCCCAATCCAAAGCAGTGAAGGTCACCTCTCCAATAACTCCATCCTCAATATCTAAAGCTTTTCCCGTAGCGGGATCGATGACCTCGATATAATTCAGATCCTCTGATACAACGTGCATCCCTTCATGAGCATCACATGAAACCATCCAAAAACCCCAGCATCCGCCCATATCATCATAAACTTTGGCTTTATAGGCCTCCTCCAATCTTCTTCTCACCTCGGGAATGCCTCCTCCGGGTTCTCCACCAATATAGAGAATCTGAATCCCCAATTCCCCAACCTCCTTTTTAATGATGGAGGGAGCTTTGGTGATAAGGTATTCAGCATAAGAGGGGGTACACATCAACATCTTCGGTTTGCAGAGCTGGAGAAATTGGAGGAGTCGCTCCGTCCCAGCTTCTGCTCCAATGGGAAGGACACGACAACCAAATGCTTGGAATGCCTCAATCACTGGAGTTCCACCCAAAAACATACTCAAGGCCATGGCGTGAGCCACAGTATCTCCTGGCCTGATTCCAATCCTCCACAGACCTCTTGCATGGCATTCATTATTTACTTTGATATCGTGGCGGGTAAAAGTATAAAACGTCGGAACTCCGGTTGTGCCAGAGGTAGCATTGATGGCAATCACCTTTTCTAAAGAAGCACAGAGATGGAGGCCATAAGGATGACCATATCTCTCAAGGGAAGCCTCTTGAACCTTACGGTGTTCGTCCTTTGTAAAAAGAGGCAATTCTCTGATATCTTCCAATTCTTTGAGTTGGCTTGGATGAAGGCCCGCGTTATCAAACCTCTCCTTATAATAAGGAGAATTTTCGTATTCATATTTGAGCTGTCTTTTTAATTTTTCCAATTGTAAAGTCCTTAGTTTTTCCCTCGGAAGGGTCTCCATTTCTTGATTCCAGAATCGTCTTTCTGCCATTTTCGTTGCCCCCTTATGGTTTTAGTAATACTTTGATGCAGATGTCTTTTCTATTTTCAAAGACTTTATACCCTTCTAAAGCTTGAGAGAGAAGAAAGGTGTGAGTAATGAGTGGCCTTATGTTGATTCTTCGAGCGTGTATGAGTTTAAGCAGACTTGCCATATGGGAAAGGTCAGCTAATCCAATGGAAATCTTAAGCGTATAGAAACATATTTTTTGGATAGGAAAATTCAGGGGTTTTGGAAAGAGACCCAAAATTGAGACAGTTCCTCCCCTTCTTACGGCTTCGATGCTTCCAAGAAAGGTACCTTCAAATCCTCCTGCTTCAATGACAACATCCGCTCCTTTCCTTCGGGTTAGATTATGAATCTTTTCAATTGTATTTTCCTTTTCTGCATGGATTGGAATCGATCCAAAAGTTTGAGCAATTTTTAACCGATAATCGATGACATCAACAGCTATAACGGGATCGGCTCCCATCAATTTGGCACAGACCTGGGCGCATAGGCCTACTGGTCCTGAGCCAAATACAACCACAGAATCTCCAGGCCCGACTCCACCCATGATCGCTCCATGGAAACCTGTAGAGAGAATATCTCCCACAAAGATCACATCTTCATCTTCTAATCCATCGGGAATCTTCTCCAAGCTATTATCGGCGAAAGGAATTCTTACGTATTCGGCTTGCCCCCCGGAAACGTTACCAAACATTTCCCCACCGCCGTAAACCCCCCCTCGTTCACATAAACCGATATTTCCTTTTCTGCAGTAAAAGCATTGACCGCATTGAAAAGTGGCGGAAGCGACTACGCGGTCCCCTTTTTTAAAAGAGTAAACTTCACTCCCCACTTGCTCAATGACACCCACGAATTCATGGCCGATCACTGTGCCCGGTTTTATCCAAGGCATCATACCGTGCTTGATGTGAAGATCTGATCCACAAATGGAGGCTGTGGTTACTCGAAGTATGGCATCCGTAGCTTTCTCCAATTTGGGTTCTGGAACATCATCGATTTTCAGCAAATTGGGACCACTAAAAACAACGCCCTTTATCGTCTTACCCCTCCTTCTTTGATGGATGAGGCCACGTCCCGAAGAATTGCAAGATCTCATCCTTTGGCCTTTTTTTCAACCACTCCTTTTCAAATTCATCATAGGGGATCCCTCTCATTTTCCTCGTTTCCCTTTCTTTTCGCCTCAGTTCTTCCGTTTTATCCCTATCGACAATAAAGGTCTTAGGATCGTAAACCACTTTATAGACATTTTGAGCGATGTAATGTGAAATCGCTCCATCTTTTAAATCCTTGATCACCCATTCAGGATCCCTCTCCAAAACATCTCCATATCCCCCTCCGCCTCCTGAGGAACAGGCGATGATATCTCCTTCGCGAAACATATCGATTACACTTGGTATACTACTGAATTGAAAATCACCCTTCATAGATTGTTCTTCCAATAAAGAGATCGTAGAATAAGGAATACGGGCATCACGCTCCTTCATCATTTCGAGAAGATTATTATTTCTGACCTTTATAAAGGGAATGGTCGGAATGGCATAGCCACCGAAGAGACCTTGGGTGGATGGGATTTTGGAACCAAATCCCATGAGGCCCAAGAAGAGCCAGGGAACCCCCTTCACCATGATCGCATAATCCATTCCTGCGCCCCCCCTAAATTTCCCATGACCTAAATTATTCTGAAAAAATCTTCTATACGGATAAAGGAAGGGACGTTCGATTTCAATCGATTCGACATCTCCACAGTCGGACAGGGTGGCGAAAAAGGCCCCTGCCACATCGACCCCGTCGAGATCAGGCCTCCCCCCATGCCCTCCCGCATTAATCTCTGCTCCCATGTCTGCAATGGGTTCGCCCCATTGATTCAGTCCTCCAAAATAAGGCATGTTAAAAGATTTGAACCAACAGGCCACTGCTCTTTCCTTATCGTAATCAAAGAGCATCTTAGCCCCTGCGATGGAGAGGGCATGTTCAAATGAGACTTGGACGAAAGGAGCCGTGCCAGTGGGAGCGTCGGGATTGGGGTTCACGATCGTTCTCTCTGGGATATTCCAATCCAAAATCTCGAGAAGACCTCCATTGGCAGGCAGATCCCAAAAAAGATAGCCACAGAAATAGACCGCACAGAGTCCGATAATCCCCATCCAAAAGGTATTGATCCCTCTATCGGGGACCTCAGGGGATGAGTCGGTGAGGTCTAAGAAAAGATGATCGTCCCGTTTCTCAACCGTGACCATCACTTTTAACAACGCATCCTTTATTCCAATGGTATCGACCCAACGGGGTTGTCTGTAGATCCCATCGTTGAGTTTACGAATCTTTGCCTTTGCTGCTTCGGCGGTGGTGAGGATCAATTTTCTTAAGGCTCCGATAAAAAATTCCTTTCCTTTTTTCTCGATCACATCCAAAATCCTTCTCTCCCCAAGTCTGCAAGCCGATATTCTGGCTTTAATATCTAAAAGGAAGGTTCGCGGGTCTCTCACCATGTGAGAAAACATATTGAGGATATCTTCTCGAAGGAGATTATTTTCTGCAATTTTAATCGGAGGGACCAAAAGCCCTTCGTCGTAGCGGCTCCTTGAACTTAAAGGAGCTCCTCCCGGCTCACAACTTCCGTTCTCTCCTGTATGAATGACAGCCCCGACCCAACAGACCAATTCCCCCTTGTAAAAAATAGGGGTGTAGACAGCCATGTCAGCCCCATGGACTCCCAAATAGAAAGGATCGTTGCAGAAAAAGGCATCTCCTTCTTTAATTCCCACACCCGGCTCATTCGCCCAATGTTTGATAATATATTTCAGGGGAATTTGGCCCAAAACAGTATGAAACCAAATCCCTGTAGCGGCCATGGCCAAATCACCAGAGTTGGTATAGATGCTGAACCCCACGTCTCCCCAACGGCAACCTGTGCTTCCTCCCAATTTGATCAAATTTTCCTTGCACTCAATCGTAATCATATGCATTTTGTGACTGAAGATCGCTAAATCCACATCAGCGACCTTCTCCATGCATCTCTGCTCCAAAGGTGTGGGGGGTTCTGGTTTCATCCTCTTCACAATTTCAAAATCTCTTCCCGACATGGTCCCCTCCCTAAATTAGGCTTGAGATTCTATAAGCCCGTTGAGATATTGATCTAAAACGAATTTCCACCCAGGACTTACCACATAGGTGGTATCTTTTGCCTCGATAATGGCTGGTCCATCAATCTTATTTCCTGCCCTCAACCGATCAAAATCAAAAATTTTGGTTTCCACCCTCTTCCGTTCTTCTTCCCAGTAAACCCATCTTCTCCCCTTCAAGGCCTCTTTAGAAGGAAGGTCTCCTTTCTTGGGATGGGATGGGAAGGCGTAGTGAGAGATGGGAACGGATGCGATAAGATAAAACGTTTCGATATCGATGCCTCCCTGAGGGAAGGCAGCCTCTTGGCTATACATGTGACCATAGGCTTCTGTAAAGGCATCGCATATCGCTTTCACGTCCTGTTCGTTCTTGACGAATATCCTTGGCGAAACGATTCGAGTATAATGAAACTGTCCCCCGTATTTCATCTCAAGTTCCAAAGAGAAGGAGATCTGTTTTTCTGAGAATCCTTCCAATCTCAGGTCTCTCAACGCCAAGTCTTGAAGCTCAAAAACGACCTGATTGAATCTTTCATAGTCATCGAGATACTGTTGGGTAACAAAATGGAAAAGTTTGAGGCGCTTCGATTTGTCAAAGATATGTTTCATACCAAGGGTAGAAGCTCCAAACGCTCCGAATACAGGTGCAAGGGGAGAGGTGAGAATCCTCTTCACATCGAGATGAGGAGCAAAACCACAACAATGAGTCGGACCCGCCCCGCCGCAGGCAAAAAGGAAGAATTCTCTTGGATCTAATCCCTTTAAGGCCACTTCTTTAAATATTTCTTGACCCATCCTGGAATCGACGACTTTCTTAATCATGAGGGCTGCTTCCGTCACATCGATCTGAAGGGGTTTGGCAATCTTCTCTTCAATCGCCCGGGAGGACTTTTCTGCATTTAACCTGATCTTTCCCCCGAGGTAGTAATCTGGATTGATGTACCCCAATACGATGTCCGCATCGGTGACCGTTGGTTCTTGACCTCCTTGATCATATGCCGCTGGTCCTGGCATTGCCCCGGCACTCATGGGACCCACCTCCAAGCGATTCCCCATCAGTTCATTGAGCCACGCGATGGACCCCCCTCCTGCTCCGATCGATATGGTTTCGATGGTCGAAATTTGGGTCCTCCAACGATCGATGACGGGGATGAGGTCGTAAAATCGGATATCACCATCGGAGATCACCCCGATATCGAAACTCGTCCCTCCCATATCTGTGAAGATGATATTCTTAAAGTCATAAATTTTTCCAATAAAAGAACTCCCACAAAGTCCGGCAATCGGGCCTGCATTATGCGTATGGATCGCCTTCGTACGAGAGACTTTTTTAGTCCCTCCTGTATTATGAACCAGCAGGAGAGGCTTGGTATAACCCATTTCTCTCAATTTCTCTCCAAGATGTGAAAGCTGCTCTGCCAATTCCTGATGCATATAGCCATTCACGATCGTCGTCATCATCCGAGTATATTCCCCATTCTTGGGAGAGATCTCACTCGAAAGAAGGATGGGCATATTTCCCAAGTAGGTCTCGGGATATTCCTCTTCGATCATCTCTTTGATGGCCTGCTCATGTGCCGGGTTAACAAAGGACCAGAGGAGTGCAATTATAAATCCTCTTGCCCCTTTATCGACTAAATATTGAATCTTCTCTAAGACATCTTCTTTTTGGAGAGGCATGACCACCTGACCAAAACAGTCCACCCGTTCTCTTACACCCACGACCATGTCTCTTGGAATGAGAGGATCGGGTTTTCTGATTCGGGCCAAATCTTTATTCTCCAGAGTGGATCCTCCATCTGCCCACTGTCTTGCCCTGCCGATATAAATCGTATCTTCAAAACCAGCGGTCGTGACCAACCCTAACTTGGGACCCGAGCGCTCGATCAGAGAATTTGTCCCAATGGTTGTTGAATAGCGGATGGTATCGGTCTCCTGGAGGAGTCGTTCCAAGGAGAGATGGAGTTGCTTGGCAGCCTCCTCCAGCCCCCTCATAAAACAGACGCCCAAGTCATAGCGGGTTGTGGGTGTCTTCACGACAACGATCTCTGAGTCCTTCCTAAAAAAGAAGTCCGAAAAAGTCCCTCCCACATCAATATCTATTGTGTATCCCATATCGCACCTCTAAAGATAGATTTGTCCTATGGCTTCCATAAAATCGTGCATATCTTTAGCTTCCATCTCGTAGGGTACTTCTCCAACACTGGATAGGAAAATACCTCTCTTTAAATTTTCATTCTCCATTCCTTTAACAACCCACTCTAATCTCCTAAACATCTCCTCCCTGCCAGAGGAGAAAGGAATTCCGATTCCCATGCAGATTTGATATCGATCCAATAACTCCTTCACGTCATAAAAGTCGAGATTTCCCTCTTTCCACTCTCCTAAGAGAAGGGCGTCGGGTTTTAACTGATAAAAGGATTTCAATTGGTTTACGTAAAAATGGGGAAGGGCAATGATGAGACGAGAATTATAAAAATGGATCACATTACTCAACGTCTGATAAAGGGGGCTGTAGTCTTCGATCGATCGGATGGCAGGGGATGAAAGAACTTGCTCGAAAAAAATAATCCCATCCACTTGAAATTCCCCATAGGCTTTACTGATCTTCAGGCACGCTTCCTTGGAGGCTTCCAGAAATCGTTTGGAACTTTCTTTGAAAGGATCTTCCAAAACGATCTTTCCACCGAGAGTATAGGCTAAGGTAATAGGCCCTGTCATGGCTCCGAGAATGCCGATTCTCTTCCCCACCATGAGAGTCAGTCTGCGAATTACTTCTACGACAATAGGATTAGGCCCTATGTTCTCCATCTGAGAGATCTCAATAGCTGGGATCCCCCCATCTGAAGAAATGGGATAACCCACGGCATCGTGATGCATGGCCAGATCGAATCCCCCCACGACAGCATCGTATCCGAAAAGTTCTTGGCAGGTGAGAAGACCGTTGGTCAGCAGTGTTGCATCTCCCATCATTTCTTCAGGGGAGATTTGGATTAACTTTGCCCCGAATCGGTAAACGATGGGGATGAAAGGCAACCTCACCAGTTCCTTAATCGAGAAGAGATTCTGAATCAAGGCCTTGTTAGACAAGGAAGCACCTTTCCTCTAATTTTGGCTTGACCCTAAATACTTGGCTTTCAACTTGTCAACATTCAATTCGATATCATGGGTGATAGGGTGGCCAGGAGGGAGATATTCCACTTCCAGCATGACCCCACAATGAGGACAATAAAATTCAACAATGCGGCAGTAATCAGGATCCGGGGAAAAACGATAAGGTCCTTCTTGGATCAATGATTGATGAATCTCCTTGGCATCCCTCTCATAGGCGAGACAACCCTTCTTATAGTTCTCCCTCGCCGAGATCAGATCTTTACCACAACGATTACAGCACCACATCTCCCTCTTTAAATCAATATCGAGATATTCCATAATCTGTCTCTTCATTTTCTCACCCTCTGAATCATTCCATTCTTGTAACGATCCACATTCAATTCCCACCCCGCTGGCACCACATAGGTCGTATCCCTGGCTTCGATGATCGCGGGCCCCAAAATCTTATTTCCCACCCCTAATTTCTCGCGGTCATATATTTGGGTCTTCTCATAGCCATCTTTTCTCCAGAAAACTTCCCTCTCTCCCTTTAGCGCTTTATCTGGTTTTTCTCCCTGAAATGGAAACTCCGAAATCTGGAAATGAGGAGTGGGGGCCAAGACTCCGAGTCCGAGGGTCATGAGCATTATCGGTTTACCGCTGCAATCAATGTTGGGATGGAGTCGACGATGCTCCTTGACAAAATCTTTGTAGATCTTCTCCAAATCCTCTTTGGTTTGAAACTGCAGATAGGGAAGTTTCAGTTTGATTTCTTCCTTGTCCCCTCTGTAACTCATGAAGAACTCTAAGTAGATCTCTATCTTTTCTGGAGAGAAGCCTTCTCCCCTCATATCTCTGAAAGCGATCGTCCTGAGATGTTCAATCCGTTCGTTGAGGAAACTAAAAGGATTGGTATACTCTTTTCCATCAAAGAGGAGGGTTGGTTTTGTTTCAGAATATAAATGGAGCACATCCATAATGGATGAACCAAAAGCACTAAAAACTGGAGAGAATGGAGTCGTTAAAATCTTTTCTATTCCTAAAAGATCTGCGAAGGCACAACAATGGGTAGGACCCGCTCCCCCATAAACCATTAGAACCATATCGTTCAACATTCCTTTTTTTCCTGCTTTCGCAGCAAATGCCTTTTCAACCTCTTTTGCAATCATCTGATCGGCACGGCTCTTTATTTCTTTAGCAGCTTCTTCTAAGTTCAAACGCAAAGGGGTCCCGATACGGTCCTGAATCGCTTCAGAAGCTCTCTTCTTATTAAGTTTCATCCTTCCCCCTAAGAAATAGTTCGGGTCGATGAAACCCAAGACAATGTCCGAATCTGTTACGGTGGCCTCACGTCCACCCAAGTCAAAGGCTGCCGGTCCTGGCAAAGCCCCCGCACTTTCGGGACCTACTTTCAGTTCTTTCTTTTTAGGATCGACCTTAGCAATGGATCCACCCCCCATCCCCAAGGTTTCAATCTCAATCATCGGGAGGTTAATAGGCAGTCCTCCTACGATGGGTGTCATGTTAAAGGAATAGGTGCCGTTTAAGATGATACCGATATCAAAACTGGTTCCACCCATATCCGTCGTGATGAGATTCTGGTAACCGTAAAGCTTACTTAGGAAAGCGGCTCCCATCAGTCCGGCTACCGGTCCAGAACTATAAGTATTGATGGCTCTGGTTTTGGCTACCCTTGCCACCCCTCCATTCGAATGAACCACCATTAAAGGCCTAAAAAAGAAGTTTCTTCTCAAATCCTCTTCCGCTTTATACAGGTATTTTACAAGCATACCGTGAATATAGGCATTGACCAATGCGTTATTCGTCCTCAACGCATCATCGGGGCGGTCAATGACCTCCGAAGATAGGAAGACAGTGGCTGAACCCAAATAGAAATTGGGGTATTCTTTCTTAATAATTTTTTTTACTTCCTTTTCGTGAATCGGATTTAACCAGGAATTCTTTAGACTGACGACAATAGCCCTCGCCCCCTGATCAATTAAGAATTGGGCCTTCTCCAAAACTTCATCAGGATTCACAGGTTTCACGACCTGACCTTTTTCATCGATCGCCTCTTCAATCCCTGAGATCATCCCTTCAGAAATGAATGTTCTTATCCCGTTTTCTTCGAAAGACACCTTTGATTTCCGATAAAGGGTATTTTCGTTTCCCCTTGTAACGATCAGCCCCAATTTAGCTCCTGTCCTCTGAATGATGGTATTTGTTCCAATGGTATTGGAGTACCGGATGATATTTGTGTTCAATAGCATCTGATGAATGTCGATTCCAAATTGTCTCGCCCCTTCCTTAACGCATTCAAGAAAACAGACTGTGAGATCATGGGGCGTTGTTGGAACCTTTACTGTCCTAACCTCTTTTTCTCTTACGAAAAAGCCATCCGTAAAAGTTCCACCTGTGTCAATATCAATCGTAAATTCCATAAAATAACTCCTTTTCAAATCCTTATTAACTTACTTACCGGTTAGTTAATTATCATAAAATTATTTTCTTGTCAAGAAAAAATTTAAGGTCTCTCTCTTGTGTCGATATTAATAAAAATGGCTAATAATATTTAAGGGTTAGGGTCAAGCTAGGTTCTTATCTGATGGGAAGTTGGTGTTCAATTTTTGAATTGCATAGCAGGTAGACTCTTTTTTAGCTTGTCTGACAGGGTGGGATTTTTTGGATCAGTTTCTTCTTCTTTGCCGGCGTCAGCTCCTCTTTGACCTCCCACTCCTTTTTAGCAAAGGAGTCCTGTCCCTTGATGAGGAGCCAATCCTTTCCTGTTCCTCTTCCTTTCATTAAAATGAGAGAGAAACCTCCCTTTAATTTTTTTCCGCCTAAGGTAAAAATGAGTCTTCCTTTTTCCAGACCAGATTCTGGATCTCCTTCTGGCTTAAACTCACCAGAATCCCAGATGAGAACCGGACCAGCTCCATAGTGTCCTTGAGGAATGATTCCTTCAAACTCTCCATATTCAAGAGGGTGATCATCAACCATCACAGCAAGCCGCTTATCGGATGGGTTCATAGAGGGTCCCTTTGGAATAGCCCATGATTTGAGGACCCCTGCGATTTCCAATCTGAAATCGTAATGGAGACGGGTTGCATGATGTTCATGGACAACGAATCTCATCTCTGCTTACCTCCTCAGCTCCCATTATGCAAGAATTCTAAGTAAATTTATCAAAATGCCTCAAGATTTGGTTCTCTTTTTCAAAGCAATTAAAATTCCGGCGAAGATTGAAATGCCTCCAAAGATTTTCCAGATCGTCAGTCCTTCGCCCAAAATAAAGTAGGGCAAAATAGTTGATCCAATAGGTTCTCCTAATATAGTGACGGCTACCATGGAGGCCGGCATGTATTTCAGGGCCCAATTAAAGGTTGTGTGACCGATCAGTTGTGGGATGAGGGCGAGAAGAAAAAGAAAGAGATAAGTGGCCGGTGAATATCCCCAAAATGATTTTTGAAAAATAAGAGAAAGGAGAACCAAAATCAATCCGGCTGTTGAATAAACAGGAAAGATATAAGAAAAAAGTTCCTGATCCTTTCTCATTTTTCTTCCCACCAGCAAATATCCTGATGCAGCGATCGCACCCAATAGGGCCAATCCATCCCCCATCAGAGCCTCTTTAGACCAGATCATATCTCCATAACCGATCAATCCGCTCCCCAAAACGGAGAGAGCAATCCCTAAAACCAATTTCATTCCGATCTGTTCTTTTAAAAAGAGCCAACTTCCTATTCCAACAAAAATGGGATGGGTGGTCACCAGAACGACAGTCTGACGAAAGGGACGTTGCTGATTTCTGTGAATTCTTAAACTCCCGACGGTCTCTTTTGGACCGATATCATCATGGCTACATCACTGACCCCGACGTGCCTGACAATCTCGGCCATCGGTATCTCGGAG
>Ga0194113_10003735_pt1 | contig 20253 bp, 12 predicted proteins | sample TA2MahC200mmetaG_FD_146193 | JGI IMG/M metagenome (GOLD analysis project Ga0194113, IMG submission 146193) | Freshwater microbial communities from Lake Tanganyika, Tanzania - TA2015017 Mahale Deep Cast 200m | ecosystem: Environmental > Aquatic > Freshwater > Lake | place: Tanzania: Lake... | reverse complement strand
GCGCTCGCTCTCCAAGAGCGGGCTATCGCAGGTGGTGGTGGTCTTCGAGGACCGCGTGGGCACCTACTTCGCCCGCCAGCTGGTCTTCGAACGACTGCAGGCGGCCCGCGAACAGCTCCCGCCGGGCTGCGAACCCGAACTGGGGCCCATCAGCACCGGCCTGGGCGAGATCTTCCAGTACACGCTGGAGAGCGACCGTCACGATCTGACCGAGCTGCGCACCATCCAGGACTGGCTGGTCGCCCCGCGACTGCGGGCGATTCCCGGGGTCAACGAGGTCAACAGCTTCGGGGGCATGGTCCGCCAGATCGACGTGGTGGTCGATCCCGGGAAGCTGCTCGAGTTCGATCTGGCCCTGGGCGAGATCGCCGCGGCGCTGGAGGCCAACAACGCCAACGCCGGGGGGGGCTTCATCGTCAAGGACTGGGAGCAGGAGACCCTGCGCAGCGTCGGGCTCTTCGCCACGACCGAGGAGATCGGCCAGGTCGTCCTGCGCGCCGAGGACGGGACGCCGGTCTATCTCTCGCAGGTGGCGGACATCCATCCCGGCCACGTGCCGCGACTGGGGGCGGTCTCGCGCGACGGACGCGGCGAGGTCGTGGCCGGCATGGTCATCATGCTCAAGGATGAGAACTCGCAGCAGGTGGTCGAACGGGTCAAGGCCGCCCTCCCGGCCATCGAACGCTCGCTGCCCGCGGGCGTGCGCTTCAACGTCTTCTACGATCGGACCACCCTGATCGACGCCGTGATCAACACCGTCTCGAGCGCCTTGTTGCAGGGGGGACTGCTGGTCATCCTGGTGCTGGTGCTGGCCATGGGGACGCTGCGGACCGCCCTGGTGACGGCGCTCAGTCTGCCGTTCACGGCGCTGATCGCCTTCATCCTGATGGGCGCCGCCGGCGTGACCGCCAACCTGATGAGCCTTGGCGGACTGGCGATCGCCATCGGCATGGTCGTCGACGGCTCGATCGTCGTGGCCGAGAACGGCGCCCGCCACCTGCGCGAGTCGCGCGGGCGGCCGCTGGCGCCAGTCCTCTCGGCCGCCGTCGGCGAGGTCGCGCGCCCGGTCGCCTTCTCCATCCTGACCATCGTGCTGGTCTTCCTGCCCCTCTTCACCCTCGAAGGGATGGAGGGCAAGATGTTCAAGCCGCTGGCGCTGACGATGGGCTTCGCGATGCTCGCCTCGCTGGTGGCGGCCTTCGCCTTCGTGCCGCTGATGATGAGCGTCTGGCTGCGCCGCACCGACCGAATGGTCGAACCGCGCCTGATCCGCTTCCTGCGCGAGCGCTACCTGCGCCTGCTGGCCCGCACGCTGGACCACTGGCGCTGGACCCTGGGCATCGCGGTCCTCACCCTGGGGGTCGTCCTCGCTCTCGCCCCGCGGATCGGATCCGAGTTCCTGCCGGTGCTCGACGAGGGCGCGGTCGCCGTCAACGTCGTTCGCTTGCCCAACGCCTCCCTGGAGGGATCGGTGGCCACGGCGGACTACCTCGAGCGCGTCCTGCTCGAGCTGCCCGAGGTCACGACCGTCGTCTCCAAGACCGGGCGGGCCGAGATCTCCGAGGACCCGATGGGCCCCGAACAGACCGATCTGGTGATCATGCTCAAGCCGCACCGGCAGTGGACGACCGGGCGGAACAAGGAGCGGCTCGTGGCCGCCATGCAGGAGCGCATGGCGGCGGTGCCCGGCATCCGGCCGGCCTTCAGCCAGCCGATCGCGCTGCGGGTCAACGAACTGATCTCGGGCCTCAAGACCGATCTGGCGGTCAAGATCTTCGGCGACGACATCGAGCTGCTCAAGCAGCAGGCCGACCAGGTGGCCGTCGTGCTGCGCAGCCTGCGGGGCGCTCAGGATGTGAGCGTGGAGCAGGTCACCGGGCTCTCGCAGCTCGAGGTCGTGCCCGACCGGCGGGCCCTGGCCCGCCATCAGATCAATGTGGCCGATCTCAACGAGATCATCGAGACCGCCGTGGGCGGGCGCGTCGCGACCGAGATGGTCGAGGGGCGCCAGCGCACCGGCGTGCGGGTGCGCTTCCCGGCCGAGAAGCGCAGCGATCCCGAGGCGATCCGCCGCATCCTGATCCCGTCCCCCTCGGGCGCGCGCATTCCGCTGGGCGAGGTCGCCGAGCTGCGACGGATCGAGGGTCCGGCGCAGGTCAGTCGGGAGAACGGCATGCGCCGGGTGGTGGTCGAGGTCAACATCCGCGGTCGCGATCTCGGCGGCTTCGTCGCCGAGGCCCGCGACCGGCTGGTGGAGCTGGAGGCCGCCCTGCCGCCCGGCTACTGGCTGGAGTACGGGGGCACGTTCGAGAGCCAGCAGCGGGCCATGAGGCGCCTCGCGGTCGTGGTGCCGATCGCCATCGGTCTGATCTTGGCGATGCTCTACGGCGCCCTGGGCTCCTTCGGAGCGGCCGCGCTGGTGCTGCTCAATGTCCCGTTCGCGTTGATGGGCGGTCTGCTGGCCATGCTGATCCTCGGGATCGAGATGAGCGTGCCGGCCATGGTCGGCTTCATCGCGCTCTTCGGCACGGCGGTGCAGAACGACACCGTGCTGGTCACCTTCATCGGGCAGCTGCGGCGCCAGGGGCTCGATGTGCGCCAGGCGGTGCTCAACGGCTGCTCGCTGCGCTTCCGGGCGCTACTGATGACCGCGGCCACGACGGTGCTGGGTCTGACCCCGATGCTCTACGCCACCGGCAGCGGAGCGGAGATCCAGCGCCCGCTGGCGGCGGTGGTGATCGGGGGGCTGGTGACCGCGAACGCCCTGACCCTGCTGGTGCTGCCGACGCTCTACGCCAGGATCGAGGGGCGGCGAGCGCTCCCGACCTCGTAGGAGCGCGAGAGAGGCGTGCCGGCCGTCCGTTCCGATGACCCCCGTCCGCGCCGCCCGGCGGCCCCCTGGGCCGGCCGGCCCCCTAGGCCCGCCGGTCAGGCGGGTCTTGGGGCGGTGGTCCGTCCCGACCATGGCCCATCCCGCCCCCTGCCCGCACCCTCCTCACGCCAACACGCCCTCTTCCCGCCCTCCAATCCCCCGCCTGATTCCGGTATACTTGTCAGGAACATGCTGCCGGCCCGGGCCTGGCGGCCGGCGCGGGCCTCCCTGGCCCTGCGCCGCCGCGCGGCGGGCGAGTCGATCCTCTCAGGAAAGGACGGGTCTCAGTGGGTCCCAGCGTGCAGTTGCGCAGTAGATTCCCGGTTTCCAGCACTCTGCTTGCCCTGCTCGCCCTGCTGATCGGGTCGCTCGCGGGTCCCGGCGCCGGGGCCTCCCCGGGCGAGACGGCGGGGCGGGTGATCGCCCCGCAGCCCGACACGCGCCGGCCGTTGACCGAGCCCCCCGAGGAGAACGCGCTGCCGATCGGCTGGAGCCCCGAGGAACTCCTCCGGCGCGACGAGGTCGGCACCTACCGGCGGGACACGCCGCCCCCTCCCGGACCGGGGATCCGCCAGTGCGCCGAGTGGGAGCCGGTCACCGGCGCGCTGGTGCGCTACCCGTTCGGCCTGCCCTACAACCTGCTGCGCGAGATCGCCGCGGACATCGAGCTGTGGGTGCTCGTGGCCAACAGCAGCGAGCAGAACACCTGCTACAACAACCTGAACAACAACGGCGTCAACATGGCCAACGTGCGCTTCATCCTCCAGGCGACCAACTCGATCTGGACGCGCGACTACGGCCCGCAGTTCATCTTCGACGCTAACGGCGACCAGGCCATCGTCGACCACCACTACAACCGGCCGCGGCCGCAGGACGACGTGGTCAACTACGCCTGCGGCACGGCCTGGGGTCTGGCCGTCTACGGCACGCCCCTCGTCCACACCGGCGGGAACTACATGTGCGACGGCCACGGGGCCGGCTTCTCCACCGATCTGGTCTACGACGAGAACTCGATCCCCGACAGCCAGGTCGACGCCTACATGTGGAGCTACCTGGGCATCGACCCCTACCGGGTCGTGGACGACATCATGCTCTCCGGCATCCACCACATCGACTGCTGGGCCAAGCTGCTCGACGAGGAGACGATCCTGGTCAAGCAGGTGGCCGCCGGCAACTCGAACTACACGCGGATCGAGAACCGGGTGGCCCTGATGCGCACCTGGACCAACGCCTATCGCCGACCCTACAAGATCGCCCGCGTCTACTGCCCGAGCTACGGCGGCGACGTGACCGCCTACACGAACAGCGTGATCCTCAACGACAAGGTGCTGGTCCCGCTCTTCGGCAACTCCACCTGGGATCCGCAGGCCCTGCAGACCTACCGCGACGCCATGCCGGGCTACGAGGTGATCGGTTTCACCGGCTCCTGGTACAGCGACGACGCCATCCACTGCCGGGTGATGGGCATCCACGACAAGCACATGCTGCGCGTCGATTGCGCCCCGCTGTCCGACACGCTGGAGACGACCGCCGCCGTGCGGCTGGGCGCGATCGTCGACGACCGCAGCGAAGCGGGGCTCAAACCCGATTCGGTGCGCGTCTACTGGCGCGTCTCGGGCGCGCCCGCCTTCGCCTCGGTGGCGATGACCGCGGCGGCGGTTCCCGACTCCTTCTACGCCTACATCCCCGGCCAGGAGCCCGGGACGACCGTCGAGTACTACGTCTTCGCCGCCGACCAGACGAATCGCCGGGAGACCCGCCCCCCTTCGGCGCCCGCCGGTTGGTACGCCTACCACATCGGGGCCGAGGCCGCCGCGGCAGGGGGGAGAGATGACACCTCCGCGGGGGACCGCTCCGGTCAGCCGGCCATCTCTGCGCCCTGGGCGGCGCCCTCCGGTTCGCCCATCGCCATCCGCTACCGCCTGGCCGAGCCGGGCGAGGTCCGGCTCCGCGTGGTTGACGTGACCGGGCGGGAGGTGGCGTTCCTGGCCGGCGGCCGGCAGGCGGCGGGCGCCCACGCGGCGACCTGGAACGGCCGCGATGCCGCCGGCGCCGCCGCGGCCAGCGGAGTCTACTTCATCCGGCTCTCGGCGCCGGGCGAGGAGGCGGCGGCGCGGGTCTTCCTCTTCCGCAGGTAGGACGACCCGGCCGGGCTACTCGACCAGGATGATCCGGGCCGCCGCCGCCGCGGCGGCGTTTCCGGACAACGAGACGCGCGCGAAGTAGGCGCCCGCGGGAAGCCCGCGCGGCAGTTCGAGCGCGCCCTCGCCGGCGGGGCGCTCGCCGGCGAAGGCGCCGGCGAGCCGCCGCCCCGCCGGGTCGAGCAGCGCCCATCCGAGCGGTCCCGGGCGGGCGAGCCGGTAGCGGAGCGTCCGGCCGAGCGCCGGCCGCAGCTCCAGCGCCGGCGCGGCCGAGCCGGCGGGCGCCGCCCCGGTCCCGTCCTGCCCGGCCGCGGCCGCGTCGAAGAGGACCGCGTACTGGGCCCGTCCCTCGCCCGTCAGCGAGAGCTCCTCGGCCTGTGGATCGTAGGACCAGTCCGCGCAGGGCTCGCCGTCGATCGTCACCGCCGCCGGCTCCCGGGGCACGCCGGCCAGCACGAGCTGCGCCGGCTCGCCATCCTCCACGCTCCAGCCGATCGTGAATCGATCCCCATGAAGAGGAAAGGCGACCGCCTGCAGATCGAGCCCGGCGCGGGCGATGTTGCGGGCCAGCGTCACCGTCAGGTGCGCCGAGGCGGGGTGGGCGGCCGCTTCCAGCCGGGCGAAGGCGAGCCCGGCCCGCGGATCCAGCGCGGCCCACCAGGCGCGGCCCGCCTCGTCGGCGTTGAGCGACAGGCGCAGCGGATGGCGTCGGGCCGAGAAGCCGCCCAGGAAGTCGCAGATCAGCTCCTCCTCGGCGCAGATCCATCCGTGTCCGGCGAGCGCCGACTCGCGCAGCACGACTTCGTCGGCCCAGCCGTCGAGCTCGGCGAAGAGATCCTCGGCATGCGCGCGCCAGACCTGGTCCGAGGTCCCGTGGCCGAAGACGAGGAGCAGCGGCAGGTGCCTGGCGTTCCAGTGCATGCTGCCGGTCGAGTCGGCGAAGCAGATCGCCGAGTTGCGGCGGTATTCGAAGGGCACCTCGGCCGGGGTGCCGCCGAAGGCGGCGATCATCGAGTGGTTGACGCCCTGCTCGGCGAAGCGGCGCTCGCAGTCCTGGATCCCGGAAACGGAGGCCGCCGCGGCGACGAGCGGGCCGCCGGGGTCGAGGTGGTTGTTGGAGAAGACCATCCCGGCGGCGCCCCCCATCGAGGCGCCGACCATGTAGATGCGCTCCGCGTCGACCGCGTAGCGTTCCGAGATCCAGGCGATCATGTCGACGACGTGGGACTGCGTGGCCTGGTTGTTCCAGTGCGTCGTCGAGGGACCGTGATGCGCGGCGGCGAGCCAGCCGCGCGCGTCGGCGATCGAGTCGAACGCCGTGGCGTTGCGCATCTCCAGATGGGTGCCCCCCCACTGGTGCCACCCGACGAGGAGCGGGCAGGGGACCGCGGGGTCGTAGGCGGAGGGGATCTGCAGCCAGAAGGTCTCGGTCGTGTCGGCCAGCGTCGTCGCGATGGTGACGACGAACTCCTCCCGGGCCGCGCAGAGGGTGGACAGGGCGGCCAGGGCGAGAAGGGCCGCCGACAGGAGGGCGGGGCGGCAGGCGGCTCCCGCCGCCGCGGCGGGCGACGGCTCGCGGGGGGCAAGCCGGGACTCGGGGCTGCGCATGGGGCCTCCCGGACAGTGGCCGGAGCGTCGCCAGGCGACGGTCAGGCGCGATTGTACCATGGGAGCGTCTCGCGGAGCGGGCCGAGGCGGGACTGGCGCCGCTCCGGCGGCCGGGTCACTCCTGTGCCCAGCGGCCGTAGCTGAGGATGGTGATCGCCGCGTAGACGGCCAGGAGCAGTACGCCGAACGGGCGGCGCAGCGTCGGTCCCGAGAAGTGGATCCCGACGCGGAAGATGATCAGCACGGCCAGCATGGCGGGGAACATCAGACGGAAGAAGGACGCCGGCGCCTGCAGCCCCCCCGCCGTGACCGCCGCGGCCGCGCCGGTCACGAAGAGGACATTGAGGATGTCGGCGCCGATCACGTTGCCCACGGCCAGTTCCCCGTGCCCCTTGCGCACCGCGGTCATGGCGGTGACGAGCTCCGGCAGGGAGGTGCCGAAGGCGACCAGCGTCGCGGCGATGACCGCGTCGGGCACGCCCAGCCGCAGCGCCATCTGCTGGACGACGGGGATCAACAGCCACGACGAGACGATGACGAGCAGGATGCCGCCGGCGAGCCTGAGGATCACCCCCGTCGCGCCCGCGCGCCCCTGCAGCGGCTCGAGGTCGGGGCCGTTCGACTGCGCGTCCTTGCGCGCCCAGCGGATGGAGAGCCAGAGGTAGAGCACCAGCGCGGCCAGGAACAGGAATCCGATCCAGCGGTCGAAGAGCCCGCCGTAGACGAAGGGGTTGCGCCAGGAGGCGAAGGGGAGGCAGCCGAGGATCATCGCCAGGCCGGCCCCCTGCTGGATCCAGCCCTGGCGGGTGACCACCGAGCGGACGAGCGGCAGCGGCTTCCAGACGGCGGCGAGCCCGAGGATCAGCCCCGTGTCGCAGATGATCGACCCCACCGCGTTGCCGAGGGCCAGGCCGGGCCGCCCCTGGACGGCGGCGAAGACCGACACCGACGCCTCCGGCAGCGTGGTGCCGAGGCTGACGATCGTCGCCCCGATGAGCATCTTGGGCACGCCCCAGCGCAGCGACAGCGTCACCGCCTGGTCGACCAGGAGCTCCGCGCCCTTGCTGAGCGTGAGGATCAGGATGGCGACGGCCCCGAAGAGCAGCCAGAGCGGCAGGGCGGCGACAATATGCTCGAGCCATGCTTCCATCGGCATTCCCCATTCCCCGGCGCCCGGCCGACAGGCGGGCGCGAGCCGGCGCCGGCCGTCCCGGGCCCGCCCGCCGCGGCTCCCGCGCCTAGCCGTTGGCCTTGGCGAAGGCCTTCATGAAGCCGACGACCGCCTCGACCGACTCCAGCGGGCAGGAGTTGTAGGCGGAGATGCGGATGCCGCCCACGGAGCGGTGGCCCTTCAGCCCCAGCATGCGCTGCGCCTTGCCCTCGGCGACGAACTTCGTCTCCAGCTCCTCGGAGGGCAGCCGGAAGACGATGTTCATCATCGAGCGGCTCGCCTTGTCCACCGGCGCGCGGAAGAACTCGGGGTCGGCGTCGATCGTCTCGTAGATCAAGCCGGCCTTGCGGCGGTTGTGCGCCTCGACCGCGGGCATGCCCCCCATCTCCTTCATGTGGGCGAGGACGTTGCGGACCATGTAGATGGCGAAGACGGGCGGGGTGTTGAAGAGCGAGTTCTCCTTGGCGTGGGTCGCGTACTTGAGCATCGTCGGGTTGTCGGCCTTGCACTGGGCGAGGATGTCGTCGCGGATGAGGACGATGGTCACGCCGGCCGGCCCGAGGTTCTTCTGCGCACCGACGTAGATCAGCCCGAAGGGCTTGGGGTCGAAGGCGCGCCAGAGGAAGTCGGAGGACATGTCGGCCACGAGGGGCACCCCGGCGGTCTCGGGGAAGGCGTGCCACTGCGTGCCCTTGATCGTGTTGTTGCTGGTGATGTGGACGTAGCGCGCGCCGGGGGTGAGCTTCAGCTCCTCCTGGCGAGGGATGCGGGTCAGCCCGACCGTCTCGCCGTCGAAGGCGACGTTCACTCGGCCGAAGAGCTTCGCCTCGGCGATCGCCTTCTTCGACCAGGTGCCGGTGTGGACGTAGTCGGCGGTCTGGTCCGGGGCCAGCAGGTTCATCGGCACCATGGCGAACTGCAGGCTCGCCCCGCCTCCCAGGAAGAGGACATGGTAGTTCTCGCCCAGGCTGAGGAACTCGCGGATCAGGGCGATCGCCTCGTTGTGGACCGCCTCGTACTCCTTGGAGCGGTGGCTGGTCTCCATGATCGAGGTGCCGGTGCCGGCCCAATCGACGAGCTCCTGCTGCGCCCGCTCGAGGGCGGGCAGCGGGAGGACCGCGGGACCGGCGAAGAAATTGTGGGCGCGTGCCATGGCTCTCTCTCCTTCCGCTTGCATCCAGGCCGGGTCTCCGGCCGGAACCGCAGCCCCGGGCGCCCCGGGGGGGCGGCCGGGGGCGGCGCCGGGCCGACTACTTCTTTCCGTAATGCCGCTCGAGGATCTCGACGATGACATCCCCGATGCGCAGCAGGTTCTCCGTCGACGAGGCGCCGATGTGCGGCGCCATGAAGACGTTGGGCGCTCCGAGCAGCGGGCTCGTCGGCGGCGGCGGATCGCTCTCCCAAACGTCGGTTCCGTAGGCGCGCACCTGCCCGCCGGCCAGGGCGGCGGCGAGGTCGGGCTCGTGGATCACCTTTCCCCGGCCGGTGTTGATCAGGATCACGCCCTTCTTCATCCTGGCTATCAGCGCCGCGTTGACCATCCCGCGCGTCTCGTCGGTCAGCGGCGTGTGCAGCGAGATGTAGTCCGCCTGCGCCAGCAGCTCATCGAGCGAGACCAGCTTGGCGTGCGGGGAGGCGGCGACGAACTTGTCGAAGGCGATGACCTGCATACCGAAGGCCTTGGCGCGGATGGCGACCTCGGTGCCGATCCGGCCGACGCCGATCAGGCCGAGGGTCTTCTGGTAGAGCTCCGTGCGCTTGAGCTCCTTCTTCAGCCACTTGCCTTCCTTCATCGACATGTGGCCCTCGATCACCCGGCTGGGGATGGCCAGCATCAGGGCCATGGCCAGCTCGGCGACCGCGACGCTCGAGGCGGCCGGGGTGTTGAAGACCTGGATCCCCTTCTCCTTGGCGTGGGCCTGGTCGACATTGTCCAGCCCGACGCCGCCGCGGATGATCATCTTCAGCATCGGGGCGGAGTCGATGTACTCCCGGGTCGCCTTGGTCTTGCTGCGGATCAGGACGACCTCGGCCTCGGCCAGCCGCGCCGGGTCGGTGGTCACCGCGCCGAACTTCTCCAGGCGCGCCGGCAGCGACTCGTGAAAGGCATCGGCGATCAGGATCTTCATCTGCCACCTCCGGATGGCCGCCCCCGCGGGGCAGGCGATTGGGGCGCACTCACCGGCGCCGGCTCAGTCTCCCAGGGGCCGCACGAACAGCCCCGAACGCAGCTTGGGCTCGAACCAGGTCGACTTGGGGGGCATGACGTGGCCCGCATCGGCGACCGCCATCAGCTGGTCGATGCTCGTCGGGTGGAGGGCGAAGGCGACCGCCCAGCCCTCCCGGCAGCGCCGCTCGAGCTCGGCCGTGCCGCGGATGCCGCCGACGAAGTCGATCCTCTTGTCCCGGCGCGGGTCGGCGATGCCGAGCAGCGGCTCCAGGCAGTTGTGCTGCAGGATGGCGGCGTCGAGCGAGCGGACCGGGTCGTCCGCCGGAAAGCTCCCCGGCTTGGCGGTCAGCCGATACCAGCGCTCGCCGAGGAGCATGCCGAAGCCATGGAGCGCCTCGGGCTCGGGGTGCGTCGTCGGGCTGATGGCGAAGGCCCCGCTGAGAGCGGCGAGGAACTCGGCCGGGCTGCGGCCGTGCAGGTCCTTGACCACCCGGTTGTAGGCCATGATCTTCATCTCGTCGTGCGGGAAGATGACCGCCAGGAAGGCGTTGTAGGGCTCGCTCCCGTCGTGGCGCGGATTCGCCTGACGGCGCGCGGCGCGCACGCGCGTGGCGGCGGCGCTGCGATGATGGCCGTCGGCGACGTAGAGCGCCGGCACGGCGGCGAAGGCCTCGGTCAGCGCGGCCATCGCCGCCGGATCCTTCACCACCCAGAGCGTGTGGGCGATGCCGTCGTCGGTCGTGAAGTCGTACTCGGGCTCGGCCGACTGCAGGGCGGCGATCCTCACGCGCAGCGCCGATTGCGCCGGATAGGTCAGGAAGACCGGCTCGTCGTTGGCGTCGAGGAGGTCGATGTGCCGCGTGCGGTCGTCCTCCTTGTCGGGCCGGGTGAACTCGTGCTTCTTGATCAGGCCCGCCTCGTACTCGTCGACGCTGGCCCCGGCGACGATGCCCGTCTGCGTGTGCTGGCCCATGCGCTGGCGGTAGATGTAGAAGGCCGGGGCCGCCTCGCGCGCCAGGGTGCCCTCCTCGATGAACCGCTTCAGGTTCTCCGCCCCCTGGGCGTAGACCCGCGGGTCGTGGGGGTCGAGATCGGCGGGCAGGCCGATCTCCGGCTTCGAGATGTGCAGGAAGGACCGAGGATTGCCCTGCGCCATCGCCCGGGCCTCCTCGGTGTCGAGGACGTCGTAGGGGGGGGCGGCCACGCGGGCCGCCCGGTCCCGGGGCGGGCGGTATGCCCGGAAGGGCTGGATCCGTGCCATATGCGCTCCTCGAGCTGGAAACCGCTACACATCCTTCACGAACGGGCGATACTAACAGGCGGAGCGAACCGCGCGCCAGCGGATTGCGTTCCCCGCCGCGGGGGTTGACATGCCCGGCCACCCGCGGCGAAGATCGGGCCGGATGGCCGGGCCGGCCGATGCCGACTCGCGCCTGCTCGCGCGGGGGGGGGCGCCTGCGGCGGTCCCGGGGACCGGCGGGGCGCGTCAGAGGGGGAGGGGAGGATGGACCAGGGCGCGACGCTGCCGCCGTGCAGGAAGTGTGGGGTCGGCGTGATGATTCCGCTCTCCGACTACGGCCGCGAGGGGGCTCCGATCCGGTTCAAGGCCTGGGCTTGCACCAACCCCGAGTGCGGCTTCAACATCCGGATCGACAACGGCGAGATCAGCTACGGGCGGACGATCAGCCACTCCAGCAAGTAGCTTCCCCGGCACGCACGACGCCCGACGCGCCGGGCCATGCGCCGGGCGGGAGGCCTGCCCGGAGCGCCCGGGCCTTCCGCCGGCCCCCTTCCGCGCGCGCCTCGCGCCGGGCGAGTCACCGGGGTAGCCATGATCCGGGCCGTGCTCTTCGACCTCGACAACACGCTCACCGACTTCATGAAGATGAAGGACGGGGCGATCCGGGCGGCGGTCGAGGCGATGATCGACATGGGGTTGACGCTCGATCCCGACGCCGCCCACGCGCGCCTCTACGCGATCTACGAGCGGGAAGGGATCGAGTACCAGCGGGTCTTCGATCAGCTTCTGCGCGACCTCTACGGCGAGCTGCGCCCCGACATCCTGGCCGCCGGCATCATGGGCTACCGGCGCGCGAGGGACTCCCGCCTGGTGCTCTATCCCCACGTCAAGTCGACGCTGGTGGAGCTCCTGCGCCGGGGCCTGCGGCTGGCGGTGATCTCGGACGCGCCCAGTCTGCAGGCCTGGCAGCGGCTGCATCACCTCTCGCTCCAGCACATGTTCGAGCATGTGATCACCTTCGACGACACCGGCGAGCGCAAGCCCGCTCCGGCCCCCTTCCGGCGCGCCATGGAGCTGCTCGGCCTGCCGGCGGACGCCCTGCTGATGGTCGGGGACTGGCCCGAGCGGGACATGCGCGGGGCCCAGGCGCTCGGAATCCGCACCGTCTTCGCCCGCTACGGCGACACTTGGGGAGCGCAGCGCTGCGCGCCCGGATGCTCGGGAGCCGACTTCGAAGTCGACGACATCGGCGAGCTGCTGGGGATAGTCGACGGCCTCAACCGGCAGGGACCCGGCGGCGGGGGCGGGGGGGAGCCGGAGGGGCCGGTCGGCGGCGCGCGGGATCCGGGCAGCGGAGCCGGCGGCGCGCGGAGGAGGGCATGAGGGTCGTCACGTCCCTCCAGGTGCGCGAGTGCGACCGGCGAACGATCGCCGGCGAAGGCCTGCCCGCGCCCATTCCCGGCCGCGCGCTGATGGAGCGCGCCGGCTGGGGCGCCTACGCCGCCCTGCGCCAGCACTTCGGAGGCCTGGCCCAGCGCCCCCTGCTGGCTCTCTGCGGGCGGGGCAACAACGGCGGCGACGGGCTGGTCGTCGCCCGCCGCCTCCATGAGGCGGGGCTGAGGCCTTTCGTCTGCCTGCTGGCCCCGCCGGAGGCGCTGACGGACGATGCCGCCCTGCAGTGGAGGAAGTACCGCGACCTGGGCGGCAGGGCCTGCGTCGCCGCCGACGAGGCGACCTTCGCCGCCCGGATGGCCGGCGAGCTGCGGGCGGCGAGCGGGCGGCCGCCGCTGGTCGTCGACGCGCTGCTGGGCACCGGCGCGCGCGGGGCGCCCCGCGGGGTGACGGCGGCCGCCGTGCGCTGGATCGGCTCGCTCCGCGAGCAACGGGGCGCGGAGGTGCTGGCCGTCGACCTGCCCTCCGGCGTCGACGCCGACACGGGCGGGATCCCCGGCGACGCCGTCGAGGCCGATCTCACCGTGGCGCTGGCCTACCTCAAGCGGGGCTACTTCTTCCATCCCGGACGCGGCGCCGTGGGACGGGTGCGGGTCGTCGACATCGGCATCCCCGAATCGGTGGCCGCCGAGGTGGGACTGCCCGACCGGCTGATGACGCTGGAGGAGGCGCGCCGGCTCCAGCCGCGCCGGCCCGCCGACGCCCACAAGGGGACCGTCGGACGGCTGCTCGTCGTCGGCGGGTCGCCCGGCTTGACGGGAGCGCCAGCGCTGGCGGGACTCGCCGCCGTGCGCGCGGGCGCCGGCCTGGTCACGATCGCGGTGCCGCGCGGCCTGAACTCTCCGCTCGAGGCCAAGCTGACCGAGGTGATGACGCTGCCCGTCGAGGAGACGGAGACGGGGGGGCTGTCGCTCGGGGCCGAGGCGGCCATCCTCGCCGCGGCGGCGCGCACCGACGTCTGGGCGATCGGTCCCGGCCTGGGACGGGAGCCGGAGGCTGCGCGGCTCGTCCGGCGCCTGGTCGGCAAGTTCCGCGGCGGCGTCGTCGTGGACGCCGACGGCCTGAGGGCCTTGGCGGGCGAGGCCTGGACGCGCCCTCCGGGGGCCTGGCCAGCGGTCCTCACGCCCCACCCGGGGGAGATGGCGGCGCTGGCCGGGGTGGAGACGATCGCCGCCGGCGACCGCTGCGAAGCGGCGAGGCGATACGCCGCCGAGCATGGCTGCGTAGTCGTGCTGAAGGGCGTGCCGACGCTGGTCGCCGCTGCGGACGGCGCGGTCTGGTTCCACGCGAGCGGCAACGCGGGGCTGGCCACGGGGGGCAGCGGGGACGTTCTGACCGGGATGATCGCCGCCCTGATGGGCCAGGGGCTCCCGCCGCTCGACGCCGCCCGCCTGGGCGTCTTCCTTCACGGCCGGGCCGCCGATCGCGCTCGCGCGTCGCTCGGCGAGGCGGGCATGTCTCCTCCCGATCTGGTGGCGGAGATCCCGGGCGCCCTTCTCGAGCTTTCCGGTCCCCCGGGCGAGGCCGACAGTGAACGATGGCTGAGCGCCGCAGCGCTGCGCATGCCCTGAGCCGAGGCACATCCGCCAGTTGACGGTGCCCGTCGAGGTACCTATAGTCCACGAGCACGGTTCCACCGTCGCCCATGCGCGGCGATCCCGGCCGATCGGCCCGGGAGGGCGCCGTCCCGTACCGGGAGCGGCGCCGTAGGCGGCGGACCGGGTCCGCGGGGGACCGCAAAGGAGACCAGACGACCATGGCGCGTCGGTTGTGGCTGTGCTGTGTGGCGGCACTCGTGCTCGCTTCGGCGCCGGGCTGCACGAAGCGGGTGCCTGCGGAGTTGCAGGAGGGCCGGTTCGACCCGACCCATCGGGTGGCGGTGACCTTCCGGGACGGGTCGATGCTCTCCGGCAAGATCGGCGAGGGCGAGCGCGTCCGGATCGCCCACCAGGGCGCCGTCTACCGCGGCACGATCGACACGCTCTCCTTCGAGGAGATCCTCGTCACCGACTGCCGCCTGGTGCGCAGCGCCGAGCCCCGCGCCGCCGAGTGGGAGCGCCTCACGCGCGCCCGCCACGATCTCGGGGAACCCCGCATCGAGATCGCCCTGCGCATGGATGAGATCGAGCGGATCGAGCGCGTCAAGGTCGACGCGTTGCGCACGGCCACGCAGTCGGCCTTCTGGACGCTGACGGGCGCCGTGTCGGCCTTCCTGCTGGCCGACCGTTCCTAGGGTCCGCGGCCGGGACGAAGGTCCCCAGCATTGAGGAGTGCCACGATGAGGGGAGCGGGCTTGCGGTCCTGGGGGATGTGGTCGGCGGTCCTGGCCTGTGCCGCCATCCTGCCGGCGGGGGTCTCGGCCCAGAAGCCGATCATCGACGTCTACGCCGATCCCATCTCGCTCTTCGACCCGGGGATCTTCTCGCGCGACGGCCTGAGCGACTCGCTGGCGACCGCCCTGCCCCGCTACATGCAGCGGCCGATGGACAACCTGCTGCCCAGGCCCGGGGGAGAGGCGCTGGGCATGGGCGGCGCCTACACCGCCCGCGCCGAGGGCGCGGTGGCGCTCGGCTGGAATCCGGCCGGCATGGCCCGGCTGGAGCAGGCCTCGATCTTCGTCGACGGTTACCTGCGCTCCTCCAGCGGCTCGGGCAGCCACCTGCCCGACACGATCGAGGTCGCCGGGCTGGGCGAATTCAACATCCAGAGCTACGGGGCCGACCTCTACTCGCGCAAGGCCTTCGGCTTCATCGGCGCCTCCCGCCCGCTGGTGCGGCTCGGCCCGGCGCCCCTGGTGGGGGGCATCGCCTACCGCCAGCACACCGGCGTCGCCTTCGGCCAGGCGACGCTGCTGACCATGGGTCTCTACCAGGTCGGCGGCAGCGGCTTTCCCTTCGTCCTCGGCGTCGACAACGAGGAGAAGGGCTCGATCGAGAGCCTGACGCTCGGGCTGGCCTACGAGCCGGTCCGCGCCGAGGCCTTCTCGTTCGCCGCCGGCGCCAGCGCCAACTTCCTGACCGGACGGCTCCGCTCGACGGCGGTCGCCCGCGCCGCCGTGCGCAACTTCGAGGAGGGGAGCTTCACCTTCCAACGCAACTACAAGGGCTTTTCGGTGGAGACCGGGTTCCTGCTGACGATGCTGCAGGAGAAGCTCCGCCTGGGGGGCTGGGTCGGCCTCCCGCACAAGCTGGCCTGCGACAACAGCCGGCTCAGCTACAGCCCCCTGATCCTGCCCGACGCGCCCTCCGTGGAGCGCGTCCACTGGGATGTGGCGGGCTACGACATGGAGATCCCGCTCTTCTTCAGCGCCGGCGTCGCCGTCGGGCCGATCCGCGGCGTCGAGCTCTCCGCGGACCTCAACGAACGCCCCTGGTCCGAGGTCGAGATCCGGCACCACGAGGCGGCGTTCGCCCGCTTCGACGGTCCCTTCCCCGCCCCCGACGTGTCCAGCGTCCACGTCGGGGTCCGCTTCCCATTCCCGCTCCTGCGCCAGGCCTTCGAGAGCCGCGGCCTGCGGCTGCTGACGCAGCTCGGCTACCACACAATGCCGCTGGCGATGTACAGCGTCGATCCGGTGGAGGGTGAGCCCCCGTATTACTGGAGCGGCGAGCAGGTCGAGGGGTCGGCGGCGAGCTTCGGCTTCACGCTGGAAACCCGGGCGCGGATCGACTTCCACTTCGGCGTGGAGGTCCGCTCCTACGAGTTCGACAGCTGGTTCCTGGGCGATCAGCGCGGTCCGCGCCAGAGGCAGCTCGGGTTCCGGGACCCGGCCAAGGTCGTGACCGAGATCGATCGCACCGACACGATCCTGCGGCTGAGCTCCGAGATGCGCCTCTGACCCTGGCGGCGGACCTCCCGCGGGGCACGAACGATCGGGCCCCGGTGGCGGCGCAACCGGGGCCCTCGACTTGCGCCCAGCCACGACTCCTACGAGCAGCCGTTGTTCGAGCCGCACTCCGTGCAGCGATGGCAGGAGCCGCTGCGCTCCATGAACGAGCCGCACTCGGGGCAGATCGGGGCGTCGGCCCCGGCGACGAAGGTGCGCGCCGGTCCCGAGGCGGCCGCGGCGACGGCCCGAGGGGCGGCCGGGGCGGGAGCGGGACTCCCCGGGTTCTCGCCCTCCTCGGGGATGAACTTCAGCGACAGCCAGCGGAAGATGTAGTCGGTGATGCTCTTGGCGTAGCGGATCTCGGGATGGTGGGTGAAGCCGGAGGGCTCGAAGCGCGTGTGGATGAACTTGTCGGCCAGGACCTTCAGCGGCACGCCATACTGCAGGGCGATCGAGATCGTCGTCGCGAAGCAGTCGCAGAGCCCCGAGACGACCGTGCCCTCCTTGGCCATGACGATGAAGATCTCGCCCGGCGTCCCCTCGGGGTAGAGGCCGACGGTCAGGTAGCCCTCGTGATCGCCGATGACGAACTTGTGGGTGATCGACTGGCGCTCCTCGGGCAGGCGGCGGCGCACCGGCACGCGCCCGGCCTGATCGGCGTCGCCGCCCCCCAGCGAGAGCGGTTGGGCGCGCTTGGATCCGTCGCGGTAGATGGCGATGGCCTTCAGCCCCGCCTTCCAGGCCTGCAGGTAGATCTCGGCGATCTGCTCGGGGGTCGTCTCGGCCGGCACGTTGACCGTCTTGGAGATCGCGCCGGAGATGAAGGGTTGCGTCGCGGCCATCATGCGCACGTGACCGTCGTGGTGGATGAAGCGCTTGCCGTTGCGCGGCCGGAAGGCGCAGTCGAAGATCGCCAGGTGCTGGGGCTTCAGCCCCGGAGCCCCCTCGATCGTCTCCTCCCGCTCCATGTGCTCGATGATCTTCTTGGCTTCGGCGGGGGCGTAGCCGAGGCGGGCCAGCGTGTGGGGCACGGCCTGATTGACCATCTTGAGGATCCCGCCGCCGACCAGCTTCTTGTACTTGACCAGCGCCAGGTCGGGCTCGATCCCCGTCGTGTCGCAGTCCATCATGAAGGCGATCGTCCCCGTTGGGGCGAGCACCGTCGTCTGCGCGTTGCGGTAGCCCCAGCGCTCGCCCTGCTCGATCGCCTCGTCCCAGACCCGGCGCGCCGTGCGCAGGAGTGAGCGCGGCAGGTGGTCGGGGTTGATCCGGCTGAGCTCGTCGCGATGGCGGCGCATGACCCCCATCATCGCCTCGCGGTTGCGGGCGAAGCCCTTGAAGGGGCCGGTGACGCGGGCGATCTCGGCCGAGGCGGCGTAGGCCTGGCCGGTCATGATCGCCGTCACCGCGGCGGCCAGCGCGCGCCCCTCGTCCGAATCGTAGGGCAGGCCCTGGGACATGAGCAGCGTGCCCAGATTGGCGTAGCCCAGCCCCAGCGGCCGGTAGTCGTAGCTGGCGCCGGCGATCTCCTCGGTCGGGTAGCTGGCGCAGTCGACGATGATCTCCTGGGCGGTGATCAGCACGGCGACGGCGGCGCGGAAGGCGTCGGGATCGAAGGCGCCCTTGTCGTCGACGAACTTCATCAGGTTGAGGGAGCAGAGGTTGCAGGCCGAATTGTCGAGGAACATGAACTCGCTGCAGGGGTTGCTCGCCCGAATGGGCCCGGAGGCGGGGCAGGTGTGCCAGGTGTTGACCGTGGTGTGGAACTGCAGCCCCGGGTCGCCGCAGAGCCAGGTCGCTTCGCCGATCATCTTCATCAAGTCGCGGGCGCGGTAGGTGTCGACCGGCTCGCTGCTCGTGACCGCGCGGGTCTGCCACTCGCCGTCGTTCTCGACAGCCTTCATGAACTCGTCGGCGACGCGGACCGAGTGATTGGAATTCTGGAAGAAGACCGAGCCGTAGGCCTCGCCGTTGAGCGAGCCGTCGAAGCCGGAGCCGATCAGCGCCCAGGCCTTCTTCTCCTCGAGGACCTTCGACTGGATGAAGTCGACGATGTCCGGGTGGTCGACGTTGAGGATCACCATCTTGGCCGCGCGTCGCGTCTTCCCGCCCGACTTGATCACGCCGGCGAAGGCGTCGTAGCCGCGCATGAAGGAGACGGGGCCCGAAGCGGTGCCTCCCGTGGAGAGGCGCTCGCGGGAGGAACGCAGGCTGGAGAAGTTGGTGCCCGTGCCGGAGCCGAACTTGAAGAGCATGCCTTCGGTCTTGGCCAGGTCGAGGATCGACTCCATCGTGTCGGCGACCGAGTTGATGAAGCAGGCCGAGCATTGCGGCCGCTCCTCGATGCCCATGTTGAACCAGACCGGGCTGTTGAAGGCGGCCATCTGGTGGAGCAGGATGTGGCTGAGCTCCATCTCGAAGGCCTCGGCGTCCTCGTCGCTGTCGAAGTAGCCGAGCTCGAGACCCCAGCGGCGCAGCGTCGTCGTCACCCGCCCGATCAGACCCCTCAGCGAGGACTCCCGGCGCGGGCTGCCGAGGGCGCCGTAGAAGTACTTGGAGGAGACGACATTGGTCGCCATCTGGCTCCAGGCGCGAGGGAACTCGACGTCGGCCTGCTCGAAGATCGTCTCAGCCTTGTCGTTGGCGATCGTCGCCGTGCGGCGCTCCCACTCGAGGAGGTCGGCCGGGTGGCGCCCCGGCGTCGTGAAGTAGCGCGGAATGCGCAGGCGCCGGCCTCCGGCCTCCTCGGCGCGCGGTTCCTGCGCTGCGGCGGCGGGGGCGGCGGGGCGAAGCTCCTGGTTCTCCGACATCCACTCCTCCTCGAGCGTTTCCTGCCCGCCCCGCGCCGGACGGCGGGACGACCCGGGCGATCGCGCGCCGCGGATCCATGTCGCTTCGCTGTCCGCCGCGCGATCCTCGCGCGACGGTCCCGTGCATCCCGCAGGCGAACGGAACCCACATATGCCGCAGGGCGCGGGGGTCGTCAAACCGAAAAGGGCTGGGGTTCGTAACTCGAACGAGTGCCGTCGATTGCCGATCGGCGGCGAGCGGCCGTCGTCAGCGGCGCGGCGCAGGAGGGAACGGCGATTCCCTAACGGACTGCCAATCAAGAACTTGCAATGTCGTTCTTGCAATCGAGGAAGGGCTCACTCCTCGCCGAGGAGCACGTCGAGAAAGCGTTGCATCGCCGGCGGGATCTCGCGCCCGCGCTTGATCAGGATGCCCAGCGGGCGCGCGTAGGCGCACTTGGCGAAGTGCACGGCCGCGAGCGAGCCGAGGGCGACCTCGCGCTCGACCGTCATCAGCGGCAGGATCGAGACTCCGGCGTCGATCTCGACGGCGCGCTTGATCGTCTCGATGTTGTCGAACTCCATGACGATCTTCACCCCGGCGTCCTGCTCGCGCAGGATGCGGTCGATGGCCCTCCGCGACGGCACGTCCCGGTCGAAGGCGATGAAGGACTGCCCGGTCAACTTGCGCAGCTCGACCTTCTTGAATCCCGCCAGGGGATGATGCGGGGGGCAGACGATGACCAGTTCGTCGCTGCGGAAGTCGAGGATCTCGACGCCCGAGCGGCGGGCCGGGTAGGCGACGATGCCGATGTCGACGGCGTTGGCGACCACATCCTCGTAGATGCGGTTGGCGCGGTTGTACTCGACGCGCAGGCGCACCGCGGGGAAGCGGCGCATGAAGTCGGCCACGAAGGGGTGCAGCTCGTGGAGGCCGACGCTGTAGATCGTCGCCACCCGCACCGTGCCGCCGACGCTCTT
>Ga0194113_10003734_pt1 | contig 20254 bp, 26 predicted proteins | sample TA2MahC200mmetaG_FD_146193 | JGI IMG/M metagenome (GOLD analysis project Ga0194113, IMG submission 146193) | Freshwater microbial communities from Lake Tanganyika, Tanzania - TA2015017 Mahale Deep Cast 200m | ecosystem: Environmental > Aquatic > Freshwater > Lake | place: Tanzania: Lake... | reverse complement strand
AATGTAACAGTCTCAATAGAAGGATTTGGAAATGTTGGGTCTTTTGCAGCAAAGTTTCTTTCAGAATGGGGAGCAAAAATAATTGCTGTTAGTGATAGTAAAGGTTGCGTTTATTCTAAAGATGGATTAGTTTTTGATAAATTGAGTGAAGTGAAGCATAGAACAGGGTCTGTCATTAATTATTCTGGAGGGGAAGTTTTAAGTCATGACTCTATATTCGAAATTCCTGTTGATGTAATTATTCCAGCTGCCTTGCCAGATGTGATAAACAAAGACAATGTCAGCAAAGTAAATGCCAGGATAATTGTGGAGGGTGCCAACATTCCAATTACTTTAGGAGCAGAAGATGTGTTGGATAGAGAATGTACGTTAGTTGTTCCAGATTTTGTCGCTAATTCGGGTGGTGTGATTTCTTCTTATGTTGAATATGAATATGGATATGAACCAAAAAAAGCCTTTGAGATGATTGAACAAAAAATTAAAAAGAATGTAAAGATTGTTCTAGATAGAGCAGATGAGATGTGTGTGAAACCTAGAAATGCTGCTTTAGAAATAGCTAAGGAAAGAGTAAGAAGTGCTATGAAACAATAGAGTTAATTATGGAAAAACTTGTAAGGCTTGCAAGGAAAACTATTGAAGATTTTTTTAAAACAGAAAAGCTGGAAATAATTCTAGATAAAAAATTTAGAGAGAAAAGAGGAGTTTTTGTTACAATAGACACTTACCCAGAGAATGAATTGAGAGGATGTGTTGGTTTTTCAGATCCTGTTTATCCATTAGCAGAAGCTGTTCAAAGAGCTGCGTTAGAAGCTGCATTTCATGATGGTAGATTTCAGCCTCTAGAAAAAGAAGAACTAAATAGAATTGTTGTTGAGGTCTCAATTTTGAGCTTACCAGAAGAAATAAAGGAAGTTCCAAGAAAAAGAATGGAAAGAATCAAGAAAGGAGATGGTCTAATTATAGAACGTGGAATGAGAAAAGGATTGTTTTTGCCACAAGTATGGAAACATATTTCTGACAAAAAACAATTTTTGGAACAATTGTGTTGGAAAGCTGGGCTGACTCCAGATTATATTCTAGATAAAAATACCAAAATGTACAAGTTCAATGTCAAAGCTTTTAAGGAAACCAAACCAAAAGGTAAAGTTATAGAAGTTAAAATTTAAGTGATAATATGAAAGTTGCCATCTGCAGTTCAGTTGAAAAAGAAAAACTTAAAAAAATTCTTGTTGGTTATGGTTTTGATGTTGTAAATAAGAAACCCGATATTGTATTGTGTTATGGCGGCGATGGCACTATACTTTATGGTGAGAGATTATACCCAAGTACACCAAAACTTATTATAAAAACAACTGGAGAATGTAGAGAATATGATTACCCCCAAAAGCTTCTTGATTCAATATTAAAAAAAGTTAGAAATCACAATTATCTTGTTTTAGAAGAAATGAAGTTAGAAGCTTTCCATAAAAATAACATTATTACTGGATTGAATGAAATACAAGTTCATACAAAACTTCCTACACGGGCAGTTAGATTTTCTCTTTCTGTTGATAATAAAAAATTTGAAAATTTAGTTGGCGATGGCATAATAGTTTCTACACCTTTTGGTTCTACAGGATACTATCTTGCAACTGGTGGTAAGCAATTTAAAGAAGGGATAGGTTTATCGTTTAATAATCTACATTCAAAAAAAATATTTCCATTTGTTGTATCTGAGAATTCAAGAATAAAAATTAGAATAGAGAGAGATTCTGCCATTCTCCTTAGTGATAATAACCCAAAATATTTTAGTCTAGAGAAGGGAGACGAAATTTCTATTCATAAATCTAGTGAAACAGCAAGATTCATTCTGGTAAATAAGTGATTATTTTATCTTTATTGCTTGTGTAGGACAACTATCTGCAGCTTCTTTTGCTTTACCAGCGAATTTTTTATCAGCATTTTTATCCTTTACAGACGCAAAACCATCATTTCCCATCTTGAAGATTTCAGAAGCTATAGTTGTACACAATCCACACCCTATACATTTCTTTTTATCAACTTCGACTGTCATTAATATTGTACACCTCTTGTTGTCGGTATTTTATCCGGATGTTTTACATCAATGATTTCGTTAACGAAATCGACTTTATCTATGAGTTCTTGAGGAGCGAATCTCCCTGTCAGTACAACATCCGTTTCTTTAGATATATCCATTATTTGGTTTAGGCAATTAAAAACTTCTTCCAAAGACAAAAGTTTGAGATATAATGCAAGATTGATTTCATCTAGAATAAGCAGATTTGGCTTTTTAGTTCCCACTATTTCTAGCGCAAATTTCAATGCCTTTTTGCAGAGTTCCTTATCTTCTTCTGTTAAATTATCAAAACCAATCCACCCACTTCTTCCAAATTGGTATATTTCATAATATGGTTTCAAAATTTCTCCGGCTTTATATTCTCCTGTTTCTTTCCACCATTTCAGAAATTGAATAACTATGACCTTGTTTTTATGACCAACCGAACGTAATGCCAAACCTAATGCATTGGTTGTCTTACCAGCCCCTTCACCGGTGAAAAGGTACGTATGTCCCATTCTATCATCTTATAAAAGTCTATAAATTTTTACCTATAAAAACGATTTTCTAACTGTTTTAAAAGTATGAGGGTGTTTTAACCCAAATTTTATTAACCACATAACTTTTGATAAGTCTTTACATAATTCTATGGACCATATACCAGTATACATCCTATTTTTTTCAAATAGTTTTAATTTATTAAAAATTCTATTTAATTCATTTTTAGATATGTTGTTATATATGCTGATATGTGTCGAAAATTTCGGTATTTGTGATAATGCAAATGTCAAACGTCTATTGCTTATGAATTTTGACCAATTTATATTTTTTGATAAAATATTATTTTTTTTATAAAATTCTAGAAATTTGGTTCCTGGATACGGTGTTAAGACGTGTAACATAGGAAATATATTGTCATTCTTTTCTATAAATTTCATTGTAGTTTCTATATCTTCAATAGTTTCTGTTGGATTACCTATAATAAAAAATCCTATTGGAGTAATTCCAACTTTTTTGCACAAATTCGCTACTTTTTGATTTTGTTTAATATTAGTCCCTTTATTTAGAACATCTAAAATTTTTTGTGAACCACTTTCAAATCCAAAAATGATTGAGCGACAACCAGATTTTTTTATTTTCTTCATAAAATCTAAAGTTATATTATCTACTCTAGATTGGCAGCTCCATTCAATATCTATCCCATTTTCTTTCATCAATTTACAAATCCTTTCAATTCTATTTTTATTTGTAAAAAAATTATCATCACAAAATGCAATATGTTTAACTTTATAATTATCTATCAAAAATTTCATTTCATCTACTACTCTTTCAGCACTATGAAATCTGAGTGGTGTTTTCATAAAACTATTGCAACAAAACGAACATTTGTATGGACAACCCCTACTACTAAACATTCTACCTATCTTTACAATTCTAACCGCTGGTGTGCGATAGCAAATAGATGTTATAAACTCCAGATAAAAATCCATATCTATCAAATGTCTGGCAGGCATTGGTATATCATCAAGATTTTTTATGTAAGGAGCTGAAACTATACCGGATTTGATATCCTTTTTTATTATCTTAAGTATTGCATTCTCACCTTCGCCGATAACAGCAATGTCAGCATGTTTCAAAACTTCTTTTGGAAGTGCGCTGGCATGTACTCCACCAATAACAGTTCGTATGCCCATTCCTTTACACATATCAGATATTCTATAAGCATCTAGGATTGCTAGTGTGTTTGCACCCAGTCCAACAATATCAGGATTAAATTTTACAATCTCCTTTTTAACATTCTGACCAGCTATTTCATCAATGATTTTGACTTCTATATGATTTTTTTCTAGATAACTTGCAATATATTCTAAAGGAATTGGTTCGTAAACAAATTCCATACCTCTCCATAAAATTCCAGGATTGATTAACGCTACTTTAACATCTTTCATTATTTCACTACACTTCTTAACCAGTCTTCATATTCTTTGTTTGCACTAACATTAATCTTAGTAATACAAGGAACAGAATATGTATGAATTTTTTTTATCTCAGTTTTAACTTTATTCCAGTTTTCTTTTTCAGTCTTTACAATCAACACATATTCTTTCGATTCTTCTATCTTACCTTTCCACCAATACAATGAATCTATAGGAAATATGTTGGCACATGCTACAAGTTTTTTCTTTAGAAGATGCAAAGCCACTTTTTTAGCATGTCTTTTGTCCGGATTTGTGACATATGCAAATATGAACGCCATATTTAAAATTAACTATTAAAATAAAAATATGCCACATTTGGGACTTCTTATATTAGCAGTTGTTGACATCTTTTCAGGCTTATTATTATACTTTCATCCGTCATTTTTGGTAAGGCCTTTCTTCTACCTTGGCGTGATATGTTTGACAAAGGGTGGATGGTCCGTGCTTTCATCATTCGTCCAGCGATTTTTCTTTGACATATTGGGAATTTTAGACATATTTGCAGGCTTGTTTTTGATACTATTATATAACAACATATCATTTGCATTCTTTCCTGTATTCGGTGTAATGATAATATTGAAAGGACTCTGGACAATGTTCTTTTCTATAACAAACTAAAGATTGCAGTTAGGACAGCCGTCTATTGACTGATCCCCACCTATTGGTTTAAGTATTTCTATTTCTCTGCTACCGCTTCTGTAAACAGTTATGCCTTTACATCCTGATTTGTAGGCAAGCATGTAAACCTTCTCTATGTCATTAGGTGTGGCTGAATTTGGAAAATTTAGAGTTTTGGACACAGCATTATCCACGTATTTTTGGAAGGCAGCTTGCATTTTAACATGCCACTCAGGAGAGATGTCATGTGCAGTAATAAAAACTTCTTTAATCTCTTTTGGAATATCTTTCAATTCCTGTATAGAAGTCCTGCCATAGATGTTTTTTATTAAGTCATCATTATAAAATCCTTCCTTTATTGCAGCAGCTTCAAATAAAGGATTAATTTCTACCAATTTCATTCCTATACTTTCTGAAACATCTCTAACATAAGCCACTGCAAACAGAGGTTCTATACCAGATGAACAATTACCTATTACACTTATAGTTCCAGCTGGTGCTATTGTAGTTACGGTTGCATTCCTCATTGCGTCAAATTTTTTCTCCCATATACTGTCTTTGAAATTTGAAAAACTACCCTTTTCCTTGCCTAATTCTTCAGAGGCATTTCTACCTTCTTCTGTAATAAATTTCATGACTTGTTCTGCAGTTTTTATGCCGTCATTTGAGTTGTACGGTATTTTAAGTTGTATCAGCATCTCAGCAAATCCCATAACACCAAGTCCTATCTTTCTATTCTGTTTGGTCATCTCATCGATTTGAGCTATAGGATAGTTGTTTGCATCAATTACATTGTCAAGGAATCTAACTGATAATCTAACTATCTTCTTTAATTTTTCCCAATCAATCTTTCCTTCAACAACAAATTTCGAAAGGTTTATACTTCCGAGATTGCAAGACTCGTAAGGTAAAAGTGGCTGTTCACCACATGGATTAGTAGATTCGATTTCTCCGATTTGTGGTGTGGGGTTGAATTTATTTATTGTGTCTATAAAGATTATTCCAGGTTCACCGTTCTTCCATGCCATTGTCAAAATAAGATTCCAAATTGCTCTTGCTCTCAATGTTTTCAAGGGTCTCTTGTTTCTAGGATTAAGGAGTTCAAAATCTTTATCTCTCTCTACTGCACTCATGAATTTGTCTGTGACTGCAACAGAAATGTTAAAGTTTTTCAATATACCCTCTTTTTCCTTACAAACTATGAAATCTAAGATGTCAGGATGATCTACTCTCATTATTCCCATGTTTGCTCCACGTCTCTTTCCACCTTGTTTTATCACTTCTGTGGCAGCATCAAATGCCTGCATAAAGCTAATTGGTCCAGATGCTATTCCGCTTGTAGATTTAACTGTGTCTCCTGATGGTCTTAGTCGAGAAAAGGAGAACCCTGTACCACCACCTGCCTTTTGAATAATTGCCATTTGTTTTACTGACTCAAAGATTTTTTCGATTGAGTCCTCTACTGGCAGAACAAAACAAGCACTAAGGTTTAAACCGCTTCCTGTTCCCGCGTTCATTAAAGTTGGTGAATTTGGAAGAAACTCTAAGTTTATCATCATGTCAAGAAAATCTTTTTCTATTTCTCTAATTTCCTGATCACTTTTGTTATAAGACCTTTCAGCTTCAGCAATTGTTCTTGCAACTCTTTCAAACATCTGTCTCGGAGTTTCTATAACTCTTCCATTGTCATCCTTTTTTAGATATCTCTTTTCCAAAACAACTATACTATTCAAAGGGAGTTTTAGATCATCTTCCACACCAAGCATTGCTTTTGCTCTTCTTAACTCAGCTCTCTTTTCTCTATATAATATGTAAGCCTTTGCTGTTTTGTAGTGTCCGGCTTCAACTAGAATTTTTTCAATTGTATCTTGAATCTGCTCGACTGTAGGAACTTCATTTTCTTTCAAGTCTTTCTCCACAGCTTCAATGACCTGTTTAGTTAATTTTTCAGCTGTTTCTCTGTCTTTACCGCTTACAGATTTTGCTGCTTTAAAAATAGCGTTTGTAATCTTTTCAGGATCAAAATCAACAACTCTTCCATCACGTTTTTTAATTTGTTTGAACATCTTATCGAAATCCTCTAGCAATAAAGATATCTAACTATTGATACATTTTAAATAAATATCCATTTGTATCTGAAAAACTATATTATAGAAGAAAAGGATTACTTAGTTGTAACTACTCAACTTCTGTTCCGAAATCCTCTATCTTATACTTAAATTCTTTGTCTGATGAAATTTCTTTTCTTTCTTTCAATACTTCTCTTGCGAGCAACCAAAACAATATAGCCAGAGATTTCTTTCCTTTATTATTTGCAGGAATAATAAAATCAATATCTTTAGTTTCGTTAGGAGTATCACATATCCCTACTATTGGTACTCTTGCTTTTACAGCTTCTTGTAGAGCCTGAATATCAACTAAGGGATCAGCTACAATTATAACATCAGCTTCATAAAAATTCTTATATGTTGGGTTTGTCAATGTGCCTGGCATAAATCTAGTTGTTATTGCCTTTGCATTTGTAGCTTCGGCAAATTTTTCTATGGCCTCTTTAGCAACAGCTTTTCTACTTATTGCAAGGATTTTATCATATCTGGCCAAAAACTTTGCAGCAATTCCTATCCTTTCGTCTATTGTTTTTAGATTCAGAACAGCAAGTCCATCTTCTCTTATTCTATAAATAAATTCTCTCATCTGTTCAGTTCTTTCCTTCATTCCTATGTGTATACCTGCAGCTAAATACTGCTGTTTTGGCAATAATAGCTTCGTAGACATACTCAATTCTTTGTTTAATAGAATTTTTAAACTTTATCTATCCTATGTATTTTAGCTCTTCCCCTTCTCCCTTTTCCATCTTTTGTCCTGATAGCTGAGAAAATGTCTTCCTTTGCATGTCTTCTATCTTCTTGATAAAGTCCTCCATTTCTTTTACCCTTTTCTCTAGTTTACCAATGTCCAGTTTAATGTTCAATATTTTGGACAATACTCCTAGAATAGATTCAGCTGCTTTTGGATCAGGAAGAATCGGGTATCCTGCTGTCTCTCCAAGAAGGCAAATACCTTCAATATCATAGTACTTTCCTAATCCAAGGAATAATCCAGATGCTCCTACTATAGTTCCAATTTTTGAGCCAGCATCAAAATCAATATCATACTTTTTATACTTCTTTACAATATCTTGATCACTTACAGCACCTATGACTCTTGGCTTTTCCTTTGATTCACCAACACCAAATCCAGCCAAGGTAATCATTTCCTTTACACCCAGCTTTTTTACAAATGATAAAACTTCATTTGCTATCTCATAGTGTCCTTCTGAATCCACACTCTGTGAATCACCAATTAAAATTATCAAATCTCTCTGATTTGTTCCTTTAGCGTTCCAATAATACAACTCATTTTTCAACATGTGCACAGCTGATGATTCATGAAGTAGAACGTAGTGCATAAAGTGAGAAGATATAAGCTCAGCAAATTTCTTTGCTTTTAACTCTTCAACAAGAAATCCAGCTGCTATCCTACCAACATGACCAATACCAGGCAAGCCTTCTATAAAAATAGGGTTCTTTAGTTTTGGTTTTTCTAATTCTACTATTCTAGTTGCCATGTTATCAAATAATTCGTTTTTATACCTTATTTAATTTTAAACATTCTTCTGTATTTACCGTATTTGTTTTCTGGAGAGTACTTTGGAGGTTCATGATTTACCGTTTTATCGCCACATTTTTGACAGGTTTCTTTAAATGTATAAATTTTACAAGAAGAACATTTTCTCATTTTCATTATGTCACTCTATAAATTCAAAACTTCCTTTTACATCCATTTTCTTTCCTTGATCAATCATCCTTTCCATATAATTTGTCAGATTTCTTGTGTCTTGTTTAGGGTTTTTTGTCTTGATTTCAATTCTATATTTGGGAGCAGAGATGTATTTAATTTCAGCTTTTGACTTTTCCTCCAGTTCTCCTAACAATTTCTTTATTCTTTCTATTCCATCATCAGCATAGCTTTCCAGTTTGATTTCAGCTTTGAGAATAATCTCTTTTTCTACAAAATTCTTCTCTATAATAGAGAATAGAACATCAGACCATTTCTTATCTATATCCAATTTAGCCAAAACTTCAGGAGATTTTTTTATTTTTTCAAATGCTACAAATAATTCTCCAAATTTGTCTTGAAGCAAAAATCCAATCTCTTCATAAGTTTGTTCTAAAGTTTTGTTCATTTCCTTTGCAACCTGTTCTAGAATCTTTTCTGCTCTCTGTTCCTTTCTATACTCATTCCACTTATCTCTCTCATCTTGTCTTGAAACTCTCTTTAAGCTCAGATTAATCAGGTTCTTTTCCTTATCAATGCTAACTACTTTCACAACGTATTGCTTGTTTGGTTTTACAAAATTCCTTATGTCTCTTACCCACTTTCCTGCCACTTGTGATATGTGTATCATTCCCTCTAATCCAGAATATTCTTCTATAGTGCACCAGGCAGCAAATGGAGTAATCTTACTAGTAGTGCAGATAAGAAGTTCATTCACATCTGGCAATCCTTTTCTCTTTACCAATGTTTCACCTAAAACAATTATAGACAAAAGAAATAAATAAACAGTTGATTTCTCTTTACAAAACACAAAAGTGTTACACTATGTTTGAGTGATTATTGCAGTTCCTCCTGCATGCCATGATTTTCTTGGTCTTATATTAACTGTAAATATTTTTTCTAGGTTATCGTCAAGCAGAACAGCACTTCCCATCATGTTTCTTGGAAGTCTGTTGATATATTTCCAAAGATCTTCCTGTACATATGTTTGCATTATTGCATGTAGAGCTTGCAAATCATCTTTTGAAGTTAATCTGAAAGATATAACCAAGTCACATTGTGATAAAATATCCTGATGAACTTTGTTAGGCATCTGAGTTATGATTACCATGGAAATACCTGGTTCTCTTCCTTGTTTAGCTAATGTCAAAAGAGGTTCAGTGGAAACAGTATATGAATCAGAAGGACAGAAATTATGTGCCTCTTCAGCTACAACCCATGTTAATGGAAACACCTTCTCAGGTTTTCTTCCTTCTACTTTTGCCAATTCCTCTTCTTTTCTTGCCAGAACCCTTTCTCTATATGTTTCTCTGGTTATCCACGCTGCAACCAGATTTCTCAATGCCCATGCTTCACCCTTTACTCTGGAAAAATCTATTACTGAAACCTGGCCAGGTTTAACTATATCGTAGATGTTCATTCCTCCTTTTGAAAATATTCCCCAACCTTTTGCAGCTTCCAGAAAGTTTATCAAAACATTCTTTATTTCCTGACTTGCTATTCTATCATCTTTTATTTTTATTATGAACTCATCAATTCCAAAATCAGTTCCTTCGTCTACCAATTCGTTAAACTTCCTTCCTAGAGTTATGGCTTCCTGTGATGTTCTGTTTAAACTGAATGCCAATACCCAGTCATCAGATGAGAAGTCTTTTGGTGAGATAGAAACTGTATAATCTACTGGAATACCTGCTTTTATATACAAATCTTTCAATTCCAACGGAACATACACTTTTAGCTGGTCATATTTTTTCGGTTCCAATTTCCATTCTTTTAATTGGTCTGTTTCCAGTTCATTTGGAAATTTCATGCTCCAATAGATTCCAATAGGATCAAAAATCACACATCCGATTTTGTCGGCATATTCTTTATCTAAGGAAAGAATTTCTTCTATTATAGTTCCTGCTGAATAGGATTTACCAGAACCTCTTTTTCCACAAATTAAGATGACATGCGGTCTTAATAAATCTAGGTATACTTTTGTAGTTAGATGTGCTTCTTCCCCAGTTCCAACTATGTGTTTGCCTATATAACCAGCAGCTTTTGTCCCGTATTTCTCTAGGTCTTTCTTTAGTCTACCAGATACAGTTTCATAAACCATATAATCTAATTTTGTAGTCAGATATCAAATAGTATTTTGTGAGGAGATTTGCTAGTTTGATCTATGCATCCACCTTAGGGTAATAGACAAAATGGTGGCACAATTTACACCAAAACCAGGGTTCAAATTCCGGTCTCCACATAGTTTTAATAAATTGATTGTATTAATTCTCTTTTAAGGGATCTTGGTGTAGCTTGGTCTAGCATTGGAGCTTTGGGAGCTTCAGACCTGGGTTCAAATCCCAGAGATCCCATTTTGAGATAATTATGCAAAAACCAACTTGGCAGCAGGATATAGCAAAAGAGAGAATAGAGATTCTTTTCAATTTAGCAGAAAAAGAATTCAAAAAATATCCTGAAAGAAGCAAGAGATACATTCAATTGGCCAGAAAAATCGGGTTAAGATATAATGTTAGGTTTTCACCTCAATTAAAAAGAAAATTTTGTAAAGAGTGTAATAGCTTGTTAATTTCTGGTTCAACAGAGCAGACTAGAATTGATGGCAAGACTAAAACAATTGTCAAGAAGTGTCTAAAATGCGGAAAAATCAGTCGCTACCCATATAAATAATAACTTTTAAAGTTTTCTAATCCAAAGGATATAGTATGGTTTCGGTAAGAGACATAGAATCTGCTAAATTCATAGCAAAGTTGAAAGAAGAGCTGAAAAATGTTAAAGAGATTGCTCCTCCTGAATGGAGTCATTTTGTCAAATCTGGTGTGCATAAGGATAGACCACCTGAACAGCCTGATTTTTGGTATATAAGATCCGCATCAGTTTTAAGGAGAATCTACCTTGATGGTCCTGTCGGTACTGAAAGACTGAGAAGCTATTTTGGCGGAAGGAAAAATTTGGGGCATAGACCATCTCATTTTAGAAAGGCATCAGGTGCGATAATAAGAAAAATTATACATCAGTTAGAAGCAGCTGGCTTTATAGAAAAATGTAAAAAAGGAAGGAAAATCTCAAATAAAGGATTAAAGTTTTTAGACACAGTTGCAAAGGCGAGTTAGATGAATGGTACAGATATGGAAGAGATGAAGAAAGTAGAGGAAATGAAAAAAATTGTCCTTAGAAAACTTATGACCAAGGAAGCAATAGAAAGGATGTCAAGATTGAGATTGGTTAAACCGGACTTGGCAGCTCAATTGGAACTATATCTGGTTCAATTATATCAGACAGGCAAAATTGGAAAGGCTATAACAGATGATCAGTTAAAAATTATACTAGAAAATTTAACTTCAAGAAAGGAATTCAAGATAATAAGGTGAATTATGGGAAGAAAAAAGAAGATAGGAACTGCTGGTAGATTTGGAAGCAGATATGGAAAGAAGGTTAGGTCTATGGTATCAAGGATAGAGGCTATACAGAGACAAAGGCATGTATGTCCAAGATGTAACCTACCATATGTTAAAAGAGTATCAAAAGGTATATGGTTATGTAGGAAGTGTGGCAACAAATTTACCGGTCAGACTTACTATCCAAAGGTCTTAAAGGAGGAGTAAAATGTATAAATGTATAAGCTGCAAGAAGATTATACCTAAAATGGAGTCAAAGATAAGCTGTCCTTACTGTGGGCAGAGAATATTCTCAAAGTTGCGCCCTGAAGTAATTAAAAGAGTTCAAGCTAGGTAGTTTTCGAGTCGTATACAAAAGGATTTAAACCATATAGCCTAAATAGTAGCAAGTGATTTTTATGCCAGAGCTAACAGAAGAACAAAAGCAGATGATAGGACAATTCCAAGCTTTTCAACAGCAGTTACAGTCTATATTGATCCAGAAGGAGAGTCTTAGACTACATGGTATGGAAATGGACAAGGCGTTAGAAGAGCTTAACACGACAAAGGAGCAGAGCGCATTCAAGATTACAGGCAACATAATGATTTCTAAATCTGTATCTGAACTAAAGAAAGACCTACAAGAAAGCAAAGAAGCGCTTGAAATAAGGATAAAAAGTTTAGAAAAAACAGAGGAAAGGACCAGCAGTAAATTAAAAGAATTGCAGGATAAGTTGAGAGAAATAGCATGAAGGCGATGTTTATGGTAGAATTTGACCCAGTATTGAAGTTATTAGAAGAAGTATTTAATGATAGGACTGTTCCAAAGAATATTAGGAGTGCTGCTGAAAACTCTAAGAATGTTCTGAATAGCAATGATTCTCTTGAGCTTAAGATTAGTACTGCAATCCATACATTGGATGACATAATCAATGATCCAAATATGCCTATGTATGCCAGAACAAAGATATGGAACATAGTCAGTATGCTTGAACAGACAAGAAGAGAACTGGATTAGATATTTAAATTTCAATTCCAAAATTTATATAAGTGGTTAAATGGTTTTAGAGAAACTAAAAAAAGTGCCAGAACCAGAAAATGATTTTTTAGAGCTTAACACAACTCATTTTGACGAGAAACTTGGTGTCACAGTAAAAATAGATGGTTTGCAGAGTTATTCTGACACTGAAAGGATACAGGAAATGTTGAGACACGGAAATGTTATTTTTTTGAGAATACGGGAATTGAGAGAAAGAGACATTAATGAACTGAAACGCGCTGTAGATAAATTAAGAAAAACATGTTCAGCTATGAATGGTGATATGGTAGGTATTGATGAAGACTATTTGATAATCACTCCTTCTTTTGCCAGGATTTTTAGGGGAAAGTGACTATACGTGTATTCCAAATAGTTTCTAATATTGTCTTGTTTCAGTATTTTTAGCCTCTTTTTTTTAACAGAATCTGGAACTTGGTTTTTCATCATAGATGATATTGTTTTTGGTCTGTTTGTATATTCAAAGACGATTGCTTCGTCAAACTTAACTTCTTTTAAAAATTTCACTGTAAGATTGAAGTCTTTATCTGTTTCACCTGGAAATCCAACCATTATATAGGTCATTAAAAATAGTGAAGGAACGTCTCTACGTAATTCATAGAAACACTTTTTTAATTTTTCTATATCATAATTTCTATTCATCAATTTAATTATTTTGTTGCTTCCAGATTGTACAGGACAATTAATAAAAGCAATTTTATTTGATCTGAACAATTCTTTGAGATCAGGAAACATAGAAATTAACCAATTTGGTTCTAAATATCTTATAAATAACTTAAAATCACCACCTTCTTTTAACATTTCTTTTAATAAAAATGCTAGATTAGTGTTAATGTCTCTTCCATATGATCCAGCGTCGTCTCCACATAACACAAAAAGTTTATATCCAGATTTTAGCCCATTTCTAAATTCATTTATAATTTTTTTTACTGGCTTGCTTTTTACGTTTCCTTTAGCCCTTTTAATTGCACAATAACTACAATTGTTTAAGCAACCAGTAGATATTTTTATGTAAAACATTTTAGGATCTTCAAAACTGATATATGGACAAAATCTACGCTCTAAAACATCAGGTATATCAATATATTTTTTTAGGTTCATAAAAAAAAGTGTTGTGTATATTCTTATTTTGTTTAAAATTTGAGTTTTTCTAGAGAGATATCTAGACATATCTTCAGGTAGATAATTGGATGTTATTTCTGATATTCCAATTTTAGCATCAATTAATTCATTCAGTTTATGAATAGAAGTTGGACCAAATGTTATTCCATTAAAACAATTATCAAGTTTTTCTTTATTAATTGATGGTAAACAACCACACACAACTAGTCTTGATCCTGGATTTTTCTCATTCTTGAATTGTATAATTTTTTTAATTGAATAATCCTCTTCAATTTTGTTAAAAGCACAACTATTAAATAATATTAAATCTGCTTCAGAAGCATCATTAACAATTTTCCATCCATTCCTTTTAAAAAACTCTTTAAATAGGCTACCATCTAATCTGTTTTCTATGCATATATATGGCGAATAAATAAAAACCTTTTTCATACCAACACTTAAAAATATAACTGATTAACAAATATAAAATGTTATTCTTTCATAAATTAACTAGAATTTAGAGGTTAAAAATGATTTCAATTCTTATTCCAGTCAAAGATGAACCTTATATAAAAATATTAGTGAAAAAAATTCATAATATACTCAAACTAAAACATGAGATTATACTTATAGATAAAAGCAACTTCACACCAAACGTTTCAAGAGTCAGATTAATAAAACAAGAGTCAGATGGTTTAGGAAATGCTATACTTGAAGGTTTAAGATACGCAAAAGGTGAGACGATTGTTGTCATGGATGGTGATGGAAGTCATAGGCCAGAAGACATACCAAGACTTTTAAAAAATATTGACTACTTTGATGTTGTTATAGGTTCAAGGTTCGTAAAGGGGGGAAAAACTAGAGATCCTCAACACAGACAAGTAATAAGTCTAATTTTCAGAAAATTTGCTTCTATAATTCTCAATCTTAAAATAAAGGATTCTATGTCTGGTTTTGCTGTTTTTAGAAGAGATATTATAAATAAATTACAACTTAAACCAATAGGTTATAAGATTATCATGGAGATTTTGTTTAAATCAAAAAATTATAAAATTTGCGAGGTTCCTATAATTTTTGAAAGAAGAAAATCTGGAAAAGGGAAGACAAATATAAAAGAAGCTCTTAGAACATTAAAATATATATTTACTCTTAGATATGGTTTAAAATAGATTATTTATGATAAATAATAAGTTTATTTGTAATTTTCAATTAGGCATTTCTAAATACTTGAAAATAGATATTCATTCCATTGATAATGTGTTATGGATAATTTTTTCTTTATTTTCATTTCGGACTAATCTAAAACAAAAATACAATATTTTAAAATATATTTTTTACAGAGTAGCAGATTCTAAAAATACTTTAATGAGAATATTTATCTGTCCTTCTCATGTATGTCAATGTAAATGTGTGCATTGTTATGAAGGTGAAAAAGATAAAAAAAACTATGATAATAAAATTTTTTTAACTACAGAAGAAATAAAAAAGGTGGTTGATGATTTTTCTAAATATTTACATGGATTGGACGTGTATTTTTGTAGCGGAGAAATTCTACTTAGAAAGGACATATTTGAACTGATAGAATACTCCAAGGAAAAGGGCTTGATTGTAAATATAGTTACAAATGGTATATTGCTTGATGATAATATGATTCTTAATTTGAAAAAGGCCGGTTTGACTAAATGTATAGTTTCTATAGATTATCCAAATGATAATATCCATGATAAACTTAGGGGATTTAATGGATGTTATGAAAAAGCAACTAATGGAATAAGATTAGCTGTTAAAGCTGGTTTGGATGTTACAATTTGGACATACATTTCAAGATCCAATAAAAACGACTTGAAAAAATTGGGTAGTTTAGCCAATAAATTGAAAATAACTTCTCCAGTTTTTGTTTATTTTCCTCTTCTTTCTGGTAAACTCTTCAATAAATTTGAGGAAAATCTTACTTTTGAAGAAAGGGAATATATTAGAAAAACAGCAAAACATCCAATATCACTAGAATTTCCGTTTGAAAAAACCATATGCACAGGTGCTGGAAGATATCACTTATCTATAGAACCTTCTGGTGACATGACACCATGCCCTGCTACACCATATTCTTATGGAAATATAAAAAAAGTTAGTCTAATAAAATCATTCAAATATATGAAAGAAGATTGTCAAAAATTTAATTCAAGTTTCACAGGACAATGTATGGTCAATAATCTTGATTATAGAACGAAATGTAAAGGAAAATTGATTCGTTAATATTTGTTATATTTTGTCTATATCCATTTTTCTTATTTTTCCATTATGAAGAGATGTTGCGATTAGTGCTGCTCTAATGCCTATTTTTTTTAATTCAATTATATCTTCTACTGATTTTATTCCACCACCAGTTATTAGGTACAAATCAAAATTGACCAATTTTTTAATTAGTTTCTCTAATTTTTTGTTTTGGCCCTCCATAGACCCTGTTTTTTTCAAATCAAGAAGAATAAATTTTTTTATACCTAAATTCCAAATTTTTTTTACAGTTTGTTCTGGTGTCCTCAACTCCTTTGATTTAGAAACAATCTTCATATTTTTCATATCTATACTAACTATAATCCGTTCATTTCCAATTAGTTTTATAGCTTTTTCTAAAACTTTTAATGATTCCAATGTTTCAGTTCCTATAATTACTTCATCCACAATTTTTATTATTTCTTTATCTAAGTCATCTATACTTCTTACACCAAAATCTACCATTATTTTCATCATCAATTTTTTTTTGATTTTATTAATAGTTTCAGAGTTGTCGCCTTTTCTCATTATAGAGTCTAGGTCTGCTATGTAAATCTCGTTTAAACCAAATTTATTTTTAAAAGTTTCAGCAACTTTCAGTGGATTTGATGATTTTGTTATAACAGATTTTATGGGTTTATATTTTTTTCTTTCCCCCCTTATTCCATGTATAACTTTCCCGTTTAAAATGTCTAAAACTGGAATTATTCTCATATTTATAATATTTATTCTACAGATTTTACTTTATGAATGGTTCATGTGTTGTGATTAAGATTGGTGGGAGCGTAATAAGAAACAGAAACAAACTTTTATGTCTATGTAAAAAGATTGAGAATCTGTTAGAAAAAGATTATAAGATAGTTGTGATTCCTGGTGGTGGTGAGTTAGCAGATAAGATAAGGGAAATTTACAACAAACACAAAATCCCAGATGATTTGGCACATTGGATGGCTATTTTATGTATGGATATTAATGGCATTTATGTGTCAGGAATAAATAAAAAATTTGTCACCGTTGAAAGTATGAGAAAGTGTAAATCTGAGCTAAATAGAGGAAATGTCCCAGTATTTTTGACTTTCAATTTTTTGAGAGAAAAGGATGATTTGCCAAAATCTTGGGATGTCACATCAGATTCAATATCGTTATATGTATCACGATTGCTCGGTGCCAACTTGATTTTATTAAAAGATGTTGATGGTTTATATAAAAATCTAAAAGATAAAAAGAAAATAATAGAAATGCTATCTGTAAAGGATTTACTGAAAAGTAAAGGTATGATGTGCGTAGATAAATACTTTCCAAAATTATTATCAAAATATAAGATGGATGCATGGGTTATATCTGGTTTTCATCCAGAAAGACTTGAAAAATTATTAAAGACAAAAACAACAGTCGGGACATGTATAAAACATTGATGATAAAATGAATGTGTTTAAATTTTATCAACTTGATTATTGCATCAGGAATTTGGGAATAGCAGTAATAGCGATTGCTAGTCTTGGATCCATGCCTAACATGTTTTATGTTGGCTTAATATTATTTCAACTTCTCTTAATTCAGATGAATTCTTTCTCGATGAATAATTATTTTGATTATAAAGCATGGAAGGAAAAAAATTACATAGGTAAATTGCTAAAATCTGGATTTAATGAGTGTTTATTAATTTTTCTAACTCTGGTTCCACTTGTTGTCATGATTTTTACAATTCCATTCTCAAATAGTTATATCTGGATACTGCTTGCTTACATAATATTATTCTTTCTCTATCAGGCTCAACCTTTTAGATTAAAAAATAATTGGTTTGCATCCATCATACTAAATTCATTGTGTTTGGGTCTTATACTTTATATTTATCCTTATCTTTTCTTAGCAGACGGATTAACTTTAACTGCAATTATCTTTTCTATAATATTTTTCTTTTATCTCTCATTTCATGAGGTTGTTCATCAGATAGCTCATATTGGTAGAGATAAGATACATTCTTTGCCAGATGCAATAGGCATTAGGAAATCAGTAAACGTGGCTGAAATGTTCCTATTTATACCGATTTTTGCAGCAATAGTAGCATTGATAATAAATCCGATAAAATATATCTTTTTCACAGGTACAGTGATTTTCTGTTTTTTGAGGTTATATAAATTATATAAAATAGAACCAAAAAAAGAGGAGTTTAATAAGATTAGAAATAGAACAGATAAATTCTATAGTTTTCAAGAGGCCATATACTATTTAATATTTCTAGGTTTACTATATTTTGTAAGATGAAATCTATAATTACTGTCATAAAGAAGGAAGAAGTTCAGAAAGCCGTAAATGGCGGTTGTGATGTTCTTGATATTAAAAACCCTTCTGAGGGTTCACTTGGAGCCACATTTCCTTGGGTAATAAAAGAAATTATGGATGTTACACCAAAAGAAGTTGAGACCAGCATTGCAATAGGAGACGTTCCAAATTTACCTGGCACTATTTCTTTAGCAGTATCAGGAGCTATTAGATTCAACCCAAATTATATAAAAATTGGATTAAAGGGTACAAAAAATCAAGCTGAAGCTTTAAATCTAGTGTCTAAAGTAGTGAATACTATAAAACATTTTAATTCTTATACAAAGGTAGTTGTAGCTGGATATGCTGATTATAAGAGAACTACTACATTAAATCCTATGATTATCCCAGAAATAGCTGAAAAGGCAGGAGCTGATGTTGTAATGATTGATACATTAATTAAAGATGGTAAAAATCTTTTTGATATGATGAAAATTGATGAAATAGAATCTTTTGTGAATGAATGTCATAAAAGAAATTTGAAAGCAGCATTAGCAGGTTCTTTAAATGAAACACACATTGAAACTATATGTAATATTGGTGCTGATTTTTTTGGTGTTAGAGGTGCTATATGTGAAAAAGGAAAAAGAAATGGGAATCTGAAAACCGAGCTTATAATTAGATTAACTAAAAAAATTAAATACTTCAAGAAAAATAAAGTAGGTGAATCTTATTAAAATTTCATTCATTTCAACTGGAACTAATATTTTCATACATGGAATAAGAATCATTTCATCTTACCTTAAAAAACATAGTCATGATGTCCAACTAATTTTTCTACCAACATTTGAAACAAATTATTCTCAAAAAGCGTTAATAGAATTAGAGAACTTAGTCAGTGATTCTGACCTGATAGGCATCTCATGCACATCTTTCACTTCTGATAAGGCAGTCCAAGTAATCCAATATCTAAAAAAGCATCTCAAGATACCAATAGTCTGGGGCGGTATACATGCAACTTTCAATCCAGAAGAATGTCTAAAATATGCAGATTTTGTCTGCATAGGAGAAGGAGAAGAGGCCATGTTGGAACTGGTAGAAAAGCTGGAAAAAAAAGAAGATTTGACAAATATAAAAAATATATGGGCAAAGAAGAGTGGGAAGATATACAAAAATGATGTAAGACCATTGTTTCAGAATCTGGACAATTTGCCATTTGACGACTATGATTTAGAAGATCAGTGGATATTAGATGGTAATAAAATTGTTAAGCTAAGTGAGAGACATTTTGCAGATAAATTTAATAAAATAGGCATTACTAAATTAAAGTTTGCTTTTAAAACATCCAGATTCCTTCTACTTCACACATCACGTGGCTGCCCTCATCAATGTTCATTTTGTTGCAACTACAACCTAAGAAAGCTATACCACAACAAAGGAAATTACATAAGAAAAAGAAGCATAAAACATGTCATCAAACAATTGCAAGAACTCAAACAGAAGTTCCCAGACACAGATTTCATATGGTTTACTGATGACTCATTCTTTATCAGATCTGTTGAAGAGCTAAAACTTTTTTCAAAGGAGTACAAAGAGAAGATTGGCATACGTTTTATGGTTTACGTGGATCCAGTAACGTTCAGTGAGGAAAAATTGAAAATACTGCTCGATGCTGGCCTAAAGAGAATAGAAATGGGTGTCCAAACCGGCAGTGAAG
>Ga0194113_10003733_pt1 | contig 20254 bp, 9 predicted proteins | sample TA2MahC200mmetaG_FD_146193 | JGI IMG/M metagenome (GOLD analysis project Ga0194113, IMG submission 146193) | Freshwater microbial communities from Lake Tanganyika, Tanzania - TA2015017 Mahale Deep Cast 200m | ecosystem: Environmental > Aquatic > Freshwater > Lake | place: Tanzania: Lake... | reverse complement strand
TGCTTCCCGGCCGCTGCGCGACGGAAACATTGGAAACCGTGGTGACAGCGCGCACCCCGCCTGCCAGGAGGGAGATCAAAAGGGCACAAGCTAGGGAGACGTAACCCCTGACTCCTGTGCCTATGTATGATCCCTGTTTCATGACCCACTCCTTGTGCGGATTGATCATTCGACATGACGTATACAGCAGAGCGTGTGCCATGCAAGACTCAGCATGGGGGGATACATCCCGGTTTCGGGCGACAAAAGGCTGCTTTTGATAAGACGTTAGATAGTTGTAACTCACTCGCGTTTAATAATATGAACGAATATATGAAACATACTTTGACATTGATGAGCCGATCCATAGATATATTTCCGCAGTGATCAGAACGGATTTCTTGACTGGGAAACGGCAGTCTGATTCTCAAATGTGAGAATATTAGCCGGATCAAGGATGGCCTTTTGCGAAACAGGGTTGATACCTCCTTGCCTGGACGGCGGTGGGCGAGCGCGGCGGCACCCGTGCGGCTATTCAGAATGGGCACACTGAGGCGCTTGCAAAACCTCCTGCGTCGGTTCTGCAAGCGCCGTATTCAGAAGCCAGTATTCAGAATTCAGAATTGGAACTCGTGTTCTCCTATTCTGACTCCTGAATTCAGCCTCATGTTTTTTAGCTTCGGCTGCGTCCCGGGCCGAAGGCAATGCGGATGAGGCCCCAGAAGATCAGGAACCCGGGGATAATCGGCCAGAGGGCCAAGGCGGCGCCCCAGGGACGGGGACGAATGGCGTGAAAGGCCAGAACCAGCCCACCGCCGGGTTCGTTGTTCAGCGGCCTGCGGAAGCGGAACTCGTGGCCGTGCTCGGGCATGGCAATCTGAATCGCAGCCCCCGATGCGGCGGCGCCAGCCTGCACATCCATCATTTTTTGAGCCACGAGTTCAAGCCCGTCGCGATCCTGCGCGTCGAGTTGCTCCTCCACCTGACGTGCGTAACTGGCATCGAAATTGCCGCCGTTCCAACCGGCCTGGCTTTGCTGGCCTTCATCAAAGATGTTGTTATCCACGCGCAGAGCGGCGCGGCGGTTGACGATGCCCATCTTGACCTGCTGCTGCACGACGTTTCGGAATTGCACACGGGCGTCTTCATTAAGGGATTGCTCGGCTTGCGACAGGGTCACCGCCTGCTGCAAGACCTTGCGCGCCTCCTGCTGCTGTCCCGATTTCAGCAATTCGTCCAACTGGGCGAGATTGCCACGAGCCGTGGCGAGGCTGGAAACCGTGGTTTTCTTGTTGAAGGCGTCGTAGTCGCCCTTGCCGAAAGTGCGGAACAAGGGGACGGTCTCCTCGCGCTCGAACGCGCCGCGCGAAAATTCGAGCGCGAACTCGGGAGGCACAAAGAGATGCCATTCAATGTTGCGCAGCGGCAGATCGGGAAAGGCGGGCGCGCGGAGCGCCTGATGCCCCGCCAGCGCGCCGCCGGGAAGGGCGTCGGCATAGACGAGCGAAACCGTGGCCCGCTGACCCACGGCTGCGGTTTCGAGCGGGATGTTGAGGATGCCGTCGGCGCGGGCGCACGGGACCTCTGCGCCGTTGACCAGCGCGGACCAGAGGACGGCCTCCGGGGACGGCAGGGTCACGCGCAGGAAGCGCATGTGACCGGGATCGAGGGTCATGGTCGTCTGGGCGAGAAGGCGGCCGCTGCCGGAGACGACGGTCACAATCCTGACGGCTTCGACGGTTGCGGGAAGCACCTGCGCCGCAGCGTGACGGGTCACCGAGAGGGGGAGGGTATAATCGTCACGCATGGCGCGGTAACAGAGGATCGCGGACGAGAGGTCGCCGGCGTTGAAGACGTCGGGGAGTGATCGCGCGTTCTCGGGCTGGAGTCCGGCGGTGTCCCCCTGCGTGGCGACTTCGACACGACCGGGACAGGTGACTACAAGCCAGGTCGCCTGGCGCGCGGTATCGAGCAGCGCAAACGGTTTGATCACGACGCTTCCAGCAGCGGGATCGTAAGGCTCCTGATATTGGCAGACCACGTCGTACGTGCCTTCGACCTTGCCATGCAACTCAATCTCCCAGACCCGTCCATTGGCATCGGCGGTTTCATCGAGCGGCCGGACGCGTGCGATCTGACGTCCGCTGACGGTGAGCGTGGCGTCACGCACCGGCACGCGGACCCGGAAGAAACGGACCCCCGCATTGGCGATGCGGTAATGCAGATGCATGCGATGGCTGAGCATCCCTTCGGCAAGCTCGACGCGGTGGAGCAGGTCGGGCTTGAGCACCGGGGGCATCACCTCGGTGCGCAAAGTCAGAGACCAATCGGGCCTCAGCAGATCAAAGATCATCGCGGTCGGCGTCGGCGTCTCGTCGCGGCGGACAGTCACGCCAGTCTGCTGCTCCACTGCAAGCCGGATGCCGCGCTCAGCCGAAATGGCGAGGCTGCCCGTGTGGCGGCGGGCGTTTGTGACGGTGATGCGCGGGATGGCGAGAATGGGCGGAATGCCCCGCATGGGCGCGGCGAGCACAATGGCAACGGGCGTGGTATCCTGGATGCGGCGGTTGAACCAGAGGTCAATCCCGCGTCCGGCGCGTCGTCCATCGTCCCAATGGCTGACCGCCGGGCCAGAAAGAGATTCGATCTCATAGCCATCCGGAATCGCCAGTTGCACGCCGAAAACGCCCGCGCGGGCCACGGTGATCTGCAAGCTGGAGCTGAGGATGCTGCGCTCGTCGCCGAGACTGAATGCCGCCGACTCGGCGACCCGCAGCTCGGGCTGCACCTCTTCGACGTGGAGGGCGATGCGGACCGCATCAGGGTCGTCGTAGCGGAAGGCGCGGCGCAGCGGCTCGGCGTCCACGCTGGCCACAGCCCGCGCCTTGCTGGCGGCGACGGACACCGCAGCCGCAGCCGTGGCGGCGAAATCGGCGGAGTCAATGGGTGTGACGCCGGCCAACTCGCCGAAGCGGATGAGGAGCGACTCGGGTGCAGCGACGGCGAAGCGACCGCGCTGGCGGGCAACCCCTTCGGCAACCGGCGCAGCGAGGCTGATGGCAACGGGTGGCGTGTCACAGGGCGTTTGCAGCGTGAGGGTCAGGGTGACGGGTCCGGTCTGGGGCTTGGCCATGACCGCCTCGATGCGGCGCGTGGCGGGGTCGAAGCGCCAGGTTGCCAGACCCGGCGCGGCAACGTCGATCGCCGTTGCGGAGCCGGGCAGACGCAGGGCGAAGACGCGGGTCTCGCCCTGAACCACGTTGAAGATCGCGCGAGCCGTGGCTTCAATCACGCCTGGCCGGACACGGGCAATCGTCGCGATGTCGGCGTAAACAACGGTCTCCTCGGCGCGGGTGTCGCGGGCGCGGGGTCGCCAGGTCAGCGTGACCGACTCGGCGGGGATACAGGTGATCTCGGCGGTTGTCGAGCCGTCCGTCACTGTGGATTCGAGCCAGGCGGCCTGGTCGGCTCGAATGTCGAGGTCGGTTGCCGGAACGGTGAGCGTGAGCGTGTTGATGAGCGTCTGGAACCACGGGAGGGTCAGGCCGGTCGACTTCTCTTGGAGGGTCAGAGGCTCACGCATGGTGTAGGAGAAAACATGCGTGCCGCGGTCGCGGACCGTCAGCGTCAGGCTCGTTCCGGCGGGCGACAACGTGTAACGGATACCGTCGGCGTCGGACTCCATCAGCACCGACTGATGCGGGAGGATAAAAACCTGATTCCGCTCCGTGGTTCGGAAATGGAGGGTCCAGCGGACCGCGGCAGTCGGTTCGTCGTGCGGAGTCGGGAGGGGTGATCGGACGACAACGGTCAGCGCATCCAGCACCGGCAGAGGCTGCGCGTGCGCCGGCGCAGGGTCGGCCGCAGCGAGGCGAGGTGCGGTGACGCATAGGCACGCGCCCAGCAGCGCCAGGGCGATGAGCAGGCGCGACGAGGCGCACCCGGATTCAAGATCAACAGGCGCGAGCGGTTCGGACGCCGCCTCAGCAGGTATGGGCGCATCATGCAGCGGCGGTGGCGATGGACGTCTGCACGCGCGGATGATCAGCCGCAGGACGGCAGCGACGCAGGCGAGGCCAATCGCGAGCAGGCCGGCACCGACGGCGGGTTCGGCGAAACCGGGAAGCTGGAGCGCCACCAGCCACAGGCCGGACAGCGCGAGCGCTGCGCCACTGCGGCGGCGGACGAGCGCGAGCAGCAGACCGGCGAGCGCGAGGCCAGTCGATGTCGCGACCAGCGGCAGGGACGTGCCGCCGAGAAAACGCGGAACGACGGTGACGGTCACGGCGAGCGACGCTTCGCCCGCGAGGGTGGCCGTACGGTAGAAGCGCTGGGTCTGGTGATTGCGCCTGGGAATGGCGAACGGAGAAGCCATCGCGCGCGGCCGTTCGGCGGTCATCGCGCCGCCTGTGGCACGGCTCATAGCAACGCGGTCGGAGGTGGAGACCTCCCACGTGGCAAAGGTGATCGGCGCGCCGGGAAGGCGCGGCGCGGTAAGGGTCACGACGCCAAAGCGGCGGGTGCGGGCCGAAGCCTGCGCGTAGATGACTTCGATGGGAATGGCCTGATTCGGGTCGCGCGGCCGTTCGACCGGAATGAGGAGACGGTCGTCCGATTGCTGCGCCGGAAGGTTGCGGGCCGGAACTTCGGCGGTGGCGGCCTGCCGCACGCTCCACGCGGAGGCTCCGGGCGGCAATTGGATCTCCAGATATTGACGCGAGGTATTCTTGACGTGCCAGACGGCCTTGGTCACCGACTCGCCGTCACGGCCAAGGGTGGATGAGAGCGCGAGATAGTCCACCACCTGATCGATCGGACGGCTGCTATCCAGCGCGCTCAGGCGCAGGGTCGCGGCATGCGGCTTGCGGGTGTATTTCCAGGCACTGACGACTGGGGCTGTGACTGTGGCCGCGTAGCCGGCGGGAATCTCGTCGCGCGGGATGCGGATGAGCATGGCGGGCGAGACGCCTCCCTCGTCTACGCGGAGGGGCGCGGAGGTGGCAATGGCGATGAAGCCCAGCTCACTGGCGGTGTCGAGCGTCTCGATCTCGCCCACGGTGAGCTCGGCGTTGTCATAGGCGACCGGATGGTCATAGCTGAGCAGGATGGTGAAATCGCCGAGGACGCGGTTGGCGAGGCGGACGGTGCAGACGTCGTTGCTGCGGGACCAGGATTCAATGCCGACACCCGTGACGTCAATCATGGGGATCGAGGCCGGGACATGAAACCGGAGGGTTTGAACAGGCGCGCCGCTGACGTGTCCGTTCACTGCGGCGGAAACATACACGACGCCGGGTCCGATGGACACAAGGTGGAAGACCTCGGAATGAATCGCGGATTTCGCGTACTCGAGCTGGATGCCGAGCGACCAGGCGGCGTCACGGAACCGGTAGGCAAGTTGGGCACCCTCGGCCTTGAAAGAAGCCGAGGCCGTGTGGATGTCGTGAAGCTCGGTCGGAGTACGCGGCGAGAGGCGGATGCCCTGTTCGGCGGCGGCAACGAGTGTGCCGCGGAGCGCGCGCGCGTTGGCAACGGCAAAGGTGGGCACGGCGAAATGGTCCCCCAGCGCGGCGATGCTGGCTTCGAGGCGGACGGTCACGAGCGCCTGACCCTCCACCGGCGCGCGGAAGGGGATCACGATTTCTCGGCCGGCGTCCGTGGCGCGCGTGTCCACATCGCTCTCCGAAAACTGCCTGCCAGCGACCGAAACCACAGACCAGCGGGGATCGGCCGGGATGGCGATGCGGATCTCGCGGGCCGGGGCATCTCGGATGTCGAGCTGGATCGAGGCCTCGGCGACTGCGGTGCCATTGGCGACATTCAACAGGAGGTTGATGTCGGCATGGATGGCGGATGCGATATTGTCGGCACCGATCATGATCGCGTAGGGGACGGCGGCGTATTGCCAGGCGAATAGGCCGCGTGCCGGGACATGGCGCGGATCGGTGGATTCCACGGCATTGGCGCGCGGGAAGGCCGAGGGGTCGATCTGGGTCAGTCCGGTCGAGTCGGCAACCTGGAGCTTGACGGCACTGTCGGTGCCGAGCAGCAGGCTGCCGCCGGCGCGGATGACGTTGAGCGGGACGAGAACGGGGATGTCGGATTTACAGGGGAAGGAGGCGAGGGTACGCTCGCAGACCACCCCCAGCCGGTAGTCGTCACGCCGGGGGCGGGCGAGCTGCACGCGCAGCCGAGGCCGCGCGGGGTCGGTCCGGTCGATGCGCCAGTCCTGAATGTCCGCGCCCACGACGCTGACGATGTTCACATCGGGGACATCAAACAGCATCTCCGCGAGCTGGCCCTGGGCGACGCGATAGGAAAAGATGGTGTCGACGCGGAGCGTCCCGGGGCTCGCCGAGGCGACGGTGTGGATGTCGCAGGTCGCCACGAGTTCGGAATCGGCCTGCCGGATCTCCGGCTTCCACAAAACGGCGAAATCGGGGGTTAGCGCCAGATTGGCGTCGGTCGTCGGGCGGCCTTCGGGATCACGCCGGGTCGCGCTGTTGGCCGCGCGGGGGATCTCGATCTGCAGGTTCGGCTGGTCGGCGGTGATCGTGACCCGCCGGACCGGCAGCACGGGCAGCGCGAAACCGGCGCAGCGCCAGTCGTTGCTCACCGTGGTGCGGGCGGCGAAACGGACAATCACGCGGCCACTGCGCGCGCGGGTGAAGCCGGGGGCGAGCGTGAGGCGCAGGGCGTCGTCCTCCCGCATGAGGGCGACCCCAGCGGGCAGCTCCGCGCTGCGGACGGCAATCGCGCCGCGGACGACGTCAATGGATTCGCCGCGGGCGAGATCTTTGAGGTCGAGCTGCAGCACGAAGGCGGCGTTATTCCCCGTAATGGCGCCATCGAGGGCAAAGCTGTTCCAGCTCGCGGCGGCGGAGGAGGATGCGGCAGAGGTGGCGAGGAGGATGAGGAGGAAGCGGAGACAGCGAAACGTGTTCATGGATGATCCTTTCCGAGTTGGCATGGCTATTATACGCTTCTCACGGGCGGTGTCTTGGAAATAAATGCAGCGTGTAGGACGGGACGTATCGGACCGTCCACCGCCGCTCTCGCGCCGCTCATGCCACGATGCGCGGTCCGATACGTTCCGCGCCACTGGGCTGCCGCCGCCGTCCGGGCGCGAGCAAGTAGGACGGGACGTATCGGACCGTCCACCGCAGGATGCGCGGTCCGATACGTCCTGCGCCACTGGGCTGCCGCCGCCGTCCGGGCGCGAGCAAGTAGGACGGGACGTCTCGGACCGTCCACCGCAGGATGCGCGGTCCGATACGTCCCGCGCCACTGGGCTGCCGCCGCCGTCCGGGCGGGAACCGATATGATCGCCATGCATCATGGGATCAGCCCCTCCACTTCGGGATCGGCCACCGTTTGGGGCCAGTCACGCCATGCCGCACACAACCCCGCCTTGACGGGATTGTGCAGCGTGTAGCCGACGCTCCGCAGCCACGCGTCGGCGTCGCGGCACCAGTGGTCGAACGGTTCGGATTGCCAGAAGTTGCCGCGCGTTTCCATCGCAGCGTTGACCTGTCGCGCCGTCCAGGACATGAACAGCGCCAAGTCGGAGCAGAGCGCATCATTCCGGCCTTCGGTGTTGCGCAAGACCAGGTGCATGTGGCTGGGCATCAGCGTCGCGGCCCAGATGCGCCAGCCGCGCCCGCGCAGCCAGTCGAGATTGCCGAGGACCACGTCCGAAACCGCCGGAGCGCACAGGTCGCGCGGGCTCCGCGCGGCGGCGTCGAGGATGGCGTCGATCTGCAGGAAGCGACGCCGCCGCTCGGCGAGTCGGCAGTCATCCCGGGCCACATGATCGTCCGCGCGGTCCGATACGTCCCGCGCCACTGGGCTGCCGCCTTCGTCCGGGCGGGAGCAAGTGGGACGGGACGTATCGGACCGTCCGCTGCGGGATGCGCGGTCCGATACGTCCCGCGCCACTGGGCTGCCGCCTTCGTCCGGGCGGGAGCAAGTGGGACGGGACGTATCGGACCGTCCGCTGCGGGATGCGCGGTCCGATACGTCCCGCGCCACTGCTTCGCGCTCCGCGCGCAATTCGGCCGTCACACGCGCGGGCAGACACCCCTTGCGGCAGAGGGTCACGAAATAGGCATGTTCGGCCACCAGCCAGTGCGGGAGCCGTCGTCGGCGGAACACAAGCGTCGGATTGGCGCCGGTCATAGAACCTCCCCCTCGACGCCAGCGAGGCGGTCGCGGTGATTCGCCGCAATGAATAAAAAAAAGTGGGACACAGGTTTTTCTCACTTTGCCAGGCGATCAGCGGCTTCAATGAGGCGGAGAAGATCGGCGAGGCGGGCGTCGAGTTTGAATTCCATTACGGAGGGTCGGAGGACGTCGGCCACCTCTGCAAAGCTGAACCCGTTGGCATAGGGACTGCCGCGGAGCCGTTCGGCAAAGGCTGCGGCGCAGGCGGCAAGGCGAAATTGCGGACGGGTCGACTGGAAGGAGGCGGCCAGGTCGGCGGCGAGGATTGAACGGCTGATCTCGGCCACTGGACCGCCTCCAGAGGGGCGGTAGCGGACGCGCACCATGCCGAGCGGCGCCTCAGCGGCGGCGCGGGGGGCGAGGGCCAGACGCTCGATTTCGTAGAGGGCGGTAACCGACTGCCCCGAGCCGATCTCGCCTGCGTCGACGGTGTCGTCTCGGAACTGCTCCGCCGTGAGGGCTCGGTTTTCGTAGCCGAGCTGGCGGTAGCGAGAGACGGCGGCGGGGAACCATTCGACCTGGATCTTGACGTCCGAGGCAATGGTGTAGAGGGTCGCGGCGAGATCGTCAACAAAGGCGCGGCGCACCGTCTCCGGGGCGTCGAGGAAGCGGTAGGTGCCGTCGCCGCGGTTGGCGAGCTGTTCCAGCATCTCGTCATTGTAGGCGCCGCGGCCGACGCCGAAGACGGCGAGGGTGATCCCCTGGCGGCGGGCGGCGTCAATGTGCGTGAGGATGTCGGCGGCCGCGCCGGCGCCGAGGTTGGCCACGCCGTCGGAGAGGAGGATGACGCGGTTTTCGGCTCCGGGACGGAAGGCGGCGGCGGCGCGGTCATAGGCGAGGCGGAGCCCCGCCTCGAGGTGGGTCGAGCCGGTGCATTGGATGCGGTCGAAGGCGGCGAGGACCTCTTTGCCCCCGGTGGCCGCGGCGGGATCGGCGAGGACGCGGGCGGTGTCGTTGAAGGCGATGAGCTGGATGCGGTCGTCGGGGCCGAGGCGGCCGAGCAGTTCGGCCAGCGCCAGCCGGGCGAGGCCGAACCGGTCGGGCTGGGCCATCGAGCCCGAGGCGTCCACGACAAAGGTCAGGACGGCCGGGCGGGCCTCCTCGCGGCCCAGGCGACGGCCCTTGATGCCGAGACGGACGAGCGAGGTGCCGTGGCCGAACGGCGCGGGCGAGCCCTCGACAAAGATGCGGAACGTGGCGTGGTCGGGGGCGCGGTCGCCATAGTCAAAAGCATTGACCACCTCTTCGGTGCGGACCGCCTCAGGCTCGGGAAGCTGACCGGCGAGGATGGCCTGGCGCGTGCGCGTGTAGGAGGCGGTGTCGACGTCAATGGCAAACGTCGAGAGCGGCTGCTCGGCGGCGGCGACAAAGGGGTTGAAGACGGCCGGCACGCGCGGCTTCGCGGGCGCAGGTTCCGCCTTCGGGGGCTTGGCCGGCGCCTTCATCCCGGGCGCGGGGGGCGCGATCCTGGTGGCCCCCGGCGGAAACATCTGCGTCGGCGCTGGGGGCGCCGGGAGCGCGGGCTTCACAGGTGTGTCCGGCCTTTCTTCATAGAAGCGCTCAATGTTGTCCTGCCTGTCGTCTGGCCAGCCGCCTGTCTTGCCGCCGCCCGCGCCCATCTTGCCGCCTTTGGAATGAACGCGGCCGTTGTCATCTTCAGCAAAGTAGGATGATCGCGATTCTTTCTCCACCTCCTCGGCGACGGTGGAGTCCTGAAGCCACATCGGACCGGATTCAGTCTTAACCTCTTCTCGTAAACGTCTTTCCGGGATGTCGCAAGTGCCTCCGACATTCAAGGGTGGAAAGTGAAATTCCTTTGCAGAGAATTTGTGCAACACGATGCCTTCTTTGGATTCATAGGGTCGATCAGTTATGGTCGTGTCATTCTTTCCGTCTTTCTGTCCTGTCTCTGCACCCCTTCGGGAAAAGTAACTAAGAATTACAGGCGCTTTGACTTGTTCAACGGCGGTGCCGTGTGAAACCGGCTTGTCGTCACCTGGTGGTTCTGGGGCGGCTGCTCGCGAAGCGCTGCCAAGTCCGAGTTCCGTGGCTTTAATCAGTTTACCTGACTTGAGGTTAATCTTGCCTTCGAGCAAGCCCGCCTCCGTATGGTCCACGGACGCATCGCCATTCTTGTCCGGCTTTGAGTACGTACCGTCGATGCCGCCCCGACCATCCTTTATTAGCCATGCATAGCTTGTCCATCCGGGTTGGTTTTCAGTATCGGTCTCGCCGGCCAAATCTCCCTCTCTGTCGACAATGGCCCTCTTTTTGACCTTTCTGACGAAAACGGGTTTCTCTTCGCCTGCTCTGAACTCAGTCTCATGGCTGATGCCATCATCGTAGCCATAGGCGACTTCACTGCTGTTTAGACGGTCAATGCACACGCGGGTAGCAACCGCTCGATCTCCGCTGCCTTTGGGGACACGATAGGGGCGGGATTCGAAGCCCGGGAAGAACAGGGAGGCGCTGAGGACGATGAGGAGGGTGGCGGCGAGGCCGATGACGGGGCCAAGCCAGAAGCGGGTGCGGCGGCGGCGCGCACGAGTAGGCGGCGGCGTGGCGAGGATGGCGGTCAGCCGGGCGGGGTCGAGCGCGAGGGGCGCGGCGGCGTCGGCGGCGAGGGCGGCGCGGAGGGTGTCGAGCAGGGGCGCGAGTTCGGCGGCCGCCGCACGGCAGGCGGGGCAGGACGCGATGTGGGCGCGGACGTCGTCGGCCTCCGCCTGGGGAAGATCGCCGAGGAGGCAGGCGGTGAGGCGGGGTTCGGTGGGGCAGGTAGTCATACACCCTCCTTGCGGCGGACCTGGCGGGCCAGCTTTTTGACGGCGGAGTGGAGCAGGGCGCCGACGGTGCCTCGGGGGCGGTTCACGGTTGCGGCGATTTCGTCATAGCTCATGTTCTGCTGCAGGCGCAGCAGGATGACCTGGCGTTCGGACGGGTCGAGCGCGCCGAGGCATCCGAGGACCAGGGCGCGGCGGTCGTCATCAGGCGCCGCGTCGGCGTGGGTCCCGCCGTGAAGGATCTCGGCCTCGGCCGCGCCGCAGGCGTGGAGGCGTTTGCGGCGCGCTTCGCCGCGGATGAGGTCCACCGCCTCGTTATGGGCGACGCGGAAGAGCCACGGCTTGAGGTCCCCGCCGGCTTCCTGCGAGGGGCTCCAGTTGCTGCAGAGTTTGATGAACACCGTTTGCACGACATCCTGAGCAAGAGTGGCATTGCGCAATAACCGGGAGGTGTAGCGCAACAAGGGCTGCTGGTAGTCCCGGACCACGGCGGCGATCCGTTGCTGCCGCAGGTCCGGGGCCGGGTTTGTTTCATCCGTTGGGGGAGGCATATGCGTTCCTCTACGGGCCGTTACATCCCTGATACGTCCCTCGCGTCCGGCGTGTTGGACTTTTTTTCAGCAGCCTGCCCCCTGCGGTGGGTGGGAAGCAATGAACTGCTACGTGTTGAACAATACTCCCAAATGAATAGGACATCAAATGATTTTTCGGATTTCAGAAACGGTTTTGCGTTATAGGCAGGAGTGCAGCGGGATCTCCGTCCACTAACTCCCGCCAGCCAGTAGCCAGTGTTGCACTGGCTACTGGCTGGCGGGAGGCAACCGCTCGTATGCACGCGAAGAATTACGAATGAATAACCGATACCGACCCCGATTCACCTATTATGCTGATCGCGCTTGATTTCCGCGCCCGCACGCGCCACAATACACGCCATTCATGACATTCACTTGGCGATCACAAGCAAAGGGCTCCTCATGATCGACTTCATGCAGCAGTACAGTCCCATCAATCAAGCGCTGATGGCCACGTTATTTACCTGGGGCTTGACGGCAGCGGGGTCGGCGCTCGTTTTCTTCACCAGAACGGTCAATCCCAAACTCATGGATTCGATGCTGGGGTTCGCTGCTGGCGTCATGATTGCCGCAAGCTTCTGGTCCTTGCTCGCACCGGGCATTGAGATGGCCGAACACATGGGACAAATTCCCTGGCTGACGGCGGTGATCGGATTCCTGGTTGGCGGGTGTTTCATGAGGCTGGCCGACCGTGTGCTGCCGCATCTTCATCCCGGGCTGTCGATCGGGCACAGCGAGGGGATCAAGACCTCGTGGCAGCGAAGCACGCTGCTGGTTCTCGCGATCACCTTGCACAACATTCCGGAGGGCCTTGCGGTGGGTGTGGCCTTCGGGGCCGTGGCGGCGAATCTTCCTTCCGCCACGATAGGAGGAGCCCTTGCGCTGGCCATCGGCATCGGCCTACAGAATTTCCCCGAAGGGGCGGCGGTGTCCCTGCCCTTGAGGAGAGAGGGAATGGGGCGGATGAAGAGCTTTCTCATGGGGCAGGCCTCCGGGATGGTCGAACCCCTGGCAGGGGTACTCGGCGCCGCATTTGTTCTGTACATGCAGGATTTTCTCCCCTATGCCCTGTGCTTTGCCGCCGGCGCGATGATCTTTGTGGTGGTGGAAGAGCTGATTCCTGAATCTCAGCGGAACGAGGCCAACATCGATCAGGTGACCATGGCAACCCTGGTGGGCTTCGCGGTGATGATGCTTCTTGATGTGTCTCTGGGATGAGGGGTGACACGAGCGATCTTTCGTGCTATTGTGGCCCATCTGTTTCGGTAAGCATCGATGGCCGTGAACGGTCACGAACGTTCTGACAACGAAGGGTGTGTTAATGGGCATGACACGCCCTTAAGAGAAAAGACAGGAACCCATGCAAGTCAACGCGCATGCATCCGAGGAATCCCGCCTGGAACCCCTCCCCGATGATGTCAAAGCGGCCAAGCGGCTTGGCGAGGCTCGCGCCCGGGTTCAGGCCGAGTTGAATAAAGTCATCGTCGGCATGGACCCGGTGATTGATGAGGTCATGGTCGCCATATTCAGTGCGGGCCATGGACTTCTTGAAGGGGTGCCGGGACTGGCCAAGACGCTGTTGATCAGTTGCCTCGCCAAGACCCTTTCCCTGTCCTTCCGTCGCATTCAGTTCACACCGGACCTGATGCCTTCCGACATTACCGGAACCGAAATCCTGCAGGACGATCCTCAAACAGGCCAGCGGCGGTTTGTTTTCAGCAAGGGTCCCGTTTTTTCCAACATCATTCTGGCAGACGAGATCAACCGGACCCCGCCCAAGACGCAGGCGGCGCTGCTGGAAGCCATGCAGGAGAAGAAGATTTCGGCCGGAGGGGAGGACTTTCGCCTGGACAAGCCCTTCTTCGTGCTGGCGACGCAAAACCCGCTGGAACAGGAAGGCACCTACCCGCTTCCGGAAGCCCAACTAGACCGGTTCATGCTCAAGATTCTGGTGGGTTATCCCAGCGAGGAGGATGAAATCCGGATCATGAAGACCATCACCACCCGGATCGAGCCCGAGATGAATCTGGACGCCGTCTTGCGTAAGGACGAGATCCTGGCCTTGCAGGACCTGGTGCGTCACGTGCCGGTGGCGGATCACATTTTCAACTACGTGGCGGCTCTGGTCCGGGCCACCCGGCCCGGCGGAACCGGGGCGCCCGATTTTGTCAACCAGTGGGTGTCCTGGGGGGCGAGTCCGCGTGCCTGTCTGTGCCTGATTGGCGGCGGTAAGGCCCGCGCCCTCTTGCACGGGCGCTTCCACGTCGCCATCGAAGACATCCGGGCCCTGGCCCCCTCGGTTATGCGCCACCGGATCGGGCTCAACTTCGCCGCGCACGCCGAGGGCGTGAGCACCGACGACATTGTCAAGCGGCTGCTCACGAGTATCCCCTGTGAAGAGAAACTCTACGATGCCAAGCCCAAACACCGGGCAACGGGGGTCTAGGTACCTCGATCCCGAAATTCTTTCCGAGCTGGGTCCGCTCGATGTCGTTGTACGGCAGATCGTCGAGGGGATGCGGGTCGGCATGCACCGGAGTCACCTCCGCGGCTTCAGCACGGATTTCACCGCGCACCGTCCGTATGTTCCCGGCGACGAGACCCGCCGCATTGACTGGAAACTCTACGCCCGTACCGGACGGTACTACATCAAGCTGTTTCAGGCCGAAACAAACTTCACGGCGAATCTGCTGCTGGACGCCAGCGTCTCGATGCGTTATGCGTCCGGCAAGATCAGCAAACTGGAATACGCCAAGTACATGGCGGCCAGCCTGGCGTACCTCATCGTGGATCAGCATGACTCGGTGGGGGCCGGCGTTTTTGACGGCGAATTGCAGGAATACATAGAGCCGACGAGTTCGAAAGCCGTGCTGAGCCGCCTCTCGCACGCACTGGAGCAGGCGCAGTCGAAACCACGCACCGATGTCGCCGCGATGCTTCACGAGTTCGCCCGACGGATGTCCCGGCGCGGAGTGGTGATTCTCTTTTCCGATCTGTTCGATCATACCGAGGCCTTTATCCAGGGTCTCAGCCACCTGCGCTTTCGCGGCCACACCGTGATCGTTTTCCATATCATGGATCCCTATGAACTCGAGTTTCCGCTTCAGGGAATGCGTCGCTTCCAGGGGATGGAGAACGAGGGAGAAACGATCACGCACGCCTCCCGCATACGCGCCAGTTATCTGGCTGAAGTGGAAGGGTTCATCAATCAGATCAAACGCGCGTGCGCCAAGTTGCTGGTGGACTATGTCCTGGTGAACACCCGCCAACCGGTCGAGACCGCCATCGCCAGCTATTTGGTTCAGTGCTCCATGGCCAGGACTATGAGGTGACCCACGTGACACCGCGTTTTGCCATTCTTGTGTGCCTCGCCGGGGCGTGGAGCGCCTGCACGGCCTCGCGCGCCGATACGATCCAGACCGCAGGGGTCCGTCTGGAGGGCGAGACGACGGTGCGGGAACGGGCGATCCTGATTGGCGGCTCCGCCGTCCCGCTGAACGGGATCATCGCCGTGATCCGGGACACGGGGGCAAACACGTTCGGCGCCCTTCAGGCGATCCGGCTGAGAAACGGCGAGATCTGGCGCGCCCGAATTCTCGGCCTGGAGTCGAACCGTCTGACGGTGATCAGCGATCTTTTCGGCCGTTGCACGATCGGCACCGAATCTGTCGCGGCGCTGGATTTCTCATCCTCGCCCGACCCCGGCGTTTTACACAGAACCGGAGCGCTCTATCGCACACACGGAGAACCGATTCCAGGGACGCTTCTGTGGATCGGGGAGGATATGCTGGCGGTGGATTGCCCGCTGGGCGCATTGACCGTCCCGAGAGTCGGGACGCTCTATTACCTGTTCGAGCATGACGCGAGCCCTTCTGCGGCGGGACCGGACGACGAAATCGGCCTGATTGACGGAAGCATTATTCACGGCCGCCTGAGTCTGGGCGCCAACGGTCTGGAGATGACGCATGCCGCGTTGGGCGCGCTATCGGTTCCCTGGGCCGCCGTGCGCTACGTCAGGCGATCGCCGCCTGGATTGATGCGCCTTGGAGTGCCGCCCGCCGGCGACATCGCGATTCGCGATCCCGCCGGTCGGCCCACCGCTGCGCGGCTCATCGATTACCGCTATGACGGGGAGCGGCGTCCGCCGATGCCGAGTTGCCTGACGGCGGTGCGGATGCAGGCGGGCACCGTCGCTCAGTATCGTCTGCCGGCACGAAAGGGGCAAGACTCGATGTTCCACGCCGTGGCGGCTCCGGTCACGGGGTGTCGCGGCGATGTGCGGATCGGCCTGCGGGTCTCCGGCGAGATCGTGTATGAGCGATTGCTGGCACCCACGAACGCACCGGTGGCGGTTTCAATCCCGCTGCCGCCGGGCGACACGCTCACCATCGACGTCGATTTCGGCGGACGGATACTGCATCCGTGCGGGGTCGATTGGCGGGACCCGTGCGTGGTGTTTCGGAGTGAGTGAAAGCGCAACGACATGGCATTTCTTAACTCAATCTGGCTTTGGATGGGGCTCGGGCTCCTCGGCGTCGCCGTTCCCATTGCCATTCACCTGCTGAACCGCTTCTACGGGCGAAGGACGGAATGGGCGGCGATGGAACTGCTTCGCCGGGCGCTGGTGATCCGCGCGAACCAGGTCCGGATCGAGGATCGGCTGATGCTGTTGTTGCGGTGTCTGGTGATCGCGTTGTTGGCCTTGGCGCTGGCGCGGCCCACGATCAGGACCGAAGCCGGCAAATGGGTGGGCGGGCAGCGCCGCGTGGGCGTTGTCATTGCGATTGACGGCTCGTACAGCATGGCGCACGGCGCGTTCACCACCCGGTTTGCCCGGGCCGTCGAGCGCGCCAGGGAAATTCTCGGAACCGTCGTGATTGGCGATCCAGTGACAGTCGTGCTGCTGGGCAGCCGTCCACGGATCCTCCAGCGATCTGTCGGCTACATGCCGGAGCAGGTCTCCACGCTGTTCGACGAGAAACTGGCGGTACTGCCGGAGCGGCTGAACCTGGAGCCAGGTCTCGACCAGATTGAAGAGCTTGTGCGCGAGCTCAAGACGCCCGTCAGGGAGTGTTATCTGATCACGGACGCGCAGGCCGTAACCTGGGAATCGCTTTCCGACAGGGCCAGGCGTTCGCTTCGGCAGATAAGCTCGCAGGCCAATCTCTTCATTGTGCCGGTTCAATCCGACGGCGAGGAAAACCTTGCCGTGGGGGGACTGGAGTTCGTTTCCGGAACCGTGCGAAAATCGGGGACGGCGCGTTTCGCGGCCGAGATCCATAATCGGGGGACCCGGCCCCGGACGGGCGCGTCCGTGACCTTCCGTGTCAACGGCGAACCGGTCGGGCAGCAACCGCTGGAGACGATGGAGCCGGGGCAGACCAAGGTGGTTTCGTTCGTGAGCCGTTTCGATGCTCCCGGGTACGCCACGCTCAGCGTGGAATTGAGCCCCGACGAACTCTCGTCCGACAATATCAGCCGCGCGGTGGTTCGGATTCCGGCGACCATTCGCGTGCTCTGCGTGGATGGCGACCGCAAACGGGCGCCGTTCGAGAGCGAGACGGACTTTGTGAGTGCCGCTCTGCGCCTGAAGCAACTGGCACAGAACGGTCCGGTTGCGGTGACGACGGTGGTGCCCCAGGAGCTCGCGTCTGAGACCTTCCGCGATTACGACGTGATTCTGATGGCCAACGTGGACCACGTGCCGCCCGAGCAGGTCGCCCGGCTGTTCGCATTTGCGCGGGACGGCGGCGGACTCGTCGTCTCGCTGGGCGGCAACGTCGACTCGGAACACTACAACTCGGTTTTCCGGGAGAACGGCGAATCGCTGTTGCCAGGGGAACTCGTCGGGCTTGCGGAAAGTCCCGCAGAAGGGACGGACGGATGGTCGATTGCCCCGTCCCAATCCCGGCATCCGCTGTCGGCCCTTTTGAGGTTCCTGCCGCCGGACCTGCTGGACGCAGGGGGATTTCACAAGGCCTTCCGGGTGAAGGCGGATCGTGACGCGCAGGCGATCCTCACATTCACCGGCAGCGATCTGCCGCTGCTCCTGGAAAAGCGGCTGGGACGCGGGTCTGTGCTGCTGTTCACGACCACGCTGGATCGGGCGTGGACCGATTTCCCGGTGCAGCCCCTGTATCCGATCCTGGTTCAGCAGATGATCACCTGCCTGATTCACGCAGGGGCGACGGAACACGTCACGGTCGGAGAGCCGATGTTCCTGCCCGTCGGCGACCGTGAGGCGGGCAGCACGCTGATCCTGCGCGGTCCGACCGCGACAGATACGCTGGTCAAGGTTGTCGAAAGAAACGGACAGAGGGTCGCGGCAGTCGACGGCGCGGACGCCGCCGGGTTCTACGAACTCCGCTCGGAAGACGGCACGGGGCTTTCGCTATCGGTTGCGGTCAATGTGGACCCGGGCGAATCGGACGTGAAGATCGCCGGACGGCAAGCGATGGAGACGCACCTGTCGGATATCCCGTTACGACTGGTCCAACCGGATGGCAATCTGCCTCTGATTGTCAAGGAAAGCCGCGTCGGACGCGAGCTGAGCGGAGCACTTTTATGGCTGGCGCTGGCAGCGTTCGTCGCGCAGAGCCTGCTGGCAAAGAGGTATACCAAGCGAATGGCTGGCGGCCTGAGCGACATGAGCCGCACGGTTCAACAGCGAGACGTGGTTGCCGCGAGGAAGGCGTAGCGCGTGGGGTGTGGGGAGAAGTGTTCTGAACACACGGCGAGAGCTATGGAGATGCGAAGCGTTCTGAACAAATTACTGGGACTAGAGGCGAGCGATGTTCTGTCCGAGCCGGACGTATTCTTGCGGCAGGGCTGGGGCTGGGCCTTGCTGGTGATCTTCTGTGCCGTGGCATTCGCGGTCTGGCTCTATCGCGCCGAAAGGAGTCCGTCGCGGATTCGATGCGCGTTGATGGCAACGTGTCAGGCCGCCGCAGTCGCGCTGATCTGCGCCCTGCTGATGAAACCCGCCATTGCGTACAAGCTGGTCAGGCCGATCCGCCAGACCGTCCTGATTCTGCTGGACGCTTCCGAAAGCATGGCCCTCGTGGATAGGCGCGAGGACCCGCGCGACGTGGAGGAAGCCACCGTCGCGCTGGGCAGGCTATCTCCGGCGGAGACGCTCCTCTCGGGGCAGCTTGAGGCGTTGCGGAAAGACGTCTCCTCCGTCTCACGATTGAAGCTGGCGCAGGCGGCGTTAGAGAATCCGGCCATCGCCCTGCCGGCCAAACTCGACGCCGACCACGACGTGCGGTTCTTCACCTTCGACGACAGCCTCAGACCCTGCGACGGAGAAGGCCCGGGGGTGGAATGGCTGCTCGGGCAGGAGGCGACCGGCCGAGTCTCGCGCGTCGGCTCAGCCGTCGAAGAAGCGGTTGCGCGCTACGCGGGACAGATGATCGCCGGTGTCGTGGTGCTGAGCGATTTTGCCTGGAACGCCGGGGAAGATCCGCTGGTTGTGGCCCGTCGCTTCGGCGAGAGGGGCATTCCCATCTACACAGTCGGCATCGGCCTTCCGGCTCCCCCCGACATTTACGTGCGGCGGATCGTGGCGCCGGACGTTGTATTCTCCGGCGACAAGGTTCCTCTCCGGGTCCAGTTCGACTCCGTCGGCTATGATCGGCAGGACGCCAAGATGACGCTTCGGGTTGATGGAAAGCCGGTGCAGAGTCGGACCGTGACACTGGCGGGCGGCACGCAGTTCGAAGAGATACTCTTCACCCCCAGGGAAGCGGGCTCAGCGACTCTGGAGGTGGCGGTGATTCCCCTGCCTGAGGAGGCGAGCACGAACAACAATCAGGTGGCACACCCCGTGCGGATTATCGATGATCGGATCAAGGTGCTGTACGTGGAAGGCATGCCCCGGTGGGAATACCGCTACCTGCGCTGGGTTTTGCTGCGTGATCCTCGTCTCGACGTGAAGTTTCTGATGACGCAGGGGGACCCCAATCTGGCGGCGATCTCGCCATACCACGTGGCGAAGTACCCTGAAGACAGCGCCGAGGCGATGAAGAACGACCTCGTGATCATCGGCGACGTTCCCGCGACTTTCTTCACGCCCGCGCAGATTGATCTCATCGAAGCGCTTGTCAAAACCAGGGGCGGATCGCTGTTGATGCTCGCCGGTCCCATGGGTGCGCCGTCGAGCTATATCAACACGTCCATCAGCCGGATGCTGCCCGTCGTCATCGGTTCCGGCCAGTGGATGCCCGTGTCCGACACCGTGCATCCCGTCGTCACGCCGGAGGGAGAGCAGAGCCGGATCGTGTCCCTCGTGCTGCCCAGGGAGCGCAATGAGCGGCTGTGGGAGGCGGTCAAACCGCTGGGCAGCCTCCCCGAGTTGTCCGGGGCCAAGCCCGGCGCTTCCGTTTTGCTGTCGCTTTCGTACGCGACCGACCGTTCGAAGCCTTATCCGCTCGTAGCCTGGCAGCGTTACGGCAACGGCAAGACCATGTTCGTCGGGACCGAGGATCTCTGGAGGCTTCGCCGGGAGGCGGGCGACACGCACCATGCTCGGTTCTGGGGCCAGGCCATCCAATTCCTCACCCTCTCGCGGCTGCTCGGCGAAAACAAGCGGATCACGATCGAGACTGACCGAGCCTCGTACGTGGCCGGCGAGCACGTGCAAGTTTTTGCCAACGTGTTGAGCGACGCCTACGAACCGGTCCTGCTGCCATCGTTTCCCGT
>Ga0194113_10003725_pt1 | contig 20283 bp, 19 predicted proteins | sample TA2MahC200mmetaG_FD_146193 | JGI IMG/M metagenome (GOLD analysis project Ga0194113, IMG submission 146193) | Freshwater microbial communities from Lake Tanganyika, Tanzania - TA2015017 Mahale Deep Cast 200m | ecosystem: Environmental > Aquatic > Freshwater > Lake | place: Tanzania: Lake... | reverse complement strand
GGCCGAGCAGGACCTCCAGGCCATGAAGGGGACGCTCGAGGGCCTGCTCGAGAAGAACGGCATCCCGGCCGAGGTCTTCTCCCGCATCAAGCGGCCCTACAGCGTCTGGAGCAAGATGCGCCGCCGGGAGATCGGTTTCGACCAGGTGTACGATTTCCTGGCCCTGCGCATCATGACGGACTCCGTCAAGAACTGCTACGCCGCCCTGGGGATCATCCACCAGCGGTGGCCGCACCTGCCGCAAAGGTTCCGGGATTTCATCGCCATGCCCAAGCCCAATCTCTACCAGGCCCTGCATACGACCGTCATCGCCGAGGGCCGGAAGACCTTCGAGATCCAGGTCCGCACCCGGGAAATGCACGATTTGGCCGAGAACGGCATCGCCGCGCACTGGCGCTACAAAGAGGGCGAGCCCCCGGGCCCGATGCAGGAGGACCGCCGCCTGCACTGGCTCCGGGAGATGGCCGCCCTCTACAAGGAGCAGAAGAACCCCCAGGAATTCCTGCGGAGCCTCAAAACGAACCTCATCCCCGAAGAGGTCTTCGTCTTCACGCCCAAAGGCAGCGTCGTCAACCTTCCGCCGGGGGCCACGGCCCTCGATTTCGCCTTCAAGATCCACTCGGAGATCGGGCTGCGGGCCACGGGGGCCCGGATCAACGGCTCCCCCGCGGCCCTCAAGACCGTCCTCAAGAGCGGCGACATCGTGGAGATCATGACGGCCAAGGACCGGCCGCCGGCGAGGGGCCTGTTGAGCGCCGCCACGACCTCCGGGGCCCGGCAGCAGATCAAGAGATGGCTCAATCTCAGGAACAGGACGACGAGCGCGGCCCTGGGCCGCCGGCTTTGGGAGAAGGAGCTCCGCAACTACGTCATCCCCGCCGATCTGAGGAAAGAGGAACATCTCGTCCCCCGGCTGGCCGCGGTCCTCGGGACCACGATCGGGGACCTGGAGAGCTTTTACCGCCAGGTCGGGATGGGCAAGGTCGTCGTCGACAGGCGGTTCGTCGCGGCCGTCTTTCCGGCCGACCGCGTCGCCCTCCGCAAGGAATCGCTCATCGGGAAGGCCGCCTCGAGGATCATCCCCCGGCCGGGCGCCGTCCTGCGGATCCGCGACCTCGAAGGGCAGATGATCAGCCTGGCCAAATGCTGTTCGCCCATCAAAGGGGAGCCCGTCGTCGGCTACATCACCGCCGGCCAGGGCATGACCGTCCATTCCCTGCGATGCGCGCTGGTGACCAAAGAGATCCTGGACGGCCAGCGGCTGGTCGACGTTTCCTGGGACCCGGCGCTCGCGGGCTCATTCAAGGCGCGGCTCCTGGTCAAGTCCGAGGATTCCCCTGGCGTTCTGGCCAAGGTCGCCGCCGCCGTGGCCAAGCTCGAGGGCAACATCTCCAAGGCGGAGGCCTCGACGATCGCCGAAGGGAGCGCCCGCATCAAACTGGAGCTGAGGATCCGGGACATCAAGCATCTCGACGACATCTCGAGGCGGATCTCGTCGTTCAAAGAGGTCTCTTCGGTGGACCGGGTCTAAACCGGCCGGCGGGAGGGCTCGACGGGGGCCGGTCAGCGGGCCTTGGCCACTTTGCCGGACCGCAGGCATCTCGTGCACACCCAGATCTGACGGACACCGCTTGGGGTCTGGGCCTTGACGTGCTGGAGGTTCGGCTTCCATTTCTTGGGGGACGCCTTGTGGGAATGGCTGATGCTATGCCCGAAAATGGGGCCTTTCCGGCAAATCTCGCATACTTTCGGCATGGTCGTTTCTCTCTTGATGATCTGAGCGCAATTTATACCACAAAATCCCGGCCTAGGCAAATTCATCCGCTCCGCCCGGCGCCGCCCGCCCCGCCTTGACGCCCGGGCCGGATAAATGTACTCTGAGACCAGGGTCCCCGATGAGAAACAGGCCTCTCCCCATCATGGTCTTGATCCTGGCCGTCCTCGTTCTGTCAGGCCGCTGTCACCGCGGTCCATCGGCCGCCGGGGCCGGCTCCGGGCGCCCGCCCGCCGCCCCGGCCGACCGGAGCGTTAGGGGCGGCCAGGACGAGGCCGCCCCTCCGCCGCTCGCTCCCGGCCGATTCGCCGAGATCGTCGTGCTCGACTTCGAGGACCGGGCCCCGTGGCCCGATTTCCTGACCGGCATGGAGACCGCGGGCTATTTCGCCCTTGAGCTGGCATCTGTCTTCAAAGGCCGGATTTCCCGATGGACCGAGGGCGACGGCGACGTTGCCGAACGCGAACGCGCCGTGGTCCTGAAGGGATCGGCGGCCCTCACCAAGCAGATGCGCAAAGCCCTTCGCCGGCGCGACCCGCCGATAGACGGACCTTTCAGGACCGCCGGCGGAGGTCTCCTCGAACAGTCCGTTTACACGCTGGCCCTTTCCGTGACCGTGGCCGCGGCCGGAGAGGTCCTTCTCGAGAGGGAATTCAAAGAAACCCGGGTCTATGAGGACCTCGAAAAATCCCCCGATTTCGCCCTCTACGAGCTCTTGGACCGGGTCAAGGCGGAGCTCTTTCCGGCTCTCTTCGGCCGCCCCCTCCGCGGGCCTTGAAACCGCCCGTTCCCCCTAAAAAAAGACTTGTCAAGAGACCGTCGAAGTGCTATCCTGACCAGGCCTTCCCCGGACCAGCCACAAGCGGGGAAGGGTTTTTCCACAGATGTGGAAATATCTGTGGAAAAAAAGACGGGACCCATGGAACCTGAAGAAAAACAAAACGTTTGGATTCGAATTCTCAAGGCCATCGAGGGCAAGGTCGATCCCAAGAGCTTCGAGACCTGGTTCGAGCCGACCGGCTTCATCGGTCAGGAGCAGGATTGCCTCTACATCAAGGTCCCGAATTCCTATTTCCGGGACTGGCTTTCCTTCCATTATTCGAACCTCATCGCCGAGAGCTCACAAGCCATCTGCGGAAAATCCTTCGATATCCGCTACATCTACGACGACACGCCGTCGTCCTTCATGAGGCGCTCCCCGGACCAGCGAAAAACAAAGCAGGGCCCGGCGATCAATCCGAACCTCAACCCGAACTACACGTTCGAGAACTTCGTCGTCGGCAGCTGCAACCAGTTCGCCCACGCCGCGGCCACGGCCGTGGCCAACAGCCCCGCCAAGTCCTACAACCCTCTCTACATCTACGGCGGCGCCGGCCTCGGCAAGACCCATCTCATGAACGCCATCGGTCACTTCGCCATCCAACAGAGCGCCCGCAACAAGATCCTCTACGTGACGACCGAGAAGTTCATGAACGACCTTGTCAACCATCTCCAATACGGGAAGGTCCTCGAATTCCGGGAAAAGTACCGGAGCGTGGACCTGCTGCTCATGGACGACATCCATTATCTGTCCGGCCGCGAACGGACCAAGGAGGAATTTTTCCACACCTTCAACCATCTTTACGACAGCCAGAAACAGATCGTCATCTCCAGCGACTGCCCCCCCAAGGAGATCCCCCACCTCGAGGACCGCTTCCGGTCCCGCTTCGAGTGGGGCCTGATCGCCGACCTGAAGCCCCCCGACATCGAGACCCGCATCGCCATCCTCAATAAAAAAGCCGACCTCGAGGCCGTCAGCCTCCCGGAAACCGTCGCCCTGTACATCGCCGACAAGGTCCAATCCAACATCCGGGAGCTCGAAGGCTACCTCCGGCGGGTCATCGCCTTCGCTTCTCTAAAGGGCGAGAAGATCGATCTCGACCTGACCAAGGAGGCTCTCAAAAGCCTTCTCGACACCTCCTCTACCATGGTCACTGTGGAAAAGATACAAAAGCTCGTCTGTCACAAGTTCAAGATCAAGCCTTCTCAGCTCAAGTCCAGGAACAACTCCCCGAAGATCGCCTTTCCCCGTCAGATCGCCATGTATCTCGCCAAGGAGCTGACCCGCTCGTCGCTGCCCGAGATCGGCAAGAAATTCGGTGGAAAACACCACACCACCGTCATCCACAGCATCCGGAAGATCGATAAGCTCCGGGCCGAGGATCCCGAATTCAACAAAGAAATCAACAGTCTCCTGGCCTTCATCCAATGAGAGGGATCAAGAGCTTCCGCGGGTTTATCACTTTTCCAGAGGATATTATTCTTGTTGCTCTTGATTTATCATGTGATTATGAAATAAATATAAAGAATAAGAAGAAGACCGGATAGAAAGGCGGCGTCATGAAATTCTCGCTTCTCAGGGAAACCCTACTGGAAGAATTGCAGCTTCTCCAGGGGATCGTCGAAAAACGGAACACGATGCCCATCCTGGCCAACATCCTGATCAACGTCTCCGATTCGGATATCGAGCTGACGGGAACGGACCTCGAGGTCGGGCTGAGGACGAGGGTCGGAGCGAACATCGAGGAGCCGGGGGCCATCACGGTCAACGGGAAGAAGCTCTTCGAGATCGTCAAGTCCCTGCCTGAAGGTCAGGAGGTCCGGGTCGAGAATAAGGACGAGTCCATCGAGATCAGGGCCGGGGAGAGCGAATTCCGGATCCTGGGCTTGCCCAAGGAGGATTACCCTCAGGTCCCGGACCCCAAGTTCGAAAAGAACATCCGCCTGGCGCTCAAGGATCTCAAGGCCATGATCGACCGCGTGTACTACGCGATCACACAGGAGCAGAGATACTATCTCAACGGGGCCCTTCTGTCGCTGAAGGCAAGGCAGATCGAGCTGGTCAGCACGGACGGCCACCGGCTGTCATACACCAAGAAGACCGAGGACGGCCTGAAGCCGGAGCGCGAGATCAGCGTCATCGTGGCCAAGAAGACGCTGAGCGAGCTGCGGAAGTTCGACGACGAGGGCGTCGAGTTCGATATGGACGACAACAACCTCTTCTTCCGGGTGGGGGCCAGGACCCTGATCTCCCGGATCATCGAGAGCAAGTTCCCCAACTACCAGGCCGTCATCCCCAAGGACAATCCCGGCCGGCTGTCGATCGGACGGGACGAGCTGGCCGGCGCCGTCCGGCGGGTCTCCCTGCTTTCGTCCGAGAGGTCGAAAGGCATCAAGTTCACCATCGAAAAGAACCGGGTGAAGCTCTTTTCATCGAATCCGGAGATCGGCGAGGCCCGCGACCGGCTCGAGGTCGTCTACAAGGGCCAGGACCTCGAGGTCGGCTTCAATTCCCAGTATCTCCTGGATTTCCTGACAGCGATCGACTCCGAAAAGGTCGTTTTCGAGATCAAGGACGAGAACAGCGCGGTCCTTCTCAAGCCCGATCCGGAAGAGGACCTCACCAATCTTTACGTTCTGATGCCGATGAAGATCTAAGGGTCTCCAAGGCCCGGGTTTTCTCGACGAACTCGCCGACGGCGGAAGCGGCTGAAGAACCTCAGGCGTTGGGGCTTTCGCCGGCCGGAGCGGGCGCGGGAGCCTTGGGCTTGATGACGGCCCGGACGTAGACCCAGTCCTCCTTCATCTTGTGCCGGCTGTCGTCGGCGATCTCGAAGAGGCTGTCGATCCTCATGGCCTTGGGGACCGTCGGGCAGGAGTCCACGCATTGCCCGCAGTGGATGCAGCGGTCGTTGTGGATGACCATGCGGAAGCGCTTTTCGGCCTCGTTGACGGCCGTGATCTCGATGGCCTCGGCCGGGCAGTCCCGCTCGCAAGCCCGGCAGACGATGCACATGTCGGGGTCCAGATGCGGAGTGCCCCGGAATCCCTCGGGGACCGCGAGCTTCTTGAACGGGTAATCGACCGTGTTCGGCTTCTTGAAGAGACTGCGGAGGAGCTCGGGCAGGAAGGCGGCGATTCTCATGACAGCAACCCCTTCAGAAGAATGATGATCAGGAGCTGGAGGACGGCCAGCGGCGCCAGATACTTCCAGGCCAGGGTCACGACCTGATCGATGCGGATGCGCGAGGTCAGGGCCCGGATGAGGGACAGCAGGAAGATGACGAACAAGGTCTTGACGACGAGGTGCGCGAATCCGACCAGGGCCCCGCCGGGGAAGCCGCCCAGGAACACGGCCGCCAGAAGGCCGCTCGAAACGACCATCTCGATGTCGAACATCAGGCGGAACAGGGCCAGCTTCTTGCCCGAGAATTCGGTGAAGGTGCCGCCGACGATCTCGGTCTCGGCGTGGGGGATGTCGAAGGGACAGCGTTCGAGCTTGGCCTGGACGGCGACGACGGCGATCGCGAAAGCCAGCAGGTTCGGCAGGATGAGCAGGGGCTTGGCCTGGTAGAAGGCGGCGATCTCGGCCAGGCGCCAGGAGCCGGCCAGGATAGCCGGGCTGAGGACGGCCAGGAACAGGGGCACTTCGTATCCGAAGAGCATGGTCAAGACCCGCGCCCCGCCGATCGAGGAGAAGTAGTTGGTCGAGGACCAGGCGGCCAGGAAAATGATGAGCGTCGGGAGGCTGAGGAGGTAGAGGAGGACGATGAGGTCTCCCTGGAAGGAGGTGAAGCTGGGCACCGCCAGGTCGAAGTTCCAGACCGGAAGCAACAGGCCGGCCGCGGAGACGACGGCCAGGCCGAAGGCCGGGAGGACCCTGAAGAGCCCTTTGTCGGCGGCGGCGGGGACGACGTCCTCCTTGGCCAGGAGCTTGATGAAGTCGGCGATGGGCTGCAGGAGACCGAAGCTCCCGGTGTGGGTCGGGCCCATCCGGTTCTGGAGCCTGGCGAAGACCTTCCTGTCGAACCACTCGCAGAAGGTCGAGTAGGCGAACAGGAAAAGGAGACCCGGGTAGACGAAGAGATAAAGCAGTGTTCTCAGAACGGCCATACGGCATTCCTTTTCAAGGGGGCTTTTTGATGACGCTCGAGGGCCTGCCGGCGCAGGTCGCCGAGACGGACGATGCTCTCCTCGCCGCTGCGGGCGCTGGTCAGGACGACGGCCCGTTCGGCGCAGCAGATGCAGGGGTCGATGGCGGCGAAGATCAGGGGGATGTCGGCGATGAACCCGCTCCTCAGCATCTCCACCGTGGCCGGGTAGTTGGCCAGCGTCGGGGCCCGGACCTTGAGACGCTCGGGCTTGTCCGTTCCGTTGGACTTGATGTAGTGGAGGTTCTCGCCCCGGGGCGCCTCGTAGCGGCTGACGACCTCGCCGGGCTTGGCTTTGCGCGGGACCTTGGCGGCGATGGGGCCCTCCGGGAGTTTGTGGATCATCTGCTCGATGAGCTTGTAGGACTCGAGGAGCTCCTTGACCCGGACGACGACCCGGCCGAGAACGTCGCACGTGTCGGCCGTGGGCACGTCGAACTCGAGCTCGCCGTAGACCGCGTAGGGGTCTTCCTTGCGGACGTCCCGGGCCCAGCCCGAGGCCCGGGCCGTCGGCCCGACGGCGCAGAGGGCGACGGCTTTCTCCAGGGGCAGGACGCCGACGCCGGCGATGCGGGCCACGAAGCTCGGCTCGCTGGCCCCGATCCGGAAGTAGTACACGCTGCGCTCCCGCAGGATCTTGACGCCCTCCAGGACCTTGGCTTTCTGGAGGTCGTCCAGGTCCCGGCGCACGCCGCCGACCGCGTTGATGGCGTAATGGACGCGGTTGCCGGTGATCATCTCCAGGAGGTCCATGACGACCTCCCGGTCGCGCCAGGTGTACATGAAGAAGGAATCGAAACCGGCCTCGTGGCCGGCCACCCCGAGCCAGAGAAGGTGGCTGTGGACGCGCTCGAGCTCGGATACGAGGTAGCGGATGTACATCCCGCGCGGGGGCGGCGCGATGTCCATGAGCTTCTCGACGCCCTGAACGTAGCAGGTCGAGTGGGAATGGGAGCAGATGCCGCAGATGCGCTCGGAGAGATAGAGGTTCTGGGTCCAGTTCTTCTCCTCGGCCACCTTTTCGACGCCGCGGTGGTTGTAGCCGAGGCGGATGTCGGCGTCGACGATGACCTCGCCTTCGACGGTCATCCGCAGACTGATGGGCTCCTTGAGGGCCGGATGCTGGGGACCGATGGGGATCTGGAACTTCATGACTCGCCTCCGGGGATGACCTCGACCGGCCTCTCGTGCTTCCAGTCCTTGCGGAGCGGGTACTGGCCCTCCGGCCAGTCGTCCGAAAGAACCAGGCGTCGCGCGTCCGGGATATGATCGACGACGATGCCGAACATGTCCTGAAGCTCGCGCTCGTAGAGAACGGCGCCCGGGATGAGAGAGGAGATGCTTTCGACGTGAGGGCGGGCCCTCGGGAGCTCGGTCCTCAGGTTGAAGTCCTGTTCGGGCGTCGAAAAATGGTAGATGATCTCGAAGGTCTCCCCCTTATCCACGCCGGTGATGGTGGACAGGAAGACGACCCCGTACTTGTCGCGGAGCGTCCCCGTGACGGCCAGGAGGTCGCCGGGGGCGGCCTTCAGGAAGAGCCGGCGCGGGGCGGGATGGGTCAGCTCGACGATCTTTCCGCCCAGGTCGGCCTTGAGTCTGTCGATGATCTCGGCGTCGGTCATGGCATTTCCTCGAGGTCTAGAGTTTGCCCAAGAGCTTGACGACGCCGTCGACGATGGCGTCGGGCCGGGCCGGGCAGCCCGGGACGTACATGTTGACCGGGATGACCTGGTCGAGGCCTCCCAGGATGTTGTAGGCCCCCCGGTAGACGCATCCGGACATGGCGCAGGCGCCCACGGCGATGACGAACTTGGGATCCGGCGTCTGCTCGTAGATGCGGATGATCCTGTCCCTCATCTGCCGGGTGACCGGCCCGCTGGCGACGAGGACGTCGGCGTGACGGGGGGTGGCCTTGAGCAGGATGCCGAAGCGCTCGACGTCGAACCGGGGGGTCAGGGCGGCGACGATCTCGATGTCGCAGGCGTTGCAGGCGCCGGAGTTGAGGTGGAGGATCCAGGGCGACTTGATCCTGGACCAGCGGGCGAGCTTTTTGAGCATGTTAACTCCTTCTGATGAGGGCCATGATGGACAGGAAGATCATCAGCAGGTAGAAGATGGCGAAGAAGACGACCTTCCCCGACGGAACGGTGGCGATGACCAGGACGGCCACGTGCATGATCGTGAAGAACAGGGCCACGAAGAAGAACAGCCGGTAGCCGAACTGGACCTTGATCCCCGGGATGTCCTCGCCGCAGGCGTAGGTCGTCAACTTGCCGCCGACCTTGGTCAGGGAGGGGGCCATGGCCTTTCCCAGGGCGTAGAGGGCGAAGGCCACCCCGAGGAAGAAGAGAAAGGCGATGGGCGGAGAGAGGAGGAATCCGATTCCGTTCATGGCTTACCCTTTCAGCCGGGTCAGTTTCCGGACGTCCAGGCTCCCGGTCGTCCGGTAGATGTTGATGATCAGGGCCAGTGCCGCGGCCACCAGGCTGACCTCGACAACGATGAAGGTGACGACCAGGGCCTGGGCCAGCAGAATGTTGGCCCGGGCGAAACCGGTCGACACCAGCAGGAGGCTGAGCCCCTTGCCGATGACCATGATCCCGATGAACAGCCGGATGAGGTTCCTCTTCGTCAGCAGACACAGGAGCCCGGCCAGGATCAGGGCGGCCGAGAAGAAAAGGTAGAGATACCAGGCGTTAATCATGTTTATCCCTCTTGCGGAATAAGGCCAGGACGGCGAAGACGCCGGCCAGGATGACGGCGATCTGGCCGACGAGGTCCAGGGTCCGGCCCTTCCAGAGAACATCCCCGAACGTCCCGATCTCCGGGGCGGAGGGCAGGGCGGGGATCTTCTGCAGGAGCCCCTTCATGACCAGGGCGTCGATGACGATGAAGGCCAGGAAGAAGAGCGGGAAGACCCAGCGGACGATCCGGGATTCCCGGACCTCTTCGCCCGCGTTCGTCAGGGCGATGGTCAGGATGAACAGGACCGTGATCAACCCGGCCACGACGGAGATCTCGAAGACCCCCGCGTAGGGCGCGTTCATGCGGAAGAAAACGATCCCCAGCAGGAGGCTGGCCACGGCCAGCGAGATCGCCGCCTTGAGCAGGTCGCGAAGAACGATGGCCAGGACCGAGAAGAGAACCAAACCGACCAGAAGAGCTGTTTGCACGATCATCGTCAAAATCCCCAAGAACCGATCATGAAGTGAACCCCCTCCGCGAGCACGTCCGCTGCGGGCTGGACCCAGGACTTGACGGCCAGCGAGAACAGGATGCCGAAGACGAGGCAGAGGAGCCCGAGCAGGGCGGTCGAGGCCGTCATCCAGAAAGGGGCCTCCTTGACGGCCGCCCATTTCTCGTTGAACGCGCCGAAGAAGGTCTTGCGCTGCATGACGAGGTAATACCAGAGGGTCAGGACCGAGGCCAGAACGGCGATCAGGGCCAGCACCGGGTGCCCGGCCTGGATCAGGGCGATGATGATGATGAGCTTCGACCAGAACCCGTTGAGGGGCGGGACCCCGGCGATCGACAGCGACCCGATGAGCGTCGTGACCGCCGTGAACGGCATCTTCCTGGCCAGCCCGCCGCCCATCTCGTCGAGGTCCCTGGTCCCCGTCGCCTGCTGGATGGAACCCGAGTTCAAGAACAGCAGGGCCTTGGCCAGGGCGTGGTTGAAGAGATGGAAGAGCCCGCCGGCGATCCCCAGCGGGGTGCCGATGCCGATCCCCAGGACGACGTAGCCGACCTGGCTGATCGAGGAATAGGCCAGCATCCTCTTGATGTCCTTCTGGCCGAGGGCCAGGAAGGCGGCGACGACCACGGACACCGCGCCCAGGAGCATCAGGACCGTCGATAGGGCCGGGGTCAGGCCGAATACGTTGAGGAAGATCCGGGCCAGGGCGTAGACGCCGGAAACCTTGATCAGGAGGCCGGACAGCAGGGCCGAAATAGGGGCCGGGGCCGAAGGGTGGGCGTCGGGCAGCCAGGCGTGGAAGGGGATGAGGGCGGCCTTGAGGCCGAAGCCCATCAGGAACAGGGCCGAGGCGAAGCCGACGACCGCGCCGGCGTTGAGCTCTTTCAATCCCGCCGCCACCTCGGGGAAGCCCAGGTTCCCGGTCATGCCGAAGAGGATGGCGATGCTGGTCAGGACGAAGGCCGAGGCGACGACCGAGAGCATGAGGTACTTGAAGGCCGCCTCGAGCTCTTCGCGCTCGAGGCCGTACGCGACGAGGGCGTAGGAAGCGATGGCGGCCACCTCGAGGAAGATGTAGACGCCGAACAGGTCGGTCGCGAGGACCAGGCCGTTCATGCCGGCGATCATGGCCAGGAGCAGGGCGTAGTAGTTCCCCTTGGCGCCGTAGTGCTCCATGTAGTTGATGGAGAACAGGCCCGCCGCCAGGCCGACGAGCGAGATGGTCACCAGCATGAGCAAGCTGAACGCGTCGAGGGCCAGCCGGAGGTTGACCGACTCCCCGAGCCAGGTCAGCTGCTGGAGAGCCGGGCCGCCCGCGACCAGGGGCCGCCCGACGGCCAGGGCATAGACGAGCAGGAAGAGAAGGGTCGCGTTGGCCGCCAGGTCCGGCACGACCCTCCGGGAGATCCGGCCGACGAGAGGCAGGATCGCCGCCACGACGAGGGGTAAAGCAACGAAGAGTATGATCAACGCTCCTCCTCGATTCTCACGGCTTATTTCAAGAGCAGGCCGATCGCGCCGGCCACGACGACCAGGCCGGCCAGGCACCAGGCGAGGTAATTCGCGTAGTGCCCGTTGTGGGCCTTTTTCAGGATGCCGGTGAACCTCTCACCGGCGACGGTCACGATCTTCTCATAGACGAAGTCGATGGGCCGGTCGACGGTCTTGTACAGGACGGTCGACAGCCCGTGCAGGAACTTGACGCCTTGCTCGTAGAAGTCGAACACCCGGGCCTCGGCCAGGTCGTAGAGCTTGTGGACGCCGGGGAGGTTGTGGACGGGTTCGGAGGCCAGATAAGGCTTGCGGCCCGACTTCAGGAACCCGTACGTGTGCAGGAGGAAGGCCAGGGCCAGGCAGCCGAGCGAGATGAGGGCGATGGGATTGAAGAGGTCCAGGGCGTGACTGGTGAAGTCGAGGTGGGCGCCGGCCTCGACGTGGCCTTCGAGGATGGGCTGGATGAAGAGGTTCAGGGGGAGCTTGTTGTAGACGCCGAACGTGATGCACAGGCCGGCCAGGACGAGGATCGGCAGGACGACGGGCGCCGGGCTTTCCTTGACCTCGGGGATCGCCTGGGAGCGCTCGCCGAAGAAGACGGAATGGCCGGTCTTGAGGAAGGAGGCGAAGGTGAAGATGGCCCCGAGCCAAGCGGCGATGGCGAAAACGGTGTAGCCCGTCTCGAGGGCGCCGTGGAAGACCATCTCCTTGGACACGAACCCGTTGAGCGGCCAGAGGCCCGAAATGGCCAGCGCGCAGACCGTGAACCCGAAGGCCGTCAGGGGCATCTCCTTCCGCAGGCCGCCGAGCTTGCTGAGCTCGGTCGTCCCGGCCCGGTGCTCGACGGAGCCGGCGGTCAGGAACAGCCCGCTCTTGTAAATGGCGTTGTTGATCATGTGGAAGAGGCCCCCGGCGATGCCGAACGGCACGGCCGTCCCGATGCCCAGCACCATGTAGCCGACCTGGCTGACGGCGTGGAAGGAGAGCAATCTCTTGAAGTCCTTCTGGATGAAGGCCATGAGGACGGCCAGGACGATGGTCACCGCCCCGATGGTCATGAGCACGATGGACAGGGTGCTGTGGGGCTTGAGGGCGAAGAAGTCGAGGGTGATGCGGGCCAGGAGGTAGATGCCCAGCAGCTTTTCGAAGGCGGCCGGCAGGAAGGCCATGAAGCCCACCGGCGCGTCTACCGCGGCGTCGGGGATCCAGGTGTGAAAAGGCATGGCCCCGGCTTTGCCGAGGGCCCCGATCATCATCATGATGAAGGCCGCGGCGGCCAGGCCGGTCGGCTCCACGGAGACCTCGGACATCGTCAGGGTCCCGGTCTGGGCCCAGAGGATGCCGATGCCCATGATCAGCGAGAAGTCGCAGAACCCGTTGATCAGCAGGGCCTTGACGGCGGTCCGGTTCGAGGTCGGCCGGCCGCCGATCGTGATCAGCCCGTACAGGGAGATGAGCAGACCCTCCCAGAAGAAGATGAGGGGCACGAAATTGTCGGCCAGGACCGCGCCGTTGGCGAAGGCGGCCGCCAGGAAGATGTAGGCGTAATACTCACGGACCCGGGCGGCGTCCTTCATCTTGACCGTCGAGAAGAGCGTGATCAGGAGGAGGAACCCGGCCAGGGCCAGCAGGATGAAGCTCGAGAAATGGTAGAGGCGGAGCTCGAAATCGATCCCCATGCCGAGCCACGGGAGCCTGAGCTCGAGGCTCTTCAGGGAAAAGAGGACGAATCCGTAATACAGAAGGACGGCCGAGCCGGCCAGGGCCAGGGCCTCCCGCAGGAGCTTGACGCCCCTGGGGATGACCAGGAACAGGACGGCCAGGGCCGCGGGCAGGAGGATGGGCAGAAGAAGCATTTTGGGCGTCATCGGAGCCACCAACTCATCTGTGCCGTCGCGATGTTGACCAGCTTCATCGGGTAGGCCGCGAACAGGCCGGCCGCCAGGCTGAGGACGGCCAGGGCCGCGACGACATAGACCATGGATTTCGTTCCCTCGGGGGCCGGGTGCTTGGCTTCACCCAGGAAGACCAGGCTGAAGACCTTCATCAGGTAGTACATCGTCAGGACGGCGATGAACAGGGCCGCCCCGGCCAGCCAAATCTCGCCGGCCTGGACGGTCCCCATGATCACCAGGAACTTCGAGAAGAAGCCGCCGAACGGCGGCAGGCCGATGACCGAGAAGGCGCACACGAGGAAGGCCACGGCCGTGACGGGCATGGTCTTGATCAGGCCGCCCGTCTGCCGGATGTCCTTCTCGTGGGTCGCGTGGATGACGATCCCGGCGCAGAGGAAGAGCCCGGCCTTGGCCAGCCCGTGCATGAGGATGAAGAGCAGGGACCCTGAGACGCCCGCGGGATTGGCCATGCTGAAGCCCAGGAAGATGTAGCCGATCTGGCTGACGGTCGAGTAGGCTAGGATCCTCTTGATGTCGTTCTCCACGGCGGCCGCCCCTGCCGACACCAGGCTGGAGACGACGACCAGGATGGGGATGATCGTCTGCCAGTCGTCGGGGACGCGGAAGGTGTACAGGAAGAGGCGGGCGAAGGCGTAGACGCCGATCTTGACCAGCACGGCGGCGTGGAGCAGGGCCGTGACCGTCGTCGGCGCGACGCCGGCGTCCGGGAGCCAGGTGTGGAGGGGGATGGTCGCCGATTTCGAGAACATGCCGAACAGGATGAGCAGGACGGCCGACCCGGGGATGAGGGTCCCCCGCATGGCCGTGATGTCGAAGGTGTTCGTCAGGCCGTAGATCTGGATGAACCCCAAGAGCATGACCACGGCGCCGAAGAAGGTCACCAGGAAGGCTTTGTCGGCCTTGATGACGAAATCGGGCTTGCGGTAGAACCCGATGAGCCGCCAGCAGCTGATGGCGATGATCTCCCAGAACAGGTAGATGAAGATCAGGTTCCCGGAGAAGACCAGGCCCATCATCGAGCCGATGAACAGCAGGACCATCAGATAGTATTCGCTCTGGTGCTCCTCGTTGTGGATGTAGCCGACCGAATAGACGACGATCAGGCATCCGACGAAGGAGGACACGCCGGCCATGAAGATGGCCAGGGCATCAATGACCAGAACGAAATCGAGCCCCAGGGCCAGGTTCAGGCGCACGACCCGCTCCCCCCCTTGGAGAGCGAAGGGGATCAGGGTCAGCGGCAAGACGGCCGTTACGGAGCTCACCAGGATGGCCCAGACCGACCGGGACGACCTGGAAAGCAGGCTTGCCAGGGGGATCGCGAATGAGCCGATGATGGGGACGAAGATCGTGAGGAGGACGATGTTTTCAACACTCATGTTTTAAGGTCATCTTCCTTGGATTTACGGCTAAGTATATTGACCGCCCGGAGGCGTGTCAAGGATTTCCTCAAGTTGTCCTCACGTTTTTCAACAGGGTGTTCCAAGTGAAGAAATCGATTGCTTTTTTGCCTGGAATGTAGGATAAAAAAAGAAAATTCCGCTGGAAAGGGCAGAGCCATGGCCATCGAGATCAGGGAGGTCCGGTCCCGCAAGGACCTCAAGACCTTCATCTACCTGCCGGAGAGGATCCACGCCGATCACGACAGCTGGGTCCACCCCATTTACATGGACGATTGGAAGTACTTCGACCGGAAAAAGAACAAGGCCTTCGGCTACTGCGACACGATCCTCCTCCTGGCCCTGAAGGACGGAAAGGTGGCCGGCCGGGCCATGGGCATCATCAACCACCGCTTCAACCAACACCGCGACGAGAAGACGGCCCGGTTCGGGTACCTGGAAACTACCGAGGACAAGGGGGTCCTGGGGGCCCTCCTCATGGCCGTCGAGGACTGGGCCCGGGACAAGGGCATGACCAAGATCGTCGGGCCTTACGGGTTCTCGGACCAGGACCCGGAGGGCTTCCTCATCGAGGGCTTCGAGCACCGGGCGACGATCGCGACCTACTGCAATTTCGACTGGATGCCGAAATACATCGAGGAGATGGGCTACGCCAAGGACATCGATTGGTTCGTCTACAAGATCGACGTCCCCAAGGAGCCGCCCGAATTCTATAAGAGGATCTACGAGCGGGCCATGAAACGGGGGACCTACGAGGTCATCGAATTCCGGAAGAAGAAGGAGATCAAGCCCTGGATCCGGCCCATCCTGTCCCTGATGAACGAGTGTTACATGGCGGGGAACATCTACGGGTTCGCCCCTCTGGAAGACGAGGAAATGGACGATCTGGCCAAGCGCTACCTGCCGGTCCTCGATCCGCGCTTCGTCAAGGCCGTCCGCAAGGGCGACGAGGTCGTGGCCTTCATCATCGCCATGCCCGACATGACCGAAGGCATCCGCAAGGCCCGCGGGCGCCTGCTCCCGTTCGGCTTCCTCCATATCCTCCGGGCGGCCAAGAAGACCAAACAGCTCGACCTGCTGCTCGGGGCCGTCAAGGAGCAGTACCGGGGCCAGGGGCTCGATGTCCTGATGGGCATCCGGGTCATCGTCGCCGCCCACGAGGCCGGCTACGAGATGATGGACACCCACCACGAGATGGAATCCAACGTCAAGGTCCGGGCCGAGATGGAGCGCATGGGCGGCCAGATCTACAAGAAGTACCGGGCCTTCCAGAAGGCGCTTTAGAGCCTGTCAAGAAGGTTCTTCTCCCGTTTTCGGGGATTTTCGTTGTGAGCGGCGTCTGTTGATATCCCCCCTAGCCCCCCAAACCCCCGGGAACCTGTCCCGACGGTTCCCCCGTCGCCTAAGCGACGGGTCCCCCTCCGCTATGGGGGTCTTCAGGGGGATATCAACAGACCCCGCTTAAGCATGAATCCCCGTAATCGGGAGAAGAGCCCGAAATTCACTGGGCGCGGACGAGGTCGCGGACCATCAGGACGAAGACGTCGACGGCCCGGCACTCGCGCGTGGCGGGATAGGTGTCGATCAGGCCGCGGGTCAGCTTCTCCCCGGATTCGTCGGTGAGGTGCTCGAGGAACAGGAGGTTCTCCTGCCCCTCGACGAGATAGATGTTGCGGACGCCCTCGTAGAGATCCCAGCAGATGCCGGTCTTGTCGAGGTCGATCAATTGGCCGAATTCCCCGAGCCGGATGATCTCGGGCCGGAGCTTGTCCGCCGAGACCTGCATGACTGAGCTCTGGCGGGGCTGCCAGGCCAGGGTGGTCTTATCGAAGCGACGGAACTCGCTGACGTAGCAGGTCAGCCCGGACGTCTTGTCCCGGACGACGCCCTCGACGAGACCGACGAGGATCTCGTCGGCCCGGGCGTAAGAGGCCCTCATCCCCTCGCTCATGGAGCGGTGAAACGGCTGAACGGCGAATTTCGCCGGGGCGGGCGGGGGGGCGGGCGGCGCCTCGGCCGCGGGCTCGGCGACGGGCTCGGGGGCCTTGGCGCAGCTCCCGATCGTCCATAAAAGGAAGGCCAGGCCGAGCGCGGGGACGGTCGCGTTCCTCATTCTTCTCATGGCGGAGAATGTGCCACACTCGTCCCGGCGTGTCAACGGCGCCGCCTACTTCGCGTCGGCCCAGTTCGGGCCCCAGCCGAGGCGGACCTTGAGGGGGACCTTGAGGGCCACGGCGCCTTCCATCCGCTCCCTGACCAGCCGCTCGACCTTCTTTTTCTCTTCCTCGGGGACCTCGAAGACCAGCTCGTCGTGGACCTGGAGGATCATCCGGGTCCGGAGCTTGGCGGCGAGAAGGTCGTCCCCGATGCGGAGCATGGCGATCTTGATGATGTCGGCCGCCGAGCCCTGGATCGGCGTGTTGAGGGCCATCCTCCGGCCGGCCTGCTGGATGTTCCTGTCTGGCTGGCGGAGCTCGGGGACCTGCCGCTTGCGGCCGAGCATGGTCTCCGAGCAGCCCAGGTCCCGGGCCTCGTCGACGACCCGGTCCAGGTAGTCCTTGACCCGGGGGCGCTCCTCGAAATAGCGGTCGATGAACTTCTGAGCCTCCGGGGCCGATGTCCCCAGCTCCTTGGCCATGGAGAAGGCCGAGGCCCCGTAGATGACGCTGAAGTTGATGATCTTGGCCCGCCTCCTGGCCTCGGGATCGGCCGGGCCCGACGACCCGCCGAAGACCGAGCGGGCGGTCTCCTCGTGGACGTCCCGGTCGTGGAGGAAGGTGTCGATGAGGGCGGGGTCTTCCGACAGGTGGGCCAGGACCCGGAGCTCGATCTGGGAATAGTCGGCGGCCAGGAGGCAGTGCCCGGGGTCGGCGATGAACGCCCGGCGGAAGCGCGTCCCCCATTCCCCGCGGGCCGGGATGTTCTGGAGATTGGGGTCGCTCGACGACAGCCGGCCGGTGGCCGCGACCGTCTGGTTGTAGGAGGTATGGAGCCTTCCCGTTCCCGGGTGGATGAGCTGGGGCAGGGCGTCGGCGTAGGTCGACTTGAGCTTGGCCAGCTGTCGGTACTCGAGGACGGATTTGGCCAAGGGATGGACGAGAGACAGCTCCTCGAGGATGTCCAGGGACGTGGAGTAGCCTTTGGTGACCTTCGTCCGCCGGGAGGCCGGAAGCCCCAGCTTGTGGAACAGGACCGAGGACAGCTGTACGGGCGATTGGATGTTGAAGGGGCCGCCGGCCAGCTCGTGGATCTCCTTTTCGAGCCGCTTGAGCTCGCCCTCGAATTCCCGGGACATGGCCCGCAGGACCTCGGGATCCACGCGGACACCCCACATCTCCATCCGGGCCAGGAGCTCGATGAGCGGGCGCTCGATATCCGTGTAGAGCTTGTCCAGTCCCTGTGCTTTGACCTTGTCCCAGAGGAGCGGGCCCAATTCAGCCGCCAGGTCGGCGTCCTGGCAGGCGTAGGGGGCGGCCCGCTCGATATCGACCTTGTCCATGGTCGTCTGGGCCTTGCCCTTGCCGACGATCTCGGCGTAGGGGGTTTTGGCGACCCCGAGATAGGCCAGGCCGATCTTCTCCAGGCCGTGCTTTCCCCAGTTGGGCTCCAGGAGGTAAGAAAGGACCATGGTGTCGCGGTCGACGCCGGCCAGGTGGACGCCCTCCTCGTGGAGGACGATGAGGTCGTACTTGATGTTCTGGCCCGTTTTCATGACCCGGGGGTCCTCGAAGACCGGGCGCAGGATGTCCAGGGCCCTTTTCTTGGGGATCTGGGGCGGGGCCCCCAGGTAGTCGTGGCCGACGGGAACGTAAAAAGCCTCTCCGGGAGCGACCGATAGCGACAGACCGACAAGACGGGCGCGCGTAGGGAACGGGCTGTCGGTTTCCGTGTCCAGGGCCACGGCCCCCGTCTTCTTGATGCGGGCCGCGAGGGCCTCGAGCTCGCTTTCGTCCAGGATGACCCGGTAATCCCGTTCCCGCGGGACGGGCTTCTTCAGGAAATCCGGCAGGAGGGAAGAGAACTCGAGCTCCTGGAACAGGCGGATGGCCTCGGCTTCGTCCGGCTCGCCCGGGGCCAGGTCCTCGAGACGGATGTCCAGCGCGAGGTCTTTGGTCACGGTCACCAGCCGCCGGCTGAGGTCGAGGAGCTCGCGGTTTTGTTCGATCTTCTCGCGGATGCGGGTATTGCGGACCCGGCCGAGGTTTTCGAGAAGGTTGTCGAGCGAGCCGAACTCCAGGATGAGGGACTTCGCGGTTTTTTCGCCGATGCCGGGAACGCCGGGGACGTTATCCGACGAGTCCCCCTGAAGGGCGAGGACGTCGATGACCCGATCGGGGTCCACGCCGAAGAATTCCTCGACCTTGGCCTTGTCGAGGAGGATCTCTTTGGCCGGATTCCAGACGGAGACCGGGCCGCCGACCAGCTGAAGGAGGTCCTTGTCCGTCGTGACGATGACCGTCCTCAGGCCCCGTTCGGCCGCCCGGGTCGCCAGGGTGGCCAGGACGTCATCGGCCTCGTACCTGGGAAATTCGGCCGTGGCGATCCGCAGGGCCCGCAGGACGTCCCGCAGCTTGGGCAGCTGGACGGCCAGGTCCTCGGGCATCGGTTTGCGTTTGGCCTTGTATTTCTCGAACTCCTCGTGGCGGAAGGTCGGTCCCTTGACGTCGAAGACCACGGCCAGGAGGTCCGGCTTCTCCTGGTCGCGGAGCTTCCTCAGCGTGTTGATGAAGCCGTAGATCGCGTTGGTCGGGAAGCCGCGGGAGTTGGACAGGCGCTGGATGGCGTAGTAGGACCGGTAGAGAAGGGAGTGGCCGTCGACGAGGAAGAGGGTCTTGTCGCGGGGACCCGCCTCGGGGCGGGACGGCCGGGGGCTCAGTCGAACCTGCCTTCGACGATCTCTTCGAGGATCCGTTTGTGCTGGTCCTCCATCATTCGCTCCAGGATCGCCGGGAGATCGGGGTTCGTCAGGAAAGCCGAGTACGGCGCTCTCTTGGACGTCAGCAGGCGGCCTGACCTGTAGATCAGGGATTCGACGTACGGGCAGCCGGGACCCTTGTCCTGGGTTTGGACGATGTAGGACTGGCCTTTGAATTCGATCCGGTTGTTGTATCCGTTCATGGAGGAGAGGCTCGCCCTCATTATACGCATCCCCGGACGCTTCGCAAGAGGGCCTCGGGGATCGTCCTCAGTCGCTACTCCTTTCGGCTCCCCGGCTCGGGACGTTTCCTCTCGCGGCGCACCCCCATCCGTGCTCGCCGCTCCAAAGCGCTCTTCGGCATCAGCGGCTGCGCGCGGGTGGGGGGCCCCCTCGCCGCTGCGTCATCGTCCCTTCGCCGGCTGGGGGCGGGCTCTGGCGCACGACCAGTTGATAAGCAGGTGCCGGGGACATGTACCTGCGGTGCGTGTCCCCACTCCCTGGCGTTCGCTGAGGAGGTTGCGGGAAAAGGGGCCGCAGGGGATCGTCCGAAGGAGCCTAAAGCGGTGATTCAGACGGAGAGGGGGCCGGTTGAGGGCATCCTCGCAGAGGACGGCT
>Ga0194113_10003723_pt1 | contig 20286 bp, 16 predicted proteins | sample TA2MahC200mmetaG_FD_146193 | JGI IMG/M metagenome (GOLD analysis project Ga0194113, IMG submission 146193) | Freshwater microbial communities from Lake Tanganyika, Tanzania - TA2015017 Mahale Deep Cast 200m | ecosystem: Environmental > Aquatic > Freshwater > Lake | place: Tanzania: Lake... | reverse complement strand
ACGTCGCGAAAGGGCCCGCGTCCGCTCCGAACGACAACAACGCTGGGGACGACCCCGCACCCACGCCGCATGACAACCAAACGCGCGAACGTTTGTGGTCAGAGCACTAGTGATCCCGGTCGCCGATCGTCGGGTCGCCTTCGAGCGCTCTGCGGAGGTGTCGCCGCGGCCATCCGAGCCCGGAGGCCCTTGCTGCGGCGCCTGGCGAGAGGTAGCCTCCCGCGCGGCGTGTGCCCCCCCGGAAATCGCTCCGGGGGGGGCAGTTGGAGAAAGGACCGAGGAAGGGCGCTGCGGGCCTCGCTGCGGCCTCCCGTGTCCCGCCCGGGGCCGGGAGGTCTCGTGAGCCCGTGCGCCGGGGACGCGGGGGTGGCTTGATGCAGCGAGAAGGGGAAATCACTTTCGCCCGCAAGGCCAGCGGCCTGGTGCGCGGCCTGAGCTTCTGGGATGCCTTCGGCATCGGCTTCATGAACCAGGGGCTGACTCCCAGCATCTGGGTCATGATCAGCCTGGGCCTGGGGGTGTATCTAGGCGGCAACCTGATCATCGCCACCATCCTGTCGGTGGTGATGGTCGGCATCGGGTTCCCCATAATCTGGGGAGTGCTCGGGGGCTCGATGCCCCGCTCGGGCGGCGAGTACATCTACAACTCCCGGATCCTCCACCCCTTGCTCGGCATCGGGGAGTCGTTCGGGAACGCCTTCATCTGGCTGATGTGGATCTACGTGCTGGCGCCGTGGATGGCCGATCCGGGGGCAGTGATGCTCTCGCAGTTCATGGGCTGGGAGTGGCTCTACAACCCCGAGACGGAGACTTTCCTGGGCGGCCTCTCCTATTCGTGGGGCGCCTTCGTCATCGCCAGCATCGCCAGCGTCATTGCCTTCAGCCTGGTGGCGTTCGGCATCAAGATCTTCGCCCGGGCGCAGAAGGTCGTGATGACCCTCGGGCTGCTCGGGACCATGGTGATCGTGGTCGTGCTGTTCATGTACAGCAAGCAGGACTTCGTCACCGCCTGGAACACCATGGCGGCCGAGCACGGGTCGCTGAGCTACGACGAATTCATCACCGCCGCCGGGGCGGCGGCCGGGACCGCCATGCCCACGACCTGGAACTGGTCGGACACCCTCGGGGTCATGGTCGCCGGCTCCTGGCTGTTCGCCTACTCCTACTGCATCACCTTCATCGCCGGCGAGGTGAAGCGGCCGGACAAGACGATCATGTTCTCGAACCTCTGGGCGATCATCGTGCCCGGGGTTTTCATGATCCTGGTAGCCATCGGCCTCTACCGCCTGGTCGACTTCGACTTCTTGTCGGCCTCGGCCTGGGTGGACAACAACGGAGGCATCGAGGGCTACAACATGCCCTTCAGCTCGCACTTCGTGGGGCTGGCCGCAGTGGTGATGCACAACAAGATCCTGCTGTTCCTGATGGCCCTCTCGTTCATCCTGTTCTGCCTGTGGTGGGTGGCCCTGTCCTACCTGGCCTTCCCCCGCATCATCTTCGCCTGGGGCATGGACCGGATGGGCCCGAAGTGGTTCACCGACGTGAACGCCCGGTTCGCGTCGCCCATCAAGAACTACATCCTCTGCCTGCTCCTGGGTGAAGCCCTGATCGCCCTCTACGTGTTCTGGCAGAACGAGCACATGCAGGGCCTGTCGGTCACCGCCCTGGAGATCTTCTCGGTGTTCGGCGTCACCGCGATCGCGGCGGCCGTCTTCCCGTTCTCCAAGCGGGCCAAGCACATCTGGGAGGCGTCGCCCTACAGGAGATGGAAGCTGTTCGGGGTGCCGGTGGTCACGCTGGGGGCGGTGGTCGCCATCGCCTACCTGGTGCTCCTGGCGGTGTACTTCTTCATCATGCCCACCAATCTGGAAGGGTTCACGTTCACTACCGGGATGCTCATCCTCGGCACGTGGGTGCTGGGCATTGCCTGGTATTTCTTCTGGACCTGGCGGACCAAGCGGACGGCCGGCATCAGCACCGGCATGCTGACCGGGGAGCTGCCGCCCGAGTAACGGGCCCGGCGGGCGGCGCGGCGGAAGCCTGCCGCGGCGCGACCGATCGAAGAGGGTCGCCGCCGCTTCGCGGCGGCGACCCTCCGCGGATAAGGTAGGGGCCGGAGGGCTCGTCCGGGCCGGGCTCGGTCAAAGGGAGGAGGAGCGGCAGGTGTTCAAGCTCTTCTACGTGTGCGACGTCCACGGGTCCAACGTCTGCTTCCGCAAGTTCCTCAACGCGCTCCCGATCTACGGGGTGGACGTGGCCCTGCTCAACGGCGACCTGTTGGGGAAGGTGCTGGTGCCCCTCGTCGAGAAGCCCGGCGGAGGGCGGGAGTGCCACCTCATGGGGCAGTACACCGCGATGGACACGGCCGAGGAACTGGCGGCGGTCAAGAAGTCGATCGAAAACGCCGGGTACTACTGGGTGGAGCAAGCCCCCGACGAGTACGAAGCCACCCGCGCCGACCCGGCGGCGGTCGACCGGCTGTTCAAGCAGCGGGCCATCGAACGGATCGAGGAGTGGCTGGACCTGGCGGACGAGCGCCTCGCGGGGAGGAGCCAGGCCGTCTTCATCTGCCCCGGCAACGACGACTGGTGGGAGATCGACGACCTGATCGCCCGGTCGAAGCTGCTGCGGCCCTGCGACGACCGGGTGGTCGAGTTCGACGGCTACCGGATGATCTCGTGCTCCCGCTCCAACCCGACTCCCTGGGACACGCCTCGCGAGGGCCCCGAGGACGAACTGACCGAGCATCTCGAGGGCCTGTGCCGGCTGCTGGGGTCGGCGCCGCCGGACTTCGAGAACGCCATCTTCAACTTCCACGTGCCCCCCTACGGCTACTCGCTGGACCTCTGCCCCAAGCTCGATGCCCAGATGCGCATGGCGGCCGAGGAGAAGATCCACGCCGGGAGCCTGGGCGCCAAGCAGGTGATCGAGAAGTACCAGCCCCTGCTGGGCTTGCACGGTCACATCCATGAATCCCGCGGCGCCCAGAAGGCCGGCCGCACCTTGTTGATCAACCCGGGGAGCGAGTACTCGGAGGGAATCCTCAAAGGCGTGGTGGTGATGCTGGAGAAGAAGAAGGTCAAGGACTACGTGTTCACCTCGGGGTAGAGCCAGGAGAAGATGGTCAGACGCTTCGTCCTTCCCAAGGACATCCCGCTGGACCGGTACCCGAAGCCCGAGGTCTTCCTCGGGGAGGGCCGGCGCATCGTGGACGCTGCCCGTGCGGCCGGCCTCGCCCTGCGAGTGATGGGCCCGCTCGCCCTGCACTACTACTACCCCGACCGGGTGGCCCTCTACGCCGGGCTCGAGCGCCTCGGGGAGCGCTACTTCACCGACATCGACTTCGCCGCCTACAGCAAGCAGGGGGGAAGGCTGAAGGCCTTCTTCGAGGACCTGGGGTACGACTGCGACCTGGACACTCTCATAGCCACCGGGAAGACCCGCCAGATCTACTACGGCGGGGCCGTCCCGATGATCGACGTGTTCCTCGACCGGCTGGACTACTGCCACGAGGTGAGCTTCAAAGACCGGCTCGAGTTCGACGACTACTGCATCTCCCTGACCGACATCGCGTTGCAGAAGCTCCAGATCTGGGAGATCAACGACAAGGACCTCAAGGACCTCGAGTTCCTCCTCACGGTCGCCGAGATCGGCGACGACGACACGGGGAAGATCAACCTCTCCTACCTCGCCGCCAGGCTGGCCGGCGATTGGGGCTTCTGGTACACGGCCACGACGAACCTGGGCCGGGTGAAGGCCCACGTGGAGGAGGTCGGGGCCCTCGACGACGCCGCGAAGGCCCGGGTCCGGCTGCGCTGCGACGAGTTCCTCGCCCGCATCGAGGCGGAGCCCAAGACCAGGGACTGGCACAAGCGGGCCAAGAAGGGCACCGACAAGCCCTGGTACAACCGGAGCTTCTCGGACTGGTAGCGACACGGAAAGCGAGGAACCAAGCCTTCCGGGCCACGCATTGCGGTAGCCGGCGAGCGCTTGGCCTCCTACACTGAAGCCACCAGCCCAGGAAGTGGGACCACAACGGCAGGAGGGGGACGGAGGTCACCATGAGTGCGCACATCGACGCCGATCGGGTTCAGCGGCTCACCAGGCAACTGGAGGAGTCCCTGCGGAAGAAGACGGCCCGGTCGGGCCGGTTCGTCGAGGAGGCCAAGCAGGTTCTGCCGGGGGGCGTAGCGTCCTCCTTCCAGGATGTCCCGCCGCACCCGGTGTTCATCACGGGCGGCAAGGGGTCCCGGGTGTGGGACCTCGACGGCAACGAGTACTCCGACTACCACAACGGCTTCGGGGTCATGGCGATGGGCCACGCCCACCCGGTGATCGCCGCCGCCATCGCCGAGGTGGCGGCGCGGGGCACCCACTTCGCCGCTCCCAACGAGAGTGCGGTCCGCATGGCTCGGGAACTGGCGAGGCGCTTCCACCTGCCGAAGGTGCGGTTCTCCAACAGCGGCACCGAGGCCACCCTGGATGCGGTGCGCCTGGGGCGCGCCTTCAGCGGCAAGGACGGCCTGGTCAAGATCGAGGGCACCTACCACGGCCATCACGACGCCGTCATGGTGTCGGTGAAGCCCAACGCCGAGAAGATCGGCCCCAGGGCCCGCCCCGCCTCGGTCGCGCAGAGCGCCGGGATTCCCCAGGCCATCCTGGACATGACGGTGGTGGTGCCGTTCAACGACGCCGACGCCCTCGATCGCGCCCTGGCCGACAACCCCGATGTGGGGACGATGATCATCGAGCCGATCATGCTCAACATCGGGGTGGTGGCGCCCCAGCCCGGCTACCTGGAGGCGATCCGGGAGATCACCCGCAAGCACGGCGTGGTGCTGATCTTCGACGAGGTGAAGACGGGGAACGTGATCGCCGCGGGCGGGGTGGTGGAGCGCTACGGCGTCATCCCCGATCTGGTGGCCCTGGGCAAGGCGACGGGGGGCGGCACGCCGATCGGGGCCGTGCTGGGCACCGAGGAGATCATGGCGCTCATCACCGACCACCGCGTCAAGCAGCTGGGCACCTTCAACGGGAACCCGCTGAGCATGGCGGCCGGTGAGGCCGCTCTCACCAAGGTGATGGACGCGGCGGCGTACCGGCGCCTCGACGAGGGGGGAGAGCGGATCGTGCGCGGGTGCCAGGAAGTCTGCGACCGCTACGGCCTGCCCGCCTACGCCACCGGGGTCTCGGGCAAGGGCTGCGTCATGTTCTCCGAGAAGCCGGTAGTGGACTACCGCTCCTACGTCGAGTGCTTCCGCGACGACCTCAACTACCTGGCCTGGCTGTACCACATGAACAACGGCGTCTATATGACGCCGGGGGCCGACGAGCAGTGGACGCTCTCCATCGCCCATACGGACGAGGAGCTCGACCACTACGTGGCGATCCTCGAGGAGTTCGCCCGCGACGTCACCGCCTGACGGCGAACCCCGGCACGCCGGAGGCACAGGGACGGGCGGCCGTCATCCGAGGTGGAGGCAGATGAGACCGAGAGCCACCAAGAGGATCGGCCCCGGCGCCGCCTCCCGGGCGGAGCGGGGGGCCATCAGCCGCGGCGTGCCGCTCGACGACGTCGATCGCGGCCTCATCGAGGCGCTGCAAGCCGACGGCCGGGAGTCCTTCCGCCGGATGGCCACCCGGCTCGGGGTGTCGGAGGCCACGGTCCGGGCCCGGTTCAAGCGGCTCTGCGCCGCCGACGTCCTGCAGGTGGTCGGCATCACCAACCCCCTCGGCATGGGTTTCGAGGTGATGGCGATGGTCGCCATCAAGGTGCAGGGGCCCCCGCAGGCGGTCGCCGACGAGATCGCCGGGTGGCGCGAGGCCAGCTACGTGGTGGTCACCGCCGGGCAGTTCGATGTCCTGGCGGAGTTGGTGTGCCGGGACTGGAGGCACTTCCTCGAGTTGGTCGGGCAGGTGCGCGGCACCCCGGGCGTGGTCTCGACGGAGAGCTTCCTGTACCTTGACCTCTGCAAGCAGTTGTTCGATTGGGGGACGGCCGGACTTCCAGACGGCGGAGAGACACCCGATGCCCGACCACGACGGGGGTGAGCCCATGCTCTACGGATACGCGGGAAAGGTGCTGCACGTCGACCTCACCTCGGGGTCGCTGAAGGTGGAGGAGCCCGCGGAGGCCTTCTACCGGACCTACCTGGGAGGGAGCGCCCTCGGCGTTCACTACCTGCTGCGGAACACCCCGCCCGGGGCGGACCCGCTGGGGCCGGAGAACACCCTCACCTTCGCGGTGTCGGCCTTCACTGGGGCGCCGATCTCGGGTCAAGCCCGCTGCAGCGTCGTCGCCAGGTCGCCGCTGACCAATGCGGTGGGCTCTTCGGAATCGGGCGGCTTCTTCCCGGCCGAGTTGAAGTTCGCCGGGTTCGACGCCATCGTGGTACGGGGAGCATCGGCGCGCCCGGTATACCTGTGGGTGAAGGACGGGTCGTTCGAACTGCGTGACGCGGGCCACCTGTGGGGCAGGCCCACCAGCGAGGTCGACCGGATCCTGAAGGAGGAGTTGGGCGATGACCGCATCCAGGTTGCCCAGGCGGGGCCGGCAGGCGAGCGGGGGGTGCGCTTCGCCGCCATCATGAACATGGCCAACCGGGCCAACGGCCGCGGGGGCCTGGGGGCGGTCATGGCGGCCAAGGGGCTGAAGGCAGTGGTGGTGCGGGGGACGAAGAAGGGGTTGCGCACCGCCGACCCCGAAGCCTTGCGTCGCATCATGAAGGCCTCCCAGCCGAGGATCATGGGCGACCCCGATGTAGAGGACCTGGCCATCCACGGGACCTCGGGGATCGTGGAGTATCAGGACGGCATGGGCGGGCTGCCGACGCGCAACTGGCAGAGCGGGACCATGGGCGGGGAGCGGGCCGTAGCCATCGCCGGGGCCACTCTGTTCCGCGACTACCTGAGAGGAGCCGCTGCCGGCACGCAGATGAAGGACGGGCGGGACACCTGCTACTCGTGCGGGGTGCGCTGCAAGCGGGTCGTCGAGGCGGAGTGGGCCGGTCGGGCCCTGCGCCCCGAGTGCGGTGGGCCCGAGTACGAGACGGTCTCGGTGTTCGGCTCGTACTGCGACGTCACCGACCTCGGGGCGGTCGTCTACGCCAACCAGTTGTGCAACGAGCACGGGGTGGACACCATCTCCGCCGGGGCGACGATGGCATTCGCCATCGAGTGCTTCGAGCGAGGGTTGATCACCACCGCCGACACCGACGGCATCGCCCTGCGCTGGGGCGACGCCGGGGCCATGATCGCCATGCTGGAGAAGACCCTGCGGCGGGAGGGGTTCGGGGACATCCTGGCCGAGGGGTCCTCCCGGGCGGCGGAACGCATCGGCGGGGATGCCGGCCGGTACGTGATGGCCGTCAAACAGCAGGAGTTGCCGGCCCACATGCCGCAGGTGAAGGCGTCCCTGGCCCTGGTCTACGCGGTGAACCCGTACGGCGCCGACCATCAGTCCTCCGAGCACGACCCGTTCTACGAGCCGGAGACCCTCGAAAGCCGGCCGGAGAAGTACGCCGCCTGGATGGCGGACATCGGCCTCACCAACCCGCAGCCCGCCCGGGCCCTCAACGAGGAGAAGGCCCGGTTCGCCCTGCGCACCCACTGGGCCTACCAGGCGATGAACTCGGCAGGGGCCTGCCAGTTCGTCTTCGGGCCCGGCTGGCAGCTGATGGGCATGGGGGAACTGGCCGCCTCGATCGCCGCGGTCACGGGCTGGGACCTGGGAGTCGACGAATTGCTGGCGATAGGGGAGCGCACCCTGAACCTGCAGCGGGCGGCCAACGCCCGGGAGGGCTTCACCCGGGAGGACGACACCCTGCCCCGGCGGCTGTTCGACGAGCCGCTGCAGGGCGGCGCCTCGGACGGCCGGGTGGTGCCGGAGGCCGAGTGGGAGGCCGCCCGGGCGGCCTACTACCGGCTGGCGGGCTGGGACCCGGCCACGGGCAACCCCACCCCGGCCACGCTGGAGCGGCTGGGCCTGGGCTGGGTGGGGGAGGCCTGACCGGTCGCCACCGGGGCCCATCGATTCGGGAGGCCCTATCGGCTCGCCCTGAGGGCTCGGGGTGCCCTACCCGATCGCCCCCAACTCCCCCGATGTCGGCGTCGTCGCCGCCGTAGAGCAGGTCACCGCCTCCCAGGCCGGTGATGGCCGCCGGGGAAGCGGTCATCAGACCCGGGGATACCGCTCGGCCCCCGCCCCGAAGCGACACCGCGAACGCACACCCGGCTCCTGGAGTCGCCCACCCCGAACTCACCCCGGCACTCCTTCGTTGGCGGGTGGCGCCGAGACGTCGCAGGGGCGGCGGGCCTGCAGGCGGGTGGAGCATCGCGCCGACTCGTGCCGGTGTAGGGTCGAAGCAACTCGGCGGGCGTCGAGAGGAGCCGATGGTGGGAGAGGGACTCGCTCGGGCGATCACGATCGGGTCGATCGTCCTCACGGTTGGGGCGCTCGCTGTTGCCTTCTCCCTCGCCCGGCGACGGACCAGGATCCGCGTCGGCTTCGATGTGGCCCGCGCCGTCGTCGCCGTCGCCGGCGTCCTGGTCATCGCGCTGCTGGCTCATACGGGGGCACCGCCGGTCGCCATCGTCGCCGCGATCGCCGCCGGCCTGGGCGTCGGGTTCGCTCAGGGGTTGGCTCTCGAGGTCCGGCAGGGGGAACGGGGCTTCTACGCCCGGCGCAGCCCGATCGCACTCGCCCTCTGGGGGGTGGGCATCGTCTTCATCCAGGTGGCGGGCATCGCCGCCCGCACCGGAGGGGTGCAGATCGGGCAGGGCATCGCCTGGTTCAGCGCGTGCCTGGGCATCGGCCTCATCGTGGGCCGGAACCGCCCGCTGCAACGGGCCCGGCAGGGGGGAGCGGCGGGCGGCGCCACCGTTGCCGTCGTTCTCCTTGCCGGGGCGCTGATTGCTGCTTCTGGAGGGGGAGCGGCACGCGGGCACGCGCTGGCTGCAGCGGAGGATCTCACCGCCGAGCAGCTCTGCGAGCTGTATCCGCAGGACCAGGGCTTCAGGTTCCAGGCGAACCCCGGAGTCCAGACCTGCTGGGCGGACTTCGGAGACTGCGACGGGGCACAGCCCGAGCCGAGCGACTGCGGCAGCGGGATCATCAAGCAGGAAGCTACCGCTGAGGACGCTTGGGAGAGCCTCACCCGCCACACCGGTGGGTACCAGGAGCCCATCGCCGGGTTGGGAGAAGCGGCGATCGGGGGCTGCGATGCCTACTGCACGGTCGAATTCGTGCGCGACCGTTACTGGGTTTGGTGGTCGGTGGATCCTGCACTGGGCCTGGAATCGGCTCGCTCCCTGGCAGCCCAGGTGGATGCGCGGTTGCTGGCTCTGCTGGGCGGGGAGCCGCCTCCGCCCACCACGGCCACGACTTCGGCCCCCAGCAGCACCACCACCTCCGGGGCCACCTCCACGACCGATCCGGTCGCCACCTCCACCACCGGCACCTCCACCACGCTGCCCCCTTCCGGTGAGGGCGAGCCCTCGGACGACGGCGAGGCGCTCACCCCGCAGGAGGCCGCGGCGCAAGCGATCGCCGGGCTGATCGCCGCGGCAGCGATGGGGGTGATCACCTGGGCGGAAGCGGCCGCCGGGATCGGCGAGATCCTCGGCGCCGCCGCCGCCGGGACCCCGCCCCCCGAGCCGCCCCCGCCCGAAGAGCCCCGGCCGGCGGAGCGGCCGGCCGACCCCTGCGCTTTCCAGCAGGCGCGCTACGAGGAAGCCTTGGGCGAGTGGCACCGGATCCAGACGGAGATCGACGCCGTGCGCAGCGAGTACCGGGCTCTGCAGCTGCAGATCGAGGCCGATCAGGCCCGGGACTTCAGCGGGGCACTGTTCGACCTGGGAGCCATGGGCTACGACCTCCTCGGAGCGGAGCCGCCGACCCCCGGGGTGTTCAAGGCCATGGTCGAGGCCGCCAAGCAGGAGTTCGGCCGGGCCGTCGTCAAGCAGCTCATCCAAGCGGCGGCGGCGGGAGAGTGGCCCGACCCGGCGACCATCCTCTACGAGGCGGGGCATGGGGCGGCCGGCGCCCGCGACCTCGCCGGGGGCAAGCTTCCCGGCGGGGCCTTTGGGGAGTTCTTCACCCAATCGATCACTGCGCTGCTCGCCGCCAACCGGTCCTACGACTACCTCAAGTTCATGGACGCGCTGGCCGCGCCGGGGGCGATCAGCGACCCCGAAGTGCTGCGGCTCATCGAGCAGTCCAGCTTCGAGATGTACTTCAAGCGCGTGGGCCCGTGGGTCGCCGTGGTGGCCAAGTCCATCGACCTCTGGCACAAGAACAAGGAGTGGGGCGAGGGGGTGGAGCGGCGCAACGGGATGCGCGCTGAGTTGACCCGCCTCGGCACCCGCATCGGAGAACTGGAGTACGACCTCGGCTACGCCACCGAGGCCCGCGACTCCTACCGGGGGTTCCTGTCGAGATGCCGCGAGGAGACGCCATGAGCCGTGCCAACCCCATGCTGGCCTGGTACGGGCCGGCGACCATCGCCGCCCTACCGGGAAGGCTGCACCTCGACCCCGAGAGTGAGCGGCAGGCAGTCGACCTCACCTTGCGCGATGCCGTCGGCCACTGGTGGCGGCCGCAGCGGGACGGGTCGTGGCTGTGTCACGACGGAGAGGAATGGGCGTCCGGCACCCCGCCCGAGACGCTCGAAGGAGTGGCTCCGCTCCCCGTCGGGGCCGCGGCGGTGCAGCCCCCGGCCGGCGGGGAGCCGTCGGCGGCTGCGCCGCAGGAGGTGCCGGCCCCCGAAGGGCTGCAGCGCGGCATCGAGCGCATCTGCGGCGCTTACCGGTCGGGAGAGATGGTGTCCACGATGGCAGAGTTGCTTCTCGCCGATTGGATGCTGCTGACGCCCGACGGACGGCTGTGGACGGTGGGCGCCCAGTCGCAGATCTGGCACGCCTACGGAGCCCAGGGCTGGGAGCCCCAGTCCGCCGCGCCGGCAGGGCCGTTCCTCGCCGGAGAGCAGGCCCGGGCCGTCTCCGGGGTCCCGGGCAGCCCCGCCCGTACCTGGGCCGAACGGGGGCCGTATCTGCCCGAAGCCGTCTCGCCGCCATGGGAGCCTCCGCCGCCGCCCCTTGCGGGGCCAACTGCCGATCCGCCGCGTGCGGCCCACCCTGCCCCTCCGGCGCCTGTTGCTCCGGCGCCTGCTCCTCCGGCGCCTGTTGCTCCGCCCGGCGCCCCTGTCGGGGCGCCTCCGGGCCCGTCGGCCGCAGGGCTCCCGGCTCGCGGCCCGGCCGATCTGCTGCTGCTCGTCGCCGCCCTGGCGCCGGCGGCGAGCGCCTTCCTGCCCTGGCGGGGTCACTGGGACCTGCATGCCTTCACGACCTCGGCAGCCTTCCTGTGGAACGTCAACGCCGACGACGGCTGGTTCAGCATCGGCCTGGTGTCCCTGCTCCTGGGCCTGGCGGCGCTGTCCACCGTCCTCCTCAGCAGCCTGAGGCGGTACCGGCGGGTCGTCGGGGGAATCGCCGCCGGCCTGGCGATCCTGTGGCTGGTGGAGACCTTCAGGTACCTCATCTGGTTCGACCCCTGGCCGCGCCTGGGGGCGATGTTCACCCAGGAGTTCGCCGTCGGGCCTTGGCTGGCCCTGGCCGGCGGCTTGCTGCTGCTGCTCAAGCGCCGATGAGCCGGAAGGAGTGGGGAGAGCGCACCCTGAACCTGTTGCGGGCGGTCGACGACCGGGAGGGCTTCACCCGGAGAAAGGCACCGCCCGGCCGGCCCGTGAGGTCACAGGCCGAGGCGGCGACGGGCCGGGTCTCGACCCGGTCGATGGTGACTCCGGGGGCGGGGGATGAGCCCACCGGGAGGGCGGCCGCCCGGGTCGCGGCCTCGTCCTTCCCGAAGCTCAGGGACGGCGCGTGACCGTCGATGGGCTGGAGCCAGCAGGCACCCTCGAAGCCCGGCATCGCGGCGAACCGCTGCTCGATGCCTTCGATGGCGGCGAGAGCCTCAGTGAGGCGGGCCGTGTCGACGTTGCTGCGAACCACGTTGGCATACATGGCGGTGCTCTGCGGACGGCCGACCGGAAGGCACTATGCCCACACGCGTATTGGTGAACAGGGGACTTCCGGCGGGCTTCCTCCGGCTCAACTCCCCCCGGGCAGCACGTCGTAGCGGCGGTCCTCCCACCGCATGAAGCCGGCGATGGCGCGGGTGACGGCGCCGCCCAGCGGCCCCGGAGGCCAGGGGGGCACCCGCCGGTCGACGAAGAAGACCCGGGTCAGGTCGGTGTCGCGCTCCAGCACCAGATCGCGCACCGTCTGGCCGTGCAGGTGGGTGATCGACACGCCGTGGCCCACGCAACCCAGCACGAAGACCTGGTCCGGGGTGCCGGCGTGGCCGATGACCGGGAACAGGTCGAGCGGGGCCGACACCGGTCCGCCCCACTCGTGGGTGAAGCGGATGCCGGCCAGGGCGGGGAAGGTGAGCCGCAAGTCGGCGCGCAGGGCGGCGAAGACGGCGTCGTTGCGGTCGTGGTCCATGGTGCCGTCGCGGCTGAGGGCCACGTCGCGTCCTCCCCAGACGAGGCGGTCGTCGGCGGTGAGCCGGTAGTAGTGGACGAAGTCGCGGAAGTCCTCGACGCCCTCGCGACCGTGCCAGCGGACCACTTCCCGCTGAGCGTCGGTGAGCGGCTCGGTCATGACGATGTAGGTCCAGATCGGCACCTGCTTCCGCTTGAGCGGGGCGAAGTGGTGCGACCAGGCGTTGGCGGCGAAGACCACCTTGCGCGCCTTCACCCGCCCTCCGGGGGTGGTGAGCACCGAGACGCCCGCGGCCTGCTCGACCGTCTCCACCGGGGTTCGCTCGTAGATCTCGACGCCGCGCCCCGCCGCTGCGTCGCGCCAGCACCAGGCCAGCTTGGCCGGGTTCAGGATGCCGCAGTTGGGCTCCCACCAGGCCCCGCCCACGTACAGGGGGCTGTTGACCCGCATCCGCAGTTCATGGGAGTCGATCAGGGAGATCCCCGAGATGCCGAGCCGGTGGACGCATTCGATCTCCTTGTAGAGGCGCCGGCGGTGCTTCTCCGAGGTGGCGACCCAGAGGTACCCGGGATGCTCGTAGTCGCAGTCGAAGTCGAGCTCCTCGACCAGGCGGCGGACCAGGTTCACCGCCCGCTCGGCGTACTCGTGCCCCTCCACCGTCCGCGCCTTGCCGAAGCGCAGGGCGGTGATGGAGTGCATCATCCCCATCTTCGTCATGGAGAAGCCGCCGTTGCGCCCGCTCGCTCCGAAGCCGACGACGTCGGCCTCGAGCAGGGCCACCCGGAGGCCGGGCTCCGCCTCCTTGATGAAGTAGGCGCTGGTGAGGCCGGTGTACCCGGCTCCGATGATCGCCACGTCGACGTCGAGGTCGCCGGCCAGCGGCGGCCCCGGCGTGTACGGGCGGGTGCCGAGCCAGTAGCTCTTGTCGGCGAACGGGACGGCCTCCATCTCACCCTCCCCGGTGACCCTCGCCGCCGACACTACTCCGCGCCCGCCTCCGCCGACGGCGACGGGGCGCCGCGTGACGGGCCTCCTGCCGAAGCCTGCCGCCGGAGGACGGGACGACTCTGGCCTCGCGTTCCTCCAGGTCGGCCTCTCGTCTCCCGCCCGGCCGCTCTGCGGCGGAGAACTCCGGGAAGCCGGGGCATATCGGTTCACCTCCTCGGGAGCCTCCAGCGCGCCGGCGCTACCGGATCTGAGGATCCACACCCGGGGCGACCGCGGCAGAGCGGCAGAGGTCCGGTCGGCCGGCGCGGCCGGGGCTGAACCGCCGCCGGGCTGCCGCTGCGTGGTCCGCAAGTGAGCCACGGGGGCTGGAGCGGGCGGCCCTGCAGGCCCGCGTTTGCCAAACGATCTCCCACCGGCGAAAGATGGGCCGGCCGCGGCCCTCTGCCGGAGGGCCGGGGTGCCGGCGAAGCAGGGGAGAAGGCGATGAAGTTGGTCGAACTGGGAGAGCGCCCGCCTCTCGGGGTGGTGCCGGAGCAGATGCACGCCTTCGTGGTGCGGCCGGAGCGCTACGGGGAACCGCTCGACGCCTTCCGGCACGAAGTCATCCCCAGCCCGTCCCTGGCCCCCGACGAGGTGCTGGTCTACGTCATGGCCGCCGGCATCAACTACAACAACGTCTGGGCGGCACTGGGCCAACCCCTCGACGTGGTGGCCGAGCGGCAGCGGAAGGGTGAGCCCGAGGACTTCCACGCCGGGGGGAGCGACTGCTCGGGGATCGTGTGGCAGGTGGGTGAGGCGGTGACCACGGTGCAGCCCGGAGACGAGGTGGTGGTGCACGGCGCCTCCTGGTCGGCCGACGACCCCTGGGTGGCGGGGGGCGGCGACCCGGTGCTGTCCGAGACCACCCGCGTCTGGGGCTATCAGACCAACCACGGGGGGTTCTGCCAGTTCGCCCGGGCGCAGGCGCATCAATGCCTCCCCAAGCCGGAGCGACTCACGTGGGAGGAAGCCGGCTGCTTCCTGATGACGGCCGGCACCGCCTACCGGATGCTGCTGGGGTGGCCGCCCCACGTGGTGCGCCCGGGCGACGCCGTGCTGGTGTGGGGGGCGGCCGGCGGCCTGGGCAGCATGGGCCTCCAGATTGCCGCCGCCATGGGGGCCCGGCCGGTGGCGGTGGTCTCCGACGAGTCCAAGCGGCAGTTCTGCCTGGACCACGGGGCGGTGGGGGTCATCGACCGCACCCGCTTCTCCCACTGGGGCTTGATGCCCGACACGGCGAGCCCGGCCTACGCCGATTGGGTGGCCGGCGCCCGGGCTTTCGGCAAGGGGGTCTGGGAGGCCCTGGGCGAGCGGGCCAACCCGTCCATCGTTCTCGAGCACCCGGGTGAGGGCACCCTGCCGACGTCGGCCTTCGTGGCCGCCACCGGCGGCATGGTGGTGATCTGCGCCGGGACCACGGGCTACAACGTGACCATGGACCTGCGCTACCACTGGATGCGCCAGAAGCGGTTCCAGGGTTCCCATCTCATGAACGACGCCCAGGCGGCCGCCGCCACCGCGATGGTCGCGGAGGAGAAGATCAGCCCGGCCTTGTCGAGGGTGTTCCCCTTCGACGGCATCCCCGAGGCGCATCAGTTGATGCGGGAGAACCGTCATCCGCCGGGCAACATGGCCGTGCTGGTCAACGCCCTGCGGCCGGGAGAGGGGGCGCGGTCGGCAGGCTGATCACCCTGCCCGCTGCCGTCGGGCCTCGGTACCATTCAGTCGATGCGCCGAGCCGCCGCCGGAGGAAGTGCCGGGGCTGCGACCGAGGGAGGGGCCGTCCGCCCCCGGGTCGTCCTGCTGCCCCGGCTCGACCCGGCCATCCTGGAGGTGGCCCACCGGTGGACTCCGGAGAGCCTCGACCTGGTGGTGGCCGATGCCGGCGCGGATCGGGAGGGTGCTGCCGCCGCCGTTGCCGGTGCGGAGTTCATCCTGGCCCTGGCTCCGGCCGTGACCCCCGCGGTGCTGGAGGCCGCCCGAGGCCGGGTACGGCTCCTGCAGTTGCTCAGCGCGGGTTACGACGAGATGGATATCTGCCTGGCCGGGGAGTACGGCATCCCGGTGGCCACCAACGGGGGGGCGAACGCCCCGTCGGTCGCGGAGCACATCATCCTGCTGATCCTGGCTTCCTTCCGGCACCTGGTCGACGTCTCCGCCCGGGTGCGCCGGGGCGCCTGGCAGTCGCCTTTCCAAACCAGCCGGGCCAGTTACGAGATCGCGGGCAAGACCGTCGGGCTCGTGGGGATGGGCAACATCGGGCGTGCTGTGGCGCGGCGGCTGCGCGGGTTCGAGGTGACGCTGCTGTACCACGATGTGCGGCCGCTGGCCGAGGCCGACGAGGTGGCGCTGGGCCTCACCTGGTCCGAGTTGCCCGACCTGCTCGCCCGCTCCGATGTCATCAGCCTGCACGTCCCCCTCACCGACGAAACCAGGGGCTTGATCGGCGAGTCCGAGTTGGCGCTCATGAAGCCCACCGCCCTGCTGGTGAACACGGCGCGCGGCGGCCTCGTCGACGAGGCCGCTCTGGCCCGGGCCCTGGCCGACGGGAGGATCCTGGGGGCCGCCCTGGATGTCCTGGCCCAGGAGCCGCCGCCTCCGGGTCACCCTCTGCTCGACCTGGACAACTGCCTCATCACCTCACACTGTGCCGGGCCGACCTTCGACAGCTGGCCGCGACGGTTCCGCAACGGGTTCGCCAACATCTCCCGGGTGCTGCAGGGACTCGAGCCGGAGTGGCTGGTCCGGTAGCCGGTTCCGGATCACGGCGGCGCCCCGGCAGCGGGGCCGGCCGGTGGTCTCCCGAGTCCCGCACGCGGGAAGGACGGCGCCGGGTTCGACATGCGGCGGGCCCCGGCCGGCTCCGGCTGGGGCCCGCCGCGGTGAAGGGCTCGCTAGAGCTCGCAGCCCGTTTCCGCCTCCGCGTCGCAGGTGTCGGTCCCGGCGCCGCCCTTGGCGGTGTCGTTGCCCGGGCCTCCGACGAGGAAGTCGTCGCCGGCGTTGCCTTCGAGGGTGTCGTCGCCGTCCTGGCCGAAGAGGCGGTCCTTGCCGCCGTAGCCGATCAGGCGGTCGTTCCCGTTCCCACCGAGGATCCGGTTGGGCCCGCCCGAGCCGGTGATGGTGTCGGCGAAGCCCGAACCCACAACGTTCTCGAGGTGGAGGAGGGTGTCGGTGCCGGCCCCGCCGGTCGCCTTCTGGGTGGACAGGTCGACCACTACGGCGCCTGCGGCCCCCGAGTAGTCCACGGTGTCGATGCCCATGCCGCCGTGTATCCAGTCGGCGCCGGGGCCGCCGACGAGGCGATCGTTGCCCGGCCCGCCGCAGATGGCGTCGTTCCCGCCCCGGCCGTTGATGAAGTCGTCGCCGGCGAGGCCGATGATGACGTCGGGGCCGCCGGTCCCCTGCAGGAAGTCGTTGCCCGGGGTGCCGACGATGGTGACGTTGAGGCCCCGGCAGCGGTACACGCCGAAATCGAGCCTCCAGCCGGTCAGTGTGCCGGTATCCCCCGAAGCGTTGTCGGTCACGGTCAGCCGCCAGGTGCCGGCAAGGGTCTCACCGTCGAAGGCGCTCAGCAGGTTCTCCGGGGTGAAGGTGCCGGAAATGGCCGGCGGCGGCGCGGTGCACTGGGTCTCCACCGGGGCGATGGCCTCGTCGTCGAGCACGGCGTCGATGTTGTCCCCGGCGCAACCAAACGTGCTGGCCGGTCTGCCGGGGCGGTCGATGATCACCACCGCGGTGCCGGTCTCGACGTGGGTGAGCGTCACCTGCAGGTCCCCGATCCAGGTGTGGGCGATCACCACGGCCACATCCAGGTCGGCGATCACCCCGGTATCCGATACCACGATGTCGTCGGATACCCCGGTCGGACTGTTGTCCGGGATCGGCAGCGTCGGGCCGCTGGACAACCAAGACACATAGAAGGGGGCCCCGGTCCGAGCGGAGGCTACGGCGGTCGCCATGCCGTCTCCTGCCGTCGTCGTGGACTCCACCTCCGGCTTGACGGTGGGCTCCGCCGCCCAGGAAGCGGCGGCGGCCGGTATCCCGACCAGGGTCACGACCACCGCAGTGGTCAGCAGTCGTCTCATGCGTCAGTTCCCTTCGTGGCGCGGTCCCCCATTGGGGGCAAGGCGGGCAATGTATGGGGGCCCGTGCTCCTAGGTGAACCGGTTTCTGCGATGGTGGGGGGCTCTCTCGGGAAGCGGAGACGGGCTCGATCGATGCCGCGGCCGGGGAGGGGACCCTCCGCATCGGCAGCGGGCCGCCGGGTCGACGGCCGCCGGGGCCGGTGCCGGGCAGGGAGAGCGGCGTCTCCTTCAGGGCCGCGCGGATGGGGCGAGCGGAGCGAGCGCCGTCCGCCGCACCTCCGCCCGAAGGCGCGGTTTCTTCGGGCGGAACGGACCAAACCGCGGGCGAAGCCCACCGCCTAGCCGCCGGCCCCCTCAGCCGCTCAACGGAGGGCCCGGGGAGGGTGCCCTGGATCGGGGCGGGGGTCCCGCTCTACCCCACGCCGAGGCGTTCGGCCTCGTCCGGCGCCTGCTGGCGGAGCAGGTCGAAGTTGGCGTACTGGCCGATGATGTTGAAGGAAGCGATCAGGTTGGCGGTGTCGATGTCCGAGGAGTAGTGGGCGTAGGCCTCCTGGTAGGCGTCGAGGGAGGCGGCGGGCAGGCGCCCCAGGGCGGCGACGATGGCCGCGTCCACCGCGGCTCTGCCGGCCGTGTCGAGCGCTTCGCGCTGCCACCCGAAGGCGACCATCTCCTGGACGTACTGCTCCTTCAGGGCCGCCAGGGCGAGGGCGGCAGCCGCGGCGTCCGGCCGGTCGGCGAGCAGCGAGACGACATCGCCGTAGGCGGCCAGGTACCGGTTGCCGATCGCCTCCCCGAGTTCGGCGGGGCCGGGCGCCGGAGCCTCCGTGGTCGCCGGGGCCTCCGTCGTTGCCGGGGCGGCGGTTGTGCTGGTTGCCGCCGCCGTGGTCGACGGGGCAGTGGTGCCGCCGCCGCAGGCGGCCAGTCCGAGGATCAGCACCGCTGGGAGCACCGCCACGGTTCGCATCGCGCCCACCTCCAGGCTCGTCGGGGTCGATGAGGCTAGCGGAGAGCCGGCAGGGCGCGAAGCACCGGGGCGCCGGCCCCTTGCGAACGCCTGTTCTGGTGGGGTATGGTCGGCGCCTCCTATGGATCCCTCTGCCGAGGACCCGGATCGCTCCGACCGCGCCGCCTCCTCCGAGCTGGAGGCAATCACCCGCTGGCGGCGGTCTCTGGACGCGGGCGATGACCCGGGCCCGCCGCCGATCCCTCTCCCCGGTCTGCTGCGCCTGGAGCGCGGTCGGCGCCTCGCCCGCGACCTCGAGCAGAGCCTCGGCTTCGACCATCCGCCGGTCCCGGCTTCGGCGCAGTTCCCCCTGTCGGCCCTGCTGGTCACCCGGCCGGCGGCGCCTTCGGTCACGGTGTGGGGGCCGGCGGCGGAGACCCCGGCGGCCTTCGAGCGGCAACCCATCCTGTCGATCCGCGACGGGGCGACGCCGGTCCTCGCCTTCCGAGCCTGGGAGATCGCCGGGGGCCGATTGCGCGGGGTGCGGGTCGCCTGGCCGGTGCCCACCGTCGAGGCTCGTTGCCTGGACCCGGGCCGCTGGACTTTCACCGGGGCGGCCGATGTCCCCCACACCGACGGCTCCTGCGGCCCGCCGCCCTGCGGCATCCGTGCCGCCAAGACGGCGGCGGGAGCGCTGGAGGCCGTGGTCGGCCGCGAACCCTTAGCACTGGGGATCGTGGCGCTCGCGGGCAAGGTGGTCGAGCACGAGCGCGGCTATCGGGCGGCGGCGGCCACCGCGGTGGGGATGCTGGTGGTGTCCCGCGGCGAGGCGATGCGCTTCGACGGCTTCGAGGTCGATGAGTTGTTCGCCGCCCCCGATGCTGCCGTCGCCGCCGCCCGCAGCCGCGCCGGGCGCCTGCCGCCGCCGGGCCCGAAGCGTCACGCCTTCATCGTGGAGCGGCTCGAGGCGATCATGTCGACCTTCACCGGCCGTTGGGCGGGCGGCGAACCCGGCTGACGGCGAAGCCGGATGCCGTTGGTGTTCCCTCAGTTCGCCGGGGTGGCGCCGGCTTCCGGATCCCACCAGCGCTCGATGTCGGCGGAGCGGTGAGGGTCGGCGGTGGCGATCACCTCGCGCAGGCCCTCGCGCGGGGGCGAGAAGCAGTCGATGAGCCGGCAGGCGACGTCGCCGGTGCGGCCGGAGTGAGGCACCTCCGAGGGGAAGATGATCACGTCGCCCGGCACCACCGCCCGGGTGATGTCGCCCACGGTGATCTCCATGGTCCCCTCGCGCACGATACTGATCTGCTCCTCGGGATGGGCGTGGGTGGGGAAGCCGCTGTGGGGCGGGAACACCACGAAGTTCAGCGACAGGTTCTTCCCGAACACCGGGCAGAAGACCACGCCCTCGGCGATCTCATAGCGGGGGTAGTCGTCGATGTTCACGATCGAGGCGCCGGTGGGGTCGTAGAAACCGGCTTTGGGCTCCGCCAGCCGAAAGTAGGGCTTCGTCTCAGCGGGCTCCGCTACCGAGCCGTCTTCGCTACCCGTGCTCACCCGCGCCTCCTCATTCTCCGCCCGGCCGATGTGCGGTAGGCACGGTAGACGACCCCGGCCGCGGCGCCCAAAGCATCCGGCGAAAGACGGGAGGGCATCTACGATCGACTCTCGTGTTCGGTAGGGAAGGCTCCACGGCGCGGCGGCGCCTCCTGCGGAATCTGGCGGCAGGGATGGTGATCCTGGTGGCGGGGTCATCCTGTTCCCCGGGGC
>Ga0194113_10003715_pt1 | contig 20301 bp, 17 predicted proteins | sample TA2MahC200mmetaG_FD_146193 | JGI IMG/M metagenome (GOLD analysis project Ga0194113, IMG submission 146193) | Freshwater microbial communities from Lake Tanganyika, Tanzania - TA2015017 Mahale Deep Cast 200m | ecosystem: Environmental > Aquatic > Freshwater > Lake | place: Tanzania: Lake... | reverse complement strand
TCCTTCTCGCTGGTCAAGTTGATCGAGCCAAATCTTGAAGGCGAACGCCTGCTTAACCGCGCAGAAGAACTCGAAGACCTCTTTCGTCGCCTGTTTTACGAAAAGGGTCATATTCGTGTTGAACGCTTGCTCTGGCGGCAGAATAGCCGTGTGGCGCTGGTGGTTTTTGCCTTCAAAGAAGGGTTGAAACCGGAAGCCTTTGTCGTGGTCTGCGGGCAAAATGCTATCATCAATGATGAGGCGCAGCATTTTTACGAATTCGCTCCCAAAGCGCCGGGTGAAACTGGCACCGCGTTGAGTGATAAGATGCGGGTCGAGACAACGCACTTTGCGGCCAATGCCTATACCCTCGCCGGCAACGATTTGGAGCATGTTCAAACCCTAGCCGAACTTTACCGACTCGGCCCCGAAAAGACATTCAATGCCGCCCTGAATACTTTATTCCAGCAGAATTTGGAGGCCTGGCACCAGGAAAAACATATTTTCAGGGAAGTGCTTTCTCTTGACATAGCATACCGCAGACGCCTACGCCTGATAGATGAATATACCCAACAACTTCTTGAAGAGCGTATTGCCGCGGTCGAAGCTCAAATTCCGACTTTAGGAGCAAGTATCGAGCGATCAGAAGAAATGCTGCTCGTTCGATTCAATGGTCAGTCTTTTGCTTATTCGAATCCGCTAACACTTCTCTCCCAGGCGTTTAGAACAAGGCAGTCGGCGTTATCAGTAACGGTACCTGGAACGCTTTCAGGAGATAATATCTTGACCGACACTTCAGGCCACACCTGGCTGACCGATTTTGCCGAGGCCGGGTTGGCACCCCTGGTGTGGAATTATGTTACCCTGGAAGCCGCAATTCGTTTTGATTGGGTGGAAACGAAGGAGCTTCAGCGCCGCCATGAATTGGAACGTTGTCTGAGCTTTACGGATTTCGCCAAACCCGATATCCGCGACCTGGAACAGGTTGTCCTTAGACCAGCGCGTGCAATCCAGGTTATTCGTAAAATGGCTGCCCGGACTGTGGGCAGAGATACCGATGCCTATTATCTTGGCATATTCTTCCACGCAGCGCGCCGTTTGATGGATTTCAATCCCGCTTTTCCTCTGCCCACTACCGAATGGGCGCGCCTGGGGCACATCCTGCTTTCGATGGCGATGATCGCTGAACGGTTGAAGCTTGAGCTAGCGGATGAGCCTCCACTCACGCCCCAGCCAATTTCTGAAGTTAGCATAAAGGATGAAAAGGCTCGGATTATCATGATAGGGGATCGAGAAAAGCGCCTGCCCCCTCAACCCTTTGCAGTATTTTGGTATCTCTACTGCCATGCCAATGTGGTGTGTAATAAAGAGGATATTATGGATGCTGCGCTAATAAGGGAGTACGGGGAAAGCTATCTGCACACCTTGATCGGGCGAATCCGCAAAGTGATTGAGGATGACCCCGAACAGCCCCTCTATTTAATTACTGAACATAATGCTGGCTATCGGCTGGTTCCCAAACCTGAGTAAAACGCCAAACCAATGACTGCCAGAGGCCTGACGGCGAATCGTCAGGCCTTTGTGATTTTAAGTCAATATTTTGCAACCCATCCTCAGCATATTGTTTGGCATCTGCGACAGGTTTGGGGGTGAAATCGAGTCTCCAGTTAAGAAACAATTGAAGCAAGTCCCGAAAGTTAATTGACTGGAGGTAGTCATGGAAGGCCTAACGAAAGCATTTCTCTTTATAATCGGTGTGGGAATGTTGATATGTTACCTCAGCATGATAGCATTGGGTGATGTGTTTCCAATTCCACAACCTGGGGTGCTAAACCGACCCTATGATGTAGATGTTAATCATGATGGGACTGAGGAGACGCAACAGCCAATAGACCGCGAGAAAGCTCTCGATGAGCGCGAGGCCGACCTCAACACCCGGGAAGAAGCGGTCGCCAATCGTGAGGAAGAAGTCGAAGCTCAATGGGCATTGATTGAACAGAAAAAAGTCGAACTTGCGGATGAAAGGGCTGCGCTTGGCGCTGAGAGGCAGGAACTTGATGGGAGAGAAGAGGAGCTTGCCAACCTACAGACTGACCTGGACAGGAAGATAGCCAGCCTGCAGCTACAGTGGCAGGAGATTGAGGCAGAACGCGAAAGCTTGAGAGTCGAGCGAGAGCGACTGAATGCGATAGCCGAGACTCTCACACTGCGAGAGGTGGAGATCCAATCTCAAGAGCAGTGGCTGCAAGCTGAGACTGCACGCGTTCAACAAGAGGCTGAAAAGTTCGAATTGACGAAAACCCTTGTGTACATGCTCGTGATTGCGCTTTTGGCTGGTTCTGCAATTTTCAACATCGTGACCTATGCGTACTTCCGTGATAAGGCTCAGGGTCTAACTCCTCAAAAGAAAGGGAAAAATGTAGGGAAAGTTCCTCGTGGGAATGGTTCTTATCGAGACACTGAGAAAGTGAGAGTGAGTTCTCCACAATTCTGTGTGAGGAACTCATATAGATCCTCAATACCCAATCGTCCCTCCCCCAAAATCGTATTTTGATTTTGAGGGAGGTCAGGAGGGGGTTGTAGAGTATAATCTTCCTCATCCCTCTCACCGATCTCAAGGAGTCTCGTATGGACCCACTGATCTTCGCCCGCTGGCAATTTGCCGTCACCACCATCTTTCACTTTTTCTTCGTCCCTCTCACCTTGGGACTGTCCATTTTTATAGCGATTCTCGAAACAAGGTACGTCTGCAGCGGCGACGAGATGTATAAGAAAATGGCAAAGTTTTGGGGCAAGATCTTCCTGATCAACTTCGCCATCGGCGTCGTCACAGGGATCATGCAGGAGTTCCAGTTTGGCATGAACTGGTCGGAATATTCCCGCTTTATGGGGGACATCTTCGGCGCGCCGCTAGCCATCGAGGCGCTGCTAGCCTTCTACATGGAATCGACTTTCATCGGACTATGGATCTTCGGTTGGGAGAAGCTCTCCAAGAAGGTGCATCTCGCCACAATCTGGCTGGTCGCGTTCAGCGCGAATATCTCCGCGCTGTGGATTTTGATCGCCAATTCCTTTATGCAGCATCCCCAGGGTTATATGCTCGATCCCGCGTCGGGACGCGCGTTGATGTCTGATTTCGCCGCTCTGGTCTTCAACCCCAATGTGATCTTTCAATTTCCCCACGTCCTCGCAGCGGGCGTCTCGATGGCGGGCTTCGTGGTCATGGGTTTCAGCGCTTGGCATCTGCTGCGTAGGCATGAGGCGACCTTCTTCCGCCCCGCCTTTCGTATGGCGGCCATCTTTGGGCTGATTGGGTCTGTCCTTGTAGGTGCGATCGGCCACTTCCAAGGGCAGTTCCTGGTCGTGCATCAGCCTCTCAAGATGGCTGCCGCCGAAGCTCTCTGGGAAACCGAAGGGCCGGCTAGCCTCTCTCTCTTTGCCATCCCCAATGAAGAGCAGCAGACCAACGCTTTCGACATCGCCATCCCTTACATGCTCTCCTTCTTGTCCTACAATAATTTCACCGGTGAAGTAGAAGGCATCAAAGGCCTGGTTGCAAAAGCAGAGGCCGAATATGGCCCCGGCGACTACATCCCACCTGTGGCCCTGAATTACTGGGCTTTTCGCGTCATGGTCGGGTCTGGCAGCTTGATGGCGCTGATCGCCCTGCTCGGCGTATTTTTAAGCAGAGACCATCGTCTGGACGAACGCAAAGTCTTCCTGAAAGCCGTAACCTACTCTGCGATTTTGCCCTACCTGGCCGCCACCGCGGGTTGGATTCTGGCGGAGACCGGTCGCTGGCCGTGGATCGTCTACGGCCTTCTGAAAGTCGAACAGGCGGTCTCGCCCAATGTCCCTGCCTGGAATATTGTCCTATCGCTGGGCTTGATGACCCTACTCTACACTGTGTTGACCATCACCGCCCTCAAACTAGGTCTCGAATACGGTGCGGGCGCTGTCGAGATCGGCAAAACGGCTGTCGCAGCGGATGAGTAGCTTTTGGAGGAAATCATCATGGATCTGAATACCGTCTGGTTTGTCCTGGTTGCTGTACTTTTTACGGGATTCTTCTTCCTGGAAGGCTTCGATTACGGTGTTGGCATCCTGCTGCCTTTCCTGGGGAAAAAAGACGAACAGCGCCGCGCCATCATCAATACCATCGGCCCGGTTTGGGATGGCAACGAAGTCTGGATGATTACCGCTGGCGGGGCCTTGTTCGCCTCGTTCCCGCATGTGTACGCGACTTTGTTCAGCGGCTTCTACCTGGCGCTGATCCTGATGCTGGCGGCGCTGATTTTGCGCGGCGTAGCCTTCGAATATCGAAGCCTGCGAGACGATCCCGCCTGGCGCAACCGATGGGATTGGGCTATTTTCGTCGGCTCGTTCTTGCCGGCGCTGCTTTGGGGCCTGACGGTTGGCAACCTGATGTGCGGATTCGCCATTGACGCCCACATGAACTACTGGGGCGGCCTGATCCCGCTGCTCAATCTCTATTCGATTTTGGGTGGACTGGTCTTCGTGGCTCTCTTCACCATGCACGGCGCAAACTTCCTGGCCTTGAAGACCGAAGGCGATATAGCCGCCCGCGCGAAAGCGATGGGCTCGAAAGCCTGGGGCCTTGCCACAGCCCTGACAGTTGCCTTCGTGATTTGGACTTTCTTCGAAACCGACATCCTGACCAAATCCGGCGTCAACGGCCTGATCCCGGCTTTGTTGGCCGCCGTTGCGCTTCTGCTTTCGGGTTGGTTCAACAAGACCGGCAAGGATGGCTGGGCTTTTATCATGGGTTCGCTGACGGTTGTCTTTGCCACCGTCATGGTTTTTGCTGGACTTTTCCCCCGAATCTTGATCTCCAGTATCGATCCGGCTTTCAGCCTGACGATCCAAAACGCGGCGGCCTCACCGTACACGCTGAAGGTGATGACCATTGTGGCGGCGATTTTCGTCCCAATTGTGTTGATCTACCAAATCTGGACGTATCGGGTTTTTCGCCAACGCGTCGAAGCAGATCCCGAAACCTTGATTTACTGATCCGTTGGATCGAATTGTTTGCCGATAATAAGAGCGTGTGGGCTGGTACAACCCTGCACGCTTTTATTTTGGCTTGAGTGTCTCTATCAGCTTATAATTCCATCATGATCGACAAACGTCTGATTAAGCTTGCCCGCAACAGCCGCACAGCGCTCATTGGCACGATCTTTGCTGGATTTTCGACAGGTTTGTTGACCATTGGTCAGGCATGGTTCCTCAGCCAGAGCGTTAATGCCGCTTTTCTTGGTGCTCAAGGGCTTGATGAGATTTTCCCCACACTGCAGATACTTTTTGTGGTAATTATCGGGCGTGCTCTCATGGCTTTGCTAAGCGAGGTCAGTGCCGGACACTTGGCTCAAAGTGTGAAGACCACTCTACGTGTGCGCCTGTACCGTTATATGATCCGCCTGGGGCCGAACTATGTGCGCGGCGAGCGCACCGGGGAGTTGATCAACATCGCTGTAGAAGGCATCGAAGCCCTGGATGCATGGTTCAGCGGGTATCTCCCGCAATTGATTTTGTCAGCATTGCTGCCGCTCACCTTCTTGCTTTTCGTTTTTCCGCGTGATGTCCTATCTGGAGTAGTACTCCTAGTAACCGCCCCGCTGATCCCTGTCTTTATGATCCTGATCGGCAGCCTGGCCGACGCCTTGACCCGGCGACAATGGAAATCTCTCAGCTATTTGAGCGCCCATTTCTTGGATGTGCTGCAGGGCCTGACCACGCTCAAGCTGATGGGGCGCAGCCGGGAGCAGATCGAGGCGATCAAACAGGTCGCCGATCGTTTCCGCAGCACAACCCTCGGCGTCCTGCGCGTCGCCTTTCTATCGGCGCTGGTTCTGGAGATGGTTGCCACCCTCAGCACCGCTTTGATCGCTGTGGAGATCGGCCTGCGCCTGCTGTACGGACGACTGGCCTTCAAAGAGGCTTTCTTCGTTTTGCTCCTGGCCCCGGAGTTTTATCTGCCCCTGCGCATGTTGGGCGCACGCTTCCACGCCGGCATGGCTGGAGTCGCCGCCGCGGGACGTATTTTCGAAGTGCTTGACAACAGACCGATGACCGATGACCAACGACCGAGGAAATCGGTCCCCCGCCCTCCGTCTTCTGTCTGCTTCAGCCACGTCTCCTACGTCTACCCCGATGGCCGCGTTGCCCTGCGGAATGTCAGTTTCACCATCGAACCTGGTGAAAAAGTCGCCCTGGTCGGTCCCAGCGGGGCAGGCAAAACGACGATCGCACACCTGTTGTTGGGATTTATCCAGCCCACGCAGGGGGAGATCACCTCACCCTTGCCCCCCTGCCCCCCCCCTCCCTTATCGGGGAGGGAGAGAGAGGTGGGCGTCAGACGGGGGGGAGAGGGTGAGGTCGCCTGGCTTCCCCAACGCCCCTACCTCTTCAACGACACAATCGCCGCCAACATTCGTCTGGCGCGCCCCGACGCCAGCATGGATGAAGTCGTCGCCGCTGCCCAGGCCGCTCATGCGCATGACTTTATCATCGAAATGGGACATGGATTAGGGCGGATGCCCACGGATGGATACGATAACAATAAAATCCGCGTTCATCTGCGTTCATCCGCGTCCCCAAAAGTCCAGATACATTCTGGCTATGAAACAATTATCGGTGAGCGCGGGGCGCGCCTCAGCGGAGGACAGGCCCAACGCATAGCTTTGGCGCGCGCCTTCCTGATGGGCGCCCCCCTCGTTATCCTGGATGAGCCTGCCTCCCACCTCGACCCCGAACTGGAAGCCCAACTCCAGGAGTCAACTTATCGGCTCCTGGAAGGCCGCGCTGCGCTGATCATCGCCCACCGACTGCACACCGTCGCTCAGGCCGATAAAATCTTGCTTCTCGATGCTGGCTGCATCGTCGCCCAAGGCACGCACGCCGAACTTCTCGAACAGAACCCTCTCTACGCCAGGATGGTTGGCGAGTTACGGCCTGGAAGCTATCGGTCGCAGGTTTCACCTCCTCCACAAGGCCATCTCCCGACCATCCAACCTCCAACCGCCAACTTCCAACCACCAGCTTCCAACTTCCAATCTCCACCCAATGCCAAAAACTTGCTTCATCTCTTGGGCGGCTCCTGGCGTTGGATTGCCCTCTCCGTCCTGCTCGGTTTTGCTGCCATCGCCAGCAGCCTCGGATTGATGGGAACATCGGCCTACATCATATCCGCCGCCGCATTGCATCCCTCGATTGCCGTCCTGCAGGTGCCAATCGTCGGCGTGCGCTTTTTCGGCGTCGCTCGCGGCGTCTTTCGTTATCTGGAACGCCTGGTTTCTCACCAGGTCACATTCCGCGTGCTGGCTCGCCTGCGGGTCTGGTTCTATGAAAAGCTCGAACCCCTGGCTCCGGCCCGGCAGCAATTCATCCCCAGCGGCGACGTATTGAGCCGGGTGATCAGCGACGTCGAAACCTTGCAGAACCTCTATATCCGCGCCCTGGCCCCGCCCCTTGTGGCGTTGTGCGTCGCCTTGCTGGCTGGGGGATGGCTGGCGCGCTATGACTGGCGATTGACGCTGGTCTTATGGATTTTCCTGGCCCTGGCGGGGTTCCTGCTCCCCTGCCTGACACACGGACTCGCTCGCGGCGTGGGACGAGATCTAATCAGCCTGCGCGCAGCGTTGAACGTTGCCCTGGCCGATGGCCTCCAGGGGATGGCGGATTTGCTGGCTTTTGGGCGCGCTGGCGACCAAATCCACCTTGTTGAGGATTTAGGGGATGCGCTGGCCCAGACGCAAAAGAGATCCACCCTGATCGCTGGTATACGTTCTGCGTTGATGACCCTGCTGACCAACCTGGGCATGTGGACGGTATTGGTGTGCGCGATTCCTCTTGTGAGCAGCGGCCAGATCGAGGGAGTCTATCTGGCTGCCATTGCCCTGATCGCTCTCTCTGCTTTCGAGGCGACCACCCCTCTCCCCGAAGCGGCCCAGCATCTGGATGAGAACGTCGCAGCCGCCCGCCGCCTGTTCGAGATCGTTGACGCCAGCCCCGAGGTCAGCGATCCTCTCCACCCTCTCCTCCCACCCCAATATGCCGACATCGAAGTCAAGCACCTCTCATTCCAATACCCAATACCCAATCACCAATCACCAATCCCCACCCTCCATCGAATTTCCTTTAACCTGCCTCACGGCAAATCCCTCGCGATCGTCGGCCCCAGCGGATCAGGAAAAACAACCATCCTCCGCCTTTTGTTGCGATTTTGGGAATTTCGGGATGGGGAAATACTGTTGGGGGGGCGCGATTTGCGCGCCTATCGCCAGGATGATGTGCGCGCCCTCTTCGGCGTTGTTTCACAAGATACCCACCTCTTCAACGCCAGCGTGCGTGAGAATCTGCTCATCGCCCAGCCCAGCGCGACCGACGAGCAGATTGCCCATGCAGCCCGGCTAGCCCAAATCCACGATTTCGCCCTTTCGCTGCCCGATGGCTACGACACCAGGATCGGCGAACAAGGCCTCAAACTCAGCGGAGGCGAGCGGCAGAGACTTTCTCTGGCGCGAGCCCTGCTCAAGGACGCCCCCATCCTGCTTTTGGATGAACCCACCGCGCACCTCGACCCACTCACCGGGCGAGCTTTCATGCAGTCATTGCAGGAAATCTCCACCGGACGCAGCATAATCATTATTACCCATCAGTTGATTGAACTGGATTGGATGAATGAAATTCTGGTGCTGCGTCAGGGACAGATCGTCGAACGGGGCGCTCATCGTAGCCTCTTATCCGGCAATGGTTTATATGCGCGTATGTGGGCCTGTTCCCACCAACAAATCGGTTGATCGGCGTCTGTTGATATCGTAAGTTGTCACTTGACGAATCGATAGTTTATCGTGTAATGTATTCCAGCCCATATAATCCGCCCCGAATCCTGTACTCGTAGTTTTTTCAGTAGACTCAGTGAGTAGATATATGTCATTGGAGGATAACTTGAGCAAAATACACTCTGCTGGGAACAAAGGGCCAGACATCCGCTCGGATTGTTTCGTGACCCTAGAATTGACTTCAAGCGGGGGCATCGTCATAGACCTCACGAGCAAAGTGGGGATTTTGTACGGCCAGGCGATCCACGCGCTGGCGCACGACGTACTGGCGCACTTTTGTATCGAAAACGCCCGCATGAGCATCGAAGATAGCGGCGCGCTGGATTTCGTGCTGGCGGCGCGCATCGAAGCGGCGATTCATCAGGCGATCGACTCCGACGAAGAGTTTTGGCCGGAGATGTTGCCCCAAAACCGCCACGTTACTACCAAAGACCGCTACCGCCGCTCGCGCCTCTATCTGCCTGGGGACACACCCAAGCTGATGCTTAACGCCGGGATTCACCAGCCGGATGGTATCATCCTCGATCTGGAAGATTCGGTTGCCCCCGATAAAAAAGAAGAGGCCCGCTATCTGGTGAGGAATGCCCTCCGTCAGGTGGACTTCTACGGCGCAGAGCGCATGGTGCGCATCAACCAACTCCCGATGGGACTGGGCGACCTGGACTTTGTTGCGCCCCATTACGCGAACCTGATCCTGCTCCCCAAGTGTGAATCTGCCGAACAGGTCGAACAGGTGGATGCCCGCATCAAAGAGATTGCCGCCCAACACGGCGTGGAACAGCCCATCTACCTGATGCCGATCATCGAGAGCGCCCTGGGCGTGGTCAATGCCTACGATATCGCCTCGGCAGTCGAGAGCGTGGCGGCCCTGGCCATCGGTTTGGAAGATTACACCGCCGATCTAGGCGCGCCGCGCACGAACGAGGGGCGCGAGAGCTTCTACGCCCGAAGCGCGCTGGTCAACGCTGCCCGCGCCGCCGGGGTGCAGCCGATCGACTCGGTCTTCTCGGATGTCTCCGACATGGAAGCCCTGCGCGCTGTAGTGCTGGAGTCGAAATCGCTGGGCTTCGACGGGATGGGCTGCATCCATCCCCGGCAGATCAAGGTGCTCCACGAGGCCTTCGCGCCCACCTCGGAGGAGATCGAAAAAGCCCAGAAAATCGTAAAAGCGTTCGACGAGGCAACCCGCCTCGGGCTGGGCGTGGTCTCCCTCGGCTCGAAGATGATCGATCCCCCCGTGGTCAAGCGCGCCCAGCGCACCATTGACCTCGCCATCCGCTCCGGTAAATTATCTCAAGATTGGAGATTGAACGCGGATAAACGCGGATAAACGCGGATTTTTTTATCTTTTATCCGCGTCCAAATTGAAAGAAAAGCAATATGACTACAGAATTTGTCAAAAACGCCGTGGGGCGCATGATCCCCACCGAGATCAACGGCCAACCCGTCATCCCCTTCCAGGGGCCGCACGGCTACAAGACCAGCGGGCGCAAATATGGCCCGCCCATCCGCACCTGCGCCGATTACCCAGCCGACGGCGACAAACGCATGCCCGATTTGAGGGCCGCATTGATTAAGGCCGGGCTGCGGGATGGTATGACCATCTCGACGCACCACCACTTCCGGGACGGCGACCTGGTCGCCAACCAGATTTTCGACATCGCCGCTGAAATGGGCGTCAGGGATTTGGTCTGGTTCCCATCGGCTTCCTTCCCCTGCCACGCGCCGCTGATTAAATATCTCGAAGACGGCACCATCCACCACATCGAGGGCAGCATGAACGGCCCGTTGGGGCGCTTCGCATCCGAAGGGAAAATGCGCGGCGTGGGGGTGCTGCGCTCGCACGGCGGGCGTTATCAGGCGGTGCAGGACGGCGAAGTGGTGATTGACATCGCCGTCATCGCCGCCCCGACCGCTGACCCCTTTGGGGACGCAAACGGCCTCACCGGCCCCTCGGCCTGCGGTCTGCTGGGCTTTGCCCTGGCCGATTCGCAGTACGCCCATAATGTCATCGTCGTCACCGATAACCTGGTGCCCTTCCCGTGCATCCCCTGGCAAATTCAGGGCAACAACGTGGACATCGTCGTCGAGATGGAGCAGATCGGCGTCCCTGAGAAGATCGTCTCCGGCACGACTCAGATCACCAAAAGCCCCGACCGCCTGTATATCGCCGAACTGACCGCCAGATTCTGCCAGGCCGCCGGGATCATCCGGGATGGCTTTTCGTTTCAGGCTGGGGCGGGGGGCACGGCGCTCTCGATTGGTAACTACTTCGGGGAGATCATGCGGGAGAAAGGCATCAAGGCGCGTTTTGCCCGCGGCGGGAGCAACCAGTACCTCGTCCAGATGATGGAAGATGGCCTGGTGGAAACTATCCTCGACGGCCAGACCTTCGATTTGGAAGGTGTGCGCTCGATGCGCGAGAATCCCAATCACGTAAACACCAGCCCCTTCACCAGCTACAACTATCACGGCAAGGGCAACTTCGCCTCGATGATTGACGTGGTCATCCTGGGCGCCACCGAAGTGGATGTGGCGTTCAACGGCAACGTGGTCACGCATTCGGATGGCTACCTGTTGCACGGCATCGGCGGCTGGCAGAACTGTCTCTTCGGCAAGACCGTCGTCCTGCCTATCCCGCTCTTCCGCGACCGCATCCCGGTGATCCGAGACGAGGTCACGACGATTTGTGGGCCAGGCGAGTTGATTGATGTCATCGTCACCGAACGCGGCATCGCCATCAATCCGCTGCGCAGGGATTTGATCGAAGCGACGAAGGATTCAGGCCTGCCCATCAAAACCATCCACGAGTTGAAGGAAGAAGCCGAGCGCATTTGCGGCGCGCCCCAACCGGCGCAGTTTACCGACAAGATCATCGCCGCTATCAAGTGGGTGGACGGGACGGTGATTGATGTGGTGAGGCAAGTTAAAAAGTAGTTCCGAAAAAAGGGGTGTGGGGTTGCATAGCACCCCCACACCCCTTTTTTCGGCTGAATATCGATAAGAAATTTAGGAGATCAAACTATGCCCAAACGAACCATCGTCTCCATGCCCGGCGACGGGATTGGAAATGCCGTACTCCCCGAAGCGATCCGGGTGCTGGATGCAGCAGGCTTCGAAGCCGAATATGTCCACGCCGATATCGGCTGGGAATTCTGGTGTAAGGAAGGCAATCCGCTTCCCCAGCGCACGATTGATCTGCTCGAAAAGCACAAGATCGGCCTGTTTGGGGCCATCACCTCCAAACCGAAATCCGACGCCGACGCGGAGTTAGCCCCCGAACTGCGCGGCCAGGGGCTGGTCTACTTCTCGCCGATCGTTGGCCTGCGCCAGCACTTCGACCTGGATAAGTGCGTGCGCCCTTGCCGGACTTTCAAGGGCAACCCGCTCAACTTCATCCGCCGCGGCGCGGATGGCAGCGTGGAAGAGCCGGAGGTGGATGTGGTCGTCTTCCGGCAGAACACGGAATGCCTGTACGGCGGCGTGGAGTGGAGCAATCCGCCTGATCTGGTGTATGAAGCCTTGATGTCGCATCCCAAATTCCAGCAGAATTTCGGCAGCGCGCCGCGCGAAGAACTGGCGATTTCGACGCGCATTTTCACCCGCCGGGCCACCGAGCGAATTTTACGTGCGGCCTTCGAACACGCCAGGGAGTTCGGGTACAAGTCGGTGACGGTCTGCGAGAAGCCCAACGTGATCCGCGAGACCTCGGGCATGATGCTGGCCCTGGGGAAACAGATCGCCAAAGAATACCCCGGCGTCGCCCTGTGGGATACTAACATTGACGCCCAGATGATGTGGCTGACCAAGAACCCCGAAGACTACGGCGTGATCGTAGCCGGCAATATGTTCGGCGACATCATCTCGGATGGCTTCGCCGGGTTGGTAGGCGGCCTGGGTTTCGCCTGCAGCGCCAACATCGGCGAAGAGGTAGCCATCTTCGAGCCGACTCACGGCTCGGCCCCAAAATACGCCGAATACGAAATCTCGATCGTCAATCCCATCGCCATGATCCTCTCGACTTGCATGATGCTCGATCATATCGGCGAGACGGAGACCGCAGCCCTCATCCGCAACGCCGTTGCTGAAGTTGTCGCTGAAGGTAAAGTGCGTACCTATGACATGATGAAAATGCGCGGCAGGCCCGAAGTTCTGCAGCAGGGTGCTGCCTCCACCACCCAAATGACTGACGCCATCATTGCGAAGTTGAGGTGAAAAACGCAGAGGCGCAAAGGCGCAGAGACGCGGAGAAGGATAATAAAAAATCTGCGTCTCCGCGTCTCTGCGTTGATTTCTATGTATGGAAGGTACCTATGGACATCAACGAACTCTGGCCAGAACTGGCCTGGATCGAGGACCCTGATCTGCGGGAGAAGACCGTCCAAACCTGGGAGCTGGCCCTTGAGCGCAGCGTGCTCACCCCCGAGGATTTGGGGCGCATTCCCTTCACCCTGCTGGCCAGGCCGGATTTAAAGGTCAGCTTTATGGCGCACAAACGCGCCGTGGTGCATATTGCCCGTGACGCTGCCCTGAAAATGATCGAATTCTTCGGCGACGAATTGCCCATCCACCTCGATGTGGTCATCGCCGGGGCGATCCTGGCCGATGTCGGCAAGCTGCTGGAATATGAACTCGACGAAAATGGTAATTCCTTCCAGGGTGCGTACGGTAAATACCTGCGCCACCCCTTCTCCGGCGTTTCGCTGGCAGAGGAGTGCGGCTTGCCCCCCGAAGTCTGCCACATCATCGCCGCCCACGCCGCAGAGGGCGATCTGGTTGTACGCACCACCGAGGCCTATATCGTCCATCATGCCGACTTTATGACCTTCTTGCCCTTCAAGAGTAGATTACAGATCAGTGGGCAGTGAGCAGTAGGCAGTGACCGGTCATCAATTCTTTTGCTGTTTACCGCTCACTGATAACTGGCAACTGACCACTGCAACGGAGTTGCACATGGCACAAACTTTTGCCGAAAAAATACTTGCCAAAAAAGCCGGGCTTTCGCACACCGTCCCTGGCCAGATCGTCGAGATCACGCCCGATGTGGCCCTCTCGCACGACAACACCGCCCCCATCTACGGCATCTTCCAGGAGATGGGTGGCCGGCGCGTCTTCGACCCAGAGATGCACGCCATTTTCATTGACCACGCCGCCCCGGCGCCGACCACCAAACACGCCGAGAACCACCGGGTGATCCGCCAGGTCGTCGCCGAGCAGGGCATCGAAAACTTCTTCGACGTCGGGCGCGGCATCTGTCATCAGGTGCTGGTCGAGGAGGGGTTGGCGCTGCCCGGCGAGGTCGTGCTAGGCTCGGATTCGCACACGCCCCACGCTGGCGTCATGGGCGCATTCGCGGCCGGCATTGGCCGCTCGGAGATGGCCTCCATCTGGGCGGTCGGCTCATTGTGGCTGCGCGTCCCCGAGAGCATGAAGATCACCGTCGAAGGCCAGTTCCAGCCCGGCGTGACCGCCAAAGACCTGGCGCTAAAAGTCATCGGCGACCTGGGCGCGGATGGGGCGTTGTACATATCCGTCGAGTGGCATGGGGAAGCCATCCGCGCCATGAGCCTGAGTCAACGGGCGGTGCTGCCCAATATGATGGCTGAAATGGGCGCGAAAAATAGCTTTGTTCCCCCAGACGAGAAGGTGATCGCCTTTTTGGACGGGCGGGCCAGACGACCTTTCGAGTTGGTCCTGCCCGACGAGGATGCCGTCTACGCCCAGAGTCATACTTACGCCGCCGGGGACATCGAACCGATGATCGCCTGCCCCCATACAGTGGACAACGTCCGGCCTCTCTCGCAGGTCGCCGGGACGCGCGCCCATCAGGCCTTTTTGGGAACCTGCACCAATGGCCGCCTGGAAGATTTAGCTGCTGCTGCCGAGATTCTCAAAGGTCGCAATGTCGCCCCCGGAACGCGCCTGGTCGTCATCCCGGCCTCCTCGCAGGTCTATCTCGACGCTCTGAAGGCAGGCTATATCGAAATCTTCATCGAAGCAGGAGCGGCGGTCGAAAGCCCCGGCTGCGGGCCGTGCATGGGCAATCACATGGGCGTTCCCGCAGTCGGCGAGGTTAGCGTCAGCACCGCCAACCGCAATTTCCGCGGCCGCATGGGCACCAAGGAGTCCGATGTTTATCTTGCCAGCCCGGCGGTTGTCGCTGCGACGGCGGTGGCGGGCGAGATTACTCATCCGAAAGATTTATAGTACACAGATGAACACGGATTCCACGGATTATAAAATAATACCGTGTTGATCCGTGTAATCCGTGTCCAATAAAAAATGGAGTAACCATGTCAATGATAAGAGGCCGTGTCTGGAAATACGGCGACAACGTCAACACCGATGTGATCTTCCCCGGCAAGTACACCTATACCGTCAGCGACCCCAAGGAGATGCCGCAGTACGCTCTGGAAGATTTAGACCCCCGCTTTGCGAAAGAAATGCTGCCTGGCGATGTCATCGTCGGCGGGACGAATTGGGGCTGCGGGTCCTCGCGCGAGCAGGCGGTGATGTGTTTGAGCGAGGCCAAATTAGGCGCTATCGTCGCCAAATCATTCGCCCGCATTTATTACCGCAACTGCCTCAACAACGCCCTGCCCGCCCTGACCTGCCCTGAGGCGGTGGACGCTATCCAAAATGGCGAGACCATCGAGATTGACCTCTCCGCCGGCGAAATCCGCTGCGCTGCCGGGATATTCGACTTCCCCCCGCTGCCCGAGGCCGTGATGGACATCTTCGAGGCGGGTGGGTTGATCGAGTACACGCGTCAGAAATTGGACGCGGATAAACGTGGATAATAAATGTAAATTTCCGCGCTCGTCCGCGTTCATCCGCGTCCCATAATAAATTTAGGAGACTGATATGACATCCCTTAGCCATAAAATGGCGGAATTCGCTCTCACGTTGAAGTGCGAAGACATACCCCCCGAAGCGATCAAAGAGGCTAAACGTTTCCTACTCGACAGCATGGGCTGCGCGCTGGCGGCGGTGAACAACGAGGATATGCAGGCCATGTACCGCTTTACCGAGAAGCTGGGCGGCGCGCCCGAGGCCACGGTGATCGGTAGCGGCCTGCGCACCAACGCCCCCAACGCGGCATTGATGAACTGCCTGCTGACCCGCGCCCTCGATTATAACGACATCTACTGGGAGCAAGACCCCTCGCACCCTTCCGACATCATCGGGGCGGCGCTGGCGGCAGCGGAGGCGAACGGCAAGAGCGGGCGTGAAGCCCTCGTCGCCATCATCCTGGCCTACGAGTTCGAGATGCGCTGGTGTCACGCCGCCGAGCCGGGCGTGCGCGAGGTCGGCTGGCATCACGCCACCCTGACGCAGTTCGTCAGCCCGCTGGTGGCTGGACACATGTACGACCTCGACCTGGAGCAGATGGTCGCCGCGGTGGGCATCAGCGGTAGCAGCCACTTCACCCTGGGCGGGGTGGTGGCCGGGCACCTTACGAATATGAAGAACACTGCCGATCCGCTGGCTGCGCAGGCCGGGGTGATCGCTGCGATGATGGCGCGCGAGGGATACAAAGGCCCGGTGGAAGTCATCGAAGGCAAGGAAGGCCTGTTCGAAGTGGTCAACAACGTCGAGTGGCGGCCCGAATGGCTGCTCAAGGATTTGGGGCAGGATTTCATGATCACGCGCTGCGGCTACAAGGCCTTCCCCACCGAGGCGCTGACCCACCAGCCGATCAGCGCCGCGCTGCAGGTCTGCCGAGAGCATAATCTGGCCGCCGAGGATATTTCCGAGATTCTCGTCGAGACAACGACGCGCGGGGCGGATATTCTCTCTGACCCGAGCAAGTTTGCCCCCAAGACGAAAGAGACCGCCGATCACTCGCTGCCGTATGTCATCGCCGTCGCTGTCGCGGATGGCAACGTGCTGCCGGATTCGTTCAGCGATGAGAAGTTGCGCGACCCGCGTATTAGGGATCTGTTGGGAAAGATCAAGGTGGTCGCCGATCCCGAAATCGACGCCCTCTTCCCGCGGGTCAAGCGCGCCCGGGTGCAGATTACCACCCTCGGGGGCAGTATCCACGCCGCGCAGGTGGACCACGCCAAGGGGTCGCCTCAGAATCCCATGTCCGATGAGGAGATCATCGCCAAGTTCAGAGCCAACGCCGGGGGCGTGGTGTCATCTCACAGGATGGACGAAATCATCCAGGCTACCTGGGCATTCGATGAAATCGAAGATATAGGGATGTATATGCGGCTGTTGGTTCAGGGATAGAGGCATAGGAAGTTGGGTCTAAATTTAGCGGATAGAGTATAATGACGATATGGCGATCAATTTTCGCAATTTCATCGTTCATCGTTATGAGCGTGTAGATGATGAAGTGTTGGTCGGGATGGTCAACCGCCGTCTGAGTGATTTCGAGAAATTTCGCAGCGAGATTCTGGCGTATATCAACAAGGGTTGATTGGGAAGCCGTGGCGCAGTTTATTGAAGATTTCCCGGGCGTGATTGCGGCCTGGGTTTTCGGTTCGGCCCAGGGTGGTGAGATCAGGGAGGGGAGTGATTTGGATCTTGCGGTGTTGTTCCGGGAAATCCCCTCCCTGGATGAGCGCGCCGATTTGCGCGCCGGTCTGCAGGAAAGACTTCGAATGGACGAGATAGATCTTTTGGTGCTGAATGGCGCCTCGCCGATCGCGCGCTTCGAGGCGATTTCTGGTCGTGCGATTTATTGTCGTGATCTCGCGGCGCGCGCAATACCCGTCACCGACGACACCGCACATAGGTTCCTGCACTGGTTACGCAGATTGCGACACACCTCAAATTGGCCCATGCGGAGAAGGGTGCGGGAATGGGTGTTATGCAACGACAAAAACACAATGCTCTTCTGCAGGCGGAACCCTTGTAATTTGCGCAAACGGCTCCTGCGGATATAATACGAAATGCTGTTCCATTCCTCCCCCCGGCTGTCCGGCTACTCGCGTAGGATGCAGCTGGTCGGCAGAGTGGGGCTGCGGCGGCGGGGTCTGCGGCTGCGGAGAGCGGCGCACTGCCACCTTGTGGTGCGGTTCAAGCCATTGCGACGACGCCTGCTCAAGCGACGCATCCTGCGCAGTGGGGTGCGCACAGGAGATAGCCTTTGTCGAAGCGGGTAAAACCATGATTCCCTCAATACCACTTGGACGACACAGAGGAGACTATGACGAAAATTATCCCATTCATCCTTATCCTATTGCTCACCTCATGTTCAGCGATATCCTCACCTGCAAAACCACCAGCGGACACATTGCCCCCTCCAACGATTCTTGCAACGCCGGCCAGCCCGGTAATTACTGCGTCCGCAGTCCCCTCCGAAACGCCGACGATCACCCCCACCGCGACCGAGGTTCCACCCACCGAGACTCCGTTTCCTTCCGAAACGCCGACGCAAGCAGTAAACTACACGGATATCGTCCTCCGGCCGCCGAACGAATGGCCTGCGGATATCCGCACGCAATTTAACGCTGTTCTCACGGATCCGTGGCACGCGGACAAGACGGAGTTTGACGCGTTTCTGACCCGCGCGTGGCACGAAGCGCTCAAAGCGGACGGCGTTGCAAACGCCGACAGGCTCACCGGCTATGACCTCCTCAACGCCATTGTCGAGTATGCGCACAGGCGGCCGATCGTCGAAGGGGAAACCGAAGAGCAAATGCTCTCTCACATCCCGCTCCTCCCCTTTTCCCTGCACGAACTCATAAGGACTGACATGAACAATCTTGTCCTCTTTCATCATGAGCCGGGGAGATATGTCGAGGGGCGCGTCGACTATTTATATAAACGCGTCCCGTCGGAAGAATTTCAGGGACCATTGCAGAAGTTTCCGTATGACTGGGGGTATTATTCCGCGTGGTACGGGTATGGGTTTAACGGCGGGTTAGGCACGCATGAACAGATGTTAATGATTAGCGATCAGATTTCAGATCATCAAGAGTTTTACGGGAAACCAATCGTCGGCATCCGCGTCATACCCGGAGTTGCGGGGGATTTAACTATGCTCTTCAGACTGCCGGGCATTGATCCGCGTATTGCTGTCGGCGGGCTCGTCCGCATGTATGAAGGGAATGCTGTGCGCTATGCGGAACTGTTTATCCCGTTTGAAGGGAATAAAACAACCGCAGAGGATGCGTGTTTGGACTTAACAGTTGGAAGGGTGGTTACGGCAATTCTTTGCGGAGAGGGAAGACCAATAGGGTATACTGAAATGAGAGATTCGATGCTTCTTGCTAATCAGGCGCCACTAAGACAAATAACGCTTGCGCATTTGGTCTATCTGATGCGGATTTATCCTGATCCCCATCTGGCATTTTATCCTGATGTAGAGGGAATGAAAAACGTATGGAAGGATGGCATTCCTGTTGTAAGCAGCATCAGTGCTCATAACCTTCCAGAAGATTTTTGGAAATAATCCTCCCCATACTTGATTCCTCATATTCGCCCTGATATTGTAGAAGTATGAGTCGGGAAACTTTTCTTTCCCATATATGTTATTGCGCATGCATAGTCGTCATGCTGGCATGGGGACCACGCGTGTTTGCACAATATCCGACGCCGACCCCGCCGATCGGTTCCTGCACTGGTCTATCAGATTGTTTAGTACCTGATATTGGTGATTGTGGAAAAGAGTGCGGGAATAGGTGTTATACAAAGACACTGACACAATGCTTTACTGCAGGCGGAAGCCTTGTAACCTGTGCAACCGGCTCCTGCGGATATAATACAGCGTGCTGTTCAATTCCTCCCCCCGGCTGTCCGGCTACTCGCGAAGGATGCAGCTGGTCGGCGGCATGGGGCTGCGGCGGCGGGGCCTGCGGCTGCGGAGAGCGGCGCACTGCTACCTTGTGGTGCGGTTCAACCCATTGCGACGACGCCTGCTCTAGCGACGCATCCTGCGCAGTAGGGTGCGCCGGCCCGACATCAGCGCCTGTTCCCACAACCGGCCCCGACGACCAGACGAACGCGCCGGCGACCATCCCGCCGGCGACCATCTGACGAAAGGTCGGTAAACGGGATCGGCACGAGCAGAATATCCCCTTGCTCAGGCATTATTCCAGTCCTCGTCGTCCAGCGGATTATCCCAAAAATCAAGACTGCTTTGCGAGGCGTAGAGCAAATCGGCAAAGGCATCGCCTGTGTCCACTACAAAGACAGTAACATGCGCGCCCGCAGGGAATGGAACGATCAACTCGACCTGCCCATCTTTTTTGACTTCCACATCATATTTCAGAGCCGTTTGCGCCAACATGGGTAAACTCCTTCTCAACAACGGTAATTATACCAAGAAGATATATCCGCCAATTCATCTTATATCTATCATCCTTCATCCTTTTTCCCCCCCACACCCCTCCCAAAGCCTTGCGTTGAGCCTGTCGAAACGGACCGCTCCGCGTCCCCCAGCACGAAGCGACCTTCTACACCGAAACCATCCACGAATATTTCACGAATACTTGAACCGCGCGCC
>Ga0194113_10003713_pt1 | contig 20304 bp, 17 predicted proteins | sample TA2MahC200mmetaG_FD_146193 | JGI IMG/M metagenome (GOLD analysis project Ga0194113, IMG submission 146193) | Freshwater microbial communities from Lake Tanganyika, Tanzania - TA2015017 Mahale Deep Cast 200m | ecosystem: Environmental > Aquatic > Freshwater > Lake | place: Tanzania: Lake... | reverse complement strand
TCCACCAACCTGATCGCCGAGAGCAGCGAAGACAACAATGCCTTTGCCGAAATCCGCATGTGTGGAACACCGCAAACGCCCACCTTTACCATTCCGGCACCGGCTACCACCATACCCCCCACACCCACCAGCACCATTGGTGTACCAACAACCCCCGCCGATACCACCCCGCCGCCCGTACCGCAACCCGCCGTACCGGCTGATGGACTGGAACTCACCTGCCGCGCCAACCAGGACCTGGTTTGGATGCCAGTGAGCGATCCCAGCGGGTTGGCAGGCTACTTCGTGCGCCTGGAGCGGCGTCCCAACAAAGATGCCAGTTGGCAGGCCGTTGGCGAATGGGGTCCAATCGTGGACAAGCAGCATACCGTGACTGTGGAGTGCGGCTTCTACTATCGCTGGTCGGTACGCGCCCGCGATAATGCCGGCAACACCAGCAACTGGTCACCGTGGTCGCGGTTTTCAGTTCTCATATACTAGGGAAGAAGGAGGCAATCATGAACAACCAGAATTCCCCAAAAACCCGTAACACCAACACCGGTCTATCCAAACGCAACTGCGGCATCCTGGCTGGCATCACCGCCATCCTGGGAATGTGCTGCGTGCTGGGTCTGGCTGGAATGTTGGCTTACCGGCTGATGAACCCCATACCGCGCCGCGGACCGATCGTTTTCTTCCGCAATCCGACACATGGCATGCGGCTTCCCTACGGAGAAGCTGTCAGCGTGCACGCCATCGCCCGCGATGAGCGCCGCGTCACCCGCGTGGAGCTATGGGTGGATGACGCCCTGCTGCACACCCAAACCAGCAGCCAACCCGAAGGCGTTTCTCCCTTTCCTATCATTACCAACTGGCAACCCACCTCACCCGGAGCGCATACCCTCACCGTCCGCGCTTTCAATGCGCAAAAGGGTCGCGCCCAGGCATCGGTAACTGTCGAGATGCTGGTGGATCCCGACCGTGATAATGATGGCACACCGGATGCCGTGGATGCTTGCCCGGATGAGCCCGGCACAGCCATGGCGGGCGGCTGCCCCGACCGCGATGGTGACGGCATTGCCGATGCCAACGACGCCTGCCCCGACCAGGCTGGTTTACCCGAAAACAACGGCTGCCCGCTGCCCAGTGAAAGCGATCGCGATGGCGACGGTGTGCTGGATGCCGCCGATGCCTGCCCAGATGAACCCGGTTCGCCGCTGGCTGGTGGCTGCCCGGATGCCGATGGCGATGGCGTTCCCGATGCCACCGATGCCTGCCCCACCGAACCAGGCCCAGCAGAAAACGACGGATGCCCGGCACCTGCCGGTTTGCCTGACGATTCATCACCGCCAGTTATCTCCGACCGTGATGGCGATGGCGTGCCGGATAGCGCCGACCTTTGCCCGGATGTACCCGGCGACCCGCGCAACGCTGGCTGCCCGCCCTCCGGTGCTGGCGACCGCGATGGCGACGGCCTGGCGGATGATGTTGACCTTTGCCCGGATGAGCCCGGTTTGCCCGAACACGCCGGTTGCCCACCACCCGGCGCGGGTGATGATGCCGATGGCGATGGTATACCGGATGCCGAAGAACCCGGCGATGACCCCCTGGGAGGTGTGGAAGGCGAAGGTTTCCTGCCGGAGGGCGTAATGATCGAATTCCAGGCATTGGAGTTTCAACTCAGCGAAGGATATGACACCTTCACCTGCTACGCCAGGGTGGGCAGCAGTGAAGCCCGCCGCCTGGGTGAATATACCATCGACGGTGCCCGCCGTTGGGACCTGACCAGCATGTTCATCGACGATAGCGTCTTCCCCCTGATCGTGCAGCCCGGCTCGCCGCTGCCAGTGTACGTCGAGTGCGGAGCGCATGTGGTCTTTCTTGGTCCTGAGGGTGGTTGGGGGACGTATTACGACCTGGGCAGCTTCGACCAGCTTCATCCACCGGTAGAATGGGATGGACAGGTGATCACGGTGAACTCCAGCGGCAGCACGGATGGACGTTCCTTCCAGGCAAAGTACCGCATCTGCCAGCCATCCTGCGATCTCACCGCCCTGCCTGCCCCGCACCTGCACCTGTTCCACATGGGCAGCGATCACCGCCTGGTGTGGATGTGGGAGGGAGAGCGCGAGCGAGTGGATAGCTACCGCGTGTTCCTGAACGGCAGCCACATTTTCACCCTGCCCGCGGGAACTTCCTCTTTCTCGGTGGGCGATTTTGCCCCGCCGTGCGCAGAGCGCTATGAATTCCAGCTCAGCGTCATGACCACCGATGGTCTCGAATCCCCGCTCAGCAATTTTGCCTACTGGAGCGGCGCCACCTGCCGCCGCACCGTTCAGGTGACCTTTGAATCGCTGGAGAATCACAATCCACCCGCCGATGAACAAGGGCTGCACCGCCCCGGTCCGATCTATGGAAATTTCAGCGCATCGGGAGCTTCAGCCAGCGCTAACCTACCCTTCGATGCCTGCTGGTGCTATCACGGACCCGGCGCCTCGATCTGGGGCTGGTGCGAGGGGTTGAAACTGAGCCGCAGCGTGTATAACATCCAGACGGATATCTTCGATTGGATCGATAGAGAAATGGCAAGCTGCCTTGGTAATGGCTGCCACAGCAACAGTTTTCACACCCCAGGCAGCAGCACCGTGACGCTGGAAATGGATGCCGACGAAGACCTGACCCTGTATGGATTGGTGATGGACTGTGACGCCCGCAACCCGGATGACATCGTTTTCCAAGAGCAAGAAACGTTGACCATCACCACCAGCGGCGATAACCCCCCGCCTGTTCGCTGGACTCTACCGGGTCCTCACCTGAATCTCAACGTGATCATCACCATATTGAGCGAAGAATAACTGCTTCAGGAGGTAATCACCATGAAAACCGTCATCCCCATGCTGCTTTGCTTGCTGCTGCTCTCAGCTTTTTCCCAACCCGTTTCACTCCCGCTGGGCGATTCCCAATCGCCGCCCAGCGGGGTGGTAAAACTGGTCTTTATTCACCACTCCACCGGCGAAAACTGGCTGGCAGATGAGAATGGAGGCCTGGGGATGGCGCTGGGGCAGAACAATTACTTTGTCAGCGACACCAATTATGGCTGGGGTCCGGATGGCATCGGCGACCGGACAGACATCCCCAACTGGCTGGAATGGTTCCGCAGATCAGAAAGCCCGCGGATTCTCGCTGCGTTATACGCCGAAAGCGGGCAACACTCCCCCTACACCCGCCAACTGGCTGACCCGGGTGGGGAAAACCAGGTGGTATTGTTTAAATCCTGCTTCCCCAACTCCAACCTTTCCGGCAGCCCGGGAGATGCCGCCCAACCCGGTGAAGACCTGACCGTTGCCAATGCCAAGTATGTCTACAATGAACTGTTGCAATACTTCAGCACCCGCCCCGACAAGTTGTTCGTGGTGATCACCGCCCCGCCGGTAGCCAACCCCGAACCGCGCGGGGCAGATGCCAATGCCCGGGCATTCAACACCTGGTTGGTGAATGATTGGCTGGAGGAAAATGCCTACCCCTATCCAAATGTGGCAGTATTCGACTTCTACAATGTACTCACCGCACCAGATAACCACCACCGGGTGGTCAATGGTCGGATCGAACACCTCATCTCAACAGGCAGGAATACTTCATCTTACTCCTCCGCTCCCGGCGATGATCACCCCTCTCGGGATGGCAACCTGAAAGCCACGCAGGAGTTTGTGCCAATGCTCAACCTGTTCTACCAGCGCTGGATGGAAAGCGCACCGCAGCCGGTTGCCCAACCCCCGGCCGAGATACAGCCGCCTGCAGCCGTGGAAGCGCCTGCCCAACCCGCAATGGATATCGCCGCCAGTGGATTTATCGACCAGTTTGAAGGCGGCGCCCCAGCCGCTTCGCAAGGCTGGCAAGCCTATTGGGATGATGCAGCCCCCACCCGCATCACCTGCGCTGCCTCCAACGATGCGCCGGGACGCAGTTCCGCTGCATTACGCATTGACTTTGACATTGCAGCAGAAAGTTGGGCTACCTGTGCACTGATGTTTGATACTCCCCAAGACTGGAGCACCGCCGAAGGCTTGCAGTTTGAAATGCACGCCCTACAGGAAGGTTTGATTTTGCATGTAGATATATACGCCGGCAACCCAGAGAACCGCGAAAGCTATCTTGCCGAGCTGCACACCACTGCCGCCCAGGTAAACGGCTGGGCTTTACAGACCCTCTTCTGGGAGCAGTTCCAGCGCGTCACCTGGGAAGAAAACGCCGGCGCGCCATTTACCAAAGCCCACCAGGTACAAGGCATGGCTTTTGGCTTTGGCACGCAAAACCAGGGAACGATCTGGGTGGATGATGTGGGTCTGTTTAACGCCCAGACGATCATGGTAGCCCCACCGCCAGAAGCGCCAGCCGCTGCACTGGAAGCGCCGGTGGAGCAGCCAGAGGAGATACCGCAGCAACCAGCCAGCCAACCCTCTCGACCACCGCTCCGCTGCCTGGGCGGGTTGTTACCGCTGGTGCTGTTGGGTGTATTGGGTAGACGGAGTAAGCACGCAACCGCCGCCACACCCTGAGTTTGAACTACTGAGTCCGCATATTCATAATCAGTGATGGGTCATGGTGTAGTTACCTATCTCATGGGACATTCGGGAAAAATAACTTTTTTCCGAATCACCCGTTGTTCAGATTTATCGGTTATAATTCCTGTTAATTGTTACTATATCAGTCACATAACATCACTTATCTAACCAAATTGTATGCCCGATCGTTCTCTTTCTCCTCTTGAAGCAAGACTGGTCTTACGCCTGGAATGGGACAAGAAATTCATTGTTACAGCCGATGATGCGATGCGCATACTGGGCATTTCACCACACCACGCGCGCCAGATATTGCATCGCCTGGCGCGAGATCGTTGGCTGGCAATGATTAAACCCGGCAAGTATGAGTTGATACCGGCAGAACGAGGAGAATATGCATTTGCGGATACCAATCCTTTATTCATTGGTAGTGTGTTGGTCTCACCCTATTACTTCTCCTTTGCAACGGCGGCATTTTTTCATGGACTTTCCACCCAGGCAGCGCTGACCGTCTACATCGCAACCACCCAGGACAAACCTCGGCAGATGCTCGTCAGAGGTAAGGAATACCGTTTAATTCAACAACCGCCCAACAAGTTTTTTGGTTGGGTAGAGATGGATGCCTATGGCAGCCAGGTGAATATGGCACATCCAGAAAAAACCATTTTGGATTGCCTGGATCGCCCGGCATACTCAGGAGGTATTCCCGAAATCGCTGCCATGCTGGTACGCGGTAGTTCCAGGTTAGACTGGGGTAAACTTGTGGATTATGCAGTACACTTTAACTCCTACGCACTAGCACAACGCCTGGGATATTTAATCGTGGTATTGAATTTAGCCGTAGATGATAATCTCCAGAATCAACTCTTAACCGCAACCGGAAGTAAAAGCAAATGTTACCTGGGTCAGCCCGGTCAATGGGGTACTGGTGGCGACTACCATCCAACCTGGCGCGTGGTAAACAACATACCCAACCTGGTACTATTTGCAGAAACCCAGACACATCCGTGAAAGAAATTCATAGATGATCGAAAAACGACTGGTGCAATGGTATGCGGCAGATGCTGGTGTAGATCTGGATATCGCCGAGCGAGAGGTAGCTCTGACGTATGTGCTAAGCATACTTGCAGACCGGGGAGTATTGCAAAACCTGGCTTTCAAAGGTGGAACTGCCATCCGTAAACTACACCTGGGTAATCAAGGTCGTTTCAGTCTCGACCTGGATTTCACTGCTACAGGTGTGGCAGAACCCGATTGGTTGATATTGGATATGGTAAGTGCCTTGCATGATTGTACATATTATGGGATCACATTTAATATCCCCTCGGCTGCTTATTATGCCACCCCGGACTCATGTGGAGCAGAGACAACATACCAGCACGAATGGATAACCGCAGGCCAGCTTGGGATCCAGGTCAGCTTTCGAGCTAAGCCTCTTCTCCCCATCAGACCCATAGAATTGCGTCGCGAACGATACTTTGACTGGCTGGAGATCGAGCCTCCTCCAGTGCTCTCGCTTGATTTGCACGAAATGATTGGCGAGAAAATTCGTGCGGCTGCACAGCGCAGTCGGGTGCGCGACTTGTACGATTTGTACCAATTAATAAACCAGCGCTTTGATCGTAGTATTGTACGACGCATTGCAGTGATTAAATGCTGGGAAACCAATTTCGCCTTCGAGCCAGCTTCTTTTCTGGAAGGGATACGCAGCGGAGGATACGATTGGGCTGATTTACGGCGACTGGTTAAACGCGGTTGGGAGATACCACCTGAGACGATTATTCGGGGTGTTCAGCAAGGATATGCCTTTCTGAATACCTTTACTGCAGAAGAAGCTTTACTGGCGGGTGATCCGTACAAACGGCAACAGCAGATCTATCAGTCTCTGGTAGAGAGCTTAAAGCCCTTAAAAAAATAAAGCGCCAGTTGCAACCCATATCACCCCTACCCCGAATCAAAACATCCCGAAAGCCTGGAATGGTTTTCGGGATGTTTTAGAGGGAGAGGGAGGATTACTTCACTACTGGTAGTTCGGCTGCAACCCAGGCATTCATACCACCATTTAGGTTGCGTACATCCGTATAACCAAGCATTGAAAGCGCCATCAAGGCAAATCCGCCACGATGACCCGATTTACACAGTACAATAATCTTGGCATCTTTAGCTGGCAGTACAGACATATCTGCCAGAAAATCATTGATCGGGATGTTGACCGCACCTTCGATGTAACCTTCTGCAAATTCTTCCGCTGAACGTACATCGATAATCACCAGCTCAGCGCCGGAGACGATTTCGGTGTTCAGGTCTGGCGCTTTGACGGCGTTGAAACCATCGGGTAGGGCGCTAACCCAGGCATCCAGGTCAGCCAGCTTTTTGGCATCCACTTCCGGAGCGCTACCAGCTTCCGGCGCTTCGGGGAGGCCCATTTCCACCGGGAATTCAGCTTTCTTCCAGGCAGAAATTCCACCATTCAGGTTCACCACATTGCTCCAGCCTAACATGCGTAGGGCGGCAGTGATAAAGGCGCCGCGATGACCACTGCCACAGTAGATGACAATAGCTTGATCAAAAGCAGGCAGTTTATCCAGGTTCTTCAGCACATCGCGCACTGGTATATGAACCGTGCCAGCAATGTAGCCATCTTTTTCCAGTTCACCAGCTTCCCGGACATCCAGCAGAAAAGGCGGGTTATCCACCAGGGCAGTGTTGAGAACATCCGGCTTGGTGCTGTAATATCCCTGGTCAGCGGGCAGGGCACTCAAGAAAGTGCTCCAGAGATCACTCCAATTCAAGGCGCCGCCCACAACCGGCAGGTTGGCAGCCTTCCAGGCGCCTAATCCGCCATTGAGGTTGACCACGTTGCTGTAGCCCATCAGGCGCATGGCTGCCAGTACGATTGCGCCACGATGACCAGAACCGCAGTAGATTACAATAAAGGCATCCTTATCGGGCAGTTGATCCAGGCTGTCCAGGGCAACATCGAAGGGAATATGCAGCGAGCCTTCAATGGTTCCATCGGTTTCCAACTCCTTAGCCGAGCGGACATCCACCAGTACAGGTGGGGTGGCTCCGGTCAGGGCTTCCGCCAGGGCATCGGTCTTGATGCTATAGAAACCCTTATCGGCAGGCAGCGCGGAGATAAATTCGTCCAATGCAGTGAAAAGAGCAGCGTTTTCAACAATCGGTGTACTGAGTGCGGCTGGCGCTTCGGGCATCGATCCGGTTACTACCGGTAATTCCGCCTTCGTCCAGGCACCAAGACCACCACCAAGGTTGCGCACTTTGGTATAACCCAGCGCTTTTAGCGCCGCCTGGGCAATTGCACCGCGGTGACCGGAGGCGCAATAGATGACGATGTCTTCATCCAAACCAGGCAGTTTGTCCAGGTTCTTCAACACATCACGCACCGGAATGTGAACTGCACCTTCGATGTAACCATTCTTTTCCAATTCGGCTGGTTCACGGGTATCCAGCAGGAACGGCGCCTGGGTAGCCAACTCTTCATTCAGGGTGCTGGCTTTAACAGAGCCATATCCTTTATCGGCTGGCAGGTCGGCGATAACTGCCTTGAAGATCGCCATGAAATCCAACGGTTCTTCGGTGGGTTCCGGCGTGGGGGGTACTTCGGTGGGCGGCGGCGCCTGGGGTTCTACCGCCTGGACTTCCGTAGCCACCGGTGCTGCGGCGGGCGAACCGCAGGCGCTCAGAATCATGCTCAACAGGATGAGCAGGGCTGAGAGGGTGTACAACTTCTTAATCATAGACTTCTCCTTTGGAAATTACGAAATTTAGGGAATAGGTAGGACCATTTCTTCGACTGGTCCTGGAATCGTAGTAATAATCACTGGCAGGTTGGCTTCCAGTTCTTCTAAGGCAACTTTATCGGCGGTCAGGAAAAGATCTGGATTGCCATGACAGGCGTTACAACTGGCTGTCTGGGGCGTGTTGCGCTGAATGTTATGAGGCGTGGCATATGCCCAGGTGGGTAAAGCATCAAAATTGGGCAGCAGGTTGTCTCCGTAGTACGCGTAACTGTCACGCGCAATGGGTATATGGCGTACGGTGACGTAGGAATAGGGACGATCGTAGGATCGGCGGGTGTTTTTCCCAATCAAGAAGGTAAAATAGGTATTGTCGGTTTCAAAAAACGGATTGCCGGTTTTTTCACTAACCGCAACATGGCAGCCATCGCAAGAAGTATACGTGACCGAATGGCATACCTGGCAGGAAAGATCGGCGCCATGCTGCTGGTGCATTACCACGCCATCCTGAGCGGTGGTGACTGACGCGTGGCAGCTCTCACAAGAGGGCAGTTGGAAACTGGCATAGCGATGGTCGGCTGGCGGTGTCATGGCGCTTTCAGGTCCTGGGTGACAGGCTTTGCAATCGGATGGCTGACCATGCAGCTCGTGGCTGGTATGGCAACTCATGCAGTTCATGCGTCCCTGGCGGAAGTGTACATCCCCAGGGTAGCCCTCGTTCTTACCAAGATACTCGTTGCCAACACGACTGCCGTGACAGGCAGTGCATGAACGGGTCATGGGCGGTGTTCTTTCATACAGATGCCCGTTGAAAAGCCCTCCACCCACCGAGGCAGGTTGGCTGATATGGCAATCGCCGCAAGTGGTATGGCAACTGGCACAATGGTTACCGAACATGGTATCCAGTGCCTCGTGATTTTCTGGCACGCTGCGGGCATACATGGTTGTGAAATAGCCTTCCTGGGTGGCATGCAGGCTGTCTTTGTATGTTTCAGCTATATTGGGATGGCAATCTTTACATACATTGTTCTCGCCCTCACTGGGACGGGCAATCAACCCGCTGTGCGCCTCGTCTTTATCAGCAGATTGCACACCACCATGACAATCGGTACACGGCTTTAAACCATGTATATCTTTACTGAAAGCTTCGTAATTGATCAGCACTTTTTCCCAAGGCTCCAACGGAGCCACCTCCCCCCCTCAGCCAACTCCTTTGGATTCGCCTTCGGTATCCTCTTCAGGCGCAGCCGTATCTATCAGGGTTTGTTGATTGGTGTGGCAGACCACGCATTCATCAGTGATCTCTGGTTCAACAGCTTCAACAACTGGGGAAGCAGGCAGATCAGCAACCGGCTGGCTTTGCACCTGCTCAGGGGGTTGGGCGGGCGCCTGGACATCCAATGATGCCGAGGCGCCGTTGCAGCCCACAATTCCAACACATACAAGGAGCAAGAAAGGAAGAAAGATTCCAATGCGCATCTAGTAGCCTTTCACAAGCGACTTTTTCTCACTTAAGATTATAAAAGAAATTATCATGAAAACAAGTGTTTATCATAACAAATACTTATAGGTTTTGCTTATCTATATTATAAGTATAAACTATGCTAGAGTTACTTCTATCACTTGAAAATCTTATTGATTTCGTGTTAAACTAGGTATGAGGCGCGTCTATGCTAGATATTCACCAGTTAAATATCTTTCTCACCGCTGCAGAAACGCTCAGTTTCACCCAGGCGGCTCAAAGGCTGCACATGACACAACCCAGCGTCAGCCAGCATATCCAGGCGCTTGAGAAGCATTTTCAAGCCGAATTATTCCTTCGCCAGGGTCGCAACCTGGAACTCAGCGATGCCGGGCTGGCGCTTGTGCCGCTGGCACGAGAAGCGGTTTCACTCTCTGTCCGCATCGATGAATTGATGGCATCCGTGCATGGGGATGTCATTGGGCACCTGATGGTAGGCTGCAGCACAACACCGGGCAAGTATGTATTACCACAACTGCTGGCACGCTTTCATAACATTTACCCAATGGTACGCGTCACCTGCCAGGTTTCCTCGCAACGTGATGCCATGCGGCTTTTAATGGAAGGCGGCGTACATTTTGCGCTTACCAGTTTACTTGAGGAGCACCAGCCGGATTTTGAAATGCACAAGTTCTTCTGCGATCGGGTGCTGTTAATGGCGCCTTTTGATCATCCCTGGGCAAAAAAGAAAATCATCCAGCCAGAAGAACTGTTGACCACCAAATTCATCCTGCGGGAAGACACATCAGGCACGTATGCTGCGGTGCGAGATGCCCTGGCTAAAGTTGGCATCGCCATTCAAGAACTTGATGTGCTGCTAACCCTGGGTAATTCAGAGGCGATTGCCATGTCTGTTCAGGAAGGCTTGGGAGTGGGCTTTATATCCGAAATGGTGATCAATCGCATCGGGCAGTTGGGTACCACAAAGGTGGAAATCGAAGGAATAGATATCCAGCGGGATATCTTCATCAGCCGCAATTTACGCCGCCCGGCAACCGTTGCCCAAGATGCTTTCTGGTCATTTATTCACAGCAAGGAGAACCCGATTTTCTGCAAAGAAGATCGTTGGATACCAAACACAATTTCTGCCTGAGAGAGGTGCTAGATATGAGAAAAACAGCCACCAAGAACATTCGGTTATGGCCTTTGGCAGTTGGTAGCCTGATCGGTGTGGCGGCTATGTGGGTTTCCATAAGCATGGGATCCGCCGCGCCACTGGCGCAGGATGAAGCGCCCACCACACCCGCTGTACTGACAGACCAGGAATGCAAGACCTGCCACCTGGATGTTGCCCAAACATGGGAAGCAAGCACGCACGCACATGCCTACGACGATCCATATTTCCAACAAAGTTGGACTGGCTTGGGCAATCCTGGCGAGTGCTTGCTATGCCACACCACCAATTACCAGGCTACCGATAATTCCTACACCGCTGAGGGTGTATCTTGCGAAGCCTGTCATGGGAAAATCGATAGTACTCACCCACCTCAGGTTGCACCCATTCGGGCAGATACTGAATACTGCGGTACCTGCCATACCACCACCCTACATGAGTGGCGGTTGACTGGTCATGCCCACGCCGGAGTGGGCTGCATGGATTGCCACGAGCCGCACAGCCAGGAGGCGCTTTTTGAAGTTGCCGATGACTTGTGCATCAACTGCCATAAAGAAGATATGGAAAGATACCTGGAAGACCTGCACATCCAGAAGAACATCGGCTGTGTGGATTGTCATGCCCTGGTCATTCCACCTGACCCGCTACCCGTGGATGGAATTGTGCCAACCGGGCACACCTTTACCATCACACCGGCTACCTGCGTCGCTTGCCACACCGATGCGCTACACGCCGGCTTCTCGCTGCCAGGCTTTGAGAGAGGCCCCAAAGAAGCCAGTAGTGGAATTACCAGTCCTATCACCAGCAGCCTGGAGATCACTGGCGGCGTAACCGCTTTCCAGGACGAGAGCAACAACGGCTTATCCACCGAACAACGCATCCAGGCGCTTGAAACCAGCCTTGCCAGCCGGCAACTGGCAACCTTGTTCCAGGGCAGCATTGTTGGGTTGGTGCTGGGTGGCAGCACTGCCTGGTTCTTAGCTCGCAACACCCGCCGTTCATTGATCCCATTGGATCTCAGCGAGGAAGAATCACAAACCGAGGAGTAGCAGGTATGGCTGAGGAAAAAACCGAAACTACCCAAAAGCAACCCCTTGTTCCGCTCAGCCGCTCAGATTTTTTGAAAATTGCTGGCGCAACAGCCGGCGCGGTGGTACTGACGGAATTGGTGATCACCGGTCCGCTTTCAGCCGAAGCCATCCAGGGCATTGGCGCTGAATCGCACCCCCACCAGGGTTCTGCGGAGTATCAATGGCACATGCTGATTGACCTGGATAAGTGTATTGGCTGCAATTACTGCGTGCGAGCCTGCCAGGCAGTCAACGATGTACCTGAAGAATCCATGCGCTGGAACATTGTTTTTCCGGAACGCCTGGAAGATGGCACCGAATTTTATATGAATCGCCCCTGCCAGCATTGCCAGGATGCCCCCTGCGTGCGCGTCTGCCCGGTTGGAGCAACCTGGGTACGCCCGGATGGCTTAGTGGCTATGGACTACAATCGCTGCATTGGCTGCCGGTACTGCGAGGTGGCTTGCCCTTACGATGTCCGTCGGTTCAATTGGAAGGTCTCCGATGCCCCCAATCCCTATCATCCGGTATGGGGAAATGCGGAAGTCGAGCGCCGAACACGCGGCGTGGTGGAAAAATGTACCTTCTGTGTGCACCGCATCGACCGCGGGCTGGAAGTGGGGTTAAAGCCCGGTGTGGACCGCGCGGCAACCCCAGCCTGTGTGGCAATTTGTCCGGTGAACGCGCGGGTATTTGGAGATGTTCGTGATCCGGATAGCCCGGTATCCAAAGCGCTGCGAGAGAAGAATACATTCCGCCTGCGCGAAGATTGGGGTACCCAACCCAAAGTTCATTACGTTCGCCCCGTGAAAGGGTAGGTAAAAAGCTATGGCAACCATAACAGCATCCCAAATCCGCCGCCCATTTACCATCTGGGTGATCGCTTTAGGGGTAATATTCCTGGTAGGGGTATATGCCATGATCCAGGTATTGATCCATGGTCTACAGTTGACCGGGCTAAGTGATCTTGTACCCTGGGGTCTATGGATCACGCTGGACCTCTCAGCAATTGCTTTAGGCGCAGGCGCTTTTACCTTCTCTGCAGCCGTGTACCTGTTTCGCATCAAACGCCTGGAAATAATGGCGCGTCCGGCGGTGTTCATCGGCTTTTTAGGCTATACCTCCGCCATGTTGGCGCTGGCAATGGACATCGGACGACCAGACCGCTTCTGGCATCCACTGGTTTATTGGAATGTCCACTCGGTGTTGTGGGAAATTACCTGGTGTGTGGTGCTTTATTCGATGGTGCTGGCGATGGAAGTGCTACCACTGCTACTGGATAGCCATTATTTTGATCGTTGGCCCAATCTACGCAAGATGGGGCACAAACTGCATCGCCTGACGCCGGTTTTAGCCGCGCTGGGTATGGGGCTTTCCCTGTTGCACCAGTCATCGTTGGGCGCCACATATGGTGTGTTGAGCGGGAGGGCAATCTGGTTTAAGCCATCTCTGCCGGTGATGTTCATCATTTCCGCCGTGGCTGGTGGGATGTCGCTCACCTTGCTGGCTACCCTGGTCACCTCGAAGCTTCAACATAAAGAGTTGATCAAACCGGATGTCAAACGAGAAATTGCCCGCATCGTGGGTTACACCTCCCTGGCATATCTTTATATCAAACTGTGGGATTGGGCTGCCACTTCTTATTACAGCCAGGCACCCGGAGCAGCCAGCGCCTTGGAACGCCTGCAGGCAACCACGCCGTATACCACCACCTTCTGGGGGGTGGAGATACTGCTCAGTGGGCTTGTACCGGCATTGATTCTCTTGTACCAGCCGCTACGCCGCAACGATCGTGCATTAATCGCTGCACTGGGATTGATTGTGTTGGGGGTGGTGGTCAACCGCTGGAATGTTACGCTATCCGGTCTGGTGGCGCCGCCGGATTGGTCGCCAGGGGTATTGGGTAATGTTGTAGCGGCATCTTACCTGCCAACAACCATCGAAGTGTTGGTAGGGTTGGGAATTGTGGCATATGCCTTGCTCGGTTTCACATTAGGGGCACGTTTTCTGCCCATTTTTAAGCCACGAGACACTGCACACGCCAAAGGCAGCGACTGATCGATTTTCCCATCCCATCCAGTATCAATCTGGTGCGATAAGATACAGGTAACTTTTTTTCAATATGTTGCAGGTGTAGCTCTGTTATTGAACCTATACCGTTAAGCAGGCGCGCATCGCGCCTCAGTTTTCTCGTATATCTGGGTTCTTACATCCATCAATCCACTTCTTCCGTAATCAAATGTTGCATGGCAGGGGTTAAGCTCACCAGCATTAACAAGGTGATGATGACTGCCGATGTCAGGCACCAGGCGCAAACTGCTTTGATGACAAAAGGCTCCAGGTAAGTCAAATACAGTGAGTAGAGCGTGCCAAACAAGGCCATCAAAAATATCGCCAGGTTCGCCTTTGCGGAGAGCCAGCCCAGGTTCATGCGCCGGATAAACCAGGCTGCCAAAATCAGCAGGTAGCCAGCCAGTCCAATCACCCCCACCGGTATGACGCCAAACAGGGTGGCGTAAGGGCTGTTCTGCACCGCATTACAATCGCCCACCGGTCCACAGACTGCGGTCACATGTTGGGTTTCCACATACGCCAGGTAGCCCGCCACAAACAGACCCATGGCTGCCAGCAGCGGGGTGGCATATTCCAGCCAGGCTGCTCTCGCCCTGCTATGCTGCGCCTGGTAGCCCCAGGCGTACATATAGCCCGCATACAGCAGCGCCGCAATCATACCTGCCAGGATGGCTATTGCCAGGAAGAAGCCGCTGGGGTATTCTGCCTTGGCTGAGGAACTCTCCACCTCTACACCCGCAGCAGGTGAGGTGGGTACAGGCAGCACCGGTGGAGTGTTGGTGTGGGTAAGCGCAGGTGGCTGGCTTTCCTGTGCCGGCAGCAACCCCTCCAGGGCGGGGATTTGGGGTAAATCCAAGCCTCCAGCCGCCAGGTGTCTTTCCATCAAACCAGGCAATTCGGCGGGAATCTGGTCGGAACCAATCAACACCCGATCGCCAATAACCATAAACGGCACACCCACCTGCTGGCGCGTGAGACCATAGGCTTCCGCCACCTGGAGCAGTGAATCAAAATCTTCTACGGAAGCGATTTCAATCATCGAGATCTCCATTTGGTCGCCATATTTCGCTTTCAATGGCGGCAGCACATGGTCAATCACATCATGGCAGTGTGGGCAACCATCTGACCAAAATAGTATCAGGCGTACCACCGGCTGCTGAGCCAGCGCGGGTTGAGAAGCTGGGAGTAAGCTGGTGGATGCTGCGAGTATGAGAAGCATGCTGATAGCAACAGATTTTGCTTCGTGTTTTTTTTCATTAAAAATAGTCGTCAACTTTGAAACGATACTGTTCATCTTATCCTCACACATGGTACCCTGGCATGGTTGCGCCTTCATCCCAAATTTTTTATGGCGTGCAGCCAGGAAAATCTACTAAAGCATGCCTTGCAGGGAGGCTTTACGGTCACCAAAAGCCGGGTCTTCAGCCAATGGCAGGCACTCCGTTAAAACTCTGTTTTGCTGCAACAAGGCGGCCGCAAAAGCCATGCAGGTTGCCTCACCACACCGCTGGCAATTGGTCTGTGGCAACAGGCTCAAGATATCCAACTAGCGCGGGGCACGGCGCGCGGTGGTGACTGCTAGTAATTCAAAACGCTTCTCCCAGGTGGCGTTGATGGCATCTCTGAGCGCCTCTAAAATACCCAACCCCTCCTGTGCATCTGGCATGACGCCCGACCTTCCTTGGCATCAGTACCTCCTTGATGCAGCAGATGATCCGGGCATACTGATTTTTATACCATTAAACTGGCGCGCCGCGTAACTTAACGTCATATTTTTCCAAAGCCACATTTTTATTTTCAGCCATAATACACCTCCAAATAAAGCTTACTTAAGCAAGCGTTCATCCGGTGGGCAGGCATCTTGCGCGGCGGTTGCCAGCTCAGGTGCAGCCGATACCGCGCCGCCGTAATAACGCCTTTGCAGCCAGAAAGCCACGTTCACCAGGCCGATCATCACCGGCACTTCGATTAAGGGTCCAATCACCGCAGCAAAGGCGGCGCCAGAGCGCAAGCCAAAGACAGCCACCGCCACGGCTATGGCTAACTCGAAATTATTGCTGGCAGCGGTGAATGCCAGGGTGGTGGTCTTGGAGTAATCTGCGCCGATCTTTCTCCCCATCCAGAAACTGATCAGGAACATGGCAACGAAATAGATGAACAGCGGAATGGCGATCCTGACCACATCCATGGGAATGGTCACAATCAGGTTGCCCTTCAGGCTGAACATGACCATGATGGTGAATAACAGGGCGATCAATGTCAGCGGGCTGATCTTGGGGACAAAGACGGTGTGGTACCAATGCTTGCCTTTTGCCCGCACCAGAAACAGGCGCGTCAGGAATCCAGCGATAAATGGAATACCCAGGTAAATGAATACGCTGGTGGCAATCTCGCCAATGGTCACTTCCACCAGGCTGCCCTGCAATCCCAGCATTGGCGGCAGAACGGTGATAAACACGTAGGCATACACACTGTAGAAAAACACCTGGAACAGGCTGTTAAATGCCACCAAACCAGCGGCGTACTCGTTATCACCTTTTGCCAGCTCGTTCCAGACGATCACCATGGCAATGCAGCGCGCCAGCCCGATCATGATCAAGCCTGCCATGTACTCGGGGTAGCCACGCAAAAAGATTACTGCCAGCAAGAACATCAAAATTGGACCAATGATCCAGTTTTGGATGAGCGAAAAGCTCAATATTTTCCAATTGCGAAACACATCCCCCAGATCTTCGTAGTGCACTTTTGCCAGTGGCGGGTACATCATCAAGATCAAACCAATGGCAATTGGGATGTTGGTGGTGCCTACCGAAACAACTGTGTTGAAACGGTCCACCCCGGCGGGAAACAGATATCCCAAGCCTACACCAACAGCCATTGCCAGGAAAATCCACAGGGTGAGATACCGATCGAGCGTGGAAAGCTGCCGGGTTACACTTGAGGGGATTGTAGTCATAACGCCTCCAGAGCATTTATCAGGATATGGTATTTAGCAAGGCGATAACCTGCTTGCGGATGTCATCGCGTACCGCACGAAACGCCGATAGGGTTTCTTCCTCGCTGCCCTCGGCTTTTGCCGGGTCAGGGAAACCGAGGTGCACGCGCCTGCCCTTGCCCAACCAGAGCGGGCATTGCTCGGCGGCTGAGTCGCACACGGTTACCACCAGGTCGAAATCAACCCCCTTGAACTCATCTGCCAACTTGGAACGCCCGGTATGGTCGATGCCGATCTCAGCCAACGCTGCCAATGCTTTCGGGTGCACGTAACCGGCGGGTTGGGTGCCAGCGCTGCCTGCCTGCTAGCTATCCGCCAGGTCATGGTTGACAATGGCTTCTGCCATCTGAGAACGGCACGAATTCCCCGTGCATAGAAACAAGACTTTGCGTTTCATAGGCTACACCAGTGCGTCCGCCACCCAGGTGGTGACTTCCGCCGGGGTGGGAATACGTCCCGAGCAAACCACTTTTTCATTGATGACCAACCCGGGCGTGGCGAGAATGTTGTATTTAGTGATGTCTTTGTAATCGGTGACTTTGATCACCTCGGCTTCCACCGCCAGGGTTGTCACCGCCTGGTGTGCAATCTGCTCGACACGTTTGCAGTTTGCACAACCAGAGCCAAGAATTTTGATGGTTAACATAGGGTCCTCCATTAATGATGATAATAGGATTAATGTGCAATTACCCTGGCTGACTCAATACGGTTGCGACGGCTCACAAACCCAACCACACCGGTGAGTACTGCCAGGAACAGTAACAAGTAAAGAGATACCAGCCCAAGGCTGGCGCCATCCACCCAGGCGCCATAGATCAAGCCAGCCAGCGTGCTGAACAGCGCCACCCAAAACACATACACCCACGCCTTCAACCGCCCAATGATGGCCGCCGTGATCAGGATGCTTTGCAGGCTAAGCTCGGGGTCTGAGATCAGGTAGGCAAGCAGTGGTCCACGGTGCATGCCCAGGCTGAGGAACATTTGCGCGATGGGCACTTCCACCAGGGTGGGGAAGTACATAAATACACCAAACACCACACCCACAAAGTTACCCAGGATGGTGTTCTGCCCGGCGATGGTCTGAATCCATTCGGGTCTGATCAGTTCTCGGATCATGCCCACAGCAAAGACGCCCACGATCAGCAATGGGAAAATCTGCTTGACAAAGCGCCAGGTTTCCCACAGAAAATCACGCCTTTCCTCTTCGGTGAGCTGCGTTTTGAGCAGCCAGCCGGCCAGAATGGCTGAAACCAGCACGCCAAAGAACTTGCCGGTGAATGCCAGGCTCACCCCACCCGCGTGGGGAGTGATGCCCAGCGCAGCGATCAACAACGTCACCGCCAGCAGGCTGGTTGAAATCCAGGTAAAGGCATTGAATCCGGTGTGGATATTTTCGATGCCCTTCCAGGCGGTCAGTCCGATCAGCAACAGCAGAAAGATCAACAAAGCGCCTTGAGCGGTAATGCCCTCCTCACCTTTCGCCGGATCATAAGGCACAAGATTAGACAACCACTGCTGGAAACCATCCACCCCTGGTATGGGTAAAGTCAGGCTGGCATAGGACTGTTTCAGGAAGCCAAACTGGAAGGTGCCAGAAACCAACAAAACCACCAACACCAACAGGAAGAACACTGCAGCGCGGCGCATGGCGGCCTGCCCGGCAAACATCTCATCGGTGGCTTTATCGTGGGCGATATCTGCTTTGCGAAAGATGAGCGCCATGATCAGGCCGATACCGATGCCAAAGGCAAGCGAGAGTATCAAGCGGGCAATTGCCAGGTCCATGCCGATCACCCCACCAGTGTACACCAGCGCTAAAATGTTTATGGCGGGCGCCACGAATAGGAAGGTGATGGCCGGTCCCAAGCCTGCGCCTTTTTTATATATCCCGGCAAACAGGGGGATCACCGTGCAGGAACATACCGCCAGCAAAAAACCCGCAGCAGCCGAGGCAGGATAAGAAATGAACTTGGGGGTATTGCGTCCCAAGAAACGGGTGATCGTTTCTTTGGGAATCAGCGCGGTCATCGCGCCGGCAATGGTGAATGCCGGCAGCAGGCATAATAACACATGCGCCGCCAGGTAGGCGGCCAGGTTTCCGGCGCCGCTATGCAAAAGTTTTAAGACAAAACGGAGTATCTCCATGCTGCAATCCTTGACAAGTCAAAGGTAATTATATTCAATAATCCGAATATATTTTGCTGCCAACATAGTAAATGATCAAGAGTGACAATTGTCACCTCTTTCTATACATTGCAAGGTTGTAGTAAAGATACTGGGAACAAATGGGATCTCCAGCGTTTCCGGCTTACAGAAACTCGCTATGGCTGGCACTGCCTGAATAAAGCATCGAGACCCCGCATCAGGAATGCGCACACAACACCTTGCCCTGGCTGCAACTTTCACACTCCAATTGGATGGTGGTGTGGTGTATTTTAAACTTTTCAGCCAGCATAGCTTTGAGCGAGTGTATGATCTCGGCAGCCTGGCTCAACGACCGATCAGCGACTGTCACATGGGCGCTGAGGGCAATGTAGCCTGGAGAGACAGTCCACACGTGCAAATCGTGCACTTCCTGCACCCCCGCCATCCGGCGCATATTTTCCGCCACCACCTGGGCGCTCATGCCGGAGGGCATGCCCTCGGCCAAGATGTGGATCGAGTCTTTGAGCACCCGCCCGGAACTGACCAGTATGAGCAGCGCGATCAAGAAACTGACCAACGGATCGAGCCAGGTCCAGTTGACAAACAGCAATACCACCCCCACGGCAATCACGCCTACCGAAGCCAGGGCGTCGCCAATCACATGCAGGAACGCGGAGCGGGTGTTCAGATCATCATGGTCATGACGGTGCAGGGCAAAGGCAACCACCAAATTGACACCTAATCCAACCAGGGCAATCAGCAACATCGGTCCTGCCAGCACCGGCTGTGGATTTTGCAGGCGGCTCCAGGCTTCCCGCATGATCTCAAAAGAGATTAACAGCAACGTGGCACCATTCACCAGGGCGGCCAGCACCTGCATACGATGATAACCGTAGGTGTGCCTGTCATCGGCGGGCAATTGTGCAGCCCGAATAGCCAGGTAACTCAAACTGAGGGCAAAAAAATCGTATCATCTCAAAAAGTAGGGGGGAATTCTCCCCGATTTGATACTTCCAAGTATAGCAGAAACAGGCTAAACTTAGGGCGAGATGATTGACGGAATTGACCTTAGCCGCATCCAGGATG
>Ga0194113_10003708_pt1 | contig 20327 bp, 14 predicted proteins | sample TA2MahC200mmetaG_FD_146193 | JGI IMG/M metagenome (GOLD analysis project Ga0194113, IMG submission 146193) | Freshwater microbial communities from Lake Tanganyika, Tanzania - TA2015017 Mahale Deep Cast 200m | ecosystem: Environmental > Aquatic > Freshwater > Lake | place: Tanzania: Lake... | reverse complement strand
ACGGCCCGCGAAGTCCGCAAGCAGGGCAAGGAGATCGCCCCGCTGCTGCGGGCCCAGTTGCCGGTTTACCCGGTGTAAGTTCGGTAGCCGATCGACGATTGCGGATTGCGGATGCGGGTTTTACCCCCGGTCCGCAATCCGCTTTCTTTTTGGTCCGAGAAGCGTTCCAGAAAGATGCCATCGCCTGCCGATAGATCAGATAACATGCACAGGCACGGGATCTTACACCTGCTGTTTTTCGTCGTCTTCTTCAGCATCGGCGCCGGTGCGCTCGGTGCGGCGGTTCTGTGCGACGATTTCGTCCAGTACTGCCGCGGTCGGCATCTCGTGAAGGCGGCCCAACGGGCCACCGAACGCCTCAAAGCGCTCAACGCGGACTACGACGGGCTGCTCGAACAACTGGAGAAGAACCCGGACCTGCTGAAGCGAATCGCCCCGATAACTCTGGGGGTCAAGCCGGACGATCCCTGTGCGATCTACCCCCGGGCCCGGGCCGAGGAGCTGGCCGTCGCCCGCCAGGCCCTGGTCGAGGACACCGACCAGGAGCCTCCGGAGGCCCTTATCCCCCCGTGGCTCCAGCGGTGCAGCGACCCGATCAAGAGGATCTTCCTGTTCATCGCCGGGGCCGGCCTGGTCATCATCTCCCTGGTCTGCTTCGCGCCCCCGAAGCCGCAAGCCCGTTCCTGACCTTCCTGCTGCCGCCCACGCCACGGCGGCACCCGGGCACAGAGGGTCACCGAACCTGCACCCTTGCCGCCCAACAAAATTAGCCGCCGACGCACGAAATTGCTTGCAGAATGTCATACATATGGTACACTGAAGCCTCCGGAACGCACGAAACCGGGCAGGTAGCTCAGCTGGTAGAGCAACGGACTGAAAATCCGTGTGTCGCTGGTTCAACTCCAGTCCTGCCCACTGCTGTAAGTTGTTGCTCAACAGTCACTTGTGGCTGCTGGGCATTTTTGTTTTCTGGGCACAGACTGCTGCTGCACCAATTTTGCACCGAATCCCGGCGCACGCAGGTTCCGGATATGCAGCAATCGTTGAAGAGGAAGAGGAGTATCGTCGGCTCGCTAAGCATCCCGATTACCAGAGTCTGTTCAAGGAGGTGGACCTGACCACTGCCGCCGAGGCGGTCCACAACGGCTACTTCTAAATCGACGGGAAGAAGGTGGGCACCAGAACCGTGGAAGTCTACAAGGATATCCCACGAACCGCCTCTGAGACTACCACATTCATCTTTCGATCAACCGACCGATCTGCGCGGTAACCGCCGCGTCGGTCACATCCAGTGCACCGACATCGGTCACGGAGACAGACGGGTCAGGAATAATGACAAAAGCCGTTGAAACCGGGCGTGCTATTCGCCTATCATGGGGTTTGCGCAGTTCAGGATACAGCTTTATGAGATCGAATGGGACGTTCCCGTTTCCAGGCGGAACCATATGGGCATCTGCTCTTTGAGCGTAGGGAAGGGATCAAGATCATGGCACACGATGTCTTCATAAGCTATGCATCCGAAGACAAGAACATAGCCGATGCGACCTGCGCCAAGCTTGAGGAACACGGAATCAGGTGTTGGATCGCGCCCAGAGATGTGGAGCCGGGTGCGAACTGGGGTGAGGCCATAGTCGAGGCGATCTCGAGTAGCAGGATTATGGTCTTCGTATTCTCGTCCAATTCCAACCAGTCGCAGCATGTCTTCCGCGAAGTAGAAAGGGCCGTAGATAGGGAAGTCACTATCATTCCCCTCCGGGTGGAGAACATTCTGCCGTCCAAGCCGATCGAGTTCTTCATCTCCGCCCAGCACTGGCTGGATGCCATCACTCCTCCGCTGGAGGATCACTTGAACACTCTAGCCGAGAAGATTCGCCTCATATTGGGCAAAGGAACTCCGCCACCAGCTCCCCTTGCCTCCCGAAAGAAGAGTGTACTGATTCCAGCGATAGCGTTTCTTGGGGTAATCCTCATTCTGGCAGGCATAGTACGGCTTGTCTATCTTGGTGCTGACGGGCAAGAGAGCCCTCGCCATCCGGATGGCCATTCGACGAAACCTTCCCAGAATGAAGCTGTAGTACCTGCGAACACAGACTCAACGGGGCCCGTGGGTCATCTGCACACACCGGGTTCGGCAGTTAACACCCTCCCTGGTCAAGGGGCGGATTACTCCCGCAAGCCGAATCGGGAGCCCGATGATTCCCGCGATCGTGCCAACCACCTTGGCTTTGGCGATTCTATACAAGGAGTGATCGGCTTCGATCGAGACCAGGAGGACTGGTACAAGGTTACCATGCCCACCAATGGAACGTTCAAGTGCCGCGTCACGAACCTCCATCGGTCCGGGGTGGAACACGGCGATATCAACCCAGTCAGCCTCTTCAACGAACAGGGCGAGCGACTGACGCAGACCAGTTGGTTCAGGCCGGGCATCCCCGTGGACTCCAAAGCCGTATCCGTGTCCGCAGGCCAGGCCTACTACATCCAGATCCAAGCGCGACAGACATCATCCGCACCCTACAGCTTGTCACTTTCCTTCACGCCACGGTGATCTCAGAGGAATGGCCGGCCGCGCGGCACCAGCAGCCAGATCGACGCGCCCGTTCCCATGGTGTACAGGCACTCTTCCGTCGTACAATCCCGCACTCTCACCTCATCCTGAGGTCGCAGGGCTGCTTTCCGCGACCACCTATTGACATCAAGTCCACATCGCAACAGACCGCGCGCTTCGGACGTGCCTCGATCAGGGAAGTACGCGAAAGCCGGATGAGCCCTTGTTGTCCCTTCTCCATGATCGATGCAGGCCGGGAGGTGGTGCGATAATTTTCCCTGGGCCGTATTTGAGCCCTCGGCCCGTTCTCGGTAGGATAGTGCGCTCCGGCGGATGGTCCGGACCCTGGCGCCCTACGATGAAAGGACAGGCTGATGAAACGAATCGCCGTAACCGTTGCCCTGCTCCCGTGGCTGATCATGCCGGGGCGGGGTCTCGCCCAGCCGGTGCGGATCGGCGCCGAGGCCCGGGTGCCGGAAAGCCCGCGCAGTCACTACAGCCGCTACGTCAACTGGCGGCCGGCGGATGGTGAGACCGTGGACTTGAATCCGCCGCGGATCAGTTGGCCCTACTGGCCGGACTGGCCCGGCGACGTTCGTGACGCCCTGTACACGTTCCGCCTCCAGATCTCACGGGAAGCGGACTGCGCGAATCCCGCGGTGAATGTCACCTGCCCCTACAACTTCTACAATACCCTGCCGGCCCTGGTGGGAAAACCCGAGCATGGGTCAAATCGCTGGTACTGGCGTGTGGGTTATGAAGCCGGCGCCGGCCGGGTGCAATGGAGCAAGATCCGTTCGTTCGTGATCGCCGAGCAGGCCGCGGTCTGGGACCGTTCGAAACTGGCGAGTCCCAATCTGGTCCGGCGGGGACATCCGCGCATCCTGTTCAACGCCGAGAATCTGGACCATATCCGCCGGCTGGCGCAGACCGACCCCGGCTCGAACGCCGCTCTGCGTCATCTGCGTCGCCAGGCCGATGCGATCCTGCAAAAGCCCTGGTGGAACCGGTTCCCGGCGACCGACCGCGCCGCCGAGCCCACGCAGGAGTTCTACACGATCGCCCAGGACCTGGCGACGGTGTGTTTCGTCTGGCGCATGACCGGCGACGACCGGTACGCGGGGGTGAAATCGCGTGCCGTGACCTGGGCGAGCTACCCGCCGGGCGGACGGGCGTCGCCGGAAGGGCTGGGGGGCGACGGCAACGAAGACGCCACGCACGGCAACGAGTTCCTGGCCCTGCTCTTCGACTGGCTGTATCCGGATCTCACCGCTGACGAACGACAGACCATGATCGCCTCGCTCGAATGGCGCATCGAGCACATCATGAACAACTTCTCGTGGAAGAACCGCAACCGCAAGGACAAAGAGACCGGCCGGCCCTTGGTGCGGGCCGGCGGCATGTCCGGGATGATCAGCAGTCACGGCTACGAGGCCGCCATGGGCACGGCGGCGTGTGGCCTGGCGCTCTACGAGCACAGCGAGATCGGGCGCGAATGGTTCGACTTGATCCTCAATTATATGATCGGCATCACCTGCGGCCATGGGTTCGATGAAGCCTGGAACGAAGGCGCCGGTTACGGCACGTCGAAATGCAAATGGCTGATGAACGCCACCATGTATTTCGACACGACGCTGCCCGAGGCCCAACTCGGCCGCAATCCCTACTACCGCCGCCTTGGGGAGTTCTTCCGCCGGGTGATCCCGGTGGGGATGCCCCACCACGCCTGGGGCAACCAGGCCAGCGCCTCGCGCGGCAACCACCTCGCCCACTTCCGCAAGCTCGCGTACCTGACCGGCGACGGCTGCTTCCTGCTGGACTGGCAGCAGTACGGCGGCACCGAGTTCTCCACGTTCCGTCCCTGGATCGAGTACGTGCTGCCCGCCTACTACGCCGCACCCCAGCCCCAGGCGGAGACCGACACCGTCGGTCTGTTCCCGATCGACGGGTGGGCCATGGCCGCCAGCGGGCCGCCGAGCCTGCGCTCGACCTACGACCAAGGCACAGGCATCATCTTCCAGTGCCGTCCGCGCGGCGGCTACGGCCACTCCTTCAACTCCGACACGTCCTTCCAGTTGCACGCCTACGGACAGATGCTCAACCACGGCGGCGGCAGCTCCGCCAACGGCGACGCCTTTGCGTACCACACCATGAGCCATAACACGATCCTCGTGGACGGCCTGGGACAGGCGCAGCCCTCCTCCGGCCAGCTCTATCCCACGTATGGACGCATCGCCGCCTTCTCCCGCGGCCCCGACCACGTCTACTTCGCCGGCGACGCCACCCGCTGTTATCCCCGCACGCCAGGCAAGTACTCGCGCTGGTCCCTGCCCTTGGATAAGGTCTACGAGACCAGGGCCCTGCCCCATCTGGAGCGCTTCCTCCGCCATGTTCTCTTCGTGCGGAACCGGTACTTCGTGATTTACGACGATCTGGCCTGCTCCCGCCCCGCCATCTACACCTGGCTGTACCACATTCTGCCGCAGGACCCCTTCGATCTCGATGAGAGTGCCATGCGGGTCGATTACGCCGTAGGTGACGTGCGCGTGCGGCTGCAACACCTGGCCCATCCGGACAAGCTCACCGTCGACGACCGCACGAAGATGGACGCTTTCATGAACCCATTCACCGGGGAAGACTACCGCAAATGGCGCGTGGGCGAGACGCTCTGCGCCCATAACCTGTGGATCAGCAACACCGTCCCCGCCGAACAATGGTCCTTTCTCACGGTGGTCTATCCTTCCCGCCCCGGCGAGACAATCCCCGACATGGAACGTCTCGATGATGCCACCGTACGGATCGGCGGCGATATCATCACCTTCGATCCCCGTTCGCGGCATGCGCAAGACGCTGATTTTGCGATCGACGTGTCCGCCCTGCGTCCCCAATAGTCATGGCAACGCCAAGATCCAAAGCTCGACCCCTTTTGTCCCGTCCATGCGAATAATGAACGATTGCGACGTGCCCCCTCGTCCGCAGCTTACTTTCCCCAATAGCTGATCCGCAATTGAATTGGGTAACCAGCCTGCTCCAGTCGTGCTGCCGCCGCTTCGATGGCCAGCCTGCCCGGTTTCCGATCGCAGGTGGCAAGTACGAGGTTGTACTGCGCCGCGACACTCGCGATAAGCAAGTCACGCTCATCGATGCCCAAGACCTTTCCGCTTTCTCGATGCACCAGTTCCTCCGGCAAGGTCTCTTTGTGGCCCCGCCCTTTCCTGGTGGCATGGTCTTTCCATAATTGGGATCTGATGAGAGAATAGGGCTCGACCGTGTGATCATCGATCCCCAAATGAAGAGGGTATTCCCCAAAGAATCGACGCACCTTGTGGCGTTGCTCGGCATCCGGATTCTCGGCCTTTGCCATCCCATATTCAATTTCGGCTATCGCGATTACCGGCAGACAGATCGGTGATGCTCCCAGCGCGTCGAACCTGGCCTTGACGCCAGCGTAGAGAGGGTCCGGCGGCCGCATAAGGATGGAGATGACATTGTTATCCAGTAGATAGTTCCTGTTGCGGAAAGAAAATGACGATAGTACGTGTATTTAATATTGACACAGAGTCTGCTCCTTCTATGATGGGGAGAAGCTATCAACCAATCCGAAAGGAGCAGACATGAGACGCCAGTTGATCCCGGAACAGTACTTCGATTTCAGTGAGAAGCCAACCCTGAAGGTCGTCCTGGAATATCGCCAGAAGTACGAGGCCCTCTCCGAGGTGCTGGACGCCAACCCGGACCTTTTGACGCTGGCCCATCGGGACTGGGCCCGGCTGCTTTCGACGTCGCCGGAAGGACGCTCCGGCTACACCTCGGAGCAACTGCTGCGGGCTTTGCTGGTGATGTTCCTCGAAGGCGACAGCTATCGGGACGTGGTGATCCGGATCGATACCAGCGAGTTTCTGCGGCACTTTGTCCGTCTGGGATTGAAAGCGACGATGGATTTTACGTTTCTGAGCAAAGCGCTCGGCGCGCTGTCGCCCGAGACCCTGGCCGCGATGAATCAGGTGCTGGCCACCTCTGCCGTCGCGACGGGCCAGATCCGCGGCGAGAAGGAGCGACTGGACAGCACGGTCTACGAGACGAACATCCATTACCCCACCGACTCCTCGCTGCTGTGGGACAGCTTCCGCACGTTGTCGCGGCACCTGCGACAGATCCAGAAAGAGTTCCCTTCCTTAGGCCTGGATCACCGGTTTCACGACAAAAAGGCCAAGAAGCTGGCCACGTTCATTGCCCGCCACGCGTCCAGCAAACGCAAGAAGACCCTCCGCCAGGTCAAGCGGCATTACCGTCTGCTGATCGCGCGGGTCCGGTGGATTCATGGGGTGGGCCAGACGGTCTTGGCCCAACTCCAGGCGCTCGGCGAGACGGCGGCGGACCTGGCGCATTATCTGCCGCTGGTGGCACAGATCATCAGCCAAGCGGACCAACGGGTGCTGCAAGGAGTCCAGGTACCGGCGGACCAGAAGCTCTACAGCCTGTTTGAAGAGCATACGGAACTGCTGCAGCGGGGCAAGGCCCGTAAGCCGATCGAGTTTGGCCACAAGGTGCTGCTGGCCCAGACGGGCGAGAAGTTCATTCACCACTATCAGGTTTTGCCCCAGCGTCGCGAGGATGTGGAACTGTTGGCCCCGGCCCTGGAAGCCCACCAGCAGTTGTTCGGCCATTACCCGGACGTTCTCGCGGCCGACAAGGGATTCTACGAGAGTATGGAACAGATCCATTCACTTCAAGCCGACATCCGGACCGTGGCCATTGCCAAGAAGGGTCGTCGCACGGCCGAAGAGGAGGAACGGGAAACCACGGAAGCCTTTGTCCTGGGCCAGCGTTTTCGTGCGGGCGTGGAAGGCAGTATCTCGGTGCTAAAACGGGCCTTTAAGCTCGGTTGCTGCCTTTTCAAGGGATTTACGCACTACGCCACCAGCGTGGGACTGGCGGTGCTGTGCCACAACCTGGTCTTGCTGACACGGTTATGAGGTAAAGTAGGTATCAACAGAACAGTCGTCGCAGGGGGCACGTGGGCGGTGTTTCTGCAAGAGCTCTCCAAAGCACCCGATCGGGCTGCTGTCCCCAAATCGGGGCACAATGCGGCCAATGCGACAACCGGTGTGACGACATACCGCAAAGAAAACGACCTTTCACAACAGGAACTAGATAGCCGTCCACTTACTCAACCTCCGCGAGGGCATCCACAAGCACGGGATCGGTGATCTGCGGTAGTTGGCTCATCAGGTAGTCAGCGCGGCAGCGGCGGAAATCATCTGAGATGTACATCCACAGCGGAATGGCCGGCGTGAATTCCGCCGGGAAGTATTCTGTGAAGGAGAATGGAACACGTCGTTGATGACCTCGGAAAAAGTCCAGAAGACGGCGCTCGATTCGAGGCGGAAGACCGTAACCTCTGAGGACGATGGCGTCGATCTCAAGACACGTGGTCCGGAGAATACTCTCGCGCGTCATGGAGACCTGAATCGATTCCAGCGTCCCATCGACTGCCCCTGCTGTTCTGCGGTACCTCTCCACCAGTTGGTCGAGGCTGGTACGTTGTGCTTCCGTAAGTAGAGGCACAGGGATCTGTTTCAGAGTGGATACTCTGTTGTCGCGCCTATCTTCATGGACGAAAATGAACGCATTCGCAATAGGACCGTTCAGCACCGCCGACAGCGTCCCGATCGTCCAACCCGACAACGGCCAGATGGACTTCGGCGACGTCCACCAGCTTCGGTGAGTCCGTCAATCGCTCCCATACTTCTGCCAACGGAGGAATAGTCGCTGACGCCGCGAACGCCGCTTTTGTCTTGCTTCCAGAGTCTTTGTAGGACACTGCATAGTCTTGGAGGAAGCGGTCTGCATCTGCCTCCGAAACGTGCGAGAAGGACAGGTTCACTTGTGCATGACGGGTGCTTGGCATTCTCCCAATCAGAAGCGAAGTCTCAATCTGTGAGACGTGGAAAATTCGATCCGGGAGCGAGACAACTTCCAGATACTCGTATCGGTCGGCCAGTAGCCGGCGTATGTCCCGGTACGCACGCCCGTCTGTGAACTGTCGCGGAAGTACAAAGCCCAACGTGGCAGATGGCTTCAACCGATCTAGCACACGCAGGAGAAGCTCTGCGGGTTTCTGCAGGGCGCGTAGGCCGGGATAGTATCGCCTCTCGTCTTCTGAAAAACCACCGAACGGCGGATTACCGAGGACGATGTCAGCTCGGGCGAGGGCTGACTCAAACTCTGGAGACGCGAACACGTCCGCTGGCAGGAGACGCCATCCATCGGGAAATGGAAAGTCGGCAAGCATCAGACAGAGCTTCCCTATCTCCAACGCGACCGGATCGCGTTCAAAGCCCTGCAACGCTCGGACAAAGAGCCGATGGCGTTCCTGGGGATCCAGCCGGCTTGGCAACAGATCGCGCAGACGCTCCCGGGCGGCCACCAGAAATATTGCATGTCCAGAGCAAGGTTCCACAATGTGGGGGATCTCCGGCACGCTCTCTTCAGTGATCAGGCGACTGACCACGTATCGGGCCACACTGGCAGGGGTGCTATGGGTTCCCAGTTTACGCCCAATCTGTTCGTCGACGAGCGTATTCTCATAGATGTCCGCGAGTGCCTGAACGGATAAATTCTGGAAGCTGACGCCCCCCCAAATCGCTCCGGCGACTGCCATTATGGTCTGTGCATCTTCAATGACAGGCTCGGTCTGGCTGTAGTACCGAGAGACTCGTGCGAGGACTGTCTCCGGGTCGGAATTGCCGTCTACCAACCGAAAGGAAGGGACTTGTCGATCTGACAACAGTCTCGCAGCGACAAACCGGAAGACCAGGCGAAAGAGGCGCTGCATGTCCGGGTCCTGACCCGTGCTGTTCTTATGTACGGACACCGCCGAACGGATCACCTCACGCAAGAGACGATCCAACTTGTCCTTCACCTGCCTCTCAAGTGCCGGGATCAATCCCAGATCGATGAAATCCAATTGACGGGGAGCAAGCTTGGCAAAGACGTTCTTCCCCCGAACAATAGTATCCGGCAACCATTCGCGTCTTCTCTCTTTCAGCTTCTGGGGAAGGATGTCGGGATTGAATTCGTCTTGTTTGGCAATCCGATCGGTCTCCGCCGTTACCTTCCACTGCGTAATACGATCGTCGGCAACCTCGAGCGCCACAGGGGCCCCCAGAGCTCGACACTCGGATACCAATTCCACTCCGCCTTTATGGTCAGGAATCACGATCGCCGGGCAGGCTGTATCATAGGATGGGGGTTCTCGGCCGAATGCGGCAGCCGGCAACAATCGCACTGGTGCCTCGGGTAGAAACAGATCCGGGAAACGGTACCCCTCCTGTATCAAGCCACCCTTGTATCCGAGCCCTTGGAGCCCATGGATGACTTGTCGGAAGATCCGCTCATGCTTCTGATTCTTGAATTGCATGCTGGCCCCTGAATTCACTCTGCCCAATCAACGGGGCACTCCTATCTCACATGGCCGCTCGGCCCGATGGCCCTTCATATACCGCATTGCTGCTCCACCGTCAACCTTACAGGGAGCAGCAAAGCGTGCGAGCCTGCAGCGTTCGCTGCCTGAGAGGCACGTAGGGGGCGGGATCTGCCCTGATTCCAGGCTTTGATGTTGGCGATAGCCGAGATGGTAGTTGAAGGGCGGGGGCCGGGGGCAGAGGACGGAAGACCGAAGGCAGAGGACGGGTTCATAGACTCCCGACAGGAACAGAATTTCGGTGCGACACGGGGGAGGAGGGCCGGTAGAATGGGGCGGATGATGGTCTTCCTGGGTCCGTCGCTGCGGGCGGGCCCGGGGGAGGCCGGGCAGCATGGACATTCGATAGAAGTACATGAGAGGTCATGCGGATGAAACGACGTACGTTCCTGCAAACCACCGGGGCTTTGGGGTTGGGTGCGGCTGTGCCGGGATATCTGGCGGCGGCCCAAGGGAAACGGCCGGCGGGGTTTCTGAAAACCAAGACGTCCGATGGGATGCTCTTTCCGCGCCCCCAGGACGGCCAGGAGTGCGACCTATCGCCCGTCGGGTTGGCGTGGCTGCCCTGTCCCGGGGCGGCGAGCTATCGCGTGGATATCTTCGAGGCAGGCGGGAAGCGAATCCACAGCCGGGACGTCGGGGCCGATCCGGTCCACTGCCCGGAGCGGGTCCTGCCGGCGGGAGCCTACACGTGGGACGTGGTCGCCCTGGATAGTAGCGGTCAGGAAGTCGCGCAGCGCGGCAGGCAATCGTTCACGATTCGCCCGGGTGCGGCGGAGCTGCCCTGGATCGAGCCGAAGGAATTGCTGCGCCGCGTCCCGCGGGGGCATCCGCGGATTCTCTATCCCAAGTCCCACCTGGACGGCATTCGCGCGACGCTAACGACCAGCCGCCGGAGCGCGTGGAAGGCGTTGCAGACGCGGGCTCAGAGGGCATTGTCGAAAGGCGTGCCGGAGTTTCCGACGTACCACCGCCTCACGGACCCCGTCGTGCAACGGCTGGAGTACCAGAAGTACTTCGGCTACTTCCGCGGGTACGTCGACAGCGCGTTGATGGACCTGTCGCTGGCGTACCTGATGACGCAGGAGGCTCGGTATGCGGAGGCCGCCAAGAAGATCCTGCTCGAAATCGCCTCCTGGCCGACGGCGGATGACGACGTGACGTCGGTCAGCGCCCGCTGGGGCGATGAGGCGGGCCTGTCCTTTTCCAAGTGTGCCCATCTCGCCTATGACTGGCTCCACGAGGCTCTCGATGAGCGGGAGCGGGCCCTGGTCTTGCAGATGTGCCGGGAGCGGGCGGGGCAGACGTACCGGCGTCTCGCCCGCCGGGACTATCTGACGAATCCGGGCGAGAGCCACAACGGCCGCCTGATCGCGTATCTCACGGATATGTCCCTGGCCATGGCGGGCGAAGCCGAGGAGGCCGAGACCTGGCTGGCCTACTCGCTCAAGGCGCTCCTGACGCTCTACCCCCACTGGGCGGGAGTGGACGGCGGCTGGGCGGAAGGGACCGCCTACGGCCTGTGGTACAACACTTTCTACATCCCCGCCTTCGAGGGGCTTCGCCAGCTCACCGGCTACGACCTCTGGCAGCGTCCCTTCTTCCGGAACGTGCGGTACTTCTTCTTCTACTGCACCGCCAATCACGGCGAGATCCGCCCCTTCGGTGACGGCGCCGAAGGGGGCGGCCCCGGTGTCCGCGGGGGCAGCGGCTACGCCGATCTCATGGCCTTCCACGCGCACCGCTACGGGGACCCCTACATCGGCTGGTGGGTGAAGCAGATCCCCGGCTACACCGGCGGCGGGGACCCGTTCCTGTCCCTGCTGCGCGAGGAGGAGCTGCCGGCCCGGGCGCCGACCGACCTGCCCCAGTCGCGGGCGTTCCGCAGCGTGGGCTGGGCCGGCCTGCACAGCGACCTGGCCGACCCGAGAAACGACACCTGCCTGCTCTTCAAGAGCAGTCCCTATGGCAGCGTCTCGCACAGCCACGCCGATCAGAACACCTTTGCCCTCATGAAAGGCGGAACCGCACTGGCGATCCCATCAGGGTACTACGGGCCGTCTTACGGCCGGCCGCACCACGCCGAGTGGACCCGCGCGACGAAGGCGAACAACTGCATCCTGGTGGACGGCCAGGGTCAGACGATCCGCTCCGCCGCCGCCACGGGAGCGATCGTCGATTTCCAGGATGCGCCGGGGTATTCCTACGTTGCGGGCGACGCGACGCCTGCCTACGCGGGCAAGCTCAAGCAGTGGGTCCGTCGGATTCTCTTCCTGCGGCCGGGGCTCTTTCTGCTGCTGGATGAGATTGCCACCCCCGCCCCCGCGCACTGCCAGTGGCTGCTGCACGCCTTCGACCAGATGGAGATCGAGGGCGCCCGGATCACGTTGCGCCGCAAAGGCGCCACGCTGGACGTCCACCTGGCCAGCCCCCAGGGTCTGGTGCTGTCGCAGACCGACCAGTTCGACACCCCCTACAACGAGGGCAGTCCGCAGGCCTACCATCAGAACAAACCCAACCACTGGCACGTGACCGCCGCCACCGCGGAGAAGTCCGAAACCACGCGGATTGTCGCCGTGATGGCTGTCTATGGCGAAAAGGAGCGGTTCCAGGTGCAGTTGCACCGGCATAACGGCTGGTTCGGCGCCACGGCGTCCGGCGATTTTGGCCGGGTGGAAGGCTGGGCGCGCCTCGCCAAGGTCGGTACCGTCCCGCCGGGTTACGAAGACCAGACCGCCGGCCGGGACATCGACCTCTGCGGCCGCGGCCGGGATGGACAGATCTTCCGGGCGTGAGCAGGACAATCGCATGTGGGCGGTGGGCACACTCATGGCACGAGCATCCTGCCCGTGGGGGCTTTGTGGCATCGGCATCCTGCCGATGATTCATGGGCTGGAAGCTCATGCCACGGTAGTATGATGCCCACAGGCAGTTGCCCTGCGGGCATGAAGACGTGGATGGACAGAAGGATTTCGCATGGCCTATAGTACTCCGCGCGTGCAACGCGGATTCGCGTGGATCGGGAAGCAGGAGGATCTATGAATTGTGATATGTTGTCAGCCGAGAGCGTGACAAACAGGCGGTTGAGGCTGCTGGCCGGTGTCCTGTTCGTACTGTCGTTGGACGTGGCGGCCTGCGCGCAAGAGCTGAACACCTTGAGCCCGCAAGAAAAGGAGGCGGGCTGGCGGCTGCTCTTTGACGGCAAGACCACGGCCGGCTGGCGAGGATACAAGTCCGCCCCGATGCCCGCCAGTTGGCGGGTCGAGAACGGCTCGCTGCTGTCACGCCGGGAGAAGGGCAAGTCCAGCGGCGATATCGTTACCGTCGAGCAATACGCCGATTTCGAGCTGACGCTGGAATGGAAGATGACCCGGGGCAACAACAGCGGCGTGATCTACCGGGCGACGGAGGAGACGGCCAACGTGTGGGAATCCGGAGCCGAGTACCAGATCCTCGACAACACCGGGCACTTGGACGGGCTCAATCCGCTGGCCTCCGCCGGGGCGTGCTACGCGGTGTTCGCCCCCGCCAAGGACGCCACGCGGCCGCTCGGCCAGTGGAATCAGACACGGATCGTGGCCCGCGGCAAGCACGTGGAACACTGGCTCAACGGCGAGAAACTGCTCGAATACGAGGTCAACAGTGACCGCTGGCAGGCCCACGTCAAGACCAGCAAGTTCTTCGAGACGGCCTACGGACGGGGCAACTGGGGCCGCGCCCCCAAGGGACATATCGCCCTGCAGGACTACGGCGGCGCCGTCGAGTTTCGCAACCTCAAGATCCGGCCGATCGCGGCGGGCAAGTAGACCTAACGTCCATCCTGATGAGTTTTGACAAGCAAGATCGGTAATCAGAACCCGGCGACGGGCGTTCTTCGTAGGGCGAGCGTCCCCGCTCGCCGAGGATGTCGTGCGAGGACGCACGACCTACGCGGAGAGCAGCCCGCGCGGCCATTGCCGAAGTTGTTCGTCAAAACTCATTAGAAGTCCGGTGACGACGGAATCGTCGCACCTGTACCGGCAGAGCGCCGTGACCCCACCCGCGGTTTCATACGGATTCTGCTTGAGAATTTCGCAATGTGGGTGGCCGCGTCAAGCGCAGCTTGGCGATGGCGGATTTCGCGTGCGAACGACCATCGCCAAGGCCTTTGGCCTTGACGCTGCCACCCGGACATGAGCCCAAAGTACGAAAGAGCCAATTGGAATCGGTATCAGTCAATCCGAGTCACGTCGACCTGCCACGGTCCCTTTTCCGTCTCCCCGATGCGCAGGGTTGCCTTCAGCGTGGTGTTGCCCTTTTCCAATGGGACCGCCGGGAAGCGGAGGGATTCCTGTGAAGCGGCGAAGGACTGTTGCCATTGCGCAGCGCCGATCTGCAGGAGAGCCCGGCCTCCTTGGCCGGCCCCGCGGAGCCGCAGGACAACTTCGTACCGGCCGGACTGGGCCACGTACAGAAGCCAGTGCCCGTTCGAATCCGCGGCCCAGGGCCCGCCCTTTTCGTGACGCCAGTCCTGGCGGGTCAGGGTCACCGGATTCTCGTACGGCGTCCCCACGTGGATGCGCGGCGGGGCGTAGTTGTCCGGCCGGGTGCTGCCGACATCCCGGAACCAGGCTTCGTAGGCAAGCTTGAGCTCCTGCACCTTCTCGGGGTGCTCCTTGGCTACGTTCCGCAGCTCCAGGGGATCGCTCTTCATGTCGTACAGCTCGAACCGGGGCGCTCCTTTGAACGATTCCCCGCCAAAGCCGCTGGTGTGCAGCAGTTTCCAATCCTGCGTGCGCAGCGCGAAGTTGTGGTACAAGACCGGCTCATCGCCCCGATGGGCCTGGATGATGATGGGCCGGTCCGGCCACGCGACAGACTCACCTTTCAGCAGGGGCCAGAAGCTGCGGCCGTCGAGACGGACTTTGGACGGGATCTGCACGTGGCAGGCGTCCAACACCGTGGGCAGAACGTCGATGTGGGCGACCACGCGGTCGTTCTGGTGGCCGGCTTTCAATGCCGACGACCAGCGGACGAACAGGGGAGAACGGATACCGCCTTCGTAGACGGTACCTTTGGCGCCTTTCATGCCCGCCACGTACCGGCGGCCCTGCGGCCCGTTGTCCACCATGAACAGAACGAGCGTCTCTTCGTCCAGCCCGCGATTCTTGAGATGCTCCAGCAGGCGTCCCACGTTCCGATCGATGTTGGTGATCATGGCGTAGAGCCGTGCCATGTGATCGGCGTTGACCTTGTGGTCCAGGGGATGGCCGTCGCGCTGGGGGAACCGGTCGTTCGCAAAGTCCATTTTCCTGTACTGGTCATAGAGCTCCTGGGGCACGTCGTCCAGCGGTGTGTGCGGGGCATTGGTGGACAGGTAGGCAAAGAAGGGACGGCCTTCACGCTGCGACTTATCCATCCACGCCATGGCCTGGTCGAAGTACACGTCCGTGCAATAGCCTTTCATCTGAACTTCTTTGCCGTTGTGGAAGAGGACCGGGTCCGTGTACTTGCCCTCTCCGCCCGGCGGATCGGACGGCTGGCCGATGCCGCCGCCCCGGTGGACCAGGACCTCCTCGAAGCCCTGCTCCTGCGGCCGCATCGGGTAGTTGTCGCCCAGGTGCCACTTGCCGAAAATGCCGGTGGCATAGCCGTTGGCCTTCAGCAGCTCCGCGATGGTTACTTCCTCGGGCTCCATCATGGCCCGGCCGATGTAGGTGTCGATGGCCCGGGTACGGTAGTTGTACCGGCCGGTCATCAGGCAGGCCCGCGTCGGGGCACAGACCGGGCTCACGTAGTAATTGGTCATCTGCGCGCTGTCGCGGGCCAGCGCGTCCAAGTGCGGGGTCTTGATGACAGGATTGCCCGTGACGCCGAAATCGCCGTACCCTTGATCGTCGGTGATGATCAGAATGACATTGGGGTGTTTGCTCCGTTCTCTGCCCAGAGATGGCACACAGGGCATGGAGGAAACGACCAGGCCCCAAGAGGCGGTCTTCAGAAACTCACGTCTCGTATTCATTCTATTCTTCTCCTTGCGAAAGTCACCACCATCTCGCCCAGCGTTCCTGCGCCGCCGATCCAAACCTGACCCATAGCGGTCGGCCCCAACGGTCGTCCTCTCCAGTGTACCGCATAATCCCCTGCCATGTCGAACATCCCGCTGTCGCGGGGACACCGCAGGAAATGAATCTGGCTGCAAGACCGTCCTTCGGGTAGAGTAAGAGGCAAACCAGTGCATGGTATTCAGGAGTTCAGGCATGACAGAAAGAACACACCTTTCGCGAAGACAATTGCTGAAGATCGGCTCGATGGCAGCAGGTTGCGGCGTGTTGGGGCTTGGCTTGGGCCAGGCGCAGGCAGCCGACAAAAAGAACCGTCCCAACATTCTATGGCTGACCAGCGAGGACAACAGCATCTTCTGGGTCAGTTGTTACGGCGGCCCGAACTGCAAGACGCCCAACCTGGATAAGCTGGCCGCGGAGGGCTTCCGCTATACCCACTGCTTCTCCAATGGGGCCGTCTGCGCCCCGACGCGCTCCACCTGGATCACCGGGATGTATGCGATCTCCAACGGGACTCAACCGATGCGGAGCCGCAATGAGATTCCACATGACCGGATCAAGTACTACCCCGACCTGTTGCGCCAGGCCGGCTATCACACGTCCAACTGGACCAAGACCGACTACAATATCGGCGGACGTCCCGATCGGGCCTGCTGGGATGTCCTGGACCAGAAGAAGCGCTTCGGGTGGCGAGAACGTCGGCCGGACCAGCGGTTCTTCGCCGTCGTGAACACGACCAGCAGCCACGAGAGCCGGGCGCACGGCAGCACGGAGAACACACGGAACGACCCGGGCAGGATGACGCTGCACTCCTACCATCCCGACCTGCCCGGCATTCGCGGGAGTTACGCCAAGTATGCCGATGCGATGGAGAAGATGGACAGCGATATCGGGGAAAGCCTGGCGGCGTTGAAGGCCGACGGCCTCCATGAGGACACGATCGTCATCTACTGCTCCGACCACGGGGGCGTGATGCCGCGGAGCAAGCGCTTTCTGTACTCCAGCGGGACGCATTGCCCGCTGATCGTCCGCATCCCCGAGAAGTACAAGCACCTGTGGCCCGCCGAGAAGCCGGGGATGACCGTCGATCGCCTCGTGAGCTTCGTGGATATGCCCAAGACCTGGCTCAGCCTGGCTGGCGCCGAGGTCCCGGACACGTTCCAGGGGACCATCTTCCTGGGCCAGGGCACGGAGCCGGAACCGCAGTACCACCTGAGCTTCCGGGAGCGGGCCGACGAGCGCTGCGACTGCGTCCGGATGATTCGCGACAAGCGGTATGCCTACTACAAGAACTACATGCCCTATGCCCCTGCTGGGCAGTACCTGGAGTACCTGTGGCAGATCCAGGCGGCCCCGGCGTGGGAACAGCATCATCGCGAGGGCAAGACGAACGAGATCACGGGACGGTTCTTCCGGCCGCGTGTCTCCGAGGAGTTCTACGACACCGTCGCGGATTTCGACAACGTGCAGAACCTGATCGAGGCGCCGCAGCACCAGGAGCGAATTGCCCGCATGCGGCAGGCTCTACGCAAAAGACAGTTGGAGTTGTACGATTCAGGACTCCTGCCGGAGACAATGCGGGCGCGTCGGGCCCGCGCGCACAACCTGACAATTTACGAAATGGTCCGCGATCCCAAGCTCTATCCGCTGGCGTCGTATCTGGATGCCGCCGACCGGGCGCTGGCACGGCGTGCAGACGATCTTCCGGCCTTCGTAAAGGGCCTGTCCGACCCCGATGACGGCCTTCGTTACTGGGCCGTGGTGGGACTGCACCTGCTGGAGAACAGAGCGGCCCCTGCGGTTGCGACTCTTGAGAAAGCCCTTGCGGATGAGGCCGATGAAGTGAAGATCATGGCGGCCTGGACGCTTGTCAAGCTGGGCCGGAAAGAGACCGGCCTGGCGTGCTTGCGCCGGCTTTTGAAGGAGGGAACGACGATCGAGCGCGAACTGTTCAACGTCCTGGACTGGATGGAAGAGGACGCCGTGCCCCTGGTCCGCGAGTACCTGGCGGCCCATCCAAAGAAGGCGACGAACATCCTGGCCAAGATCGCCCAAGATCATGGGATCGACCTTCCGAGGTGATCCGGAACGATAGCGTTCGCTGCCACGGCATGAGAACTGGATTGGGAAAAGGGGACATTCTACTTTTCCCCTTCCGGGAAGGAAAAGTAGAATGTCCCCTTTTCCGGTGGTGGTCTGGGCCGGGACACCCGCGCAAGAACGGTCATGCACGTGCAGGCAGCTCAGCCCGAAGGGCGAAAGATAATAGCCCAGCGATTGATCGCTGGGTCCCCGGGGCATGGGACCCAGACCAGTCCCACCAGGGACGAAAGAGGACCCGCGGTGGGGTGCCGGCTCTCTTTCGCCCCTACGGGGCTGGGTGTTGTTTTTGGTACGTGTACCCACCGTTGAAACGGTGGGCTATTGTCAGTCGTCCCTACGGGACTATCTTGAGGACGATGAGCATGAAACTCAGACGATCGTTGCTGCTGTTGTTGCTCTGTGGTGGACTCGTGTGGGCCGGCGTGCAGGAGCAACGGCTTGCCCGTCTGCTCGAACAGTATCCGGAGGCCGACGCCGATGGCGACGGGCACTTGACGCGGGAGGAGGCCCAGGCGTATCGCCAGAAGCTGCAGGGCCGGGCGGCTTCGGACCGCTCGGCAACCGGACAGGGCGTCCCACGCGAATTCCGGGTAGACCCAGGTTGGGACGCCGACCGGTTCCCTGAGCACGCCGTGTGTTATCGCACGCCGCAGGAGATCCAGGCGATCTACGCGAAGACCATGGGAAAGAGTGAGAAGGCCGTCACCTCCTACCCGAAGGCGGCCGGCGGCGTCCTGCGGATCGTCGGCACCGGCCACAGCTTCATGGGTCCCGGCTACCGGACCTTTCCAATCATCTGCCGGGCCGCCGGCTTCGAACAGCCGCTCCTGACCCACACCGGCAGCGCCCGCTACAAGTGGGAAGAGGAGAACGGCGTCTTCGCGTTCGACGGCAAGCCCAAGCCCAAACTGCTGGCCTCCATCGCCAACGCCGAGTGGGACGCGATGATGTGGGGCCCGTACTTCCACGACCGCCCTGCCTACTACGCGTGCTGGATCGAGTTCTGCCTGAAGTACCACCCGCACATGAAGTTCTACCTCTCGGACGCCTGGCCGCAACTGGAGCAGCTCGACGAGATCCCCACCTCCGAGGACGCACTGAACGCGGAAATCTTCGTGCGGCTCGGCAGGCAACGCAACGTCCAAACCGCCGAGCTCGTCGGGACGCTGAATAAGAAGTACCCCGGCAAGGTCTTCGTCATGCCCACCTCCGACGCCATGGTCCTGGCGGCGCAGCACTACTATCGCGGCGTGCTCCCGGGCATCGAAGGCATCCACCGTGCAGTGGGCGGGAAGGAGCGTTCGCTCTGGCGCGATCGCCTGGGCCACCTCGGGCCGGGCTTCGACCGCTTCGAAGGCTACGTCTTCTACGCCACGATCTACGCCCGCTCGCCCGAGCTCCTCCAGGACGACATCCCCTTCGACGGCCCATCAGACTTCCCCAGCCGGGAGTTGGACCGCGTCTTCCGCAAGATCGCCTGGCAGGCAGTCATCCACAACCCCCTCTCCGGCGTCACCGACGGGGACCACGATGGAATCGGCGACCAGCCGGCCACCCGGAACACGAGCCACTCTTCCAAATCGCCCCCCATATCCCATGAGCATCAGTCCGAGGCGCCCAGCCCGCTTTGTCCAGCCCCCTGCTGGACAAAGGGGGCTGGGTCAAACGCCCTGATTCCGCAGGCGGCGCGTCCGCGCTCATGGTTTGGGAGGAGCCTCGTCCGCCAGAGCCAGAATGCGTAGACGGATCTCGTCCGATAGCCACATGCTGATCGCGTCAGGCATCGGAGCGCTCCAAGTCGTTCAGTTCTGCCGGAAATGGGAATACCTTGTAGCGCCCCAACGACAGTAAGAACTCCACGCGGGGCATACCGGCCAACTCCGCCGCCCGTCCGGAGGACAGACGGCACAGTTCGTACAACTTGACCGCGGCCAAAATGCGCAACTCCCGGCCGAAAGAAGCTTCATCGGTCTTTTCGACGAGAAGCACCTTCTCGGGAATGTCGAGAGTAACCTGTCGCATAGTCATCCTGCTCACCTCGTGATCCATGTTATCACGGACGAGAAGGACAAGCAAGTGTTTCGCAAACGCTTGCGGAACGAGCTGCCGGTGGTGCTGGAGGCCCTGGCGCCGTTCCGGCCGCGGC
>Ga0194113_10003701_pt1 | contig 20340 bp, 14 predicted proteins | sample TA2MahC200mmetaG_FD_146193 | JGI IMG/M metagenome (GOLD analysis project Ga0194113, IMG submission 146193) | Freshwater microbial communities from Lake Tanganyika, Tanzania - TA2015017 Mahale Deep Cast 200m | ecosystem: Environmental > Aquatic > Freshwater > Lake | place: Tanzania: Lake... | reverse complement strand
CTCGACGGCGTGGCGGTCACGCCCACCCTCACTCGCGTGGATCAAACGGTCACCCTCAGCTATGTCCCCAGCCCGTTGCTCGCCCCGCAGTCGAAACACATGGCCACGCTGACCTACCCCGGTGCAGCCGGGCCGCAAACCGTGGAATGGGAATTCACCGTAGGCCCGTACACCCAGGACCGAGTCGCCTCCCGCGTCGGCGTCTTCACCGGCGGCTCCGGTTACACCGGCGCCGGCGGCGGGCGCACCGGCCAGTCCGGCGACTACGCCGTCGACTTCGGCATGGGCACTGGCCCCGTGCACGTGGGGGATGGCACGTTCCTGAACCAGGCGACCGCCAAGGACGAAATGACCTTTGCCCTGTGGGTCAAGAAGGCTGACATCGCCAGCAGCTCGGCCTTCTGGGCCAGGTCCCCCTCCAGCAGCGGCGGCGGGCGCGGCTGGCAAGCCCACATCCCCACCAGCGACGGCCGCATCTACTTCGATACCGCCGGTTGCTGCGACGCCGGCACCCAACGCATCTTCTACAACATCATCGATTTCCCGCCCTACACGGGCGACCTGACCTGGTGGACCAGCCAATGGCACCTCTTCGTCTTTACGAAGAAAGCCGACGTCAAACGGATCTGGATCGACGGCCTGCTCTTCTACGAAGGCTACAACACCGGGATCTTGCCCACCGACATGACCGAGTTGTTCATCGGCGCCGAAAGCCTCACCGCCGGCCTCTATCACGGCTTGATCGATGACTTCGCCGTCTTTAGCACCGCGCTCAGCGAGACCTCGATCGTCGCCCTCTACAACGGGACCGCCCCCACCACCCTCCCCGCCACCGACCAACTCCTCGCCTACTGGGACTTCAACGATATCCCGCCCGGCGGTCTGTTCCTCTCGTTCACACCCGCGCCAGACACTACCTCGGGTGTGCCTAACCTGGTCCGCGTGGTGCATCTCCAAGGTACCGAGCCCTGGGATCTCGATAAGGTCAGCCTGAAGATCGATGGCGCAGCAGTGACGGCTAGCGCCACTCGCGATGCCAGTCGCGTCACGGTCAATCATGTGCCCAGCCCGATCTTCGCCCCGCTGTCCAAGCACACCGCGACCTTGACCTATCCGCTGCCCGGGGGCGCCCTCGCCGACCGCTCCTGGTCGTTCACCGTCGGCAATTACAGCAAAGACCTCCTCAATCAGCGCATCGGCCTGCTCATGGGCCCCTCCGTCTATACAGCCGACGGCGGCGGCCGAAGCGGTCAACCCGGCGATTACGGCATCGACCTCGGCCGCAATAATGCCCGGCAAGGGGTGCGCGTGTTGGACGCCAGCTTCTTGAACGCCGCCACGGCCAATAACGAATTGGCGCTGGCCGCCTGGCAGAAGCTGTATCAGGTCGCCGACTCCTCGCTCTTCTGGGTCACCTCACCGACCACCGGCAGCGGCGGCCGCGCCTTCCAAGGCCACACGCCCTGGAGCAACAGCCAACTGTACTTCGACACCGGCGGTTGCTGCGATGCGGCCACCCAGCGCATTAACGCCCACATCAATACCTTCCCGAGGTACTCGGGTGCCGCCAGTTGGTGGCAGACCTGGCACCACATCGTCTTCCAGAAGCAGGGCGACCTCAAACAGATCTGGATCGACGGCGAGCTCTTCCTGGAAGGCTTCAGCTCGAACCTCTTGCCCACCGACATCACCGAGATGTGGTTTGGGTATAATCCGGCCGATAACGGCGGCTTGCGCGGTATCATCGACGACGCCGCCGCCTTCAAGACCGCGTTGTCGCCGGCCAACATCGCTAGCCTGGCCGCCGGCACCATGCCCAACGCGCTGCCGGCCTCGGCAGGGCTCATGGCCTACTGGAGCTTCAATGACCCGCCGGTCGTTGTGGGTCCTAAGCTCATGGCCGTGCGCTCAGGCAACAACGTCACCGTCACCTCCGACCCGCAGCCCATGGCTGCCGGCTTCGTCCTCCAAACCGCCCCTGCCGTCACCGGCCCCTGGACCACTCAGGCCGGCGCCAACACGCCGCTCACCGTGCCCATCGGCACCGAGCAAGCGGTCTTCTTGCGGGCCGTTAAGCCCTAAACGCTCAGCCTAGAAACAGGCACGGGCCACTCGGGCATCGCCCGAGTGGCCCGTCTGCTTAAGCCCACGCGGTCGGACCTGCTTCCGCACACCGCGCAGCCCGGCCTGCGCAGCCCTGGCGCGGGAGCCCCACCCGGGCCGCGGCCCCATACGGTAGACTACTTCGCGGCCTTAACCTTCTCCCATTGGCCGCTCTTGGCCGACTTGAGGACGGCGTCGCACACGTACTGCGTCTCGAGCGCATCCCGGAAGGTGGGGCCCGCCGGTTGCCCTTTGGCAATCCCCTCGAAGAAGTCGGCGAGCTGGTGCACGAAGCTGTGCTCGTACCCGATCGTCAGGCCCGGCACCCACCAGTTGCCCATGTACGGATGATCGCCGTCCGTGACGTGGACCGAGCGCCAGCCACGCAGATAGCCCGGATCCCGATGCTCGAAGTACTGCAGCCGATGCGAATCGTGCAGATCCCAAAAGATGCTCGCGTGTTCGCCGTTGATCTCGAAGGTGTAAAGCGCCTTGTGGCCCCGCGCGTACCGCGTCGACTCGAAGGTCGCCAGCGACCCGTTCTTGAACCGAGCCAGGAACGCGCACGCGTCGTCAATGCCGACCTTCTCGACCTTCCCCGTCAACTGATGCTTCCGCTCCTTGACGAACGTCTCCGTCATGGCACTCACCTCCGCCACACCCCCGTTGAGCCATACCGCCGTATCCAGGCAATGTGCCAACAGGTCGCCCGTCACCCCGCTGCCGGCTACCTTCACGTCCAACCGCCACAGCGCGTCGCCCCCCTGCGGCAGGTCCTTCGAGATCGTCCAGTCCTGCAAGAACTTCGCGCGGTAATGGAAAATCCGGCCCAGCCGGCCCTCGTCAATCAGCTTCTTCGCCAGCGCCACCGCCGGGATGCGACGATAATTGTAAGAGACCAGGTTGGGCACGCCGGCCTTCTCGACCGCGCGCACCATCTGTTCCCCTTCCTTGCCGTCGCGCGCCAGCGGTTTCTCGCACAAGATCGTCTTGCCCGCCTTCGCCGCGGCCACCGCCACCTCGAGATGCAGGTTGTTCGGCAGACAGATGTCCACCAAATCGATGTCCTTGCGCGCCAACAGACGTTGCCAGTCCGTCTCGACCGATTCATACCCCCACTGGGCCGCAAAGGCCTTCGCCTTCTCACCGTTGTTGTCGCAGATCGCCTTCAGCACCGGCCGATGCTCGAGGTCAAAAAAGTTGTTGACCTTGCGATGCGCGTTCGAGTGTGTGCGACCCATAAAGCCGCACCCGATCAGTCCCACGTTGATGGTTTTCATAATCCTGAATGCCTCCGCTCACTCCGCTGCGCCGCTCAGCGACGGCCGCGCTTCATGGCCCCCGCGCGCTTGCCCTGCTTGCCCGCCGCTTTCCGTACCCCCTTCTTTGCCGCTCGACCGGCCCTGCGCGCGCTCGGCTTCCGCGCCGCCTTCTTCGCCGCCACACGTTGCGCCGGCTTCTTCTTCGCTGCCTTCCCGCGCTGGGCGATGGCCTTCTTCGGCTTCCGCTTTGCTCCGGATTCCACAACCTTCCGAGCCGGCGCGGCCGGCTTCGCCGCCTTGGGCGGCGAGGCGGCTCGCGCGGACGTCACCGGCCGGCGCACTGCCGGCGCGGGTGCTTGAACCACCGGACGCGTGAGGCGCGGCGGGACCGGAGCAGGCGCGGCGGGTCGGACCGCTGCCGGCGCGGCCACCGGGGCGATGGCCGGCGCGGGCGCGGGGGCCGCGGGCGCGGCTGCGCCTTCCTGCCAGCCATGCGCATCGCGAACGGCCATCATGGCGGCCAGGATGTCGTTCCAGGTCTTGGGTTGCATCATGACCTCGTTCGGGAACATGCAACCATCCCAGCAAATGTGCCGAAACGCCTTCGTGAGCTGGCCTTGCGAGTCCCGCAGCCAGAATCCCGCATGATGCGCGATGTCCAGCTTGCCGTTCGGATCCGTCGCCAAGCAATGGTGCCCGGTCTTGTCATGCGACCCGGAGCCCTTCACGGTGGCATCGTTCTGCGCCACGTGAAAGTCCACCGTCCAGGGCCGTAGCGCCGCCGTGAGCTGGCGCAATGCCTCGTCCAACACCGACCGGTCCCGCCAATCGTACTCCGCCGGCAGCAGGGCATCGCCGGGCGCATTATACCCGACGGCGTACAGCAGCGTGTGCGCCATGTCGGCCTGGAACCCGAGTGTTTTGGGCCGGCCGACCGCCTCGAGCAACCGCACCATCTCCCGCCAGCTATGCATCGCCCCCCAACAAATCTCGCCCTCAGCCGCCAACCGTTCGCCGTAGCTCTCCGCCACGTCGCACGCCTCGCGGAAGGTCTGCGCGATGAGCCGCGTGTTGCCCTCGGGATCCTTCGCCCAATCCGCCGGCCCGCAGGCCGAGTCGATCCGGACCACCCCGTGTGGTCGTGCCCCCATGGCCCGCAACCGCGCCGCGATCCGGCACCCCTTGCGCACTTGACCAACGAAACTGCGCCGTTCCTCCTCGCTACCCATGGCCGATCCACCTCCAGTCGGCGGCCAAATGGGTGCCACCACCGACCCCACCACAAGCCCTTTCGCCTGGATCTTATCCCCGATCCGTTTCAGGTCGTCGTCGCTGATGTCGATGTTGATGTGCGGCTCGAACAAGAAGATGTCCACCCCATCGAACTTCACGCCGTCCACTTCCGCGGCGGCCGTCAGGTCCAACATCGTGTCCAAGTCCAAACATGGCTCCGCGCCGGGGCTCCCTTTGCCCACCAACCCAGGCCACATGGCGTTGTGCAGTTTCGGGTAGTTGTGGTTGTGCATGCTCATCCAGGCTCCTTTCGCGTTTCTCGTTGTGACACCGGCACCTCAGCGCCGCGCCCTCCCGCGGAAAAAACCCCCGCGGAAAAAACCGACGGCCCCGACTTCGATCGTGCCAGGCGCGCGCTGCATTGCGTTGCGGTTAGCGATTGACTCGGAAAATCGCCGCGAGCGTACCAGGCACCGCCCCCCAATCAACCCCAAACTGCCCAATCAACCCCAAACCGCTCAGATCGCGCCCCAGCGCCCCAGGCGTCAAGACCCCCATTGAGGCAGGCTGGCGGGAGCGAAGAGACCGAAGCTGGAGATTCATTCTGCCAGGAAACTAATAGTTGACAGGCTTCATTGGCCTTGGCCGAGATTGACCCAGTGCGGCAGTGCGGCAGTCGGCGAGCTCAGGACGCTGGTCGCTGGAGGACGCTGGAGGATGCTGGATGCTGGATGGTGGATCGACCAAGGCCAATGGAGTCGAGCGGGTAGTGGAGTAGGGCAGGGGACAGGAAGCGAGAAGGCCGAGGCTGCGGCTGCTTCGGCGCTTCAGAGCGCCATGGTCTGCGCCGGTGTCAATGTCAAAGAGTTCACTGAGCGAAGCCCAAATGGCTGCGCAAAGCTCCATGCGACGAGAAGTTTATTGACTGACCACTGGCACTGGCACCCTGGCCCTCGCCCTCGCCCTGGCCCCGGAACCGTCCCGCGATTTTGTCCTCGCTCTAGCTGGCCGCCGCTCTATAACAGCGACATGAATCTGAGACCATTATGGCCGGCGCTTGTATTATCGATGTCCACGGTTGTCCTTGCTGCGGGTGCAGGTGCCGAGGGGCAGGACGGTTGGGTGAGCCTTTACAACGGGGTGAACCTGGATGGCTGGGTGCAACACGGCGGCAAGGCCAAGTACCGGGCTGCAGGGGCCGAGATTGTGGGCGAGGCGGTGCCTAACACGCCGAATTCGTTCTTGTGCACCCGCCGGAGCTACAAGAACTTCATCCTCGAACTCGAATTCAAGCCGATGACCGGCCTCAATTCCGGTGTCCAGATCCGCAGTGAGGTCTTTGACGAACCCAAGACGGTCGAGGTCAACGGCAAGGCGATGAAGATCTCGGCGGGTCGGGTCCACGGTTACCAGGTCGAGATTGACCCGAGCGCTCGAGCTTGGAGCGGAGGTGTTTACGACGAGGGCCGGCGCGGTTGGCTGGCGGATTTGAAGGATAACGCAGCCGCACGCGAGGCTTTCAGGGCCAACGACTGGAACCAGTTCCGCATCGAATGCCGCGGCGAGTCGATCAAGACCTGGCTCAACGGCGTGCCCGCGGCGGACCTCAAGGACGGTCTCACACCCGCGGGCTTCATCGCCCTGCAAGTCCACGGGATCGGCACCAAGACCGATGCCCTGGAAGTCCGTTGGCGCAACCTCCGGCTCAAGGAGTTGCCCTGAACCTTCCGGACGCCGCCCGCCTCTACGCCTTTGTCGATGCCGCCTATCTGCACGGGCGTGCGCCCGATCAGGTGGCACGACAGCTTTGCGACGGTGGGGCGGATCTGATCCAACTGCGGGCGAAAGAGTGGCCGGTGGAGGATGTGCACCGCGTGGGGGAGCGGTTGTTGGCGATCACGGAGCGGGCGGGCGTTCGATTGGTCATCAACGATCACCCGTGTGTGGCCTGGGAGATTGGCGCGCCCCTCTGCCACTTGGGCCAAGAGGATTTCTTTGATGCAGGTTACACGCACGCGGATCAGCTTCGCGCTCAGCTTGCCTCGGTGTCGATGTCGGGGCCGCGGTCAACCGCGCTCGCTCCGGGTGCAACTCTTGGGTTGGGCTTAAGCTCGCACGCGCCAGACCAGGCCGAACGGGCGGTGGCGGCTGGGGCAGCCTACGTGGCGGTGGGGCCGGTATACGCCACGGGCACGAAGCCGACGGCGCGTCCGGTGACGTTGGAGTACGTGCGCTGGGCGGCAGCGCATCTGACCGTCCCCTGGTTTGCGATCGGGGGCATTGATTTGGGGAATCTCGAGGCGATCATGGAGGCTGGGGCGCGGCGGGTGTGCGTGGTTTCGGCGCTCTTGAGGGCGACCGACCTTACCCGGGCTTGCCAGGAACTGAAAACGCGCCTACTGTCCGCCGCCGTTTGAGAACTCGCAGCCCGTAGATTCCATGAGCGTCCTGGTGGTTGGTTCAACAGCCCTCGACTCGATCAAAACGCCGCGCCGGGCGCATCCGCGCCTGTTGGGGGGCTCGGCCAGCCACGCGGCGGTGGCGGCCAGCTTCTTTGCGCCGGTCAAGCTCGTGGGGATTGTGGGGGGCGACTTTCCCAAGCGTTACATCGAGCTGTTCCGGCGGCACGGCATCGATTTGGACGGGCTCCAGATCGCGGCGGGCCGGACCTTTCATTGGTCGGGGGAGTACGAGGTGAACATGAACCACCGTCGCACGTTGGCGACGGAGCTCGGGGTGTTTGAGCGGTTCCTGCCGGTGCTGCCGCCGACGCACCGCCGCACGCCGTACGTCTTACTGGCGAACATCGCGCCGGCCCTGCAGCATCATGTGTTGGACCAGATGCGCCGGCCGCGATTCGTGATTGCGGACACGATGGATCTGTGGCTGAACACGGCGTTGGAGGAGTTGCTGCGGTTACTGGCGCGGGTGGATGCCTTGGTCCTCAACGACAGCGAGGCGCGGCAGTTGGCGGGTGAGGACAACCTCATCAACGCGGCCCGGCGCCTGCATCGGCTCGGCCCCCGCTACGTCATCGTGAAGAAGGGCGAACACGGTTCGATTCTCTCCTCGCGCCAAGGCCTGTTCCTGTGCCCGGCCTATCCCTTGGCCAAGGTCGCCGACCCAACCGGCGCGGGCGATTCGTTCGTGGGCGGGTTGGTGGGTTACTTGGCCAGCCGGGGCGGCGCGGTCGACCGGCACCTGCGCCAGGCGATGCTGTACGGGAGCGTGGTGGCGTCGTTTGGGTGCGAGGGGTTCGGCTTGACGCGCACCACCCGCCTCCGCCGGGCGGACCTCGACGAGCGCCTCGCCAAACTGCGCCAGTTAGCGGCCTGCTAGACTCAGCGAGCCGCCTCGCACTCGGCCACTTTCTCGTCGTAGAAGTCGTCCGCCAACAACCCTTCCTCGAAGAGCAACTTGAGCTGGCGCAAACGCCCGGCGACCTGTTGGGGCGTGAACTTGGGCGTGCCTGCGGCCGAGGCGGCCGCCGCGACGGTCGGGTTGGGCGCGGGTGGTGTGGGCGGACGCGCGCGGGCCAGCCGCCGGCCCGGCGCCGTGAACCCTGGATCGAACACCATCGCCGGCAGGTCGCTCGCAGGCACCAAGTGTCGCCACAGGAAGGCCTGCATGCGGTCCTCGGCCGGCACAGCCTCGCGCACGACGTCTTGCTGGCCCAACCGCGCGCTGCCCGCGACGGTCAGGTTGACCGGCTCGGATGTGGCCACGGCGGTGGTTCGGATGCTGATGCGCGCGACGCTTTGGGTCCCGGCCATCGTGACCGGCGCCGCGACTAAGCCTGCCGGTGGATCTTTGAGCGTGAGCCGAATCGGGCCGGCGAAGCCGTCTCTGCGCAGGGCCAACACGGTGAGTGTGGCGGCTGATTTGCTGCGCAGGCTCAGGGCCGAGGGCACCACCCGAAGCGCAAAATCGGGCTGAGGCGCGCTCAAGCGCACCCGGTAACCGTACGCGCGCCCCCCTTGACGCGCGGTATCGCCGATGCGCAGATAATAGGTCCCGTCCGCCGGTAACTGCGTCAGGATGTACGAATCCGCATGATGCGTGTTGGCCCCCGCCCCGAGGTCCTCGTAATCGTCGTTGAAGGCGAGGATCGCGCCCGTGGCGTCTGTGAGCTGAATGACCGAGTCGAGCGGCGAACCCAACCCGCGCGCTTGGACCTCGACGACCACGGTGGCGTTGGCTTGGCCCGTGAACTGGAACACGTCCGCGTCGCCCGGTTGGTCCATGCGCCCGTTCAGGATCACGGGCAGCGTGACCGGCTGCGCAGTTGCCGGGGTGTTATTCGGCTCCTGCTCGAGGCCGTCCGGCAGCAGGTCGCGCGCGAAGGGCAAGGGATTGGACCAGTAACCGAGACGGCACGCTGCCAAGAAGGAAACGCCGGGGCTGGCGTCTGGGGCAGGGGAAGAGAGTGTGGCGCCTTCAAGATTCCAGCCCGTCATCTCCGGCGTGACGGCGGAGCCGACCTGGGCGCCGAGCGGGAACAGGCTCGTCACAAAGGGCAGTCCCCCCACAGTGATGCGGTACACGAAGTCTTCGCGTCCGCGGTAGAGGCTATCCTGGATGGCCAACACATACTCGCCGTCCGCGGGCACGGCATACATTAGCACCGGGTCCGGCTGGAACCGGTAGTCATCCGCGTAAGCCACTTCTTTCCCGCGCCCGTCATGAAGCGTCAGCACCGGCTGAAACCATCCAGGTACCGCGTCGGCAATGAACGGGATCAGCTCTCGCGCCTGGGTGCGGAGGACCAGGCGCTGGCCCCGGCGCGCGGTGAACCGGTACCGGTTGACCTCGCCGGAGGCAATCTGACCGTTGAGGGTGCAGGGGAGGGTGACACGTTCCTCGACCTCGTCGACGGGGCGGCGGCGCAGGGCTTGTTCTTCCTTGCCGAGCACCTGTTTGGTGGCGGTCATCATCGGTTTGCGGCTGAATTCGGGGAGTTGACCGACCACAAAAACCAACGGGTTCGATACGCCCCGCGGCGTGACCAGGCGTAGCTCGCGTTCGCCCGGTTCGGCGTCGGCGGCGAGAACGACCTCGAGGCTGACCAGGCTGGCGATCGAATCGCAGGCGGGCGTCTGGACATGTTCGCGGATGCGTTTCTCGATCTGGGCCACGAGGTCCGACGTGGCCGCCCCGGATCCCGGCTCCGCCGCCGCCCGGTCCGACATCGCCATCATCGCCTCTGTCTCGCCTGTTTTGGCCGCCGTGGTCGCCTTGGGTGCGGCTGCAGGTCGGTCCGCCGGTCCGCCGCGCCGCAATTCGCGCGCTTGTTCATTCAAGAGCCGGATCTCTTGCGGGTTGAGTTTGCGGCGGTATTCGAGGACCCGAGCGGTGGCGCCGCCGCCGGTGATCACCGCAGCGTGGACATCGTCCAGGCCTTGTCCACCCAAGCGGACTTGGACGGTCGTTCCGGATTGGGCGCCGGCCGGGTAAACGTACCCGATGTAGGGTCGGGGTTGGGCGTGCGCCGCGGGGCCAAGGGCCAAGCCCGCGGCCCCGCCAATGAGTACGAGCCAAAGAAGGTTGCGCATAAACGGATTCAACCTGCGCGGGTCAAGCCAGGATCCTGGCTGGCCCCGGTTCACATGATCTCGGTCAAGAGCCCCGCCGACTTGGCGCCTTCCGCCTCAGCCGGCAACACGCGCGCCTCGAGCCCGAGCGGGTGGGGCAGGGGTGCCCGGGCATCGATGCCGCTCAAGGCATAGATGCTGCCCAGCAAATCCACTGGATAGACCGGCCGGTCCTTGACCTCCTCCGCCTTGGCATCTGAGGCGCCCACGACCTGGCCGCCTCGGAAGCCGCCGCCCGCCACCAGGGCGGTGAAGACGTTGCCCCAATGGTTGCGGCCGCCATTCCACGGCGGTTGCCAATCCACCTTCGGGCCGCGACCGAACTCGCCACAGCACCAGACCAACGTGCTGGCCAAGAGCCCGCGCTCATGTAGGTCGGCCAACAGCGCGGCCAAGCCCTGGTCCAGTTGCGGGCATTGCCGGCGCATGGTGGCGAAGTGGTTGCTGTGCGTGTCCCAGCCGCCGGGGTAATTGATCACAATGTAGGGCACCCCCGCCTCGACCAGACGGCGTGCCGCGAGGCAATCCTGGCCAAAGGTGTGGCGGCCGTACCGGTCGCGCAGCTCCGGCTTTTCTTTGGCGAGATCGAACACCTCCCGCCCCTGGCCCAGGATCAAGTCGTACGCCTGTTGTTTGGCCGCCTCCGAGGCCGCTACCTCGGGGTGACCTGCCAAGGCTTGCCCCAGCGTGTCCATGCGCTCGAGCAACTCGCGCCGGGCTTTCTGCCGGGCATCGGTGATCCCTCTCGAGACCACCCCTTCCACCTCGAAGCGGGCCGCATTGGGGTCGCTGCCGGTGGCGAACGGCTTGAGTTTCGGCCCAAGGAATCCTTCTTCGGAGAATCGCCCTTGCGGCCGCGTGAGCACCACATAGGGTGGGATGATGCCTTGGTAATCCTTGCTCTTGAACAAGGCGAACACCGCCCCAACGCTCGGATACGCCAACCGTTCGCCCGGCGCATGCGCCGTTTGCATCAGGTAAGCGGCGGTCTCGTGGCCGTTGTTGCGATGGGTCATGCTCCGGATCAGGGAATACTTGTCCGCCTGTTTGGCCAGATTCGGAAACAGCTCGCCCAATTGGATCCCGTCCACATTGGTTGAAATGGCCTTTGGGAACTGACCCATGTAATCGTAGCCGGACTCCGGTTTCGGGTCCCAGGTGTCGTTGTGCGACATGCCGCCCCACAGGAAGATCTGAATGACGGACTTCGCTGTGGCCGGGCGCGCCCCGGCAGCGACGCGGGGGCTGCCGGCGGCGGTTGGCGCCGCGGCCTGGGCCGGGGTCGCTCCCCAGGCCCGCTTCTCGGCCAAGAGCAATCCGGCGGTGCTGAAGAGACCCAGGCGCAGCGCTTCGCGTCGCGACACTGGCAGACTAAGACGCAAGCCGGTCAGGCCCGGCTGGCAGTGCCAGGATTCGGGCAAGGAACGGTGGTGAGCATTCATCATGCAGGAGGGTCGAGTGGGTTGGGTTGATCGGGATCAGTGGCGGTAAAGGAACTCGGTGCTGTTGATCAGCGCCCAGGTCAGGTCGAGCCAATCCTCGCGCCGCTTGCCTGGCGCGGGGCGCGCCGAGCGGTTCGCCGGGGCGGGCGCCGCCGCTGCCCCGTAGGCCGCCGCCAACTGCACCTCGGCTGAGGTCGGGTAGCGCGAAAGGGTGGTCAGGTACAACTCATCGAGGACCTCGCGCGGGGGCCGACGGGACTCGATCAGGGCTTTGAGTTTGGGGCCTTGCTCGAGCTTGCGTTGGATGTGGCTCGAGTTGAGCAGGTGCAGCCACTGGGCCGGCACCGGCTTGTTATCGCGTTCGTTCTCCATGCCCGTCGCGCGCGCCGACCGCCCGAATAAGGCCAGGAACGGACTCGTGATGCTCCCGTCCGCAAGGGCGACGGCCGGTTGCTGCTCGGGGATGTAAGTGAAGGGCTCGGGAATCGGGCTGGTGTAGAGATCGGACGCGCCGGTGACCTGGTTGAGGGCATCGATCAGCACCTCCGCATCCAGACGGCGTAACGCGTAACTGGCATACGAAGCCTCCCCCGCCTGAGCGTCTGCCCTTGGCAGCGTGGAAGACTGGTAAGCGGCCGAGTTTAGGATCAGCCGGTACAGGCGCTTGAGATCGTAGCCGCCGGTCACCAACTCCCCTTCCAGAAAGGCCAACAACTCCGGGTGCGCGGGCGGGTTATCGGGCCGGAGATCGTCCGGCTCATGGATGATCCCGCGGCCCAGCAGCCAAGCCCACACCCGGTTCGCGATATTGCGCGTGAACCAGGGGTTCTGCGGCGTGATGAGCCAATCGGCGAAGATCTCGCGCGGATCGCGGTCCGGCGGCAACTCGACCTCCGTCCCGTCCGGCAAACGCCCTCGCGAGGGCGCGCCCATCGTGCGGGCGGGAATCGAGGCCTGGGCGGTGCGGTTGGTCGCTTGGCTCGCCGGAGCGACCGCAGCTCGGCCCGGAGCGCTGTTGCCGGGCGCAGTGCTGGTGCCCAGCGGATCCCAAAACACATGCTCTTCCTTCCATTCGCTGGTGGGTTTGTAGCCGATCTGCGAGAAAAAGACCGTCAGGTCCGCCAGCCGATTGCTGGGCCATGACTCCGCCCGCGCGCCCATGAACGTCAACGCCACCGCCGTCGCGATCCCTTCAGGCGTCCGGTTTTGTAGCGCCCGATAGAAGTTCACCGGGCCAACCCGGAAGTTGCTCCCGCTCGAGGTGAGCAACTCGCGGACGAATGTGTGGTAGGCCTTGTTGGCCGCCAAGGAGGCCAATACCCAACGATGATACGCCTGCGCGGCGTTAGGCCAGAGATTGACCGGGAACTCGGCCTTGATGCGCAGCAGGTCCCCCCACTTCATGGCCCAGTACACCGCAAACTCCTCCCGCTCGAGCAGCCGGTCGATCAACGCCCTGCGCTTGCCCGTGCTCGAGTTCCGGATGAACTGCCGCGCCTCGTCCGCCGTGGGCAAGGTCCCGATCGCGTCCAAGTAAACCCGCCGCACGAACACCGCATCCGAACACCGAGCCGGCGGCGCCGACCCTGCCCGCTGCAGGGCATCTAAGATCAACCGGTCCAGCGCGCCGGGCGGGCTTGAAAGCTCCGGACCCTCGAAGGGGTTCACCGGGGCGGCCGCGGTCGGTTCAGGTGCCGGTTGGGTCAGCCCAACCGAGATTGCCCCCACCGCGAACGCTAAAGTCAACAGCATCTTCATTGCTTGTCAGGGCCACACATCCGGTCATTCAAGACACACACGCACCATCGCCTCTGCGGCCGAACCCAGCCCTTCCATCGAGCAGACGGCCCGTTCTGCGGCCGGGTTACAACCCGTCACCGCTACCGCCCGCACCAAGCCCGCACCCGCCAGACTCGCGACGGGCGCACCCTCAACCCCCGCGGACGGTCCCCGACCGAGCGTGGCACGTCGGCGCTGGCCTACGGCCTCCCGCCAGGACCAGCACGGCCACCCGGTGTCAACTCGCACGCCACGAGATCCGCTGGATCAACTCCCGGCCAAAGCTGTGCTGGAGCCGCTCGAGGATCTCTCGGCGGCGGTAGCCCACGATCTCGGCTAACCACACACTGCTATCCACCGCCACGAAAAGGGTCCCGCGGCGTAAACCCGTCGGCCGCGCGTGCGCCGTTACTTGCGGATCGACCAAATGCGTCCACGCCTTAAACACCTCGGCCTCCGTCTGGCGTTGTTCGAGGCCCAACTCGGCCAGGACCTTCGGCAAAACCGTCTTCAAGGGGCGCGCCGCATCCGTCTGCGCCCGCTCGAGCGGTTCCAGGTCCACGCCTCGCCATTGGGCCAGGATCGCACGGCGCGCCTGCTCCGGTCGGCCCTTCGCGACCTTGGCCTGCACGGTCGAACCGGTCGGCCGGGGTGAGGCGGTCGGACGTCGAACGCGGCGCGCGCGCTGGCTCGAGCCGCCTTTCTTCATGCGCGCATCGGTGTGGCGACTCGGCCCCCGGCGCCCCGCGCCGTCCGCGGCGGGGTCTCGGGGGCGCCCTGGGGGCGACTCGGCCGGGGCGGCGTGGTTTGGGTTAGGTGGGGGGAGCACCTTTGGCCATGTGTTCGTCCAGGACGAGGACGCCGTGGGGCGGCAGGTCGTAGTTGCCGGTGAACGTGTTGCCGGTGAGGTAATCGTGCATCGGCTTGTAGAAGGTGATGCGCACCGGCGTGCCCTGGTGGTTGAGGAGGAAATAGAGGCGGGTGTCCTCTTTCTGGCGCATGCTGACCTCGACATTGTCGGGCACCTTGAGCAGCGGGAAAAGGTTGCACATCTGGCGCAGCCACGCGACCAGGTCCTGGTAGAAGGCCGGCTGCCCCATGAACCCCAGGTAGATCGCCCGGCCCAGCCCGAAGTTGTTGATCGTCATCGCCGGTCGGCCGGCGTAGAAATCCTTCGAGAAGGTGGCCAGGACCTGGCATTCCTTGGGCTCGATCACGTCGCACCAGAGCCGTGCCCCGTGCAGATGGTTGGCGGGAAAGGCCGCCTTGAAAACCAAATGATTCTCTTCGCCGGGCGGAATCGGGTCGAACTCCTGCACCTCGAGCCCGAACAGATCGATGAGGTCATGCGGAAAACCGTTGTCCGGCGCCATGTCGTGCTCGTCCACCAGGCCGGTGTTGAACGTGGCGATCAACGTGCCCCCGTTCTGCACATAGAGCTTTAGCAAGTCCGCTTCCCCGCCCGCCAACAGGTGCAACGAGGGCGCAAACACAATCTTGTACTTCGATAGGTCCTCGGTCGGGCGCGCGAAATCGACCGGGATGTTCCGATCGTGTAGGGCGTTGTAGAAAAGCATGACGTGTTCCCACAACCGGAAATGCCGGGTGTGCTGCTGGGGTTGGCGCAGCTTCCACGCATTCGGGTGGCTGTACAAAATGCACGTCTCCGCCACCACCTTCGTGCCCCGCAAGACCGGCGCCAACAGCTTGATCTCTTCGCCCAACTGACTGATCTCCCGGTAAACCCGGTTGTCCCCCCGCCCGTCGTGCGTCAAAACCCCGCCATAGAACTTCTCCGGCCCAATCCGCGGCGAACGCCAGAAAAAATACAGCACGCCCGTCGCCCCTCGGGACAGCAACTGATACGTGAACAGCCGGACCACCCCCGGCCGCAGCAGGGAGTTGACCTCCTGCCAATTCACGTTCCCCGCCTTCTGTTCGATCACCCAAAAACCCTCCTCCCCGCCGGGGGCCTTGATCTCGATCTTCCGCAACGAACGCATGATGTCGAACTCGACCGCGTTCTCCGAGGGCCGCCGCTGCAAGGTGGCGTAGGTGTCCAACGAAACGAAATCCAAAACCTCGGCCATGTCGAAGTGGTCATAGTGGCGGGAAAGACAACGCAGATTCGTCGTGACCGGGACGCTCGGCGTCAACTCGCGCAGCAAGTCGGCCTGCATCTTGACATACGCAATACACGTGTCGCTCGAAAACCGCATCCAGTCCAGCACCAGCGCCGGATTGTGCACCGTGGGAGCCACCATGGGCATCGGGATCTCGTCCCAGTCCGTGACCACCTGTCCCCAGAACCGCAGCCCCAGCAGATCGTTCGCGTTCGCCACCGTCTCGTACTTGGCCCGTAACCAGGCGTGCCAATCGTGACGCGATTCTTCGTTGAACGAAAACTCCGTCTTGTGCCCGCCAATGCCGTTGTCGATCTGCCACGCGATCAACTGAGGATGTTTGCCCAGGGCCCCAGCCAACTCCGTCACGATCTTGCGCGAGTATTCCCAGTACACGTCGCTGTTCATACAGTAAGCGTGGCGCGTCCCTTCGTGCAGCGCCAAACCCTGCTCGTCCAGCGGCAAAACCTGCGGATGCTTCCGACTCAGCCACAACGGCGGCGCCGCCGTCGGCGTCCCCAACACCACCTTGATCCCAGCCAACTTCATGATGTCCATGCACCGCCACATCCACCCGAAGTCGTATCGCCCCTCCTCCGGTTCGTAGAGGCCCCAGACAAATTCGCCCATCCGCACCACGTTCACTCCGGCAGCCACCATGAGCTGCGCGTCCCGTTCCCAACGCGCTTCAGGGTGCTCCGTCGAGCCCGCATACGGGTGGACCCAGTGTTCCGGATGATAGTCGACGCCAAAATACATAGTCGTGCCTGGTTGGGTTTGTGTGCCGCAGTCTATCGGCGGCCCCGCCCTGCGCAATCTCAATCCGACACCTCGACCCGTGCACCCCAGCGCCCCGAATCCTGAGTGGGGAAAATCCTGGGTGCGCTGGAGCGTGAACGGTCACGTCCGCTCAGCAGCTCTGACCACCCGCGCCCCACAAAGCGCACCCCGGGGCACACCCGGTATCGCCCCCAGCAAGGCACCTCGCCCCAGCCCCGCGCTTCCGCAGACCCCTCGACGCCGAAGCCGCCGCCGACAACCGCAGCCTCAGCCGCAAAAAAACAGCTTGCATTACCGCAAGATTGCATTATGATATCGCCACGATAACGCACGGCGACGTGCTTCGCAGAAAGGACATCCATGAATGCGCCCAAGCAAAATGCCAATCAAGAACGTCAGATTACCGTCCTCAGCGGTTGGTTGATGTTGCCTCTCCAGTTGCTCTTCCTCCTCGGTGGACCGGCCTTGCTCGCCTGGTCCCTCGCGGCGGGGATCCGACAACAGAACCACCCCTACTGGCTCTGGTTTGTCGTCGCCCTCCTGATGATCTTGGGCGGCAGCATCATGATCTTCGGCTTCTTCACCCTCCAGCCCAACGAAGCCCGCGTCCTGGTCCTGTTCGGCGACTACCGCGGGACCGTGCGCACCAGCGGCTTTCATTGGGGCAACCCCTTCTACTCGAACGGACCCGCCGCGGGCGGCCACGGGCGGGTGGCCCTGGCCAAGTCCGGAGAACAACCGCCGCCAGCACCGCCCAAGAAAAACCCGCGCATGAAAATCTCGTTGCGCGCGCGCAACCTGAATGGCGACCGGCTCAAGGTCAACGACAAGCGCGGCAACCCGGTCGAGATCGCGGCCGTGTTGGTCTGGCGCGTGCAGGATACCGCCCAGGCCATGTTCGACGTGGACGACTACGAAGCCTACGTCAGCGTGCAGTATGAATCCGCGGTGCGGCACCTGGCGAGTCTCTACGCCTACGACCACGGCGAGGATGACGAGACCACCCTGCGCAGCGGGGTCGAGGAGGTCTCGCGCGCGCTCACCGTCGAGTTGCAGGAGCGCTGCGGCAAGGCCGGTGTGGTCGTCGAGGAAGCTCGGCTCACGCACCTCGCTTACGCGCCGGAGATCGCGCAATCGATGCTGCGCCGGCAACAGGCGGAGGCGGTGATCGCCGCCCGCCGCAAAATCGTGCATGGCGCCGTCAGTATGGTCGAGATGGCCCTCGCAGACCTCGCGGAGAAAAAGGTCCTCGAGTTCGACGACGAGCGAAAAGCGGCCATGGTGAGCAACCTTATGGTCGTCCTCTGCGGCGAGTCCGAGGTCCATCCGGTCGTCAACACCGGCACCCTCTACAGTTAGGCCGCCCCCGCCGGATCCGTCATGGAGCAGCGCAAGGCATTCTTGCTCCGCATTAACGCCGAGCTCTGGAAGGAACTCGAGGCCTGGGCCGCGGACGAACTGCGCAGTGTCAACGGGCAGGTCGAGTACCTGCTCCGCCAGGCCGTCCAAAAACGAAAAGGCGAGGCAGCGAACACCGCTGCCTCGCCCGAATCGGACGCCCGGTCCAAGCCAGGCTAGAACTTCTTGGTCAGGGTCAACGTGATCGTGTTGCCCTCCGGCCGGTTTTCGGCCAGAAACTCCCGCACATAACGCAGCGACACAAACATCGCGCACTTCGGACAGGCCACACTGATCTCAGGTCCCACGCCCAGGACTTGTTCGTTCGTCTTGGCGCCGCCGGCGGGGCCGCTGTCATCCGTAATCTGACGGACGTAATACCCCGCCACGCCCACCTCGATCGTCGGCTTCAGCGCCCGCCCAATGCCCCACTCCATCGTCAGCGTGTCGCCCGGCGTGATCTTGGTGTCCCCGTTCTCCATGTGGATCTCGTAACGGTTCAGCAGCGACAAGGACCATTTCTTGTCTTCCGTAGGGTACAGCGTGGCTCCGGCCGTGAACATATGCGACCAAAACCCTTTCCCCGCGCTGGCGCTGGGACCGGCCGTGCTCTCGCCCGTCGGCGCCCAGAACCCGTAGCCGATGCCCGCGTCGTAGTGCGTGCCGTGCCACGACAGCGTGATCGGCTCGACAAACAAGTCGCCCAGACCGAACTCGCTATCCTGGAACAACCCCTTGGCCTCGACATCGGTGTAGATCAGCGGCACCAGCAGGTCCATGCCATAATAGCCGCCCAACAGCTTCTTGGGCGTGATCCAGACCGGACGAAAAGCCTGGGCATACACGAAGGCGTCGAAGTCGATCGGCACCTTGTCGCCGTTGGCGTCGTTGAGCCGGTTCGCAAAGTAGAACAAGTTGTAGTCCCGGATGTAGAAACCGGGCGGCGGCAGCGTGCCGCCTTTGATCCCCTCGACGCCGTTGGGGTAGTGGTTATTGTCTTGCGCCAGTGCCGCGCCCGGGCACGCGCCGATCCACGCGCCGAGGGCGGTGGCCAGCAAACCGACAAGGGTGTGTTGGGTTCGTTTCATGGGATACCGTGGGGTGTTTTGGGATGGCTGGGTTGGCTAACTAGTCCTGCATCGTGCCGGACAAGTAGGAGTCGTAGGCGGCCAGATCCAGCAAGCCATGACCGCACAGATTGAACAAAATCACCCGCCCGCGGCCTTCCTCGCGGCACTTGATCGCTTCGTCGATCACCGCCGCCACCGCATGCGAGGGTTCCGGCGCCGGCAAAATGCCCTCCGTCCGCGCAAACCGAACCGCCGCCTCGAAGACCTTCTTCTGCGGGTACGCCACCGCGTCGACCAAGCCCAGTTTCTTGGCATGGCTCACCATCGGCGCCATCCCGTGATAGCGCAGGCCGCCCGCATGAATCCGCGGCGGCATGAACTTGTGCCCGAGCGTGTACATCATCAACAAGGGCGTCATCTCGGCCGTGTCGCCAAAGTCGTAGCGCAGCTCCCCCTGGGTGACCGAAGCGCACGAGGACGGCTCGACCGCCACCACCCGGTACTTCTTCTGCTCCTTAATCTTGTGGTGCAGCCACGGAAAGGTCAGACCCGCAAAATTGCTCCCCCCACCGATGCAGCCAACGATCACGTCCGGCTCTTCGCCGGCCAGCTTCATCTGCTCGATCGTCTCTTGGCCGATAACCGTCTGGTGCAGGCAGACATGGTTCAGCACGCTCCCCAGCGAGTACTTGGTGTTCTGGCTCTTGACCGTGTCTTCGATCGCCTCGCTGATGGCAATGCCCAGGCTCCCCGGACAGTCCGGGTCCTCCGCCAGCAGCTTGCGGCCGTACTCGGTCCGGTCGCTCGGACTCGGGTGCACCGTCGCGCCCCAGGCCTGCATCATGAGCTTGCGGTAGGGCTTCTGTTCGAAGCTCACCTTCACCATGAAGACATTGCACTCCAACCCAAAGAGGCGGCAGGCGAAGGCCAGCGACGATCCCCATTGCCCGGCCCCGGTCTCGGTCGCGAGGCGCTGAGTGCCCGCCAGCTTGTTGTAGTACGCCTGCGCAACGGCCGTGTTGGGCTTGTGGCTCCCCGCCGGGCTCACCCCTTCGTACTTGTAGTAGATGTGCGCCGGCGTCTGAAGGTCTTTCTCGAGCCGCACCGCCCGCAACAGCGGCGTGGGGCGCCACAGCGCGTAGATGTCCCGCACCTCTGCCGGAATCTCGACCCAGCGATCGGGGCACACCTCCTGCATGATCAGGTTCTCGGGAAAGATCGGCGCGAGTAAATCCGGCGTTACGGGTTGCTTGGTACCAGGGTGCAGCGGGGGGGGAAGGGGTTCCGGAAAATCCGCGTTGAGGTTGTACCACCGGGTGGGGATGTCCTTTTGAGACAGCGCGAAGTGAATAGGTTGACTCATATGTGTTGTAGGCTCTGCGCGTGAACGGCGCAACTCATACCCGCCCGCCCGAGCGCCGTCAACCTCGACTTCCAGCCGGCCAGCCAGCCAGCACGGTAACCTCATTTAGATTCTTTGGGCTTTGGGGTTGTTGGGGTTGGAGAAAGTGCTTGCCATTCGAGCAGGTTTGAGTCGTAGTAGGGGCGAGATGAACTCG